>Ga0210400_10000189_pt1 | contig 77832 bp, 51 predicted proteins | sample IncBWH26MmetaG_FD_155456 | JGI IMG/M metagenome (GOLD analysis project Ga0210400, IMG submission 155456) | Forest soil microbial communities from Barre Woods Harvard Forest LTER site, Petersham, Massachusetts, United States - Inc-BW-H-26-M | ecosystem: Environmental > Terrestrial > Soil >... | reverse complement strand
ACTAAACGCGATATCCCTTATCCCGTCGAAACGGTTCACAACGCGGCTGTGGTGAAGCATCAGGGCAAATACATTATGTTGTTCCGCTCGCATTTGCGCACGGGGCGGTCCATTATCGGGTTGGCTCGAAGTTACGACGGATTTCGCTTCACCGCCGATCCGGAGCCGTTTCTGATTCCGGATCGCGAGGGGCCGTTTGCCGCCTATGAGGAGTTCGGTGTGGAGGACCCGCGCGTGACCCCGCTGGACGGAGAATACCTCATCACCTACAGCGCTTACTCGAGAAACGGAGTGCGGATCGCTCTCGCCAAAACGAAGGACTTCGATCGACTGGAAAAAGTGTCGCTCATCACGGAAGCGGATTACCGTAACGTAGTGATCTTTCCAGAAAAGTTTGATGGGCTCTACGCACGACTCGACCGTCCGCATTCCGAAATCTCTCCGTGGTCCATCTGGATTTCCTATTCTCCGGATCTGCGCTTCTGGGGTGACTCGCAGCTCATCATGAAACCGGAACCATATCACTGGGATGAAATGAAAATCGGTCCCGGCGCGCCGCCCATCAAAACCGATCAGGGATGGCTTTCCATTTACCACGGAGTTTTCGAGACCATGGACGGATCGGTCTACCGTTTGGGCGTAGCTCTTCACGACCTGGTAAACCCGGCAAAGATCATCGGGGTAGGCGACTCCTGGATTCTGCAACCGGAGGATCCCTGGGAAGTCACCGGATATGTGCACAACGTGGTCTTCACCTGCGGCGCCGTTCCGGAACCGGATGGAAGCGTAAAGATTTATTGGGGCGGCGCGGACACAGTGATGTGCGTGGGCGAAGCGACTGTCTCGGACCTGGTCAGTCTATGCCTGGATCACGCCAGACCGGCTAAATAAGCAACTCGATCCCTCGAAATCAGTGCCCGGGCTCGCTTCCGGAACTCGCAGTCGTGCCCCGTTTGCCGGAATTTGCTGGAACTTTGTCCGCATCGACAACGACGGCGAAGTAGCCCATCATCATTTCCTCGAAGGTCTGCTCACCCCAGTGAACTTCCTTTGCGGGATCGGGATTATACGGATTGGCAGGCGAGTTATCGAACTTGGCAATCACGTCGATCTTGGTTCCTTTGAGTAAATGCATCGGCTTGGCGAGATAGTAGGTGAGCTGCCAGTTGAAGTCGTACTTCGGCACACTGAGCACGGTTTCCACTTCGCCGGAGGGATGTGTCACGCGATACTCAAACGACTTGCCCCGAAGATGCGCGTGCGGCATCATGCTGATCAGATCGCAGTCGTAGGACAACGTGGAGGTTCCGACCACCTCGTAAGCTGAATCACCCGGCGGGATGGTGAAGCGGTACGCTGCAGAATTGCCGCCCATCACCTGATATTTGGGCGGCTCCTTGGCAAAGATCAAGCCGATTTTGGTTTTGTCGGTAGTTGCCTTGCCGTTGGGCGTGTAATGCAACTGGAACACGATATCCGAACCGGCTTTCAGCAGCGTGGCGCGGTGCGGTGTCTCGGCGGAAGGGAGCGCCTGACCCGGCACGTATCCGGCCAGACCGCCGGAAAGCTGTTGTCCAGCCCGGGCGCCTTTGGCGGGTACGAATATTTTCCCTGGCTCCATATCGGCGTTCCATTGCGACCCTGGTTCGCGAATAGAAGTGATGACGTGGTGCATGACGGATTTGTCGCCGGGGCGAACTTCCGCGGCTACTACCCACCGGTCCTCCTTGAGGTTGGCCGGAAGGATTACGTACTGATACTCGATCACGCCTTGCGCGGGAATCTGGAACGCGTTCGGCATCTCGATCACCAGATCGGGTTTGCCGATGGTCCACCCTTCTACAAACTCGCGAGGCGCGGGCGCATCTTTCGGATTACCCTCGAGCGCTCCGCCGTCCACCCAGGCGACCAATGTGTCGATTTCGCTCTGCGTCAGCGTGCGGTCGTTGGAGAACTTGCCGTAGTGCGGATCGGCAAACCATGGCGGCATTTTTTTGGTGACGACAGCCTGTTTGATGGACTTCGCCCAAGGCCGCGTTTCCTTGTAGCTCGACATCGTAAATGGAACGGCTTCACCGGATCTGTGGCACTCCTGACAGCGCTGTTGCAGGATGGGCAGAACTTCCTTTTGAAACGTGGGAGTAGGAGCCGCGGCGAAGACGGCAGTGGCGAGCGACAGGGCTACAGCAATAGCGTGTAATCGCATATTGCATCCAGATTTAGCACGTCTGGGGTCTGGGGTAAAGCCTGTCGTGTCCTTAAGGACGCCAACCAAGGCTACCAGCATCGCTGGGATTGTAGCGATGGTCCCGCTGGGGGGTTCATTTGGGCGAGCCGTTCGTCAAGAACGCGATTCTCCTGCTGACGATTAATGCGCCAGCTGCTCTCCGGCACCAGCGCTCGAGCAGGGTGTGGGCTACTTTGAAATTCTTAGGACTTGAAACCCGCCTCACGCTACGCGTTTCCCCGATGGCCGCTGGTGTGACGGATCGGCTCTCGGAAGTATCGGATCTTGTTGCTCTGCTTGAATCTGAAGAACGAGAGTTGGAAAGAGCGGCGTAGACCGCGGTAGAATAATGCCGTGTGCGGAACGCGACTTGTTGCGGCAGGAGCATCAGGCGGCCGTTCATAATTTTCGTGCGGCCATCCGCGACCTAGTCGCGCTTGTTGACAATTCAGCCGCAGACTCAGACTTCAATCTGGCGCATCTGCGAATTAGAAGTGCTCGCGGCGCTTACGAGCTGGCTCAAACCGCCCTGGAACATCACCAAGCAGTACATGGGTGCTGAAATTCACAGTCGTCCACTACGTCGAACAGCGCCGTGTTCCGATATACTTCAGGCAGAAAGGTGCCACCATGCGCAACATCGCACTCGCGCTGACGACTCTAGGATCTCTTCTCGCGCAGTCATCTTCGTCTTACCGCGTGACCCACACTTATACTCTGGGTGGGGACGGGAGCTGGGATTACATCGTGCCCGATCCGCCCCATCACCGTCTGTTTATCGCCCGGCAGAACCGCGTGATGGTGGTGGATGAAGACAGCGGGACGCTGCTCGGCGAAGTCACTGGAATTCAGGGTGCACACGGAACGGCGGTCGCTGAGTCCACGGGGCATGGATTCGCAACTTCGGGTAACGACCAATCCGTCGTGATGTTCGATCTGAAGACTTTCAAGGTGCTCAGCCGGATCCCGGCCGCTGAGGATGCCGATGCCATTCTCTACGACAGCGCGTCAAACCGGGTATTTACATTGAATGGCGACGCGCACTCGTCAACGGTGATCGATCCGCGGGCTGGCACACTGATCACGAACATTCCGCTCGGCGGCAAACCGGAATACGGGGCTTCAGCGGGCGACGGCAAAGTATACGCGAATCTCACCGACACGAGCGAAGTGGTCGAGATCGACGGCAAGAAAGCCACCGTGGCGCGGCGATGGTCCACTGGCGAGTGTAAACAGCCGGTCGCCATGGCAGTCGACCCGGCCCACCATCGATTGTTCAGCGGATGCCGTAGCGGCGTAATGGCCGTCTCCGACTATCAGGCCGGCAAGGTGGTCGCAACGCTCCCCATCGGGAAGGGTGTTGACGGAGCGGGGTTCGATGCGGCCTCCGGCAACGCATTTGCCTCGAATGCGGACGGCACGCTCACCGTGATTCATCAGGACGCCGCGGACCAATATCACGTCGTCGAAAACGTACAGACACCACAGGCCTCACGCAACATGGGGCTCGACCCGACCAATCACCGCGTATTTATCGTTTCAGCAAAGTTCGGGCCGGCGGAATCTGGGCGAGGGAGACCGCCAGTGCTGCCGGGGTCATTCGCATTGATGGTGATCGAACGCGATCCGCAGACCCACTAACGGAGGTTGCTACTTCGAATACCTCTTCACCGCCATCGGACCGACCTCGGCACCATACACGTTCCCCTGCGCATCGACGGCAACGCCTTCCGCCGCACTGGTGCCGCGGGCATCCGTTGCGGGATCCGGAATGAACGCGATCACCTTTCCATCCTTAAGGCTTCCCATACGGATGCCGCGCTTCCATCCGTTGTGATTGCGCGACACGGATTCAGATTCCGAATCGGCCACATAGAGGTTGTCTTTCTTGTCGATGAAGATTCCGCTCGGCCGGCTGAACTGCCGCAGTTCCGAAATGTATGTGCCGTTCTGATCGAACACCTGGACGCGATTGTTATTCCGGTCGCCCACGTAAAGGCGTCCCTTGGAATCGAACGCCATGCAATGCGGCTGGTCGAACTCGCCAGGACCGGTCCCCAATTTACCCCAGGTCTTGATCAGCTTGCCGTCTTTGGTGAATTTGAGGATGCGATTGTTCCCCGCCCCATGCCCTTCGGAAACGAAGATGTCGCCATTCGGCGCGACGATCACGTCGTTGGGCGCGTAAAAATAACCCGGCTCCGCCGCCCCACCCTTGGTGCCAAGTGTCATCAGAAGTTTGCCGTCGGGGCTGAACTTATATACCTGATGCCCGATGGTCGATCCGGGCCGTGGTCCAATGGGACCCGTCGGAGGCGCCGGAGCAGGGCCACGTCCCGCCGTGTCGCCGCCTTTTGCACCACCCGCGCCGCGCGCTCCGCCTCGGCCGGCCGGGAGTGGCGCATTGTCCTGGTAGTCGGTCACCCAGATGTTCCCCTGCTTGTCGACATAAATGCCATGCGGAGCGATGAACATCCCCGCGCCAAAACTCTTAACAACATTGCCAGCCGGATCGAACTTCAGAATGACAGCGATGTCCTTGATCTTGCCCGTTTCCCGATCCAGGCAACTGTTGGCGCCGCACCGCTCAGCAACCCAAATGGATTTTCCATCCTTGTCGATCTCGACGGCACTGGTCGATCCCATTTTTCTGCCGTCCGGAAGCTTCGCCCATCCCTCCACCGTGTGATACGGATTCGGTGCATCGTTGGTGGGGGTATCGGATTGAGCAAAGACGAGCGCCGCAGCAGTCAGGAACAGGAATCTCATTAAAACCTCCTCAAATAAGACTCCTCTATCGGAGGGGCGCTGTCAAACGCGTTAGAACTTGAAACGAATCCCTAACCGTTTGCCGATCGCCGGCGTCCAACCGGTATGCTTACATAGCTACGTAGGCATAGCTAGCTCGGTAAACGCATGGGCACACGGAAAAACGACATCTTGCAGGGCACGCTGGTGCTGCTGGTCCTGAAGACGCTGGCTTCTGGAAGGAGGATGCATGGATACGCCATAACCGCGCACATTCATGGACTCTCGGATCAGCTGCTGCGCGTCGAGGAGGGTTCGCTGTATCCCGCGCTCCATCGCATGGAACAGGAAGGTTGGGTTCGCGCCGAATGGGGAACGACGGAGAAAAATCGCGAGGCTCGATTCTATTCGCTGACGCAGAAAGGGCGCAAACAACTAACCCAGGAGCAGGAAAGCTGGAGCCGGCTCACGGAGGGGGTCGCACGTGTGATGCGTGGCGCGGTGAGAGCTGAGGTGAAGTGATGGCTTGGTTCCAGCGGCTTTGGAACGTGGTGCGCCCCGCCCGCTTGCAACGCGAACTGGACCGCGAGCTTTCCTTCCACTTGTTGGAACGAGTTGAAGAGTTACAAGCCAGCGGGATGAGCCGGGACGACGCCATGCGCACTGCGCGTCTTCAACTCGGCAATTACACAGTTCAGATAGAAAGGACTCGCGAGATGGACATTCACCAGCGGCTGGATACTACCCTTCGGAATCTGCGTCATGCAGTGCGGGCTCTAGCGAAGGCGCCGGGTTTTACGGCCACCGTGGTGGCGACACTGGCGCTCGGAATCGGCGCCAATAGCGCGGTATTTTCCGCCATTTACGCAGTATTGCTCCGGCCGCTGCCATTTCCCAACGCCGACCAACTGGTCACTGTGGCCCAAGTCAATCCCAAAGCGCGCCAGCCGTTTGTAGCGCCGGTGAGGCTGGCAGATTGGAATCGCTTGAATAAAACCTTCCAGGCCATCACAGGTTATTACATCCAGGATGAATCCGAACTCTCCGGCGAACTTCCCGAGCGGCTCACCCGCGCCTTTGTGGCTTCGCGCTTTCTGCAAGTGTGGGGAGTCGCACCCGCCCTCGGCCGCGATTTCTCGCCCATGGAAGAACATTTCGGCGGACCACCCGCCGTCCTAATCAGCGACCGGCTATGGCGCCGGCGCTTCAATGGAGATCCCAGCGTAATCGGTAAGACCCTTCGACTTGGCCGATCGTTCGTTCCGATCATCGGAGTCATGCCTGCGTCATTCCAGTTTCCGGTGCGAGGTGTCGACTTGTGGTCGATGAGCGCGGACGACGCGTCTTTCGCGCGCAGCCGGGAGCTGACCTGGTACAACGGCGTCGGCCGCCTGAAGCCGGGTGTAACTATCGAGCAGGCGCGCGCAAACCTGGCGGCGGTGCAGAGCGCTCTTGGCCTCGAGTTTCCGAAGCCGGACGCGGAAATCTCGTCCCGAATCGAGCCGCTCAAAGAAACCACTGTCGGCGGCGTGCGAAGTTCGCTCTGGATTCTGTTCGGATCCGTTTCCTTGCTGCTGCTGATCGCGTGCACCAACGTCGCAGCGCTCCTGCTTTCGCGGGCGACGGCGCGCCAGCAGGAAATCGCCGTGCGATTCTCGCTGGGAGCGTCGCGAGGTTCAGTGGTGGCGCACCTGCTGGCCGAAGCACTCATCCTGGCCGTGTCCGGGGCGGTACTGGGGTTACTTTTGGCTGCGGCGGCTGCCGGAGTCTTTCGTTCGCTCGCCAAGAATCTGCCGCGCATCGAGGAAATTTCCCTGGATTGGAGAATCGTGATCTATTCGCTGGCCTGCGCCATCGTCGCGACGCTGGTATGCGGCATCTTCCCGGCCATTCGCGGCACTCGTAACAATCTGGCCGACTCGGCTCGACGAAGCCGGACCAGCGTGTCGGGAGGAAGCCGGGTGCAGTTCGCCCTGGTCGGAGTGCAAGTCGCCCTGGCTGTCACACTGTTGACTGGCGCGGCCCTGCTGGTTCGAAGCTTTCAGCAACTCGGTCGCGTCTCGCCAGGCTTTCAGCCGGAACGTGTCCTGACCTTCCAGATCAGCAGTTCCTGGGGCGAAACTGGGGATTTCAAGGCATCCAAGCGCCGCGTAGACCGGACTCTGGAAGGATTGCGCGCCATACCCGGAATCGACGCCGCGGCCAGCGCCTACGGCCTCCCGGGAGTTCCCGCTGAATTTCAAGTCGAGCTGAAAACGGAGGAAGGTCGCGCCGAAACCGAACCAAAGATTATCGCGCAGGGCCGCAGCGTGTCACCCACGTATTTCGCAACGGTCCAAATCCCGCTGCTTGCCGGAGAGATGTGCCGCGACGAAGCCAGCGGGAATACGATGATGGTCAATCGCGCGTTCGCCAATGCATATTTCGCCGGTTCCTCGCCGATTGGACGCCATCTTTCGCAACCGGGAAACATATACATTCAAACCACCGAGGTGCGCGGCATCGTCGGCGATGCGCGAGAAACGGGGATGGATCGCGAACCGGTTCCGACGGTGTATTGGTGTTACAGCCCCGGCCAGCCTGGGACCCATTTCCTGGCGCGCACGCACGGCGAACCACGCGCCATGGCAGAGACGGTCCGGCGGACCATGCATGACATCGAACCGATCCGGTCTGTGTATGATATGACTCCGCTGGTCGATCAAATCTCCGATGCCTATTCCGAAAACCGGCTGCGAACCATCCTGCTGGCGTTCTTTGCGTCGGCGGCCACCATGCTGGCGTGTGTGGGGCTGTATGGAACCATCAGCTATATAGTCAACGTGCGAAAGCGCGAAGTGGGGCTCAGGCTGGCGTTGGGCGCCGTGCGGACGCAGATCGTCGGCCAGTTTCTGTCGCAAGGCCTGGTGGTTTCGACGCTGGGATGCCTGGCCGGGCTTGCGATCGCAGTGGCCTTCACGCGTCTTCTATCCGGGATGCTGTACGGAGTCTCGGCCACCGATCCGGTGACGCTCGGCAGCGTGGTCATGATTGTTCTGGTGGTTTCGGTCCTGGCATCTTTGGTGCCCTCGATTCGCGCGTCGCGACTGGATCCGATGCAGGTTTTGCGGGAAGATTGAAGCCCCGCCGGTCCCAATATGATCGCCGCGTAATATCGAACTGAACCCCTCAAATATGAAGGCCGAATCGAGTCCGCATTTCGCGTCGTCCAGAACCTGTGACGCCTAAGACTCGACTGTCGAGATCCTGGATCACCCATTTTCGTTTCAGCGCGACTTTAAGGAGCGCGGCCCCTAAAGCCCCGCCTATATGCGGCCTGCGCTCACTCCAATCCAGGCACGCGCAAGCGAATCGCCGGCGCAGCGCCCGAGTTGCGTCGATATCGATGCCCAGCGCCTCGAACGCTTTAGTTCCATCCAAGGTGACGTCGTAGGCATCGTTGCCGCCCGTCGAAACGGCCGACAGCCACCCCAGTGCCTGGAAGCGGTCATGCAGCGACACGCCTAACGTCCCCGCCATATGGTCGTAGCAAGTCCGTGCGGCGTGTAGCCGGCTGGGTGCGCTGGGCACGAACTTGTCGCGAGAGCCGCCCGCCAAGACGCTCAGTCCCTCCAGCGCATGTGCCACCTCGGACCCCTGCAGACTGTAGTACCGATGTTTCCCCTGGACCAGCACTTTGATCAGATGCTCAGTCTTCAGTCGATGGAGATGTACGCTCGCGGTGGACGGACTCACGCCCGCCACAATCGCCAGCTCAGTGCTGGTTCGCGCATGGCCGTCCATCAGGCAATAGAGGATGCGAACTCGCGCCGGCTCGCCGATTGCCGCCGCAATTCTGGAAACAGTGGCGTCCGCGTGGCGCTCGACAATCATACTTTGATGTTAGACGAAGTGTTCTTGTTTGGCCACCGGCATACTTCCAAATATGGATCCGGCACAGCCTACCACCGGCCAGATCCGCCGCCGCGAAGCCATTGGGGCCATCGTGGCGACGGGGGCGGCTCTGACCGTGGGCTGCGACGATTCACCCACCAGGAGAATGCCCATGACGATTACTTGCTTCATCCGCTACGAGATCGATCCGTTCCAACGCGACGCCTTCAAAAAGTACGCCGAGAACTGGGGCCGCATCATTCCGCTTCTGGGCGGCCACCTGGTCGGATATTTTCTTCCTTATGAGGGCACTAACAATGTGGCATGGGGGCTGATTGCATTCGATAGCCTCGCGTCATATGAGACCTACCGATCGCGGCTGAAGGCGGATTCGGAGGCGCGTGAGAATTTGGCCGCGGCACAGAGCAAACGCTTCATCCTCCGCGAAGAGCGAAACTTCGTCGAAGTCGTCGAAGGTACGTTTGGCCTTCCCTCGACACTTCCACGACCGCGGGCGTGACTAAGCGCGAAGGTCGCTCAGTACCGATGCCAGACGCCATCGACGCGTTGCTGCGCGATTCCTGGGCGGCTGTAGTCGCAAACTCCCTGCGGAAAGACGGCCTTGAGCCGTGCGATCTGTTCGGTCGTCAGAGCCTGGCTGTAGTCCTTCGCATCGACCGGCTTCAGGGCGCACTTTAAAACGTCGTCGGTCAGCGGCGCGCCGGCTACGATTCGAGGATCTGCGTGCGCTGGATATAACTGGTTGCAGCGCCCTGGGCCATCGAACGTCAGAGGCTCGACGATCTTTTCGCCTTCGGTGGTCCAACAGGCATCCGCAAGGCCCGATGGCTTGTCACGAGCCACCTTCACCGCGGCGCTGGCGTTGGACGTATCCTGAACAATGTTATCCAGCCACTGGTTCATGGTCGCCACCAGTTCATTCGGCCGGAGTGGCGGCGTGCCGCTGGGCGGGAACATCAGCGTGACCATATTGTCGGCGCTGCCGTTGGCAGCTTTCACCCGAGCTCGCGTAACCATCGAGCGGAAGCGGTCGTGCAGATTGCCCGACATATCGAAGTAGCCGCGCGTATCTAGTATGGGAACGGAGCCGAGGCTGCCTCCGCCGGTGTCGACGCGACCGCTCTGGTACGCCAGTTTGAGCGCCGCCGGATCAGCGACGTCGCGCCCCGCGATAATGTTGCCATCCGCGTCATGCCCGCCGATCGCCTCGTTCAATTCGACGAATTGGTCGAAACTGATTTGTTTCGCCTTGAAAGCAGCCAGGCCGTATTGGACTCCAACGTTGTCCAGCGCTCGCCGGGCCGCGCCGGTCTTGGGGTCCTTGCCATACACGTTGACCAGGTCGTCGAAATAATCGCAGCGCGCGCCGGTGGGGTTTGACACGGGATCGAACGCCAGCGTCTTGGGGATGGCCGGATTGCACGCGGCGGCTTTGACCTGATTGTTCGCCAGACTGGTGGCCGCTCCGTTCGACATCCAGCCCTCGCTGCACGTCTTCCACGTCGCGTAACCGGAAACCAATGCCTTCTGGTCGTCGTTCCAAGAGGTCTTGGTCGAACGGAAGGCGTGATCGAGCAACGAACAATCGATGACGCTTTCGTAAATGGCATTGTCGGAAAAGCTAATCTGCGGCATCAGCCCGTCCAGCAGCCCCGGATAGTTCTGCGCCATCATGTACTGCTGAATCGCGCCGCCCGAGCCGCCGGTGCCGATGGTGTGAACGGGAACGCCAAACTCCTCGATGAAGTGTTCCTTCACCATCATCGCGGTCTCAGAGGAGATTACGTCGTCGCAGTTGTTGCCGAAAACATTCAGGGACGACACGGCAACGGCGTATCCTTTAGCGAGGAATTCATCATTCAACGCGCTGCCTGGAAGGCCCTGCCGATATCCCGCGGCGCATCCGCCGCCGAAGGAATACACCAGACGGCCGTTCCAGCCAGCGCTGCGGGTCCAGGGGTCAGGGACGGCTTCGGCCGGATTGTGCAGCATCGCGATTTCGTAAATCGCCCGGTTGATCGTGCCCCGCTCGCGCCGCACGATGTAGTCGACGGTCTTGCCATCGCTGGTGCTGGTCTGTGCCATGTCGGCCGGGCGCGGACCGGAGGGGTCGAACGGCTTGAACCCCACGGGAAGAGCGCCTGGCGCCTGCCCCCCGCGCGCGCCTCCTCTGAGGGGCGGAGGAGGCAGGCTCGATTTGTAGACGTAGCTCACCACAGTCTTGGCGCTGCAGTCCTCGTCGAGCGGGGCGCCCAGGCCCGCCTGCTCCGTCTGGCACACGAAGGGCTTCTGATGCGGCCCCGAAAACACCGGACCCGTTACGGGATAGTTGGTAAGCTCCAGCTTTGCAGAGCCCTTGGCCGACTTGATTTCGAGAGTATTCTTGCCGGTCTTCAAGCCTTCTAAGCGCGCGATGCGAGTCCCGGCGGTCTTGCCAGGCCGAAAAGATTTCGTAATATCCTGGTTGTTCAGCGTGGCGCTGAATTTTTCCGGCGGGGCGTTCGTTTCGACAAGAGCATCTCCGCCCGTCACCATGTCGGCTCGGCCGGAAAGCACGCGGATTTCGATGGCACGCGGAGCCGCGGGGGCGTATGAGATCAGAGCAATGCTGGCCGCTGCTGCAGACAACAAGGATCGGTTCAATTGCATCACGGGAGTCCCTCCATTTATTCTTCGAGTTTTTTCAGCATATCAGTGCTGGTCCCGGAACGCCTTGGTTTCGACCAGGCCGGCGGATTGATAAGATGAGCCAATGAGGCGATTCCTTCTCGCGACTTTCTGCGGCGCGCTCGCCACGTTGAGCCTGTTTCTGACCCGCGGCGACGCCCAGCCGAACAGCATAAAACAGATCGTGCCTGGAGTTTGGTTCCGCGAGGGCGACCTCCAGCACCAGGGCCACTGCAACAACGTCATCATCGAGATGAAGGACTACTTGATCGTGGTCGACGCGAATTTTCCGAGCGGTGCGCGGCTGGCGCTCGAAGACGCGAAGAGCGTTTCCTCGAAGCCAGTGAAGTATGTCTTCGACACCCATCATCACGGCGATCATCTGTACGGCAACGCTGTGTGGACCAAGGCGGGCGCGATCACGCTCGCCTATGCGGGCGTCAATGAGGAGTTGAAGCGCTACGAGCCGTCGCGCTGGCAGGACACGGCCAAACAGCGCAAGGATGTGGCGGAGACCGGTGCCGCACCTGAGCCTCCCCAGCAGACATTCTCGAAATCGCCATATACCCTCGCCGACTCCTCGCGCCGCGTGGAACTGTTGTTCTTCGGCTGGGCGCACACGCGCGGCGACGGGCTGGTTTATCTGCCCAAGGAGAAAGTGCTGTGTACCGGAGACGCGGTTGTGAACGGTCCGTACAATTTCGTCGGCGACGGGAACATTGGCAACTGGCCCAACGTGATCAGCCAGGCCCAAAAGTTGGACGTGCAATTTGTATTGCCGGGTCATGGCCCTTCCGGCGGAAAAGAAATGCTCGCGAACCAGAAATTGTTCTTCGTCGAGTTGCGCAGCCGCGTGGCAGTGGCAGTGAAACAGGGCAAAAAGCTGGAAGACATCGTCAAAATGGACGGGCCGCGGCCGGTATCGACCAGCATCGAGTTACCGGCGGCTGTCAAAACCTACGTCGGGCCGGACCTTCCAGGCCAGGTGCGGGCAGCTTACAACGAGATTGTGGAGAAGAAACCTTCCGGCGATCTGCCGCACTGAACGGGCGCCTCGCCGTTTTTAAGACACTCGCCAAATCCAGCGCGTGCGAAATCACAGCGGCCGGCCGTGGCCGCGCCCCGTCATCAACCCTGTCCCACGGGCGAAGTCAGAAGGTGCATGCGTTCGACCAGGCGCTTGAAGCGCAGGTCGGATCGCACCGAATCGAAGCGCGGATCCATGTGGATGCTGGGTAGCCATGGGCAGCGATCGTCGCAGGCCTGGTCGAGTTCCTGAAACGTGCGGTCCCATTTCCCGAGTCCAGCGTAGATATATATCGCGCCTCGGGGAGAAACGTATCCGTCCTTGGACCGACTCTGGAGCCGCCCCAAAGCGTCGGCGGCGGCAGCAGTATCGCCGGCGCGCGCATAGGCTTCGCCCAACGCGCCCAGCTTGGTGACCAGAAATGGTCCCTCGGGAAGATTGCGGAGGACTTCGATCGCTTGGTCATAACGACCCTGAAGCGTGTAGACCCAGCCAAGCGAGCACAATACTTCTCGATTGGTCGCATCGCGTCCTAGCGGTATGGCGGCTTTGAGGACATCCACTGCCTTATCGTATTCGCGCTCATAGAAATAGTACAGGGATTTGAAACGAAGGCCGCGCGGAGAGAGCGGATCGAGCTGCAACGCCTTATCCAGGTAGCGCCGCGCCGCGCCGAAATCGCCGCGATACAGCCACTGAATCGCATACAGTTCGCACGCGTGAACATTGCTGGGTTCAAGATCAAGGGCGCGCTTCATCATTTCGGCGCCCTCTTCCCAACGCCATTCAAACATTGCAAGAAAGCCGCCGAGCGTGGCCAGGGCGTCGGCGGAACGTTCATTCAGCCTGACCGCCTCAAGGGCGGCGCGCTTCCCTTTCTCCAAAGCTTCCAGGGGTGGGATCGCGCCCCAGGACGAGAGATGGCCGTAGGCTTCCGCCAGCGCAGCATACGGAGGCGTGTAGTTCGGGAACAACGCGACGGCGCGCGTGAACTGGTCGAGAGCGTTCTCAATTCCTTCGAGCGACATCTGGTTCCAGTAATGGCGCCCTCGCAGATACAACATGTAGCCTTCAAAATCGTGCACTCGCGAGGAACCTTCCGGGGAAGCCAGCGAGACGCGGAGGGAACCCGCGACGGCACGGGCAATCTCGTCCTGAATTGCGAACACGTCGGCAAGATCGCGGTCGAACGTGTCGGACCACAGGGTCAATCCGTCGGAAGCCCTGATGGCTTTCGCGGAAATCCGCAAGAGCCGGCCCGCTTTACGTACACTGCCTTCGATGATGGTTCCCGCGCCGAGACGTTCTCCGATCTCGCGCACATCGGTATTCCCGCCTTTGAAGTAAAACACGGACGTACGAGCGACGACATTCAATTCCGGTACGGCGGTCAAAGCATTGAGAATTTCTTCCGTGATGCCGTCGCAAAAGAAATCCTGATCCGGTTCGGAACTCAGGTTGACGAAGGGCAGAACGGCGACCGTCCGCGGATCCAGCGCCCGCCCCGCCGTTCTAACAGCAGCGACGGGCGTGGCGACGCTGAAGACCGGAACGTAGCTGCCTTTGGGGTAGGCGATCCCTACCGGATCGTTCGCGCCCGGACCGTCGTAATATTCGCGCAATTTGTTGCGCAGCCGGCGCGCTTCCACGCGGACGATGGAATCGATGTGCGGGTCGTAGCGCTGGTCGCGATCGAAAACTTCGTGACCCAGGATGTATTCGTTGATCTGGGCCGTTTCGCCGGCGAGCGCGCGTTCCACGGTCCAGCGCAGGAAGCGGCACAGACGGTCGGATCGGACGAACATTTCGCTCGCCAGAACCTTGGCTAAGTGAGCATGAATCTGCTCAATCGAGGGCTGAGATTCCCCCTTACCCCGCGCGGCCAGTTCTACTGAGTTGGCGGCCATGGCAAGCCTCGCCTTTTATATCGGATTCGCGTCAAGTCTAACATGCCGAATAGGATTGCGTGTTAGCTAACGTTAACATTGACCTTCCGTATCTACATTACCGCAGCGGCAGGAATTTCTTGTTGATCTTCACGACCACCGTGTAGTTCGGATCCACCATTTCATCCAGGTGGACTTCTGCCGTCTTCGAAAGCAACTCGTAGGCGTCCATCTCGGAAAGCCCGTTGCGATCGTGCATCCAGTGGATGAGTTCGGTGAAAGCGATCCGCGTGGCGTCTTCGAGCGGCCGATAGATTCCGACCGCCATGATGTAGTTCTCGTTTTCGAAGCGTGGCCACTGAATGGTCTGGTGCTTGATCAGATCCACCTGAACACGCACACGCATCGAGACTTCGATGGCGGTGCCGGCGATTTCTGCGTCGCCCATTGCTGCGTGGCCGTCGCCCAGGAACAGCAAAGCGCCAGGAACGTTGACCGGCAGATACAACGTGTTGCCGACGCTCGCTTCGGGCGCGTCCATGTTCCCTCCGAACTCGGCTGGAACAATCGAGCTGCGCGCTTCCCCGTCCGCGGGCGCGACGCCGACACATCCCAGAAACGGATGCAGCGGGATGTTCACTGTGAACTTGGAATCCGCCGCCTGAAACGTGGCGACGTTTTTCGCTTTGTCGATGGGATAAGTCCACACGCGTTCCGGAATGCCCTTGCCCAGAATCGGCGTATAACGGCTGCTGTTCAGCGCTCCGAACCCGGCGACCGTGCTGCCCCAGCCTTCTTTGCCGTCGACGTCCACGTTAAGAAAGCGCACCGCCAACGTATCGCCTGGCTCGGCTCCTTCGACGTAAAAGGGACCCGTCAGCGGATTCGGACCGTGCGGTTTCAGCCCCGCCTTCTCGACAGCACGGCCGTCCGCGTCGACTGTATTGGTCTCGATGATGCCGCCCGCCGGCACTCTGGCGACTGGCGGATGGGGACCGAAGGTGTATTTTAGATCCTCCATTTTGAGGTCGTATCGAACGGTTTTCTTCTGGGCTTGAGCGCATGAGGAAGTGACCAGCAGCGCAGAGCACAACGCGGATTGAAGTCGTCGGAGGTTCATCGTAGTAGTTTATAGAACCATGGACCTGTTGCGGCACTGGCTCCACATGTTATGTTGGCTCCATAGATGCGCAATCTGCCGGCGATCGCAATCGTGTTGGCGCTTCCGCTCCGGGCTGACGATCGGTCCAAGGAATCGCTCAGCTCGACTCATACGGAACGATTCAGCGTGTCCGCGGCCGGCGCCATTCGGCTGGAAAACTCGTTCGGCGAGGTGGATCTCGACGGGTGGGACCGTCCGGAAGTTGAAGTGACCGTGGTCCGCTCCAATGAACATCTTTACGACGCGAAGGCTCGCGCCGAGGCTCAGCGGCGCTTGGACAGCGTTCAAGTGACAGCCAAACAGGATGGAAACGACGTAGTCATTTCGACCACGTATCCTCCGCGCAACGGGTTCCTGCATCCGCTCGGCCGCCGGAGCGATATCGCGATCAGCTACCGTATCAAAGCGCCGCGCGCCACGAAACTGATCGTCGATCACAATCGCGGAGGCGTGAACGTCTCCAATATCAGCGGCGATATTCACGCCACGGTAGTCAACGGACAGATTACGCTCACGCTCCCTGGGAGCGCCCAATATTCCATCGACGCCCGGTGCACCATCGGGAGTGTGTATTCCGATTTCGAGGGTCGCGATCAGCGCCGCCAGATTCTGGGCGAGGAATTCAGCCGCCCCAGTACAGCACCCGCGACGAACCTGTACCTGCGCGTGCGCCTGGGCGATATCGTCGTCCTGAAACTACCCGGTCCACCGACGGATTGACGAGTGGCCGAAGTAAGCCGAAGGTTGGTGGTTTTCAACCACCCCTTTGACTGCGGCATGAACCTAAACAACGTCTTGTCAATTACTTAAAATTGGCGTGCAGATTGCACTAACTGTGTTGGAAGAAGGTTCTCATGAATCGCACATTACAATCATTGTTGACCAAATCCGCAGTCCCAGCCCTGGCTCTTGGCGCGCTCCTTTTGGTAGTGAGCCCCACAGCGGCATTCGCCCAGCGCGGCGGTGGGTCAGGTCACGGATCTTCTGGCCGGTCGTTTTCCGGCGGAGGCGGAGGGGGACGCAGCTATTCTTCCCCGGGCTATTCAGGCCACGGATACTCCGGCGGCGGACGTAGCTATTCGGGTGGCGGCAACTACGGCGGTGGTGGCCGAAGCTATTATGGCGGCGGACGCAGCTACTACGGCGGTGGACGCAACTATTACGGCGGTGGCGGCGGATATTACAGCGGTCGATTTTACGCCGGCCGAGGCTACTATTACGGCGGACGCTTCTGGGCTCGCCCGTACTTCGGTTTCGGTGTCGGCATCCCGTTCGGATTGGGATACTATTCGAATGGAGCCTGTGGTTACTATGACGGATGGGGCTATTGGCAGCCTGCTCCGTGCTATCCGTCCGGCGTCTACGGTTACTAATCGCCGCAACTGCTCGTGATCAATACCTCGCAGTGGAGCTTGCGGCGCGCAACCTGACGCGGTGCGGCTCCACGCTCTGGTATTCTCTGGATACTGCAAGAAGAAACTAGCATCGCCGGTGGGCAACGAATAGGCGTCTCCACTACTCCTCGCCCAGTCATCCAGGTTTCTGGCATCCGCAAGACCTACGGCCCGACAGTAGCCGTCTCCGACGTCTCGTTCGACGTCAGTGAAGGCGAAATCTTCGGATTGATCGGTCCTAACGGCGCCGGCAAGACCACCACGATGGAGTGCGTCGAAGGAGTCCGCCGGCCGGACCGCGGGGCCATCTCGATTCTGGGCCTCGATCCGTTCCGCGACGTGTATCGCCTTCAGAATCGCATAGGCGTGCAGCTCCAACAGGCGCAGCTCCAGAAGAGGATCAAGGTGTGGGAGGCCGTAGATCTGTGGGCCTCGCTGTATTCGAATCCCGTGGACGGCGACAGGTTGCTCGACCAACTCGGCCTGTCAAGCAAACGGAACGCCTGGTTCATGACGCTCTCAGGCGGGCAGAAGCAACGGCTATTCATCGCGCTGGCCCTGATCAACGATCCGGAAGTGGTGTTCCTCGACGAGTTGACCACCGGCCTGGACCCACAGTCGCGGCGGGCGATCTGGGAGCTCGTGCGCGGTATCCGCGACCGCGGCAAGACGGTCTTCATGACCACTCATCTGATGGAGGAGGCCGAGCGGTTGTGCGACCGGGTGGCCATCATCGAGCACGGAAAGATCATCGACATGGGCAGCCCGGCGGAATTGGTGAAGCGACACTGCCCCACACGAACCGTTGTGCTGGCCACCGACGATGCGCTCGCCGAAGAGCGCTTGCGCGCGATCCCGACAGTGGAAATGGTGGCGCGGCAAGACTCCCGGTTCACGATTCAAGGACGTGGCGACGACTTCGTGACCGAAGTAATCCAGTGTCTCTCCGAGAACCGCATCAGGGTCACCGACTTTCGCACGGTGCTGCCCAACTTGGAAGACGTCTTTCTGAAGTTAACCGGCCATTCGATTCGAGATTAGGAAAACAATCAGTGTTTCGTGGACTTTGGAAATTGACCTGGCTGGAGATAAAGATCTTCCTACGCGAGCCCCTGGGCGCGATTGGGTCGATCCTCTTTCCGGTCCTGGTATTCGTGGTGGTGGGCCGGCTTATGGGGGGCCGGATCACGCCAAGCTCGAGCGCTTTGACCGGATTCGTACGAGTGGGGCTGCCGGTCTTCGCGTCGGTGCTGATCGCCCTGAGCGGAGTGTTGTCGCTGGTCACGATCATCTCAATTTATCGCGAGGGGGGCATTCTCAAGCGACTCCGGGCCACGCCACTGCGGCCGCAAACGATCCTCACCGCTCATGTCCTGGTCAAGCTGGCGCTTACGTTGGTCACGATGGCTTTGATGGTCGCGGCAGGCAAGCGCTATTACCCGATCAATGTCGACGTTCCGATATTCGGATTTGCGATGGCCCTGCTGATCAGCACGTGGAGTATCCTCTCCATCGGTTTTCTGATCGCGAGCATCGTGCCTACGGCGCGCTTCGCACAACCCATCGGTGCAGCCATCCTGTATCCAATGCTGGCCCTCTGCGGACTGTTCGTACCGCTGGAATCGCTGCCCCCTGTGCTCCGCGGCGCGGCGCACGTGCTGCCGCTGACCTACGCGGTGTCGCTACTCCAGGGAATCTGGAAAGGCGAGGCCTGGTCGGCGCACGTTGGCGATGTCGCGGCGCTGATCGTCGTATTTGCCGTTTGCACGGCGCTTTCGGCGAAGGTATTTCGCTGGGAATAACGCAAGCGGCGACGAAATCAACTCGTCGGATAAATGCGTTCCTCACGTCACCGCCTCCACGTCGCTTTATTTTGATCGCCTGAAGCACGGCCCACCAAGAGTTTCGCTCTCGCGATCCGCCGCCGATGAGTGGTGCGTGAATTTCCGATACGCCGACTTTGCATGCCGACTACGTCACTTCCAACCCCGCTTTCGATTCGGCCCCATGCGTCAGCTTGGGGCTATCGGTATGCCCGCGCTAGCCCCAAGCTGACGCATGGGGCTGTCCGTTGGCGCTTACAAGGTGGCTGTAAGGATGTTGAGGGCGCATGAAATGAAAAACGCAGATCTCGAAGACTGACCCACCACCCGCCGATGCTGCTTTCGGCTTAGACTGATAAGATGGCCGCCAGTCACGGTGCCAGCACCATCGACGAGGCAGAGCATCGGCGGCAGCTCCGCCGCGCTGTTCTGGCCGCAACGATCGGAACGGCAATCGAATGGTACGACTTCTTCCTATACAGCACCGTCACGGGACTAGTGTTTGCGCGGCTCTATTTCCCGCGCGCCGATCCGTTGGTCGGCACGCTTGAGGCCTTCGGTGTTTACGCCGTCGGTTTTCTCGCGAGACCGATCGGCGCAGCGATCTTCGGCCACTACGGCGACCGTCTTGGGCGAAAGGCGGCTCTGATCGCGACGCTGCTGCTGATGGGCAGTGCCACGTTTCTGGTGGCGTTCGTCCCCGGCTATGAACACATCGGGATCTGGGGCGCGATCATACTGACGGTGCTGCGCTTCATACAAGGTATCGGCGTCGGTGGCGAGTGGGGCGGCTCGGTGCTTCTTTCGATGGAATGGGCCCAGTCAAACCGTCACCGCGGCTTCATCGCTTCCTGGCCCCAGTTCGGGGTGCCGGCCGGCCTGTTTCTAGCGAATCTTGCGGTCCTCGCGGTGAGCGCGTTATCGGGCGAGCATTTCCTGACGTGGGGTTGGCGCGTTCCGTTCCTGTTTAGTATCGTTCTGATCGCGCTCGGCCTGTATATCCGGCTGGGGATCCTGGAAACACCCGTATTCCGCCGGCTGGTCGCGGAGCGCAGGATTGAGCGCACACCCGTCCTCGAAGTGCTCCGCCGCCAGCCCGGCGAAATCATCCTGACCGCCCTATGCCGCATGGGCGAGCAAGCCCCGTTCTATCTGTTCACTGCCTTCGTGTTCGCCTACGGTACCGACATGTTGCATCTTAAGCGCGACTTTCTGCTGACCGCAGTGCTTGCCGCCGCAACAATTTCGTTCATCTCGATTCCACTCTTTGGGCATCTATCCGACCGTTTCGGCCGCAAGCGAGTGTACATGCTGGGTGCAGCCATCACTGGCGTCTACGGGTTTGCATATTTCGCGCTGCTCGACACGAGAGCAACGGCTCTGGTGACGCTCGCGATCGTGCTCTCGCTGATACCGCACGATATGATGTACGGTCCCCAGGCTGCGCTGATCGCGGAGTCCTTCACGGGACGCCTCCGCTATAGCGGCGCGTCGCTCGGGTATCAACTGTCGTCCCTGATTGCCGGAGGTCCCGCTCCACTGATCGCGGCGTCGTTGCTGAGCCGTTATCGCTCCGCCACGCCCATCGCCATGTTCATCCTCGCCTGCGCGATCATCTCACTGCTTGCAACAGCGATGCTCAAGGACAAAACCAACCAGGACATCTCCGATGATTGAGCGATCCGTTTCCGCTCACGGCGATTCGAATTTTGGTCCACCGAGGGGGGTGCGTGGCGCCGCTGCTTAACGCGAAAGGTATCGGTAAATCGTACGGGTCCGATCCCCTCTTTGAAAATATTTCCCTCAACATCGGTGAGCGCGACCGGCTCGGCCTGATTGGACCGAATGGCTCCGGAAAATCGACGCTCTTGGAAATCCTGGCAGGACGCCGGGAACCTGACAGCGGCCAGGTGGCGCTGCGCAAGGGAACACAACTCCAATACGTATCGCAAGAATCGCAGTTTAAAGCAGGGGACACGATCAGAAGCGTGATTCGCCGCGCACTCGATCGGGCGACCGTCCCGGATGCGGAGCGTGGAGCTCTGGAAGGCGAGACGCTCGGCCGCGCGGGATTTGATGATTTGGATGCTGAAGCGATGAGTCTATCGGGCGGATGGCGGAAACGCCTGGCGATCACCGAGGCGCTGGTTCAGAATCCTGCCATTTTGCTGCTCGATGAGCCTACCAACCACCTGGATCTGGCGGGCATCGAATGGCTCGAAAATCTTCTGCAGGATGCGGCCTTCGCATCCGTCGTAGTCAGTCACGATCGATATTTTCTGGAAAGGGTTGTCACCGGGATGGTGGAGCTCAGCCCGGCTTATCCCAGCGGCTTATTGTGCGTCGACGGAAGCTATAGCAACTTCCTGGAAAAGAAGAGCGCATTTTTGCACGCTCAAGCCAAGCGGCAAGAGGCTCTCGAAAATCGTGTTCGAACCGAGATAGAGTGGCTGAGACGCGGTCCCAAGGCGCGCGCTACGAAGGCCACTGCGCGAATCGATCAGGCGCACGAGATGATCGGTGAATTGGCGGATCTCAGGGCGCGCAGCAAAGCCCCGACCGCGGGCATCGACTTCGCCGCTACTGACCGAAAGACGAAGCGGCTGGTGCACCTCAACCAAGTCACGTATGGCTTCGATGGGCGACCTCTCATCGACAGCCTCAATTTCACCCTCACCGCGAGAATGCGGGTGGGATTGGTCGGCGCAAATGGAAGTGGTAAAACGACCCTGCTGCGGTTGTTTCGCGGAGAAATCGCGCCCGGCCATGGCGACATTCAACGAGCTTCCGGCCTGCTGACGGTCTACTTCGACCAGACGCGGAAGCTCGATCCGGACGTGACTTTGCGGCGTGCGCTTGCGCCCGAGTCGGACTCCGTCATCTATCAGGATCGCGTCGTGCATGTCGCTTCGTGGGCGGCAAGATTTCTGTTTTCCGCCGAGCAGTTGAATCAGCCCGTCGGTCGTTTGTCCGGCGGTGAACGCGCGCGCGTCCTGATCGCCAGGTTGATGCTTGAACCAGCCGACGTGCTGCTGTTGGATGAACCGACCAACGATCTCGATATCCCCACACTGGAGATCCTGGAGGAGAATCTTCTGGACTTCTCGGGCGCCCTGGTGTTGGTCACGCACGATCGTTATCTTTTGGACCGGGTTGCCACGGTCGTGCTGGGGCTAGACGGCAAAGGAGCTGTGGAACGATTCGCCGATTATTCCCAGTGGGAAGCGTGGATCGCGGATCGTAAGCAGACGAAGCCCAAGCCCGCACCCGCCAGCAAGCCGGTTCAATCGCTCACGAAAAAAAAACTTTCTTACTTAGACACGCTTGAGCACCAAGCGATCGTACAGCGCATTGCTGACGCCGAATTGGAGCTCAAATCAAAGTGCGCCGCTCTGGAAGACCCGGCTATTGTCCGGGACGGTCGCCTGGTGGAAGCGGCATACCAAGAAATGGAAGAATCCCAAAGAAGGCTGGACACACTGTACGCGCGATGGTCGGAATTGGACGACAAAATCATGTCATAGAAGACAATCCTCGGTACTTCGGAATTTCGAAGTGCCAAGCTTGTCGAACCGCGAGCATCACGAGGGCAACCATTTTGTTAGAAGGTCCGTTCACCACGATACAATCGGCAGTTGCATCCGGTATTTCTTCGCTTTGACGAATACGAGGGCGATGCCGCCCCCGGTTTCGAGGCATCCTATTTTGGCGCGCAGTTTCGCGATTGGCAGTTCACGGGAGTGTCCAAGGGCTTCTCAGAACGCCGCCGCGTTCATGTCGGCTATCCGCCAGTGGGGGAGGAGTACTTCGAATGGATTGCACTGCTCGCCGCAGTCGCAACCGCCCGAGACCAGTTCTGCATGTTGGAACTGGGGGCCGGCTGGGGCCGGTGGAGTGTTTACGCGGCGATGTTGTGCCGCCACCGGGGGCTGCCTTTCCAATTAGTTGCCGTAGAGCCGGAACCGACTCACTTCGAGTGGCTGCAAATGGCATTTCGAGACAATGGAATCGACCCCGGCGATCACGACCTTTATGAAGCTGCCGTAGTCCCGTGGGAACGAACCGTGCGACTGGCTGGACTCAACGACCCGAGCCGGGAATACGGGCACTATGTCAGGGGAGATTGGAAGGACTGGCTTCGCACTCTGAGGAGCCGGCACGTCCTGCGACCGGTCAAAGGGATTACGCTGCGCCAACTGTTGAACGCTCACGCGAAGATCGACCTGATCGACATGGACATCCAAGGCATGGAGGACAAGGTTCTGCGGTCGGTCGCCGCGAAAGATCTGGACCAGGTACGGATCATTCACATCGGGACGCACTCGCGCGCGATCGAGGCACGCTTGCGACGCACCTTCGGCGGCATGGGCTGGCAGAATGCATTCTCCTTCCCCTGCTATTCGTCGACCGAAACTCCCTTCGGGGCCGTGCGGTTCGAAGATGGCGTAGAAACGTGGGTTCACCCCCAAGCGCGGTTAGAGTTGGAACTCTTGATGGCTCGATAGACCTTCGTGATTGACACGGCAAAATCACAGGACTTATAGTGTGCCATGGGACTTAAGTTTTGGATTGTCTCCGCCGCATTGCTTTTGGTGAGCCCGGCAGCACCCGCGCAACCACAAACGCCGCCCGGAAACGCGCACATTGTGCAACCTGGTGCGCCAGGCGAGAGCAGCAGGCTCCTCTCACCGGCGACGGCTGCCATCGCTCCGCGCCCACCTCTGGAAGCTGACACCCAGTTCATGCAGGGGATGATCCATCATCATGCGCAGGCCGTAGAGATGACCGCGATGATGCGCGCCCGGACCCGCAACAAAGCCCTCTTGAAATTGGGCGAACGCATCAGCATCTCGCAGACAGACGAAATCCAATTCATGAGGCAGTGGCTGGCTGAACGCGGGAAACAGGTGCCCACCGAGCATGATCATATGGCCCATATGGGTCACCAAGGCATGGATATGGGCTCCATGCCGACCATGCCCGGCATGCTGACGCAGCAGCAAATGAAGGATCTGGCCAAGGCGAAGGGGCCAAAATTCGACTACCTGTTTCTGACCGGCATGATTCAGCATCACACCGGTGCTTTGATCATGGTGGACGACCTTTTCGCAGTGCCAGCCGCCGGTCAGGATAATCAACTGTTCGATTTCGTCACCGACGTGGACAACACGCAAACCGCGGAAATCAATATCATGAAGGGCATGCTGCTTAAGGAGAAGAAATGATCGCCGGACTCGCTTCACCGTTCTCTCGCCTTGTCGCGACGCTATCCATCGCCGTCGCCATTCCAGTTGTGTGCGCCGCGCAGGCCGGGGGCACACCAGCGCCGGGAAATCCGCGCGCGCCTTCCGATGATCCGCGTGTGGGACTCAAGCCGGGGTTGTACGACGCCGGCGAAGCGATTTTCGGAATGGAGCGCCTCATCTCGCTGCCCAAACCGCCCGGCTTCGCGCCCGCCCCTGGCGGCGCCACGGAACCTTTCCCCGCGCCGGACCCGCCCGATACCCCGCCCGGACAGGCGGGACAGCCTGCTCAGCCTCGCACCGTTCAATACGGATCGGCCAACTCCGACCTGGCCTTCAGCGGCAATCACCTTTTCGTAGGCAACTACAACGGAATCAATTTCTATGACATCGACAACCCGGCAAAAACGGCATTGAAAACTTCGCTGCTCTGTCCCGGCGGTCAGGGCGATGTTTCCGTGTATGGCCGTCTTCTCTTCATGTCGGCAGAGGCGGCCAATGGACGAACGGACTGCGGCACCCAGGGGATTCCTTTGCCCGCCGGCTATAAGCCGCCGCCACCCCCGCCGCCTCCCGATCCTGCAGCCGTAGCTGCTGGCGCGCGGCCGCCGCGGACGCCTCCTCCGCCCAGCCCCGACCGGTTCCGCGGCGTGCGCATTTTCGACATCAGCGATCTGGCGAATCCTAAGCAGGTCGCCGCGGTCCAGAGCTGTCGCGGATCGCATACCCATACGCTGGTGATCGATCCCAAAGACCAGGAAAATGTTTACATCTATATCTCCGGCACTTCGTTTGTTCGGCAGGGAGAAGAACTGAACGGCTGTTCAGACGGTGATCCGTCGAAGAATCCCGACACCGCGCTCTTCAGGATAGACATCATCAAAGTACCGCTCGCGCATCCCGAAAAGGCTGCGATCGTGGCGAGCCCGCGCATCTTCTCCGATACGCAAACCGGAGCCATGAATGGACTCTGGAAGGGTGGCACCCATGGCGAAGGCACCCAGAAAACGTCGGAAACGGACAAGTGCCATGACATCACGGTCTATTCAGCCATCGGACTGGCGGCGGGCGCGTGTTCCGGCAACGGAATTCTGCTCAACATCTCCGATCCCGTCCATCCAGTTCGTATCGATGCCGTGAGCGATCCGAATTACGCCTTCTGGCATTCGGCCAGCTTCAACAATGCCGGCACGAAAGTGATGTTCACGGACGAATGGGGCGGCGGTACGCAACCCCGCTGCCGCGCCACGGATCCCATGAACTGGGGCGCAGATGCCATTTTCACGCTATCCAAGGGCAAACTGACTCTGGCGTCCTATTACAAGATGCCGGCTGCGCAGTCCGAAACAGAGAACTGCGTGGCTCACAACGGATCCTTGATTCCGATTCCCGGACGCGACATCATTGTCCAGGCCTGGTATCAGGGCGGACTCTCAGTGGTGGATTTCACCGACGCCGCGCATCCCATTGAGATTGCCTACTTCGACCGCGGACCGCTGGACAAGGAAAAACGTGTGTTGGGCGGATTCTGGTCCGTGTATTGGTACAACGGCTACATCTATGGTTCAGAAATCGCGCGCGGCGTGGACGTGTTCAAGCTGGTCCCGAGCAAGTTCGTTACGCAAAATGAAATCGATGCAGCCAACCAAGTGCATTTCGACGAGTTGAACGTCCAGAATCAGCCTAAAATCACCTGGCCGGCGAATTTCGTGGTTGCCCGCGCGTATCTCGATCAACTTGCCCGCAGCGGCGCGCTCTCCGCTCAACGGATCGCGGCACTGAACGCCGCTATTGAGAAGGCGGATGCGTCGCATTCGGCCAAAGACGCGGCTCCTCTCAAGACCATGGCGGCGAGCCTCGACAAAGATGCGGCTGCGTCCAAGAGCCCGGCCGACGCCGAGCGTATGCGCGCACTCGCGGGAATCATGAAACAGAGCGGAGCTTCGCTTCACTAAAGGGGTTGCTACTCGGGTAACTTCACCGATGCAACTTTGACAGCCGAGGAGAGAACACAAGCCGGCGGTGGCGCACCGCCCTGCTTTTCGCGGAGAGTCTTTCCGTCCCAGCAGAGTTTTCGCAAACGGCGCACGGCGTCACGATGAACTTGCCGTCCTTGGCATCGCGCTTCCAACGAATTTGGGCCAGTAGAGACCGGCTGACTATCAGGATCACGAGAGTCTTACGAAGCAAATCCAGTCCATCGAGGCAATGATGCAGCGGCAAGGCGGATTGGGTGTGGAAACGATGTGTGAACTCGCGCAGGTCGCCCGAAGTGGATATTACCGATACTTGCGGACTCGCGGACGGTGAAAGAGCACCAGGCGCGGATTGACAACGACCCGAGGGTATACTCTCTCTATGCGCAACCGCTGCTTTCCGTTTGCCATCTTGTTGCTCGGGGGACTAACTGCCGGACAACCGGTCGGCACTCCGGTCGAGCTCGGTCTTGCGGGATACGCGAAGGTCCTCTGTTCCGCGGTATTTGTCTCCTTTCGTGAGCCGGCTGAAGCCTTTCGAAATAGCGGTTACTGGATGATGCCGGCCGACCAGCAGGACGGCAACACCTACGTCGTCGATCGCGAGAAGAAGGCGGTGCGGGTGACGCGAGGCGGCATCACCAGAACCGCGAAATTCTACGGCGACCAAGGCTGCATCATTCAGAGGCAAGAAAACGACGGGATTCATTTCACGCCGGTTTCCGTCAAGACGCGATTGCCGGACGCTGCGTCGCAGCCGTGGCCCATGGGCGACCAGCCATCCAAAAGCACGACGGACATCGATCGCGGGCGCGTTGCCAAGGCTGTCGACCTGGCCTTCGCGGACCCGGAAGGACTGACTGCGGCTTTTGTCGCTGTGTATAAGGGACAGATCGTCGCCGAGCGGTATATGCCCGGCATCACGAAAGATACGCAGCTCGAAAGCTGGTCGATGGGAAAGAGCCTGACGGCCACACTCTTCGCGCTGCTGGTTAAGGATGGCGTGTATCGGCTTGAGGATCCTGCGCCGGTGCCTGAATGGCACGCGCCGGGCGATCCACGTTCCGCGATCCGGATCGTCGACCTCATGCATATGAGCGGCGGCCTTCGTTTCCTCGCCTCACAAGATCCCGACTATAAACCCGACATGGGTTACCCCGACCATTGGTATGTTTACACCGGCGCCGTCGACGTCTTCCACTATTCCCTCAGCCGTCCCGCGCAATTTCCGCCGAACACGGAAGGACGGTATCGCAACTGCGACCCGCTCACCATCGGCTGGCTGATCAAGCAAGCAGTGACCAAACGGGGAGAGGACTACTTGACGTTTCCGCAGCGCGCACTCTTCGATCGCATCGGCATTCGCCGTCAAGTGCTCGAGACTGATCCATACGGCAACTTCCTGTTGACCGGCTATGACTATGGCACGGCTCGAAACTGGGCGCGCATCGGCCTCTTATACCTGCAGGATGGCGTTTGGCAGGGCCAGCGATTGCTGCCGGAAGGATGGACAAAATTTGTGAGTACTCCAGCGCCCGCGTGGAAAAAACCGGTCTACGGCGGGCTGTTCTGGGTCAATGGCGATGGAGGCTGGAATCTGCCGAAGACGGCATATCTCGCCAATGGCGCCGGCGGCCAAAAGATGTTCGTAGTCCCGTCGCACAACCTGGTGGTCGTTCGCATGGGACACTTCCGGGGCGACCGAGCCGGCATGAAAGCTCTCAACGCCGCGTTGGGCGAGTTGGTTGCAGCGGTCCCGTCCGCGGGGAACGCAAATTAAAGCGCCGTACTGCCGGCCTGTCGCGAGGCATCTCCCGGAAGATGCCTCGTCCACAATCAGAAAAACATGCGCAGGGACAACTGCAAATTCCGCTCGCCTCCGGCGGAGCCCCCGCCTTTGGTGGTCACCTTTCCGAAGGTCGAGCTGGTCGGATTGAATTGGACGCCGCCGCCACTGCCGCCGCCCCAATTCGGATGATTGATAAAGTTGAACGCTTCCGCGCGGAACTGTAGGCCCACGCGTTCCGTGATCGGAATTTTCTTGAACAACCCGAGGTTCCAGTTCTGGAAGCCAGGCTGGTAGATCAGGTCGCGGACGTTCTGTGTCGTGTTGAACGTGCCCGGCAAGGGCTGCGTGAAGATTGGCGACCCATCCGCATTCTTCGTCGCGAACCATTGCCCACCCGTTCCGAACGTCCCGACGATCTTGGGATCGCCGTTTACGGTCCAGTACTGGCCGTTGACTCCACATCCAAAGTTCGAGTCGAGACCAACACCGGCGTAGTCCGTGCTGCCGGCGACGCCGCAAGGCTGCCCGGTCTGGAACTGGCTGATGCCGCTGATCTGCCATCCGCCGAAAACGTGTCCCGTAAAACCCTGCAGGTTCCGGTAAGGCAAGTCGTACAGGTAACTGATCGCCACGATGTGGCGCGCGTCGAACTCGGAGGGTCCCCACAGGTTGTGCGCGAGGTATGTATCCGGAATTACGTCGCGCTGATTGGACCCATCGTCCGAACTCTTTGCCAGCGTGTAGGAGACGCCGAACAACAGACCATTGGAATAGCGGCGGTTCCAAGTCAACTGCATCGAGTTGTAGCGCGAACTGCCGACGTTATCTGTTTCGCGAATCGATCCGTACCCCTGATAAGGACGGAGTGAATCCAAATTGACTGTCAATTTGCCGTTAGAGCCGATGTACGGTGCGACTGTTTGCACGGTCGGCTGGTTAATATCGGCCTCTCGCTGCAGATGTAATCCTCTTCTGCCGACGTAAGCGATACTCCCCACCGACTTCCAGAACAGCTCCCGCTCAACGGTGAAGTTCCAGTTCCATGCCTCGGGATTCTTGAACGCTTTGCTCTGCGTCGTGACGACTAGCGGAACACTGTTCGCTCCACCCCCGCCTGGATTGTCGACCGAACCAAGGGAAACGCTGGCGTTGGGCTGGAAGGGCGGATTGCCGCCCAGGAAAATAGAGTCGCTCACGCCGAGTCGCGTAAAGAATCGGCCCGCTCCCGCGCGAACTACGGTCTTTTCGGTAAGGTGGTAGGCCACGCCGACGCGCGGCTGCAAGTCGCCCCATTGAATATCGGAGTAATGATCGTTCACGCCGCGGAACAGATAATTGAACTGACCTGAAGTCGCTTCCGGGAACCGCCCTTTCGCGGACGAAGGAAATCCGCTCCCGGGAATCGCCATGCCGTTGTATGGATCGCTTCCTGGCGTGGCGATCACCAGACCGGTTTTCGGATCAACCTTCACGGCCTTCGCCGGATCGTAAAACTTGGGATCGAATACGGTCATGTTTCCCCACAGCGCGTGATACGGAACGATGACCGTATAACGGACTCCGTAATCCACATGGAGCTTCTGGTTCACCTTCCATCCATCCTGCGCGAATCCTTCCCACATGCTTCCACGGAAAATCGTATAAGCGCGGTGCCCGATTTCCGAGTAGGTGTCGAATAAGCCCATGGCCGCGTTCGCGACGGACGATCCGCTTCCGCCGGTGCGGCCGTCGGTGAACAGGAACTGACCGTTCTGGTTGTTGGTGCAAGTCGGGCACGCGTTGACGTTGATCTCATCGTTGTCGTTCTCGCCTGACCGTTCATACAGGAATCCAAACTTGAACGTGTGAGAACCTTTCACCCACGTCAGGCTATCGGAGACGTCATAGATCGGACCCGTCGAGTGCGACGGATACGGCCCTCCACTGAGCTGTGAAAACGGGGACATATTGACGGTTGGAATCCGCGTCGGGATCAGCTTGCCGTCCGGGAAAATGTACGGGTAATTGAGTCCTGCCTTGGTCCGGTCGAAGAAATTCGCCGAATCGACAGGGATGTACACATCGTCCAGGCTGACGGTTGCCAGCGCTTCGTTTACGAGGTGCGGGCTGATGGTCCATACGTAATCGAGCGCGTTGGTCTGATTCGGCCGGTTGAAAAATCTCGGGACGCGATCGCTATTGCCGTCCAGCGGCAAATATTCGAGATACGAATAATTCTGACGCCGGAACGTGATGCGCTGCCGCTCGGTAAGATTCATATCGGCAGCCAGCGTGTCTTTGCGTTGTTCCTGAGTGTGCAGCTTGGCGGCATACCAGTTGCCGTTTCCGCCAATCGGCGTCGCCAGATTGGGCACTGGGTACGCGTTCAGAATCCCGAGTCCATTGGGGCTCAGCAACTTCGTGCCGATCAGCATGTTGTTCGGAATTGGGTTTCCCGTGGTCGGATCCTTGAGTTGAATCGGCGTGTTGTAAAAAATATTGGGCCCCAACAGTTCGCTGAAATCGCCCTGACGCATCTTGAGCGATGGCACGGTCAGCAATCCCGCCGAGCCCACCGTGGAGCCCGATTCGGTCCAGTGATACTTCACCCATTCCTGGCCCCAATACCAGAAGAACTTGTTCTTATCGGTATTGAACTTCCCGGGAATGTAGAACGGACCGCCGAAATTGTAGCCGAACTGGTTGTAGTGAACCGGAGGCGCGTAGGCCAGAAATGGATTGGTGTTGCGCGTCCACGTATTCGCGTTCAAGTCCGTGTTGCGAAGATATTCGAACGCGGCGCCGTGAAAATCCTTGCCGCCGCTGCGCGTGATGATGCGTATCTGTCCGCCTGAGGACCGCCCGTATTCCGGAGAATAATTCGCCGTCAGCACCTGGACTTCCTGGGTGGAATCCACATCGGCCGCGCCGATGCTGGCGCCGTTCGATCGCGTGCGGGTAGCAGGCGCGCCGTCGAACGTGATCAGATTTTCAGGATTCCGCGAGCCATTGATGTTCGACGGACCTTGGCTCAGACCGAAGCTGAGGCTGGCCGCCGTGCCGCCCCGAACCCCGGGCATCAGGCCGACCAGTCCCACCGGGTTTCGCCCGTTTAGCTCCATCATGTCGATCTGCTCGCGGCTGATCAGTTTTTCCACAGACGCCGATTCGGTCTGAATCACTTGGGCGTCCGCGATCACCTCCACCCTGTCGCTGGCTGAGCCCACCGTCAGATTGGCATCGATGGAAAGCGTCGAGCTCGGGTCGAGCTTGTTGTGCGAGATTTCGTACCTCTTGAATCCCTGGGCCTCCACGGAAAGCGTATAAAATCCAGGCTGAACGCTGGTGAAGACGTAATAGCCGGATTCGTTCGAGTTCACCGTTCGCTCGACACCCGTGTTGTCATTCTTGAGGACGATTTTGGCGCCTGGAATCAGCCCGCCTGAAGGGTCCTTCACGAATCCGACAACGGACCCCGCGTCAGATTGCGCATACAGAGCCGCAGCGGCGAGAAAAACGATGGTCCCGATGAATGCGGCAAGACGAAAGCATCGTGGCTTAAACATTGCACTACCCCCGTAGACAGTTTAAAAGCACGAACTAGGTGCCTCAAGAAAATATAACGGCTCAGCCGCTATAAAACAAGCCCCCCGCGATAACGTCTTCGTTTAATTTGTGTTTCATTCCGGCTTGTTCGGACAGCAGTCCAGTAGCGCACCCGGTTTTCCCAGGGAAACGCCTACGATCGCCGCGCGAGAAGGTACAGAGTCAGAGGACGCGTTCCGTCCTCAACCACTTGAAAACCTGCTTCCTGCACGCGCGCCTTCCACCAGTCCGCGCCGCGTGTCCCGCCGTGCGCCAGCAAGGGTCCGAACGTGAATTTGGCCCACGGCTCATTGGCGATGAGCATCAGCAGAAACTCTCCGTTGGGCTTGATGACTCGGGCAGCCTCGGCGAGCGATTGCTCTATGCCCTTCCGGTTGAGGTGATCGATCGCATACGCGCTTACGATGGCATCGAAGGCGGCGGACGCGAATGGAAGCTTGCGCATGTCTGCGGTCTCGATTGTGGCACGCCGGTCTACTCCAGCAGCCTTCAGATTTGCAAGCAATCTCTGCTGCGGACTCTCGCCTCGCCCAAAGTGCTGATCGAAAGATTCCGCGAAAAGATCCAGCGCAACCAGCGTCGTTTGAGGACGAGCTTCGAGAACCATAATTGACGACCTACCGGTTCCCGCGCCGAGATCGAGCACTCGCCCGGCGCCGGAACGAAGAAAGCTTTCCGTCGGCAAGGAAGGCCGTCCGTTCACGTCGATGACGAAGCGCTCCACTAGAAATGCGGCGCTGGACCACAGAACCACACACCCCAGAAGGAGCATCGGTCCCTTGGACCATTTGCGGCTATATCCAAGCAGCAATACTGCGACGGCGACGGCCAGGATCGGCAGGTGGCCGTAGCTAAGCCACCACGGATAGCCGAAATCAAGAGGGGCGTTTGCAGATGGTGGCATTAAATTTCAACTCCATCGAGAGTGTGATCCATCGACGCTGAACGCTCCTGAACGGCGCGTTCATGTGCCGTTCATCGAACTGCATTGCGGGTTCTGGTGGTAGAGGACGAAACGCTCCTGTCCGAGCAATTGGCGAAAGGACTCGCCCACGCCGGATACTCCGTCGTAGGAGAACTGCACGTCGAGGTCCGCGTTTCCAGTGGAGCACACAACGCCTACTGGCCCGGCTTGAGTCCAGGACGCTCGACCAGCTCGATTCTCGCTCCGGCCGGTCCCGCTACATACGAGAAGTTGATGGAAGGACCGTTCGGCAGCGTCAGCGGGCCCGGTTCGCGGGTCACGGTCACGCCTTTGGCGCGCAGATCATCGATAGTCTTCGCGAGCGGACCGTTGGAGCGCCAACCGATATGGTCGATGGCGTGACCCTCGCTTGGCTCCGCGTCACCGCGCTGCACCAGGATCCACATATCGCTGAACCCGGCCGCGCTGTACTTAAGGGCGTCGAGACGTCCCTTGAGCTTGGTGCGCTCTCCGCCGAACTTCGCCAGCAGCCAAGTGAAGACGTCTTCTGGATTCGGCCCACGCATATGGACGTGGTGCAGTCCGAGCAGTTCCGGATCCTGCACAACCTCGATGCGCGTGCCCCATGGATCTTCGACGAACGCGAGCTTGAAGAGCCCCGCCACTTCCCGGGTGGGCGTGACGATCTTGATGCCCGCCGCTTCGAATTCCTTCATCTTCGCGTCCAGATCGGCGAACGAGAAACCTACGTGATCGATGGCGCTGCCGCTACTCGGCTTCGCGTCCGCTTTGCGCAGGAACATGAATCGCGTGCTGCCGAACATCAGCCGATCCGGAGCCTCTGTGATCCGCCGCCCGCCGAAGTTTTTCTCGTACCAATTGGCGGCTGCCGCCGGATCGGGCACGTTGACATGGATGTGGTCGTAAGGAAACGTCTGCGCCGAAGCGGAGCCAGCGAGGGCCCCCACGGCACAGGCGAATGCAGCCGAACGTATGGCCTGTCGCATCAAAGGACTCCTTTCCAGGATTGAAGTAACTGCGATTCGCTAACTGCCCGGCGTCATGATGTGGGCCGTCGTGGTCCCCGCATTCATGATCCATACTCCACCTTGTTTGGGACTGTCCGGCAAACCGGTGGATTGTGGAGTAGCGCCCGGCACCGCGATCGTGACGTGTATTCGAGCGTGCGCCTGATCGGCGCCGTTCATGTCATACCACACCGATCCGTATTCGGGTTTGATCCGGGTTCCGTCCGCCTCGGCCGCATCCAGCGCCTTCTGTCTGGCGTCTTTGTCGGCCATCGCTTCGAACTTCCGGTTTTGAGTGACCCGATCCAGGTTTCCGATGCTGGTGCATTGCACCGCGAATGGCTGGCGGCCGGGCTCTCCGGACCGATCGTAGCAAAGCAGCCGATTGGTGCCCTTCTTCAGAGTCTCGTATGTGTGATCGGCCTTCCACTGAACCACTGTCGCCCCGTCCCGCATCTGGCGAGGCGCGGCGGCCAAGGCCCGCTCAATGGTTTCCGCCGGCGTTTGCGCGACGGCACTTGTCGCTATGACCAGCATGTTGAGAGCGGTCGGAATCATGTGCTTCATTGTGTGACCTCCCGTTTAACTGCCTTGAACCCTTTTGCTCAGCGCCGGCAGAAGAAACATGTCCAAGACATGTCAAAGCGATCCGCACGGACAAAATTCTCGATCGCCAGACTCCAATCCGAGACTGATATGGCGCAATAGACTACAGCATATCGTAAGGCAGCGGCCGCTCGCACTCGCAAAGAAGCTAAGGAATCCGATCATCGCGTCGCTTACGTGCTTTCGGATCCTATGTTGATTTGGGTGTAAAATTGTCCCCCGAGAAAGGGGCGACGAATGGTTGACCGCAATATCGTGCGAAGGCATGTGCTTCTGGCGCTCTTGGCGAACGCCCTTCCGATAGCCCTTGCGCAGCAGACGCCGAAGCTGCAAATCAAGTCCTTCTCGGTCGGGCCTGACCAGGCTGTGAACTATCCCAACAATCCCGCCAATCCCGGCTACCTCATTGATCTGCCTGACGAGCACACAACCTTCATGCCACCAACGGCCAGCGGTGCACCCTACCTGGTCTTCGCGGCCAGCAACATATCAGGAGGAAACTGGGGGGCGGTGGTTCTTCAGACCACAGACCTAAAGAACTTCGATTTTGTCCAGGGATACAACCACGAGGTGCTGACGGCGCCGCTGCAGTTCGGGCAATGCCCTTCCGCCTGGGCCAACACATTCGACGAGAATTACGCGGCCCCTGGCTCCGTGGTGCAAGATCCCACGCTGCCCGCGGGAAACCTGATCATGGTTTACGAGGCTGAGAACCACTGCCCGGGAGGAGTGAACCAAATTCCTTTCTATGCCACCACTGGTTTTGTCCGGTCATCGGACAATGGGAAAACCTGGCCCGCCCCAGTGAGCGGTGTGGCAGGTGGACCCAGCCGCCATCCGATCCTACAAAGTTCCGATCCTCCGCCCTCGACCCCGCATGGGTACATGGGCAACGCGATTCCCAGTGCTTTTGTCGACAAGAGTGTTAACAACGAATACTATCTCTATGTCACTTATACCCGCTACCCCATGGAGCGGGTTAACGTCGCGCGAGCTAAACTCGGCTCGGGTGACCCAAATGCCCCGCTAAATTTTCTGAAGTGGTCTAACGGCTCATTCAGTCAGCCGGGTATTGGTGGCTCCGATGGTGCAGTGACCTCGTCGCCTGGGTGCCCGGGTTCTCAGTTCCACGGCGAGATCAATTACAACGACGACCTGGGCATGTACCTGTTGATTTTCGTTTGCCAAAGCGGGTCCAACGGTGTGGTGACCATGGGCTGGTATTACTCCACCGCCACCAGCCTCGATCTTCAGAACTGGAGCGCGCCCCAAATGATCCTGAACTCCCAAGTCCCGGTGACGACGCCTTGCCCCGGCCAGACAACCGGACAACAAGTTGATGGCTGGTATCCGTCGTTTGTGTCGCCCGGAGCCGCGGCGGGTCACACGAAACTGACGGGGAACGTCTTCTTTTTCAGCGGGTGTTCCGGAGCGGGCACACGCCAGATGATGTCGCGAGCCTTCATCATCACCGCCGGTCCGCCCGCGCCCGAAATTTCGCTGGTGGCCAACGCCGAGGGGGAAAGCCCCGCGATCGCGCCGAACACGTGGGTGGAAATCAAGGGATCGAATCTGGCGCCCGCCGGCGACTCGCGCATATGGCAGGGATCCGATTTCACCAACAACCAAATGCCCACACAACTCGACGGCGTGAGCGCGACCGTGAACGGCAAGAGCGCATACATCTGGTACATCAGCCCGGGTCAGGTGAATATTCTGACTCCGCCCGATGCGATGTCTGGACCGGTTAATGTCGTGCTCACGAACAACACTACCGTGAGCACGGCGTTTAGCGCGCAGGAGCAGGCGATTTCTCCGTCGTTTTTCGTGTTCGATGGGACCCACGTCGCCGCAGTGCATCTGGATGGATCGTTCGTTGGTCCGGCGACGCTCTATCCGGGCCGCTCTACACCAGCAAAACCGGGTGAAACGATCGTGATCTACGCCAACGGATTCGGTACGACATCTACGCCGATTGTCAACGGATCGCTGCTGCAGTCCGGCAGTTTGTCGCCCACGCCGGGGGTGAAAATCGGCGGAGCGGCGGCGATGGTTCAGTTCGCGGGACTGGTCGCGCCCGGAGAATTTCAATTCAATATAGTCGTGCCGAATGCGGTCGCAGATGGAGATCAGCCGATCGTCGCGACTTACAATGGCTCGGCCACCCAATCCGGCGCAGTGCTCACCATCCAACACTGAAAAATCACGTATCCGCCCTTCAAACAGCCTGGCATGTCGCCGGTACCGGTTGCTGCCCGAACGGTTGAGCCAGGCGTGACGCCGACGGATATTTGTGCTATTTTGCCCGCTAAGGAGTCAGCCATGTTGAACTGGCTTGTTCGTTTGTGGCATAAGATCGACCGCTGGTTCCGCGGAGAGAAGCCATCACAGACTTACTATCGTTCAAATCTGCATGGCCGTCATCGCTAGAGTCTCTGTAACGGATTCGGCGTCGGACTGAATCATTCCGGCAACCTGCCTGGGATCGGTGCCGCGCGTTGGGCACTCAACGAATGCTCGCGATCTTGATTGTGACTCCGCCGCTCCGATAAGGTTGGTGCTGGAGGACGCTCTGGACATCTATCTGGTCGACGGCACATACGAGCTGTTCCGGCACTATTACGCGCTGCCGTCCGCGCGAGATCAGGAGGGTCGTGAAGTCGCCGCAGTCCGAGGTGTGCTGGCATCGGTCCTGGGCATGCTCAAGGGAGGAGCCACCCACATCGCCGTCGCAACCGACCACGTCATTGAGTCGTTCCGTAATGAGCTATGGCCCGGCTACAAGACCGGCGAAGGCATCGAACCGGATCTACTGACTCAGTTTCCCTTACTTGAGGAGACTCTCCGTGCTGCCGGCGTGGTCGTCTGGCCGATGGTGGAGTTCGAGGCGGACGATGCGCTCGCTGCGGCTGCGGTGGCGGCCGGGCGTGACGCGCACGTCGGTCAGGTGATCATCTGTACACCTGACAAGGACCTGGCTCAATGCGTGCGCGGCTCACGCATCGTTCAGTTGAACCGCCGGACCCGTGTTACGCTCGACGAGGCTGGCGTGATCCAGAAGTTCGGTGTCCCGCCGGCGTCCATCCCCGACTACCTCGCGCTGGTTGGCGACGCTGCCGACGGCTATCCGGGCCTTCCCGGCTGGGGCGCGAAATCGACGGCTGCGGTTCTCGCCAAGTTTAGCCATCTCGAATCCATCCCGGCGGACTGGCGCGAATGGCACGTGAACGTCACTAGTGCGAGCTCCCTCGCAGCAACCCTTTCGCGCGAGCACGAGCGAGCGATGTTATTTCGAACGCTCGCCACGCTCCGCACCGACATCCCGCTCTTCGACTCCGTGGACGAACTGCGATGGAACGGCCCCACGCCAGGCTTGGACACACTGGCAGCACGATTGGACGCGGCGGTCACGGAATCCAAGTCGCCTTCCGGGCGCCGATCCCGGGAGCAACCGTGATTCTCCATCAGCGATCCCGGATAGATTTCTTTTCCTGAGGCGGAGCCGTTGGTAGCGGGTCAGTCTCCGAGGTGCGTGTATTTCATTCGTGCGCCGCTCAGCGTCACCAAATTGGAGGCCGCGCATCGCAAACTGGCCCACCACCGAGCTGTTCACCTATACTGGAATTTCCGAATGGAGGAATCATGTCCCTACGTATCAATGACACAGCCCCTAACTTTACAGCCGAGACGACCCAAGGCACCATCGACTTTCATGAATGGATCGGCGACGGCTGGGCGATTCTGTTTTCCCATCCGAAAGACTTCACTCCCGTCTGCACCACCGAGCTCGGCTACATGGCCGGACTCCAACCCGAATTTGCCAAGCGGAACGTCAAGATTATCGGGCTCAGTGTGGACCCCGTAAGCAGCCACGGCAAATGGGCCGCTGACATCGAGGAAACGCAGGGCCACCGCGTTAATTACCCGATGATCGGCGATCCAGAACTCAAAATCGCTAAGCTCTACGACATGCTGCCGGCCGATTCTGGGGATACCTCCGAGGGCCGGACCGCGGCCAACAATGCGACCGTGCGCACAGTGTTCGTGGTCGGACCGGACAAGAAGATCAAGCTGATGCTGAGTTACCCGATGAGCACGGGCCGGAACTTCGACGAAGTACTGCGGGTTGTCGATTCGATGCAGCTAACCGCTAAGCACAAGGTAGCTACGCCGGTGAATTGGAAGTCGGGCGAGGACGTGATCATCTTGCCGGCAGTGTCCGAGGAAGAGGCGAAGCAGAAATATCCTGGCGGCTGGCGCGCGCCTCGCCCGTACCTGCGCATCGTCCCCCAGCCCAAGTAAAAAGGGGCCGCTTCCCGGAGCGGCGGACAGAAACTGTCCTGTGCCGCGTGCCAAAATGACGGAATGCGCGTCGGCATCATCGGCACCGGAGCCATCTCTCACAAACACGCCCAAGCGTACCGGAATATAGGCTACCGCGTGGTCGCTTGCAGCGCGAGCGATCCTCTCCGGGCGCGCACATTCGCCGATCAATACGGCTGTGAACCGCTCGATCGCTGGCAGGACGTGTGCTCCCATCCCGATGTCGACTTCGTCGATGTGTGTACTTTTCCCGATTTCCGCCTGGATGCCATCGAGTTGTGCGCACAGCGCAAAAAGCATGTCCAGGTTCAAAAGCCGATCGCGACCACTCTGGAAATCGCGCGCCGAATGGTCGACACGGCACACCGCGCCGAAATCATTCTGGGCGTCGTTAGCCAACATCGCTTCGACGACTCGATCCAGTTCCTCAAGCGCGCCATCGATGCCGGCCGTCTCGGAAAACTTCTGCAAGCGGACGCTTATGTGAAGTGGCATCGTTCTCCGGAATACTACGCGCGCCCGGTGAAAGGAAGCTGGGCGACCGAAGGCGGCGGTGCGCTGATCAACCAGGCGATCCACCAGGTCGATCTGCTGCGGTGGATGGTGGGGGCCGTCCAACGCGTATCGGGCGAATGGCAGATCGGAGCGGTCCACAAGATCGAATCCGAGGACGTAGTGAATGCCGTTATTCGCTATGCTTCGGGCGCGACCGGCGTCATTCAGGCCGCCACGGCTTTCAGGCCCGGCTATCCCGAGCGGCTCGAATTTCACGGTACCCGCGGCACCGCGATCATCACCGGCGACAAGCTCACAACCTGGAATGTCGAAAACGACTCGGGCGAAATTCCGCCTATGTCGCAAACGGTTTCTTCCGGCGCTTCAGAACCGATGGCGATTTCTCTGGCGCCGTTCGAACGCCAGTTCCTCGACTTCGGAGCGGCAATTCGCGACGGGCGCGCGCCCCTGGTTTCGGGCGAAGAGGGTTATCGCGCGCTGGAGGTTGTGAGCGCTATCTACCGTTCCTGTCGGGAAGGATCGACCGTGACGTTGGAGAGCTAGGTCGCTTCCGTCTTTGTGCGCCTACTCTTTTCGGTCCATCGCCCACTTGATGGCTTCGAAATACATTTTTTGAATCGCCGGGTTGTCCCAGGTCTCCGGAAAGTGTCCGAAGGTGGAGAAGAACACGCGGCCTTTTCCGTAGCTCTTGGTCCATGCGACCGGAAAATCTTTGTCGGTGCGATGAAGATCCTTGGCTTTGCCGAAGTCGAGCTTGGTGGGATCGAGGCGCGCCAGAACGTGAACTTTGTCGCGCGAATAAGGCGCTTTGTGGACGTAGATTTCGTCGCGCAACGTAAAGGCTCGAGGGAATGCTTTCATCGCAGGAAAATCGGGATCTTCGACGATGATTGGCGCTTCGAAAATACCCCAGGGATGGTTGTCAAAGTACCCGCCGACCATTTCTCCGAACTCGGGCCAGGTGAAATAGGCGTCATCGGCGGTGTGCGCTCCAATGAAGCCTTTGCCGTCGTCGTGTACGAAGGCGAGCAGATCCTTTTTCTGTTGGTCGGTCAGGTCACCCTCGCCGGTTCCCATGAAGAAGATCGCGTCAAAGTAATCCAGGTTCTTCGCTCGAATGCCAGCGGCAAGATCCGGGGTGCGAGGATCGTGGCGCTCGATTTTGCTCTTGGTGATCGACTGCGAATCGGTGCGGATAAACGTCACGTAGGCGCCGGATTCCCAGCCCAGCCGTTCGATGGTCGCTAGGGCGTGGGAGACGGATTCGTGCTGATAACCGGTGCGCACGTCGCCGATCGCCAGCAGTTTTTTCTTCCCGGGAAAAACATCGGCGGGGGTTTGAGCAAGCAGCGCTCCGGTCAGCACGATCGCAGATATCAATACTTCCATCACGTACAGACTACTTCATGGGCGGAAGCGCCGTGGATGGCGGCGTTGGCTTGCCGTCAATCGTGACAGGCTCCATCAACTCGACTCGCGAGCCATCCTGATCGAAAATGTTCACCTGCCGCTTGCGGTTCACGCCGACCTTCATATCGTCCATTTTAAAATTTCTTGACGCCGGCCGCGTCTTCAGAATGGCGACGGCTTTCGCGCAGTCCGGCACTTCCAGGGCGAGATGATTTCTCGAGCCGTATCTGTCGGGCTCCGGAGTGAGGCCGTGAAGCATGAATTCGAGATAGTCCCGGCCGTCGGGGACACGCATGTTGATCCAGCTCAGCGGCTTATCCGCGCTGCCTCCGCCGCGCCAGATTTCTTCGAAGCCGAGGATGTCATGGTAAAACCGATTGGCCCGTTCGACCGATCCGATTAGGACGCCGACGTGGCGAATGTGATCGGAAACTCGTGTATCCGGAAGAAACTTGCCTTTCTCGCGAGCGGTCCAGCTATCGGGCTGATACTCGACGATTTCGACCTGGTTCCCGTCGGGATCAGGAATCGTGTAGTTCTTATTGCCGGTCTGGCCTTTGCCAACCTTGTCCGGAACCGTGATGCCCTTGGCGGCCAGATAGTCGCGCATCGCATCCGCGTTCTCGGTATAGAAAGAGATGTGATTGAGCATCATGTCGCCGCGCGGCTTTTCGGCAAACAGCTCGATGTACTGGTAATCGTTGATCTTGATGAACGCGATGCGGACCTCGGTGCTGTCCTTGCGGTTCAGATGAAAGACCTCCTGATAACCGAGGAAGTCGGTCCAGAAGGAGCGCGCTTTGGCGAGGTCGGAAACATAGAACGCGATGTGCGCGATCCCGAGGACTTTGGGCCGCGCGGGCGCATCGGCGCCGCGAAGCAGCATCGGCACGAGACAAATGGCGGTCGTGAGTCTTTTCATCGGTATTTAGGACGACTCATTAGAAGTCAATCCGTGCCACGATCTGCAGGAAACGAGCGGCACGGGCGCCGGTAATGATTCCGAACGAAGGAGAATTGAATACCGCCTGCCCCGATTTCGGATCCACTTGCGCGGAAAGCGTGGTATCGGGCGGCAGGAAATTGGTGTGGTTCAGGACGTTGAACGCTTCGGCGCGCAGTTCGAATGTGGTCCGCTCTCGTATCTTGAACTTGCGATCGACGGCCAGATCGAGATCGAGTTCTCCGGACGCCCGCACCGTATTGCGGCCGAGCGTTCCGATTCCCGCGGGCAGGACCAGTGTTCGGCTGGCGCCGCTTCCAGAGAAGATCGGCCCCACCGGCGCCAGAGGAAAGTTCGCGCTGTTGGCGGGGAGCAGATACTGCACGCCCGTTCCGTTCGAAACCGGGGACGACAGATAAATGCTCGCATCCGAGATTACATAGGGCCGGATCTGCGACGCCGCCGCGTTGGTCGTGTTCTGATTTATGGTCAGCGGCAGACCGGTGCGGGCCGTGAGGATCGGGTCGATTTCAAAATTGCGCAGCCACCGATTCCCGCGCGTCCGGTACTGGATCGCGGCGCTCAAATTATTGGTGCGGTCGAATTCGCTCAGCGAACGATCCAGGTTCCGGTACAGATTCGGGAACTGGCCAACGTTGAGACCGGTCGGCTGGGAGAAGCTGAATAAACCGTCGCCGTCGTCTATCGATTTCGACCACGAATAATTCGCGACGAAGGCGAGGGTTTCGGAATATTGACGGCGCGCGCTCAGTTGCAGCGCGTTATAGCTGGAATGGCCGGCCATGGTGATCGCGCTGAAGCCTCCGTCATTGGGGAACGGCCGATAGCTCTGCGTGTTGGCCGTGGTGTTGACTTGCGCGATCTGCGTCGCGGCCGAAAAGGGGACGCTGTTATAGGGCAGATTGATGGGCAGATGAACGCCGGATGAACCCACATAGTTGGCCTCCACGATCAACCCGCGCATGAATTCACGCTGGAGGCCGAAATTCCATTCGGCCGCGTAGGGCAATGGATTGATCTGCGCAAACGAAGCGCTGGCTGAAAGCGGATTGGTGGGACTGAACTGTGAGAGGGTCGACTGCGGCGCCTTTAGATTCTGCACCGCGATCAGCGGCATGCCTTGTGAGAGCGTGAATGGCTGCGCGATGCCGGTACCAAGATTCGTAAAAGCCTGGCTGATGGTGTAGCCGGGAAACAGCACCTGAGCGCCCAGGTCCGAGAAGATCTGGCTGTAGAACAGTCCGAATCCGGTCCGGATCACGGTCTTTGGCGTGACGCTGTAGGCAGCGCCGATGCGCGGCGCGAAATTGAGCCGGCTCGCGCTGAGATTCAGAGAGCCCGACGCGTTGATGTTGGCGAAGAGCACTTGGCCCGTGGAAGGATCGACCCGCGAATAAATGTTGTTGGAGCTGGTCATCGGCGACTCGAATTCGTAACGCAGTCCAAGGTTGACCGTCAGACGGCGCGTGATCTTCCAATCGTCCTGGCCGAAGATTCCGAAATTATAGTTGCGCCGTCCGGCAGGCGGCTGCGGAAGTGCATAGCCGGACGTCTTGACGTCACCGAGCAGAAAATCGGCCAGGGCATTGACTGGATTTCCGCCGGTATGCGTCGCCGAAGTGATCTCGCCCGTGAACGTGTAGTTGCCCGTGAACCATCCGCTATTGCCCGTGCCGCCCGGATTATAGATGTTGAATTCGTCCTTGCGCAGGTCGAAACCAATCTTGACCAGATGATTGCCCCACACTTTACTGGCGGAGACGCTGGGCTGATAATTATTGTCGATCTGGCTGCGCAGCGTGTTGCTGTTCAGGCCCCATGGACTCGTGGTCGAGCTCCAGCCGTTCAGGATAAACGTCGGGGCAGCGGGCCCGATGGCTTGCTGAATCCCGAGCACCTGCGGCACATCCAAACCCGCGCTGGGCGGCGTGATCTCGGAGTTATTCCGCCAGAAACCCATGCGCGCTGCGATGAAAAGCGTGGGCGAGAACGTGTGCGTATATCCAATGGTCGCTTGGTAGCCAGTAGTAACGCCGGGCCCGACCGAGCTTTCGAGCGGCCCCGGAAGGGTGGGCTGCAGCGGCGACTTCGAGTTGTAGTGCGTCAGCGTGCCGAACATCCGGTCGTTGTTCGTGATGTTCTCGTCCATACGCGTCGTGAAATTGAACGAAGACGGATGAGATGAACCGACCTCCGCCAGATTCGATACATTGCGGCTATTGGTGGGATCGGCGGTTCCCGGCGAGTTCGGAGTTGGCAGCACACTCAAGATTTTCTTCGCGGCTGAGTCGATCATGCCAGGAAGAATGACGTTGTTCTGAAATTGCGTCTTCGTCACGGGATTGATGATGGGCGTGGATGATGTTGAGAAGTCCCCGCTTCTAAACGCCGCGCTCGGCACGGACGAGATGTTCGCGAAAGGCGACGCCTGCTTCAGTCCTTCGTAATTGAAGAAGAAGAACGTTTTTTCTTTTCCGCGATAGATTTTCGGTAGCCACACGGGACCGCCGATTTTACCCCCATACAGGTTATAGCGGTCTTCCGAGCGCGGCTGGCCGCGAACGTTGTTAAAGAAGTTGTTCGCGTTCAGATCCTCATTGCGGAAATAGTAGTAGAGGCCTCCATGAAATTGGTCAGTTCCCGAATTAGTCACAATCGCGACGGTTGCTCCGGAAGTGCGCCCGTATTCGGCTGAATAGGCGGAGGTCAGCACCTTGAATTCCCGAACCGCGTCGGCTGGAGGCAGAGTCTGGACTCCGCCAGTGGAGCCGGAGACGACCGATACCCCGTCCACCGTAAATTCGCTGTTTACAGTCCGGCTGCCATTGATCGACAACTGGCTGGCGTTGATGCCCGTTGCATCGCCTCCGGAGGAAACCCCCGGAGTGAGCGAGAGAAGATTCAAGATGTTGCGGCTAGGCAGCGGAAGATTCCTCACTTGCGAGGTATTGATAACATTTCCGAGCGAGGATGAATCGGTCGCGAGCTGGCCGGCTCCCGTGTCAACCACGTTTACCGTTTCAGTCATGGTTCCGGGCTGCAGCGTGACGTCAATAGCGGCACGCTGGTCCACGACAAGGTTGATGCCTGTAGCGTTAGCGTGCTTAAATCCCTGTAGCTCGACCGAGATGTCGTAGCGGCCCACCGGAAGTTCGGGAGCGCGGTACACGCCCGATCCGTTGGTAACACCGCGCCAGACCGTGACCCGTGTATCCGCGTTAACGATGGTCACCGTGGCGCCTGGAACCACGGCATCCGTCGAATCGGTGACTGTGCCGGAAATCACGGCTGTCTGGGCAAGAATGGGAATAGAAACAAATGCCAAAACAGCGAACAGGGCAACCTTCTTACCACACATGGACGACTCCTTGAAAACGAGATCTGATGGGATTGTAGCTCAATCTATACCGCAACTGACACATTTTCATCTTGTCGCTTACGGATGCAATCACCGGGCACCAAAGGAGTATCGAGACCGGTCACGTTCGTACCACCACGTAAGGTTGATCGTTGTTGCAGAGCGTCAATCGACTCGAATCCGCCACAACCAGTCGATCGCGTGTGGTAACTGACCGAACTGCTCCCGATCGTATTCGGCTTTGGGCGCGAGGTGCGGCACCGTCCACACGGTCGAACCCCGCGTCTAAGATTTTCCTACAACGGACTACTTGTGTCGGGAAACCAACAATATGGAAACCTCAGGCACCTTTGGCTACGGAGGCACCTTTTTTAGCAGGGCAAATTACGTACACTACCGTAGCGCACGTATCGCTAAACTGCGGAATTTTATAGACTTCCCTGACATCGTCTTGGGGGGAGTACAAAATGCCACGCTGCTTTCTGCCTTGTTTGCTTGCGGTCTGCCTCGCTGCGGGACCTGTCTTTTCTCAGGCCGTCAATGGGACGCTTTTAGGGACCGTAACGGACCCTAGCGGTGGCACCGTCGCTAACGCGAAAGTCACCGTTACCGAATCCAGTACCGGTACTTCACGCTCCGCTGTAACTAACGAGAGCGGCAACTACACTTTTCCGGATCTGCCTCCTGGAACTTACAATGTCGCCGTAGAGCAGGCTGGTTTCAAGAGAGAAAACCGCCCGGGCGTGATTGTCGAAGTGAACTCAACCGCGCGCGCCGATATGCGGTTGCAACCCGGGGCCGTCACCGAGATTATTAATGTTACCGACGCCTCACCGTCCCTCCAGTCTGACCGCGCCGACACTGGCCGCAGGCTGGACACAGTGGTGGTTGTGGAAATGCCGCTCAGCACCAACCGCAATTATCAATCGCTGTTAAACCTGGTCCCTGGCACCGTCAAAGCGAATTTCCAGCACTCGCAGTTCTTCAACGCTTCGGACTCGCTGCAAACCGAAGTCAACGGCCAGAGCCGCATGACCAACAATTATCAGATCGAGGGCATCGACGATAACGAGCGCACGGGCCTGTTGCAAGTCTTGATTCCTCCGATTGAGGCCATCCAGACGGTGGACGTTTCGACAAGCAATCACGACGCCGAATTGGGCCGCGCTTCTGGCGCGGTCACCAATGTGATCCTCAAGTCGGGGACAAACCAAATCCACGGCTCTCTTTACGAGTACCTTCAGAACAGCGCTTTCGACGCGCGCAATACGTTCCTAACATCGGTAGGACATCAGGTCTACAACTATTTCGGGGGCACCGTAGGTGGGCCGATCAAGAAGAACAAGGTGTTCTACTTCGCCGACTACCTCAAAACCTCCGATCACGAGGCGGCCACGCAACTGGTGACCGTGCCTTCGGCTCTGGCGCGCACCGGCAACCTGAGCGAAGCGCCCACCGTGATCTACGATCCCGCCACCGGCCTTCAGGACGGTACGGGAACCGGACGGACGCCGTTTGCAGGCAACATCATAACCGACAAGTCGAGGCTCGATCCGATCTCGCAGAAGATCCTGGCGCTGGTACCCTTACCGAATCTGCCCTTTAACCATGCAGCGCCGGTCAATAACTACACCAGCCTGCTGCCGTTCACCAAGGACACCCAATATACGGACGGCAAGGTTGACTACAACCTGAGCGAAAAGGACCGGGTCAGCGGCCGCTTCAGCTTCCAGCGGCCCGTGATCAACCAGGCTCCGATATTCGGAGCGGCCGGCGGCCCCGGACCCGGCGGCGCCTTCCAAGGTACCGGCGTCCAGAAAACATATAGCACGGGAATCAATTGGAACCATATCTTCTCTCCCACGTTTCTGGTGGAAACGCGGATCGGAGTGGCGCACTACCACAACGCGGCCACACAGAGCGACTATGGCACCACCGCCGCGTCGACGCTCGGAATTCCGGCGATCAACGTCAGCCAGTTCACCAGCGGGATGGTGGGAGTCAACGGTCCCTTCTCCTCTAACGGCACGAACCTGTTGGTCGGTTACTCGGCGAGCTTGCCTTGGATTCGCGCGGAAGCCAACATCGACTTCGTGAACAACTGGACCAAAATCTATCGCAACCACACCGTCAAGTTCGGTTTCGACATGCGCCGCCTGCGCGACGACTTGCTGCAGACGCAGACCTACAGTCCGCGAGGCTTGTATAACTTTGGGACCGCCCAGACCGGCAATCCAGCCGACGGCTCCGTGGGTTGGGGCAATACGATGGGCAGCCTGCTGCTGGACCTGCCGACCTCCGGCAGCGGCCGGGACTTCAGCATTGTCTTCCCGACTTTCCGGGCCTGGCAATTTTTCTGGTATGCCGGGGACAAGTGGCAGGTCAACAACAAACTGACGGTCGATATCGGTCTGCGTTGGGAGATGTATCCCCCCGGAGTGGCGGCTTTCCCCGGCGAGTTCTCCAACTTCAATCCGGCTGCCGATACCTTCACTATTGCAGGCGTAGGCGGCAATCCCATGAATATGGGCTTGCAGAATCACTTAGGTTACTTCGCGCCCCGTTTGGGAATCGCCTATCGCTTGACGGAAAAGACCGTCATTCGCACCGGCTTCGGCATGAGCTACACGCCATTCCCGGATAACAAGTATGCGTGGGACAACTTCCCTGTTAAGGGGAACGTGGGTCTCACCGCTGTGGGCAAAGGCTTCGGGCCGGCACTGCTTCCCAACGGTCAGCCAGCCACCTTCGAGACGGGCATCGCGGTGCCCCCGCCGGTGGCGATACCGTCCAACGGAATCCTGGATGCCAGCAATACGCTCGGGTCCAATTGGGAGACCATTCCTCAGGACTATAAGAACCCCTACGTCGAGGCGTGGAACTTCTCGATACAGCAGGCGCTGCCGTTCCACTTCACATTGGATACTGCCTATGTTGGCAATCATGGCGTGCGTTCGCCAGCCAGTCCCAACATTAACTCCGCGACGGTCATCGGCTTGGGCACGAAAGGCCAGCCCTTTTTCCCACGCACTGGAGCCATCACCGAGTACTGGCAGGGTTTCTCCGCGATGTACAACGCGCTACAGGTGAAACTGGATCGGCGCTATAGTAGCGGTCTTGCCATCACCACGTCCTTCACCTATGGCAAGGGAATGAGTTTCATGACCGCCGAATCCCTTGTGAACAACCTCCTCTACACGGTCAATTTCCATCGCAACTGGGCGCGCAATGATCAGGACCGCACCTTCACTTTCGTGCAGAGCTACGTTTATGAATTGCCGTTCGGGCAAGGGAAGCGCTGGGTGAGTTCCGGACCGATGAAGCAGATCGTGGGTGGATGGAAGCTGTCGGGCATTCTCACGATGATGTCAGGGCTGCCGTTCACGATCACTTACAGCAACACGTCGCTGTCTGCACCCGGCAACAATACGGACAATCCCAACCTGGTTGGTGCCTTCAATGTGCTGCATGGAATCAACGTCGGCAATCCATGGTTCAATACCAGTGCATTTGCGGCACCCTGCACGGCCGTCACAGCGGCTTGTCCGAACGGTCCGCAATTCGGAAATACGGGCCGGAACGAATTCACCGGACCCGCTTTCTTCTCCTTGGATGCCACGCTTTCGAAGGAGATAAAGATCAGAGAACGGATGGGCATGGAACTCCGCCTGGAGGCGTTCTCGGTGACTAACACCCCGGACTACAGCAATCCGAACACGACCTGTTGCACGGCGAACAACGCCAACTTCGGCGTCGTTACGAGCATCGTCGGTAGCGGCAGCGGCACCATTAATGGCACCGGCGGCGGCCAGCGTTACATTCAGTTGGCAGCCAAATTCACGTTCTAAGCAAGACGATTCGGTCACCACGAAAGCCGCGACGGCTAAGGAACCGCGCAATCGAAGACTTCCGCGCGCGAGACGCGCTTGCGATAACGTTGTGTTACAATCGTGCGCACTGGTGGCCTCGCTTCACAAGCACGGCGCAAGTGAAGAGGGTGTGGCGGCTGGATGGGCTCGGGTGCCCAGGCAGACGGCCCTCGCGCAACTTCTAAGAATCCTGGATAGTCCCCACTTCCGCACCAGCAAGCGGTGTTCGCTGTTCCTGCGCTTCGTGGTCGAGCATGCCATCGACAACGATCTCGATTGTCTTAAAGAACGAACTCTCGGGATTGAGGTCTTCGATCGGGATCCGCAGTACGATACCAATCAGGATCCGATCGTCCGCAGCACTGCGGGAGAAGTCCGCAAGCGACTGGCGCAATACTACCTGGAGCCTGAACACCACGGGGAACTGCGCATCACGATGCCCACGGGTTCCTATCTTCCCGAAGCGCACGCGGACCAAGGAACATCGCTACAACTATCGAACGGGCGCCATACCATTGCAGTCCCCACGCGGAAGCGACTCTGGATTGCGGGCGCCGCAATTGTACTCGTTGTCGCCGCGGCCTCCGTTCGCCTGACTTTCCAGAAGACGGGTTTGGACCGTTTTTGGGAACCAGTGATCAACGCACCCGGTCCGGTGCTGGTCTGCCTTGCGCAGCCCAAAGCATACAATTTCAACGCACCGACCCAGCGCGCCTTGGACCTCTGGTTTCAACACCCTGACGAGAGGGCAGGCCCCCCGGCGCTCATTGCAACGGTTCCCTTGTCGGAGTTTGTTTCGATGTGGGACCGCTATACCGGCCTGGGGGATGCTCAAACGCTCTCGCGCATCTCCTCGCTGTTCGGAGCGCATCGCAAGCCGATCCAACTGCGCGGTGGAACGTCGGTTTCCTTAGCGGATCTGCGCGGCAGCCCGAGCGTCCTGATCGGCGCCTTCAGTAACGAGTGGACCTTGAACCTTACCGGTGAGTTGCGCTTTTACTTCGTGGATGACGGCAAGGGCACCGCATCAGTTCAGGACCGGAACAACCCCGGCCAGAGCGAATGGAAGGTCGTGAATGCGTGGCCTCACTGGAAGATCCAGGAGGATTATGCGATTGTGACGCGCGTCGTGAATCCGACCACGGAACAAACTGTGGTGGTGGCTGCCGGCATCACGCATTACGGCACACAAGCCGCGGGCGAGTTCCTGACCAAGCCGGAGTATTTCGCCGAGGCTTTGAAACACGCGCCCAGCGACTGGGCGCGAAGGAACTTGCAGGTCGTTATCTCAACCAAGGTACTCGCGGGAACGGTCGGGCCGCCGATCCTGGTGGCAGTACACTCCTGGTAGGCGAAAGGGTCACAAGTATACGAGGTGTCGCACCTTGGGCTCATTCAGGGTACATACGCGCAGCCGATCTTCGAGTTGACTATCGGCGCGAGTCAGCCGATCGTGCTGCCGAAGATGTTCGGCCCAGGAACTCACCACAAATGTTTCGAGATAACGGCTGGCGATTTCGAGGTCTCGACAAATTCCCCATCTCGATGCCCCGTCGCGGCGCCGGACACGCCCGTATTCGTGCATGGCCTTGATGAATTCCGATACCCGTCGGGGATCGACGTCGTATTCAACCGTCACGAGGACCGGGCCGCCTGCATCCACGTCCGCGTCGACGACGCGGGGCATGCGCCAATGATTCCACGGCGTCAAATCGACGCTTGTGTCCGGCAGCGGCAGAAACAATCCTAGAACCGTGGTCGCAATCGCTCCAATGCCTGCCCACAACAGCGCCTGACTGACATCGGCCCGTGCCGCAACCGCACCCCATGTCGCGCTTCCTGCGGCAACTGCCCCTTGAAACACCAGCATCGAGATGGCGAGCACGCGGGCGCGCACCCAGTCCGGCGCCTGGTTTAGAACCTGGACATTGAAAAGCGAAATGAACGAGATCCAAGCCCCGCCTCCCACCAGCATGATGGCGCTTAAGGGCAGCAGAGTGTGTACCGCTCCCGTCGCGATGGTCATCAGACCGAAGATTGCAATGCCGGCCGACACCACGACGTCGGCCGACCACCGGGCCCGGGCGCGCTGCATCACCAGCGCTCCCAGCACCGCGCCAAATCCAAAGCATCCAAGCAGAACTCCGTATCCGATCGGACTTCCATTAATGCGATGAGCGATGGCAGGCAGCAAGGCCAGCAGCCCGCTGGCGAAAAACATCGCGGCTCCGGCGCGCAACATCACGGCGCGAACCGCGGGGGAGTAGCGGACATATCGGATCGCAGCGACGGTCGCACCCGTGACCGTCTCAGGCGGCGTTGTCCGTTTAGGGACTGGCCGCTTCCAGCGGGCCACCACGAGGATCACGGCGAAAAACGACAGGGTGTTGATCAAGAATGCGGCGCCCACGCCAATAAATGCGATGATCAAGCCCGCCAACGCCGGTCCGACCGCGCGGGCGAAATTGAATTCGATGCCGTTGAGAGCCGATGCCGCCGGGAGGTCTTTTTTTGGAACCAGCTCGGGCAAGACGGCGCGCCAAGTCGGTGTCTCGAATGCGTCTCCAGCCGACAGAGCAAACGTCAGAATGAGGAGCAGCACCGGAGACATCATGCCCGCGAAGGTCATCATGGTCAGGACAAATGCGACGAAGAGCATCCAGACTTCCGTGAACAGGATCACCTTGCGGCGGTCGACAATGTCCCCGATCGCCCCAGCCGGCAGCGCGAGGACAAAGAACGGCAGGGCGGACGCGGTCTGCGTGAGCGCCACATACAGCGGCCCGCTATGGAGCGAGACCATCAACCACGCGGCGCCCACGCTTTGCATGAATGTGCCGATATCGGAGACTATGTCCGCAATCAGAAGGTTGCGGAAAGTCGATGAGCTCAGGGGCCGCCAGAGACTGCTTGATTCTTTGCTAGACGCGATCGCCAATTTTGTTGACCTCGTGACTTTCACGTTATCGCATGTCCGGTACACCTGATAATTAGAAATCATGCTCAACTGGCTGGTCATCGGTATTGGCGACGTCACCACCAAGCGCGTGCTTCCGGCGATCCTTGCCGAATCCCGCAGCAGGCTCATAGGAATCGTGACTCGGGATCCGCGGAAAGCCGAATCCTACGGCGTTCCCGCGTGGACCAATCTTGAGGACGCACTCGCGCAATCCCACGCGAATGCAGCGTATATTGCGACACCGGTATTCCTGCACGCTCCGCAATCGATCCTCTGCCTGCGCGCGGGACGACACGTTCTTTGCGAAAAGCCCATGGCGATGAACTACGCGGAAGCGTGTTCCATGGAGCGCGCGGCGCGCGAGTCCGGCCAGATCCTCGGCATCGCGTACTATCGCCGACTGTACCCCAAGGTAGATCGCGCCAGGGAACTCATGGAAGGCGGCGCCATCGGCCGCCCGGTCTTCGCCGAGGCCACCTCACACGGCTGGTTCGATCCCGCGGATGGGCATCGAAGCTGGCTCGCCGATCCGAAGCGTGCGGGCGGAGGCCCCTTATATGACATCGCGTCGCACCGCATCGATCTGATGAACTACCTGTTTGGAACTCCCCGCCAAGTCAGCGGACATCTTTCCACGTTGGTCCAGCCGATTCCGGTGGAGGACAACGCATCCGTCCTGATCGACTATGACAATGCCGTTCGAGCCTTCGTGGATGTCCGCTGGCATTCTCGAATCGCTCGCGACGAGTTCAGAATTCGCGGCACGGATGGCGAAATCGATTTATCGCCGTTGAACGGAGATTCACTGGCGTTCCCCGGCGGACATGAAGCTATCCCTGCCCCAGAAAATCTGCATTACCCGTGCATCCATAATTTTGTCTGCGCTGTGCTGGATCACGCGCCTTTACGCTCCTCGGGGACGTCTGCCCTGGCGACAGACTGGGTCACCGAGCAGGTTGTCATTCATGCCCGGAAAGCAGACGATTGAAGCACTCAACACAACTCGCCTGCGGCTTGTTCGCCCAGGCTGTTTGCAAAGTGCGCCACAATCGATGCCATCTCCTCAACGGCTGTGCGCGCCACTGGTGGAGCGACGCCGCGCGCCAATAGGCACCATCCAGCCATGATGTGGTAATCGATCCGCAGTATTTGCCGCTCAAGCGAGGCAGTGGGGCTCGCGGAATGCGCCAGCAGGTAGGTTAGGACAACATAGTCGCGATCCAGCGACGTCATGAGCACGGCGAGATCCGGAGCGGTCTCATGCCGCAGACTTTTTTGCACGGCGATGAACCCAAGGTGATTAGCCTCTACGACCTCGCCGGCGCAATCCCGAGCGGGTTTCGCCGCGAGAAGGAGCCTGCAGACGTAACGAAACCAGTACGCGAACAACACAGTCGAACCGTACACGATAATAGCTGTAGCAATCGTTTCCAACATGAATTGCGGTCCCTCCGACAAGACCACCGTGCTCTAAGGTGTTTCGAACCACACAGAGTGTGACACGTCTCAGTGTTCTTTTGTAAGAAATCTTTGGTGGTAAGGATACTTTTTTGGTCACCTATGACTGTCGCGGCGTCCGGCAGCAATTTATCGCGTTCAATGATTTATCACGTCGCGGCGGGCCGTGACGATGACCTCCGTCCAGCGCCTCGCTGTTTCTCCCGCAAGAGTGATAGTGAGGCACGCGTCGGGATGACCATAAATTTCAGCCGCCATGGTATCCTCATCTCCGCGGCACAACCGCAAATTCCGCTCCAGGGCTCCAAGTTACACGTGGCCGTCGAATGGCCGGTGCCGTTGGGCGGAAAGACTCCGCTCCAATTCGTTGTTCGCGGCAAGGTGATGCGTGCTGGGCCTACTACCTTCGCCCTTCTGTACGAGCGTTACGATTTCCACATCACGAAACCACGTCCGGCTCTTCTGCAATGCTGCGAACGGTCATCCGCGAGGGAGGCGAGAGTCATCCCACCGCACCGCTCGACGCCGGTAGAGACGTTCCCCATCAGGTTGTGAAGGAATTGTGAAAGGTTTGTTCGTTTCAGGTTTGCGCCGATTTTTGTCGCGGGCAATCCGCAGATCTAGATGGGAACGGAACCATCGCTCCTAGCTGAAAGGAAACCTTAGACAAATGACAACTGGACTACGAAACACGTATTTGACTTGCGTTCTGGCACTGCTTCCGGCGGTATCGTTCGCTCAGAACGGACCGACGGTGCGCTGGAACAACATCGCTGGAGTGATCACGGCTCCTGGAGTGGACAATCCGGTCGCTGGAATTTCCAGCGGCGCAGGTCCCTGGACGGCGACCCGAGGCAAGGCGCAGATCGACCTCTCCAATGGCAGCGCTTTTTTCGAAGTGGAGGGACTGGTGCTGAACGGCGGCGCAGCGACTGGTACCGCGGGTTCGGTCGCGAATGTCGCGGGTACGTTCATTTGCAATGGCGGTACGCCGAGTCAGACAGTGCGCGATACCCCCGCGGTTCCGTTGAGCGCTACCGGCGATGCACTCTTCCTCGGCACGCTGGGTGGGATGCCGGCGACCTGCCTCAACCCGTTGTTCCTGATTCGGGTCGTGCCGAATACCGGCTCTCCCACCCGTTGGATCGCTACCGGAGTGGTGCGTCAGACGGACGCTGCCAACTAAGGTAGTTCGGTTCCCGGCCGCCGGCTCCGATCCTGGGCCGGCGGCTTTCGTTTTGTTCTATTGTTTGTCGAAAAACTCCTCGTATTCGTAGGACCTGCCATCAGAGCCCTTGGCAATCCCACGCCGCACAAACCTTTTCCCGCCGGGAAGCAATTCCCAGATCGCGCCAACGATCACATCGCCATCCTTGCTCTCCAGAATTTCGAGCTGATTCTTGCTCAACCGGCGCACAGAAACGGTGTTGTATCGGTCGGACCCACGGGCCGTATACGTCTTGCCGTCCATGGCCGCCGTGTAGTCTATCCCCGTAGGTTTGTCTTTGACGGTGTCGTTGACCGAATGATAAACGATCTGATCACCATTGATTGTGAGCTGGATGGTGATGCTCATGTTCTTGGGGAACTTGCCGTTGCTAAAACCGGACTTCGGCGCATCGATTTTCCAAGTGCCATTGAGCGGATCGTCAGCCGCGAAACCGATCGCACAGACGAAAAGAACTCCGGCTGCAAAAGAGCTATGCCGCAACATCAAATCCTCCCCGAACAAAAATTTTACACCCGCCGAAAAACATGCGCGGAGTCAACGGCCGAAACACGGATGCTTACCGCCGACCGATCAGATCTTGCCGGAGCCGTCGCGAGGTGGCGGATTCCAGCTATCGAGAATTACTTGCAAGGTGTACAAATCGATTCCCAGGGTCTGGCGGTCCGAATCATCAATCGGCGCGTGCTTCACAAGGAAATCGATGTTCTCAACCGCTCGCTCCAGACGGGTGCGCTCAGCTTCCCATTTTTCACCCGCGACTGCCTCACGAAGCTTGCCCAGATCCTCGATCGCCGCGTCGAATCGCTTGCGCTGCTCCTCATTCAGCTTGTCGCGATGTACAAGATTTCCGAGATCCTTGTCGGTTCGTTGCACTCCATCCCGAACTCGTTCACGCAATTCCTGATGTTCACGAGCACCAGCGGGCGGAACAAGCGAGGACACAAGCAAGGCAATCGCGGCCAGTATCAGAAGAGAAAGGTGTCGCATGATCACTCCGGGCTGAGACCGGCTTCAGCCGCTTTGTTCCATAGTCCTGCCGATCGACTTCAGTCACTTCAATTTTATCTCTTGGAGTCGCCGATGAGAGGCACAGGTTGGACGTTGCGACCTGACTGGCGCGGGCTTGGTCGGATCGCTCAGGCCGGGGGGCAGCGGCGTCGCGAACCACGGACCGCTCTTGACTTCGCTCTTAACCTGGCTCATTACTTGGCTGGCCGCAATCGCTGCGGATGCTCCCGCCAAAATCAGGACGCGATGGCATGTCCACATGTCAGTTCTGATCGTGAGTATTGATGAACCCGGCCAGGCTGTTCAGATATTCTTTCGGCATCGAACCCGCTACGATCGCCGAAAGATGTTGCTTGCCTGGAAGAACCACAATGGTGACGTCGTTGGCCTCGCGCGCGGCGCGGGTACTCTTGGCGCGAGGACGATCGAATTCGCCGTTGATGATGATGATGGGTACGTTCAGCTTGGCCAAGTCGAGCGCGGGTCTGGGAGTGGCTCCTGCCGCAGGCGCGGGAGTTGCGGCCGCTTGGCGAGGCGCGGGCGGCGTGGACGCGAGCTTTTCCGCCTCTTCCTTGCTCATCCCGTTGTCCATCGCATGGTGAATCCGCAACTGGTGGCTTAGTTCGGCTTCCATTGGATTCACGCCCTGGTGATCTGGCGGCAGTTTCGCGATCCACTCCGGATCGGTCTCCATGATTCCAGCGCCGCCGAAGTGCGCCGTAATGAACCGCTGCGGGTGGCTCGCCAGAAGCGCGCCGGTAAATGCTCCACCCATCGAGTAGCCGCCAATGTGCGCTTTGTCGATCTTGAGATGATCCATAAGCTCGATGGTGTCGAGCGCGCGGCCGGGCCCGTTCTTTTGCGGCTTGTCGCTCATGCCGTGATTGCGGTTATCCAGCGCCACCACACGATGATTCTTCGCCAGCGCCTGAGCGATTCCGTTGTCGAACCAGTTGCCCTTGGCGTTCCCGGTGAAGCCATGAATCAGTACTACCCACGAGCCTTTGTCGCCCAGCGTCAGGTAGTGGATCTTCACGCTGTCGGTAGTAGTGAACCAGCCATCCTTAGGTTGCTCGGACTTGGTCTTGGCCTGCAGAAGAAACGCGGCGGCGATTGCCGCAATCACAGCGAAAATCGAGCGATAGCGCATGGAATCCTCCTGGGGAATCAGTAGAAGTATACACCCGTGATGGAGTACGGTCTCAGGAAAGGAGCTGTGGAGAATGAGCGAGAAGAGCAATACTGGCAAGTCCGATCGAAGGCGGTTTCTGCGCAGTGCGGTGGGGTTGGAATCGTTGGCTCTGGAGTGGTGAAAGACGTCCTCGCACAAAACCAATTGGAGGGGAAACGCGTGATCCACTGCGGCAAGATATGATGGCCGCAATCGAGCCTGACCTCAAGTAGGATCTCGAGATGCGCGCCGCTGCGTCCGAGGAACTCCGAAACCGAAGAGTCTCAACCTGGCGGCGTGCTCCATGCGCGCTTTCCGGTCTACTACCCGGACCTCTGTTCCGGAAGCAATGCGATTGCTGACCGAATATTTTGCCGCATACAACGATCGCGACATGCCGGCTGTTGCGCGGACCCTGCATTTTCCGGATTCAACTTACGAAGGCACCGAGCCGATAGGAGATGTGAGGACTATGATCCCTACAAGGATGGCCGCCGATTTCCGTTCTTGGACATTACGCGATTGATTGAGACCTTCACTGCGGCGCGGAGAAATTTGTGATCGTCAGAGTGCCGCGCAAGACGCTGTTGGAATCGAAATTGGAACCCCCTACAATGAAACCGAACGGCGCGCCCTGCGTGACTGCGATGGTCCCAGTGCCCGATACGTCGAAGCCACCGGACGGGGTCGTGCAGCAATCCACCGGACCAGCGCTATAGAGCGTCACCGTATTCCCCCCTGAAAAAACCTGAAGGAACGCGGTCACTTGGAAAAACGCATGGAAGCCCGTGTACTGCCAGTTGAAAGATACGGTTCCGGTCGCGGCAGTGGTCATGGGCTGGAACGTCCAGTTCCTTAGCGAAACTCCGGAACCCACACTACTCAGATCGATGTTGTACGCGAAAGCTGCTGTCGCGGCTGCACCAGTTGAGGGCGTGATGGTGGCGGTGCCACCGTTGCTGGCGATGGCGCTCCAGTTGTTCATGATATAGGCCCCACCGAATCCATTCGTGATGCTGGCCGTGGTAGGGGCACTCGTGGAAGTGAGAGAGTAGTTGGCTGCATCGGTTCCCATGATCGTGATTCCGGTCACTGTCACGGTCTTGCCAATGCCCACGTTCGCATCCGCGAACGTCGCGCTGGTGTAGCCATCGGTGAACACGTCGCCCATGACGCGGTTGTCGGAAAGCATTACCGTCGCGTTGGTCGTGCCGTCGTACACCTTGTTCACGCCAGTGGCGGACACGGTGAGCGGGAACGGAGTAATGTTGGCGGTCGTTATCGCGGTCGCGTTCACGGTGTAGTTGGGCGCATCGGTCCCAGTCAGGCTGAGCCCTGTACCGGTCACTATCTTGCCATTTCCGACATTTTTGTCGAAGAAGGTCGCGGTTCCGCCTATGTAAGAGACAACGTCAACTGCGATCACACCCGTCAGCGTGTGTGTCACGATCGTCGCCGCGGTGGTACTGTCGTACACCTTGTTGCCGGCGCTAATGCTCCCGGTTATGGCTAGCGGAATGATGGTTCCCGTCATGACGTTGACGGTGGTCACCATGTAGTTGCGGCCTCCGTTTCCGTCGTTGGCCGTTCCCGACGGCGTCAACGTCTTGCCCGTGCCGGCGTTCTTCGAATCGAACATCTGGATGAACCCTGATGAATCAGGACTGATCAACGGCGGCGCGATGGTCGGAGTCCTAGCCGAGCTCGTGGTTGCGTCGTAGGTTTTGGTATCCGTAACGGCCGTCACAGTGATGGGCAGCGGGTTGATGGTTCCCGTCGTGTTGTTGAAGGTCACCATGTAGTTGTGGCCTCCGTTTAGGTCGTTGGCCATACCCGACGGAATCAATGTCTTGCCCATGCCGGCGTTCTTCGAATCGAACATCTGAATGAACCCTGATGAATCGGGACTGATCAACGGCGGCACGATGGTGGGCGTCCCCGACGAGGTCGTAGTCGCGTCGTAGGTTTTGGTATCCGTGACAGCCGTCACAGTGATGCGCAGCGGGTAGATGACGCCCGCGTTCGAATTGACCAAGGTCACGGCATAATTCAGCCCGTTTCGACCGTCGTTCACGATGCCCGTAACCGTCAGCATCTTAGGGCTCCCGGCATTCCTGCTGTCGAACGTCTGGGTATAGGTGGCTGTGTCTGAAAACGCTAGGATCGGCGAGAGCATGGTGGTGGAAGTGATCGTGGGAGGCACGGAACTCGTGTTGCCATCGTAGGTTTTGGGCGTGGGGACCGCAGTCACGGTGATGGGCCGCGGATTGATGGTAAGCACGACGTTGGCGGTCATATCCGACTGCTGAAATGACGGGTTCGAAGGAGAATCCGTCACCTGCACGGTGATGGGGTATGATCCGGCCTGGCTCGGCGTTCCGGAAAGAATGCCCGTGGTGGTACTGAACGTCAGACCGGGAACGGATCCCGTGAGGGTCCAGTTCAGCTTGGCGATTCCTCCCACGGATTGCGAGGCGCTGGCTCCGCCGATCGCCTGGAACTGGAAGGAGTACGGACTTCCATAGGTGCCGGGCGCGGCGGCGACGTCGGCAACCGTGGTGGTCAGCGTCAAAGTGACTGGGGGCGTGGTGACGCCGTTGGCGGCATCGGTCGTGCTCACGGATTGGGAAACGCCCGCGGGTTTCAACGTTTGGGTGACGGTATTCTTGAAGTTAGCCGCATCGGACGAATTCGTGAAATAGGTGCGCAATGTGATGATTCCCGTTTCGCCCGCCCCGAGTCCGAGTCCCGGCACGGTCGGATCCGCGGTTCCCGCGCTTCCCAGATTCTGCGCCTGCGTGACGGAGGGGTTCGGAATATTGCCAACTACGATGTTGGTCATCGAGACCATCAGCTTGCACGAATTTGCACCGCTGCCCGTCGTGGTCCCCGTGGTCGGCGTGGTGTAAACCTTGTGGAGGATTAACTGGCATCCCTTGGACGCGGCCGGGCAAGCGCTGCCACCGTTGCTGGTTCCTTTCAGGAATTCCCTGATCGCATAGCCGGCGGAGCTGTTCCCGCCGCTGGTCAAAGGCCACGACACGTCGACCGGGGCCGCAGCTCCGGCGATGTCTGGTGCCCCGGCGATGTCCGGTGCTCCGGCGATATCGGGTGCGCCGGCGATGTCCGGTGCTCCGGCGATGTCCGGTGCTCCGGCGATGTCCGGTGCTCCGGCGATGTCCGGTGCCCCGGCGATGTCCGGTGCTCCGGCGATATCCGGTGCTCCGGCGATATCCGGTGCTCCGGCGATATCCGGTGCTCCGGCGATGTCCGGCGCCCCGGCGATATCGGGGGCACCCGCGATATCCGGGCTGCCGACTGCAATCTCGCGAATTGCGATGAGCGGGTTCCCCAGAGTCGGATCTCCGCCAGGTGTCGGGTTGCGGATAATCGGTGGGCTGAACGCTGGATTGTACGATTCAAACGTTGGCGTAGGGACATCGGGATCGGCGTTATTGGAACTGTCCCCGTTCAGGACCGCGCCGCCCTGGGCTCCGCCTGCCAGGCAGCCCACCGCGCCGGGCGCGGAGATCTGGCAGACATTTACGGAAATTGCCGGAAGCGGACCGGTGGCGGGCGGAGTGACGAAGATCGTTCGGGTGGCGGACGATCGCGCGTTGATGGTGACGTCCACATTGTCGAGAAAGGGCGTGAACTGCGTGAAGGACGCGGGCGAACCTCCCCCGGGAACCAGAGAGATCCGGTAGCTGTTCGTGGGCGCGCTGTCGTCGACATTTTGCACCAGGACTACGAAGGACCGCTTGATCGCGCTCCCGAAATTATTCTTGGTCGTCGCTAAAGCTCGCACCACCAGAGGCTCCACCAGCCGCGCGGTGTAAACGTTCTGATTGCGGATCTGTGTGTTCTGCACGGCGGTCGGGCTGGGATTGCAATCCGGCACAGGTTGGCCCGGAATGAAAACGCTGGTCCTGCCGGTCGTGGCGCCGATGCCGGGAGGAGTAAAGTTTGCCCAGTTCCCGTCCGCAGGCCTGCGAACGTCACGATTGTCGGTCCAGGCCAAGTGCGTGACCGGCGAATCCGTCATGCTAGTGACATAAGTGTAGTGCGTCCGCGATGCATCCCTGGGATCCGGTTTGAAACGGCGGGCGGTGATGTCGAGGTAATCGCCCATGAAACTCGCCGTACCTTTGATGAAAATCGGAAGATTCGGTGGGTTGAACTCCAGTTGCTCGATCTGGGTATTGAAAACCGGGCTATTGCTCGCGGCCCGGCGGCTTCCGAATTTGTAGCGGGAGACTTTGGCAGAGGGTCCGAACACCGGAGTCGGCGCAGAGAATCCCTGCAACGCCCAGACATCCATGGTGTGGCGGCGCAACAGTCCCGGGGTGTCGTCAGTGATGGTGGAGGTGAAGACCAAGCTCGGGTTCGAGGGCAGGTTGCCCATGGGTCGCCGGATTTCCGAGTAGCGGCCTCGCAAAGCTGGATTCAACCCGCTGGGATCCATAGGCGTGATGATTCCGACGGTGCTGTCATCGCGCATATCTGCCCAGGCGATGTTGAACGGCCCGCCTGCGAAAGGTTGCGCGGTAATCGACGGCGAGAACTGCCGCCCGCGTGCTGGTTGATTGTCAACCGGAATGGGAGTCGACCAGTTCACGCCGTCCGTGGAGTTGGTCATGACCACGCGCGAGTCTCCGCCCGGACCGACGCCGTTTGCCGCGAACACCATCAGCAGCCGGCTGGTTCCGTTCGCGTCGATCGCCACCGTCATCGAGGGGAACGACTGGATACGGAACTGCCGCCCGCTCTTAGGCTGATCGAACGGCGTGAACGTAGCGACCACCACCGGCCCCGAAAACGCCTGTCCGCCGGCGCTGGCGTGCGCCATCAGAATCTGGTCCGGGTCGGTGCCCAATCCGAGCTGCCGCCAGGCGACATAGACGGCGCCGGTTTGCGGATCCACAGCAATGGTCGCTCCCAGGTTATTCGCGGAGCCCAAGTTGAGTTTCACCGGCTTGCTGAAGGTCGCCCCGCAATCGGCGGATACGGCGAAGTGAACTTCCGATTGGATATTACTGGTGCCGCCCGTAAACGTGCTATAGGCGACGTACACCTTGCCGGCCGGAATGGTTTGCGCGGCCGGAATGCCGCCAGGCCCGGCCGGTATTGTGCACACCCCATCGCCCTGCCGCGGAATATCCGTCGCAATCCAGGGCTTGTCCTCAAAGTGCCCCTTGCCTGCGGCGCCTTTGCCCTGGTCGACAATTACGGTGCCGAGCGGCACGATTGGGTCGGCGGTCACATTTTCGCGATTGTTGTAGTCGAAAAGCCGGCCGACGAAAACGACGCCGGGGGTAGCGGTGGTGCGGCTGAACGCGATGCCGCCGTAATAAATCAGGCCGTGCGTCCCGGCCCGCACAGCCGGATCCGAAGCCGCGTTGAGTCCGAGAGGCCTCAGTACAGGTGTCGGCTCATTGCACACCGGCGTGTTGTAGGGACACCCCGGATAGAGTGTACTGCGCCAGGTTAGGCCGCCATCGAACGATTTGTAGATGCTGAGCCAGGAGTCGCCCGTTTCCGATTCCTGCGTTGGATCGAGCAAGCCCGGCAAATCGACCGTGCGGTAGTCGTTCGAGCCCGCCACCAGGTGTGACGGATTGACCGAAACCACCGCCAACGATGGCTCGTTCTGGCGCTGCAAGAACGGATCGCCACTGGGCCACGTGGTACCGGAAACCATGTTGATGTTCCGGCCGGGCACAATTGGCGTTCGCTGAGCTTGAGCCAGTCCGGTCAGGCAAAAGCACAGAAGTGTCACCCCCCGCGCCGCGGGCGATGTCGAGAAGAGAGTCATAACGGGTATCGCTAAGTATAGCCCTAACAAGGTTCGGAAATAGCATTATTTTGTCAAATCTGTGTTGCGTGGCACCAGACCAGAAGTACTCCCGTACCGTCCGGCTTGCTTGCTTTGTGTTTCTATCCCCGCTAAAGTGAACCTTACCGTATCCAGAGGGAGCTTCGACCTTTTGGCTCTTTGCGCGAACTGCAAACACGACAACTCATCGGGCTCCGAGGTGTGCGCCAACTGCGGCGCAAAGCTCGGGCGGGATGACCGGACCCTGACTGCCTTCAGCCCCTCCGCGTCGCAACCTGCCCCGGTCCTGTCGAGAGGGACAGCACTGCCCATCGGATCGGTTATCGCGAGCCGCTACGAAATCCTCAAGCTGCTGGGAGAAGGCGGTATGGGCGCGGTTTATAAGGCGCAGGACCGCGAACTGGACCGCACCGTCGCCCTCAAGGTGATCCGCCCCGAGCTGGCCGGCAACAGCGAAGTTCTCCAGCGTTTCAAACAAGAGTTGATACTGGCCCGGAAGATCACGCACCGCAACGTGATCCGCATTTTCGATCTGGGCGTCACCGACGACCTGAAGTTCATCACCATGGAGTTCGTCGAAGGCAGCGACCTTCACTCCGTCCTGAAAGAACGAAAGTTGTCCATCGAAGAGTCCGTTAAAATTATCCGCCAGGTGTGCGAGGCGCTGGCGGTCGCGCACGCCGAACAGGTGGTCCATCGCGACTTGAAGCCGCACAACATAATGTTGGATTCCACGGGCCGTGCTTGCGTGATGGATTTCGGATTGGCGCGGTCGCTCGAAACCAGCGGAATGACTCAGGTTGGGGCGTTGATGGGAACGCCCGCCTATATGTCGCCAGAGCAAGCCAAGGGGACGCCCGCCGACGCCCGTTCCGACATTTACACCGTTGGGATCATTTTGTATGAGCTGCTGACTGGACAGGTCCCGTTCCAGGCGGAAACGTCACTCGGAACGCTCCTCATGCGGACGCAAGGGCCACCACCTCCGCCCGTGAAGCTGGACGCCTCGCTGCCCAAGCCGCTGAGCGACATCACGCTGAAATGCCTGACCGTCGATCCTGACAAACGCTATCAGAGTGTCCAGGAGATCATCGCCGACCTGGACATGTACCAGGGTCTGAGCAGGGTGGGCGCAACACAGATGAGCAATACCGTGTTCCATCGCGGAATTGTGACGCCGCGTCTGCCGATGCTGGCCGAATCGTCTGCCTGGAAGTGGATCACGCTGTCGGTCGCGGTCGCGGCCGTCATCCTGGCGGGAGTCTACTTCGCGCTACGGCTGCAGCACGCGGGGGTCGCGCCGACGCCGGTCACGGTGCTGGTGGCCGACTTCAACAACACCACGGCCGATCCGATTTTTAATGGAACGCTGGAGCCCGCGCTCACGGTCGCTTTGGAAGGCGCGACGTTCATCACGGCTTACAACCGGGGGGAAGCGCGCAGGGTGGCCGCGCAACTGCAGCCGGGAGAGACCAAGCTGGATGAGACGCTGGCTAAGCTGGTCGCGGTCCGTCAAGGGATCGAAGTGATCCTGACGGGCTCGATTGCAAAGGAAGGCGGCGGATACCGGTTGGCCGTGCGCGCCGTGGATGCGTTCACCAGCAAGGTGCTGGACTCGGAAGAAATCACCGGCGTCAACAAAGACGGCGTTCTGGTAGCGACCGCCAAGCTGGCGGCGAAACTCCGCAAAGCGTTGCGCGACGATACGCCGGAGTCGCTCCAGCTCGCCGCGGCGGAAACTTTCAGCGCCGGATCCGTGGAGGCAGCGCATCAGTATGCGCTCGCGGAGCAGGCCGAATGGTCGGGAAAGAGCCAGGAAGCGTTGACGGATTACTCCAAGGCGGTCGAACTCGATCCGAATCTCGGCCGGGCATACGCCAACATGTCCGCGATCTACGCCAACCTCGGAAAGACCGAAGAGGCGGAAGCCAATCAGAAACTGGCCATGGCGAAGATCGATCGCATGAGCGATCGCGAGCGGTACAAGACACGCGGAATTTACTATCTGGTGACGCGCAACGACCAGAAAGCGATCGAAGAGCTGAGTACGCTGATCAAACAGTACCCCACCGACGGCGGCGGGCTCCAGAATCTGGCGCTCGCCTATTTCTATCACCGAGATTTTCCCAAGGCTTTGGAAATCGGGCGGCGCGCCAGCCAGTTGTTCCCCAAGAATGTCTCGCGGCTGAACAACGTCGCTCTGTACGGAATGTACGCATCGGATTTTGCGGGATCGATCAAAGACGCCGAAGCCGTGATCGGTCTGAATCCGTCTTTTGCCAAGGCATACCTTGCGATCGCGCTATCCTCATTGGGCCAGAATCAGCCGCAGAAAGCGATTGAAACGTATGAGAAGCTCGCAGGATTGAGCCCGCAGGGCGCCTCGCTCGCTTCCATCGGTCTGGCGGACGTGGCGTTGTATGAGGGCCGCATACACGATGCCGCCGCGATTCTCGAAAAAGGCATCGCCGCGGACGTGGAGGCGAAGATCTCTGCGGCGGCGGCGCTGAAATCAACGGTCCTGGCGGAGACACATGGGCGTCTGGGAAGCAAGCCCCAGGCGCAGGCTGCCGCCGAGCGGGCCCTGCAGCTCAGCAAGAGCGACGCGGTTCAGATCACAGTGGCGCGGGTGTACGCGAAGATGGGCCTGAGCGCAAAGGCAGCTCCGCTGGTAAAAGATTTGAGCTCCCGGCTCGGTGGCGATCCACGAGCTTACGCAAAACTCATCGAAGGCGAAATCGAGCTCGAAAAGGGGAACGCGCGCGCGGCGGTCAAACTGTTCGAGGAAGCGCGGCAAGTCTCCGACACGTGGTTGGGGCGTTTCGATCTGGGACGCGCCTATATAGAAATGAAGGCGTTTATAGAAGCCGATTCAGAGCTGGAAGCCTGCATCAAGCGCCGGGGCGAAGCCGCCGCCATACTGCTTGACGACATTCCGTCGTTGCGTTATCTGCCTGAGGCTTACTATTACCTCGGCCGCGCGCAAGAGGCCTTAAAGAGTGCGGGAGCGGCCGAGTCTTTCAAAACTTTTATCGGAATCCGTGAAAAAGGCACGCCCGATCCGCTTCTCACTGACGCGCGCAAACGCCTGGCCAGTATGTAGCCTCGGATGAACTGAATGGACTGAGTGATCGTATTCGCCTGTTAGGTCGTTTACTGTTGTCGTCCGCAAAACTATTTTGTCGCTAATTTCCAAGCGACAATCATGACGTAATGCTCCGAGAACGGGAGTTGAAGAAACTCGATACCCGCCGGGCAGGGGTGCCTATGGTCACAAGCCGGAACACTCGCTTGTATTGGCTCCGGAATGCCAGGGCCCAACGCGGAATGCGGTCGTCCGCGATTGTAGTAATAGGTGAATTCCTTCCGCCGCGTCTACGAATGCGTATTTCGGCATTGCTTGGGAAAACCGAACGTCACGGTCCGGCACGTCAGGCCCTTCACGTACGAGGGCGCTCGCAAGAGGCCCAAGCATAGCTCTCACAATAGCCGAACGCGACGCAGAAGGTCCTGGAATCGGGGGTCGGAACGCACGGTCGAGAACCACTCGTCAACCTTAAGGAACATGAGCTGAGGATTGCGCTCACGGTAGGCAGCTTCCAGCCAGGAAAAGGCTTCTTCGCGATCGCCGAGGGCGGCGTACGCCGCCGCTATTCCCATCTCGACACCAGGGCGCTGTGAAGGTGGCAGATGGACCACCTCCTCAAGATCCTTGCGCGCCGCGGCCGGATTGCCCATCCGAGCCAAAACGTATGCGCGTGCGCTCAACTGCTCCGGTTTACGGAGCTGTTCAAGCGCCAGATCGAACAAGCCCTCTTCGACGTATATCTTCGCCAGATTCTCGTGTGACATCGCGAAATCTGGATTGAGCTCAATCGCTTGCTTTAGAGCTACGACGGCTTCGGCCGGTCGGCCGGCGCGGAAAAGAGCCTCGCCAAGGCCGGCGTTCGCGGTCAGATTTGACGGATCCAGCTCAAAGGCACGCTTGCGCTGCACGAGGTTCTCCTGCTGGCGCCCCATCGCATCGAGGTAAAAGCCGTACCACAGGTGGGCGGTAATGTCATTCGGGTTGAGCTCGATCGCGCGCTTGAACTCGCGCTCGGTGCTCGGCCAATCCCATTCACTCATCCGGGCGGCGGCCAACGCCGTATGAGCCTCCCCCAGCGTTTCATCGAGCTCCACCGCCTTACTGGCCGCCTGTTCCGCCTTCGGCAAAGCCTCAAGGGCAGTCATATAGCTGCGCTGCATCAATGGACCGTAACATTCTGCAAGCGAGGCGTAAGCCAGGGCGAAGTTTGGATCTTTTTGAATCGCCTGTTCAAAATAGACGACCGCGCGTTTCAGAGCGGTCTCGGTACGCTGTTCAAAGCAATACCGGCCCTTGGCGTACAAATCGTAGGCTTCCGGATTCGCCGTGTAGCGCTTGTTAATCTGTTTCGCCTCCTCCCCCGTAAGATTGCGCAGGAGCGCGGTGGCGATCCGCTCCGAAACCGAATCCTGGACTGAGAACACGTCATCGAAGTCTGCGTCGAACTTGTCCGCCCAAAGAGGCCGTCCGTCGGAGACGCGCAGCAGTTGAACGCTCACACGGATGCGATTGTTCAGCCGTTGCACGGTGCCATCGACGATTGCGGTCACCTTCAGTTCCCGGCCAGCGGCAACGGGATCCTGGGAGGTTGCGAACTTCCGGACCGACGCTGTCGGGCTCACAATGATCCGATGCACGTTACTCAGCTTCGTGATCAGCGCATCGGTCATGCCAAGTTGCACGTATTCGTCCTGGCTTTGAGATCCGACTGGCTTGAAGGGCAGGACCGCCAATTTTTCCACGTTCGCTGAAACAGCTTTGCCGCGATACCAGATCCCTGCTCCGCCGATGATCGCCAGCAGAACGATAGCGGCGATGAAGACATTGCGAATCAGAACTTTGGACGCCACCACCCCCGTCGCTGGGGCCGCTTCGCGAAGATCCGCCCGCGTCTCGCGCGCGACCGCGGGGAGCACAGCGGGCACCGGCGGCATCGGCATAGTGATCGGCGCCGTAAAGATATAGCCGCGGCGCGCCACGGTTCGAATCAACTGCTGGGAATCGTCCGCCAGAGCGCGCCTGACTTCCAGCAGACATTGGGCGAGTGAGTTGTCGGTGATGAACGCGTTCGGCCAGATGGCGCCGATCAGTTCGTCCTTAGTTACCAACCGGCCCTGGTGCCGCACCAGGTACACCAATACTTCCAGCGACTTCGGACGTATTTTCACCTCTTCGAGGCCGCGATGCAGGAAGCCGCCCTCGAGATCCAGGCTGAAGTCTCCGAAGCAGCAGCGGCGTCCGGAAAACTCTTGCTTTAGAGGGTCCATCGCCTTCCTCTGGCTGCAGGCCGAAGTATATCACCGCAGGGCCTTCATCAAATTATCAGCGATCCTTAAGAACTTTTTCACTACTTGCAGGCGGCACCGATGTTAATTTCGAACTCGCCCGGCGAAGTTAAGGCGCCGGACGAATCGAATCTGAAAAAGGAGAAAATCTCATGATCACAGCAACATCAGCAGCAGTGGCGCTCTTGGGTTTGATGTTTCAAGGCTCCGGCACGCCTGCGCGTGCCGAATTCGGGGACACTCGTACGCTTGCCTTTGACGTGGCAATCGACGTCAAGACACTCAGTCTCGATAACAATGATCCGGCCGCCAAGGGAAATCCGCTGCGCGGCAGCACCTTTATCGTGTACGGCAAGATCTTTCCGGCTGGAACGATCCCCTCTGGGGTCACCTCGTTCGATCCAAATCAGCCGGGCAGCATTGGGACCTGGATCTGCCGCGGCGTGTTCCTCGCGGATTTTGCCGACATCTTCGTAGCCAAAACCGCACAAATGACCGTCCATACCACCCAGCTCTTCATGCTCCCGAACGACGAGATGATGGTGGCCACCGAAGGATTCGAGGGCAACGTTGGAGTCAGCACCCATCGAGTCGTAATGGGTGGAACGGGGCTGCTCCGAGGGATGACGGGAGAGGTGCTCCAGGAAACCATCGGCGTCAACCAAGGCGGTAATGGGTTGTTCGATTTGCGATTCACGTTCAGTGTTCGCCCAGGGCGTTAGGAGGATGCTGTGAATTGGCTTACTTACCGTACATGCGTCTGTCTGCTCGCGTGCTCATTCGGGTGCGTGGGAGAGTTAATTGCGGAGGATGATTCTCAGATCGGCAGGGAGGTTGCCATTCCGATCCATTTGCAGGACGGGGAGGAGTATCAACGGCCCGTGCGATCCCTGATCGAGTTCGGGAGGAAGCTGTTTACAGCGCGTTGGACGGTACAGGAAGGGGCCGGCCGGCCGCTCACCAAGGGCACCGGCCTGCCCCTGGTCGATCCAGGCGATCCACTTCTGTTCCCCCGGAATTTCAACCGAATCTCCGGGCCGGACACGAACTCGTGCGCCGGTTGCCATAACCTTCCGAGCGTGGGCGGTGGCGGCGACATCGTCGGCAACGTGTTCGTCCTCGGCCAGCGTTTCGACTTCGCGACCTTCGACCGTCTCGATACACTCCCCGCAAAAGGGGCCGTGGACGAACGCGGTGTGCCGGTCACGCTGCAGACCGTAGCCAATTCGCGCAAGACGATCGGTATGTTTGGCTCGGGATTCATCGAGATGCTGGCCCGTCAAATCACCGCGGATCTGCAGGCGATTCGCGACGCCACAGCTCCTGGAACACAAAGCACGCTCACGTCCAAAGGCATCTCGTTCGGCGTGCTTGCCAGGAGGACGGATGGCACGTGGGACACGTCGAGAGTCGAAGGAATTCCTGCGCCGGCACTACTCACTTCCGGACAAAGCCCGCCTGACCTGATCATTCGTCCATTCCATCAAGCCGGAAACGTGATCTCTTTACGGCACTTCACCAACAACGCTTTCAATCATCATCATGGGATTCAATCCGAGGAGCGGTTTGGCGTGGGCGTGGATGCCGACGGCGATGGGTTCGTAAATGAACTAACCCGCGCCGACGTCACCGCCGTAACTCTGTTCCAGGCCACCCTTCCTGTTCCCGTGCAGGTGATCGCGCGTGATCCTGAGATCGCGCTTGCCGTCCGTAACGGTGAGAAGCAATTCGTAGAGATCGGATGCGGCCGTTGTCATATTCCGGCGCTGCCCCTCGACAACAAGGGATGGATCTATACGGAACCCAATCCATACAATCTCCCCGGAAATCTCCGGCCTGGAGACGCGCCTTCGCTGAGCGTGGACCTCACCAGCAACGATCTCCCCGGTCCGCGTTTGAAACCGGTGGGTGGCGTGGTATGGGTGCCGGCGCTAACGGACTTCAAACTTCACGATATAACGGCCGGTCCGCAGGACCCGAATTATGAACCGCTCGACATGAATCAGCCCGCGGGCTCGCCGGGATTTTTCGCGGGAAATGGGAGATTCATCACGCGCAAGTTATGGGGCATTGCGAACCAGCATCCGTTCGGCCATCACGGAATGTACACGACTATTCGGGAAGCCGTGCTGGCGCACCACGGAGAGGCGGAGGATACGCGGTCCGCCTTCCAGCGCCTGCAGAAGTACGATCAGGACTCGCTCATAGAGTTCCTCAAATCACTGCAGATTGAGCTCTTGGCGGATACCCGCCACACAAACAACCTCGGGGACAACTGAACATGTGACCGAGAAAAGATTGGAGAGCGCTTCGATAGGAGCGCCGATTCAGAGGCGATGCGAAACCACGCAAGATGGAGTCTTTTCCTGATTTTCAGTGCCCCCGCAAGGCTCGCGCCAAGTCCAGAAGTTCTGCGTTATTCAGATCGGACACCACCCAGTACGTCGTCTCCGCGCCGTTCCAGTGGAGGATCTGGTACCCTTGCGCGTCGGTTTGCTTAATAGCGTCGTCGGCTGATCCATGATTTGGCCAGAGGAAGACATTGATGTTGTGCATACGGCGCTTGTAGATCAGAGCGGCGACGGGCCGCCCATCCACATAATCGAGCCTTCCGCCTAATAGAGCCCAGCCCAATTCGGACAGGTCCGGCACCGGTGGCGAGAAATCCAGCTTGCCTTGAAACCAGGGTTTGACGGTATGGCGGTCCGACGAAGGCACATCGACCAGGTGAGTGGCCTGGAGCGAACGGATGTGACCCGCCAGCACGGCAGTGGCGATGAGCTGCTCATGGGACGATCGCAAACGATTCATGACCATCAATGCCCCGATCGTCGTCACTATGACAAGCGCGACCGCGGCGGGAGCCCATCGGAATGTTTCCAGTCGCAACGATTCGAACCACGAGGGCCGCTGCGACCGGGCCTCTTCTTTCGCGGCACTGCGTACTGCCGCTTCCATACGTTTTGAGAAATCGGCCGTGGGAAGGGCGTACAAATCGGGATGGCGCAAAACTGCACGTAGGACCAGTTCCCGTTCCTGAGTCCGGCGACAATCCCCACACTCTTTCAGATGTCTTTGGACACGGAGGCTCTCGGCGACGTCTAGCTCGTCGTCCAGGTATGCCGCCAGATAAGTACGGGAATCGTCGCAGTTCATCATAGGCCGGCTCCTCCTTCAGGCTTGCAGCCTTCGGTGTTTAATAGGATGCGCTTCAACGGACTCTCAATCACTGAAAATGCCCCCAAACTTTCTCCTGTGGAATCCCGGTCTATTCCGACATACCTCGGCCGGCCTGATTTTATTCCCAGATGGGTTAACAGGGCCCGTGGAGGCTACCCATTTGGCGGAACAGTAGCTTTCGACCCAGAATCGTGAAGTAACGGCAGATAGCTAGTGAACCGTCCCGGTGATTCGGACAGCGATTTTGCCAAGAATCCGTTTGCCGGGGCCTGGGACGCTCGCAGACGCGATTTACGAGATTTCCGCACCCTTGGTATGGCGAGTGCCTCTTGCGCCCGTCGATTTTGGTCTATCGAAGTCGCAAGAAGTTGATTCCGTGAACCTTGGCGAAAGCCGGCGCGATTCGCAAGCGACCCGGGATCCACTGTCGAAATCACCGGGACACGCCACTAGTTCCAATCGAAGTCGGAATTACTGATTTCAAGCGGTGTCGTTCAGCATGTGCCCATGCATAAATCTGCTCGCGCTCCGCCGGGGAGAGCTTCGCGCCTGGATGGATAAGTGTGTATCGGGCCGGCGGCATCTGGTTACTCCGAACAACAGCCGCGACACGGGTCAGGAGGCCCTGCTTTTCCTCCACCGTGTAATCGTCCCAATGGGATAGATTCATGTGACTCCGAGCCTGACTAACGTCGTCTTCCACCAGCCAGGACATCGGAGCGATGTGGCTGTACCACGGCCACTCGGTTTTTTCGGAATGACAATTTTGACAGGATCTTGCGATCGTTTCAAACACAGCTGGTTCAATTTCGGCACTGGTCAACAAAGGGTTGTCCGACCTAACGGCCTTTACCGAGCCGCCCGGATGCACAAGCACGGATGCGAGAACGACGACACTCGCTACACCGAGCGCAAATGCTCGAAGAATATTTTTCAAATTGCCCCCTTTGAAGTGAAGTTGGAATGAACCTGCTCACGTAGATTCATACTTCAATCCGTTCGGCATTATTCCAGTGTTTCCCGAAGCGGTCGTTTTGCGCCGGAAGGGAATATTTGTTGGTCTGCACCTGTATCCATGCCAGGAGTTCGACCATGATGGCAAGTCTCACACTCTTGAAATCAACCGAAACAGTGAATCGAACGTTGGATTCGACGATCGCTAGCATCGATGTCGCCGAAGACGCCATTCGCCAGATTGCGACGGCGGCCGGGTTTTCGGACCTTTCCCTCGGCCGGATCTGCCTCGCTGTCCGCGAGATTATGACCAATGCGATCGTGCATGGAAACCGCTACGATCTCAGAAAGAGCGTCTTCCTGGCGGTTTCAAGAACGCCTGCTCGTCTGGAGATTACGATCTCCGATCAGGGCAGTGGTTTCGATTTAAGTTCTGTTCCCGATCCGCGATCTCCCGGCGCTTTGCTTCGGCCGTCCGGTCGTGGAGTCTACATGGCCCGTGCATTCATGGATGAGTTTCATGTGCGACGCGGGGACCTATGCGGCGCGGCGGTGGTGCTGGTCAAGTACGTTAAAGGGTCCACTCAACCGGGCGCGCTACCGTAAATGCACGATCTCGGCCGGATCGAATAACTTAGTTACCGATTCCGGACGAAGACCAGCAAGCGATGATCGGCGATCGCCCGCAGTAGCGGCCAGTGCGCGACGCCGCGATCAACTCGGCCGAGCGCCAGTAGCAACCAATCGGGGATGCCCGTTATATAGGACGGGGGCACTGAGACGCCGATTCCGCGCCAATCCATGAGGGTAAACTCGGGACATAACGCTTCCTCGATCTGGCGGACGGAGAAATGGTGCACTTGAATGCGGAGCGAACTGGTCAACCTTCCGGAACGCCATCGTCGAAACGCTTTGCGCGGCTTGCCGCGCAGCAAATACCATACGGATTCCCAAAGGCAAAAACGCCCCAACACGCATACGGCAAGATAGCCGCCCGGGCGGATCAAGGAGCCAAGCGTATCGCGAACCGCGTGGAGGTCGGCAACGCAATTCAGCGCGCCGAAGTCGGAGAGCGCTCCATCGAAACGTCCACTGAGACGATCGAGATCTTCGATTCCCAGCACAGACGCGTCGACGCCTCGCTCGCGCGCAACCCGGACCATCTCGCGGGAGGCATCGATGGCACGAACATCCATGCCCAACTTCGCGAAATGCAGCGCATCTTCACCGGTGCCACATCCGAGATCAAGCAGCGAGGAGCCGGGCCGGAAAATCGAATCCAATCGCCGCCACACCGCGTCTCTTTGCAGGCGGCCAACGGTCGAGCGGGTCCATAATTCGTCGTATCGCGAGGCGAGGCTGTCGAACGCAGCCCCGGCTGGATGCAAATCCGCTACAAGCATCTGAACGTTACCGTACCCTCGCTGAAATCTGGGCTAGTTTTTGGGCTGGATTTAGCGCCAGATTGTTGCTGAGGGGTTGACCCGTAATCAGCGATCGACGGACTACCAGACGCTTCTTCGCGGTCGCCAGCCATAGTTCGAAGGGCCAAGAAAAAAACGAGTTTCTCAGGCGCCACTGGAGTGGCTTTCGCGCCAAACGAAGAAGGGCATGCAGCGGCTTCGATCGGGAATGACGCCGCGCGCGGTTGAGCTGATTGTGGAGCAGAAAATACCGAATGCTTCTTTCGAGTACTTTCAGAGACTTCCCACCCATCCACGGCAGGTTATTCGAACCGAGATCCACTCGAGCCCAATCCGCGAGCGTGGCCGGTTGAGCCAGCCCCCTCGCCTCGAGTTCGGGCCAGATAGGGATACCGGGGTAGGGGGTGAAAAGATTCGGCGAGAAGCCAACGTTGTCGTAGCGGCGGGCGATCTCGCCCATAACCTGCAGTGTTTCCTGGCGGTGCCGCGCCTCTTCGCCCGGAAACCCGAAGATAAGGTTGAACGTGATGCGGATGCCGGCCCGCGCGCACTTCCCAGCGGTTTCAAACATATCGGGAATGTTTTGATGAGCCTTATTCATGTCCCGCAGAACCTCGGGCGAGGCAGACTCTGTGCCGAAACCGATGTAGTGAACACCGCTTTCCGCGAGCAGCTTCACTTCTTCGTCCTTCATTCGGCACAGAAGGTTGGTAGAAGCCTGAAAGGTCCATTTAAAACGCACGCCGGAATCGCGAATGCCTCTAGCAATGTCGATCGCCCGGGACACGTCCACCAGAAAATTTGAATCCAGCAACGCGATTTCCGTTAACCGGTAGCGATTTGTCAATTCCGTCATCTCCGCGACGACGCGATCGGCGTCGTAGGCGTTGAAACGCCGGTTGTAAAAGACCATGTCCGTGCAGTAATTGCACGCGTAAGGACAACCGATGCTGGTCGCGTAGGGCAGTTTTCGCTCTCCGGTGGCCCGTTCATAGGCATCGAAGTCGATTAAGTCGTAGGCCGGCGGCGGCAGCTCCGAAAGAGGCGATGCTGGGCGATCCGGATTCCGAACGATGCCGCCATTCCGCTTGAACCAGCAGCCCGCCACCAGGTCGAGTGGCTTTCCGGATGTGAGCCGCAACAGGATTTCAACCAGCGTTGCTTCGCCCTGATGGCGCACCACGATGTCGACAAAGTCTTCCCGCAGTGTCTGTCCGCTCTCCAAACTCGGATGCCAGCCGCCAAACACCACAGGCAGGTCGGGGCGCGCACGTTTTACCATGCGGCTGACCTCGATGGCATCCAGAATCATTGGCCCGGTGAGCAACGAGACGCCGAAGCAGACGCAATCCTGAATCTCTTCAGCAATGCGGCGCCGGTAATCCGGATCGAGTGCGCCATCGATAATCCGCGGTTCGAATCCAGCCTGCCGAATCGAACCTGCGAGGCTCAGGAGGCCGAGAGGCGCTCCCAGAATCTTGCCGGAATACGGAGGCAGAAAAAGAACGACCTTGCGTGATGGAAGCATGACGCGCGCCTACGTCAGGAGACTGGTTTGTTTGCGAATCTATTCCCGAAGCCCAATCAGAATCGCCGCCCTGCATCGATTTCAATAGAATAGATGCGCGTTACACCTTCCCAGTGGGATCACGGGTCCGCTTGCAGCCATACCGGACCGCGCCTCGACCGAGACTGGAGAGCGATTAAGCGGCGTTGACTAACAAGTCCCTAATGTCGTCGGCGGTGTCACCCTGGTTGCGGTCGGCGATTTCCTGGCAGTGGATGCAGAACGCCGTTTCAGGCATGGCGGCCAGGCGTTTGGGGCTGATGTCCTCTTCGCAATGCAGGCATACGCCGAAGCTGCCGTCTTCGATGCGGCGCAGCGCTGCGCGGACGTTTCGCAGGAGACTGGAATCGCGGTCCAGATTGCGGATCGCCAGCTCTCGCTCGGCAGCGTGCTGTACCCCATCAATGAAGTCGGAACTCTTCTCGATAACGATGCCGTCGCGATTGCGTAGCAGTTGGACCAGCTCTGCCTGCCTCGTCTGCAGCACGTGTTTGTATTCGTTCAACTCATTCTTTGTCATTTGTGCCTTGTCCTGCCTCTTTCAATATCTTTTTTGCTGGAAACCATGATTACTTCGTCGAAAGGGACCCGGAGGCCTTAAGGCGCCCGCGCTCGGCATGCGTCCACTCGATGACCTGCACGGAATCTTCGACCGACAATTTGACTCCAGGGTTAAACACAACATATCTATGCAGTGGCATTTCGCGGTTTTCGATCACCGTCGCCATTGCCGTTAGAAGCGACCGCTGCTTGACGGCGTCGAGACTATCCCAGCGCGACAGATTTAGATGCTCTCGAGCACGCCTCACGTCATTCTCGACTAGCCAGGAAACTGGGGCGACATAGCTGTACCACGGCCAGCGGGTTTTCTCCGAGTGGCAGTTCATGCAGGGAGCAAGTAACTCCGCTACGGAGGGAGGAATGTCAGCGCCCTGCAGCACCGGCGCACCGGCTCTCTCCGGTGCTTCATGTGAGAGAGGATGTACAAAAACCGAGGCAAGAAGCCACACCAAAAGCAAACCGGAAACGGCAAATCTCGTCCTCACACCACGCTTCATTCCTGCGGGACGAGGGGCGATCGGTTTTGTGACTGTCTTGCTCACGGGTTCCAAGACTTGTAACGTGGCACGTCTATTCCTGCCTTTCCGCGCAACAAAACCGAAGGCACCATGATGCGCAGAAGATACAACCGATGCCCTGAATCGCTGGCACGCAACCCTGATATTGTGCTGTGCGTCGAGAATATATCATCTGGCCAAAACGTATCTATTGGTGACGAATTACACTCATGCAAACTACAGCAGCTCTTTTCTTATATTTGTTTCAGGCCGGCGGCGCGGCGGCTCCGCAACCTAGTCGGTTGGTCCTCGATTGCGTCTGGTGCGTCGAAGACGCTTTGTCGCCCCCAGAAGCGGCCCCGCAGAGAGCGCAATATGAAGAACACGAATTGTTCCGGCGCTTCAACGGGTTAGCTGCGGCGCTCACAGACTTTTCCAAGACCTACAATTCTCGAGGTGTGATCGACGTAAGAAAGATCAAAGCTATTCGGAAAGCTATGCGCGAGCTCGAGAAGTCAGATTGGTTTAATCCAAAGGGCGAACGACGTGAATTGCGCTAGCGGCATCATCGCAAGCACACGCGGGGAATAATCTGCGCGCGAAGTTCGTATAGAACCTTGAAGGGGCAACTACTGCTGGCTGGCGAGCATATTGCCGGCATGAGGATCGACTACATCAACTATGCACAGATTGCATGCTTTACTCTATTCGTTACTCGTACTTCTTCTAATCGGTACAGGAATCGCACCGTTGTCCACAGCGCTTTACGCTCAGGCTATCAGCGGCGACGTCGTTGGAACAGTCGCGGATGCCACTGGCGCCGTGGTCCCGAACGCGACGGTCACGGCCGTCAATTCGGCAACGAGTGTACGAACGACGGCATCCACCAATTCCAGCGGCTTGTATCGTCTGGCGAACCTGCTGCCGGGTAGTTACAACGTTTCGGTGGAGGCCGTGGGATTCAATACTTCCATCGTGAAGAATGTACCCGTGCAGCTCAATCAAACGGCGACCGTCAATATTGCTCTTACCGTCGGCAACGTTTCGACATCGGTTGAAGTTAGCGCGGCGGCCGCCGTGATGGACACCACCACCGCGCAAATTCAGACCACTTACGGCACTAGACAGATCGCCGACCTGCCGACCAATACGATTGGTGTTGGCGTGATCAACCTGTCGCTGTTGGAGGCGGGCGTGGCGAGCGCGGGGGGCATCGGTGTTGGCACGGGTCCCTCAGTGGGAGGGCAGCGTCCGCGCAACAACAATTTTACGGTTGAAGGCGTTGACAATAACAGAAAAGACGTCACCGGACCGAATACGTTCGTGCCGAGTGAATCGGTCGCAGAGTTCACCCTGCTGCAAAACCAGTTCCAGGCCGAGTACGGCCATTCTTCGGGCGGACAGTTCAACACGATCGTGAAGAGCGGCTCCAACCAATTCCACGGCGAGTTGTACGAGTACACGGAGAATCGCAATCTCGATGCCGAAGATCAGACCTTCAAGACGCAAGGAATCCTCACGAATCCCCGATTCGATCGCAATCATCTCGGTGGCAACTTCGGCGGTCCGATCAAGAAGAATAAGTTATTTTTCTTTTCGAGCTTCGAATACAATCCACTGGGGCAGTCAGCGAACGCGGGCGCCCCGGTCTACGCGCCGACAACGGCGGGTTATGCCGCGCTTGCGGGCGCTCCCGGTGTCAGCAAAACCAACCTCGGCGTGCTCCAGCAGTATGCTGTAGCTCCGTCGATTACCGCCGGTGCTCCAACCATTACTGCGGGTGGAGTAAGTGTGCCCACTGGAATCATTCCCTTGGCCGCCCCAAACTTTACGAACTCCTATTTTGGTGTCCAGAGCGTCGATGCCAATATTTCGAATAAGGATCAACTGCGGGGAAGGTTTATCTACAATCGCAGCGATGCGATTAACACCGGAGCCGATCTTCCTGCCTTTTACACGACGGTACCGACGCGGTCGGATACGTTGACGGTGGCTGAATACCACACTTTCAGCCCTGCACTTACGAACGAGTTCAGGTTCGGTTACGAGCGGTTCAGCGCCGTCGATCCGGTTGGCAACCAGACCTTCCCGGGCCTCGATCAATTTCCGAACCTGTCGTTCGTAAATCTGAATCTGCAGGTGGGTCCCAATCCGAACTTTCCGCAGTCGACCACCAATAACGTGTATTCCGGC
>Ga0210400_10000188_pt1 | contig 78023 bp, 66 predicted proteins | sample IncBWH26MmetaG_FD_155456 | JGI IMG/M metagenome (GOLD analysis project Ga0210400, IMG submission 155456) | Forest soil microbial communities from Barre Woods Harvard Forest LTER site, Petersham, Massachusetts, United States - Inc-BW-H-26-M | ecosystem: Environmental > Terrestrial > Soil >... | reverse complement strand
GGACCAGCACGATGTTATGCAATGGAGATTCCCCTCAATATGAGACACAAACCATCGACGATACTTGTTGCCTTCCGTTTCTCGGTGGCCAGCCTGTTGGCCTCACTCCTTTTGCTGTTTTTTGCAGGCACACTGGCGGGTCAGTCAGCGACGGCCCCAAGCCCGCTATTGGATTCAAAAACAAAAGTTGATTGGTGGTTAATCTTCAAGTTCAATGCTGGGGCCTTCCCCCGATCATGCACCGGCACGCAAAGAGCTTGCCCATTTGGGGGGACAGTGCAACCCTATCGGCAATTCAGTCAGGAGTTCGCGTACGCCAGCAGTGCCAATCACGTCTTGCAACAAGGCGGTAGCTGCGTCGGCGGAACGACAACCGATCCACTGGGGGCTACTTTCAGTGAGGTGTACAACGGCACTTTCTTCTACGTGCTATGGAACGATCAATTCTATGGGGACCCAGTGCAAACAGAACCCGCACCTTGGGGCCATTCGAAAGGCATACTGGCATGGGATGAGAGCGGGAACGGATTGGTTATGCAAGTTTCAACTCCAGATTGGCCCGCTGCCGGAAGTTCGGCAAGACCTCGGAAAACGGATGGAAACACGCTCGGATGCATTCTAAAAGACAACGATATAATGGTCAGTCAACACTTCTTTGCCTTGAAGCTAGATAAAAACGATGTCGTCCTGCTTTTGAAGGCCATGGCAAATGCTAGCGTCGTAACCGACCCACTCGAACCCCAGATTGTGAACAACGGCGGACCGGCGGACATTCAGGCACTAGTTAGAACTCTGGGAAAAGAATCCGCCAGCAAAGCGGCCACGAAGGATAAGCTGTCGAGTGGTGTCATCGTAATCTCTAAGCCGGCGAAACTGAATGTTCCGCCATGGCAGATGGTCTCCGCGATGCTCGGCGGCGAGCCACTGCGTGCGGCGACATGGTGGACCAGACCGGAGATTCCAACAACCACCGCGACTACAGAAATCGGATGCTGGGATAAGTCTCTTGGCAAACCAGGAGCGGTCGAAATCGCCACATCCGGAACCTGGAATGGGAAAACGATTGGCCTCGAAGGGATGGCTGAACCAGAAGGGAATCACGCCAAAATCGGAGTCTCCACCGGTATTCATACGTATTCCATTTTCGGTGATATGAACCAGCAGGGCGCGCTCGCGCCGCCGAAATGCAAGAGCAGCCAGAACGGTCGAGGCGGGCTGTTCTACGTCGTCGACGACGTTCCTCTCTTCGGAGGCGTGCGGGATTTGATCAAGGGCGACACGGCACCGTCGCAATAACCGATGAAGGCGAACTTGATGAGGCAAGCGGTTGTAGTGATTCAGTGATTCATTTGACCTAGAGCAGCCAACAATGGACATCGTCCCGTTATTGCGGACGCGGTTATGCCTCTCCCCAATAACCCCTCGTTGTTGTTGGGTTGTCAGCCATAAAAAGGATCATTCATTCAGTGTGGCGATTTAGAAAGTCTGAAACTTTCGCTGCAACTCCTGAAGTTCGATAATGTCGCACTCGATTATGATTTTGGCGCACGAAACGCAGTAACGGTCCCAGCTCCGGCCGTTGAGCACATTCAGTCTTGTATCGCCGCCTTGAATGCGATGCCTGGCGTTGGCCTGGCAGTTGTGGGCCTTCTTAGCCTGATCGACCTCTACCCGGAAAACAATGGATTTAACTCGCCGCATTGAATACCTCCTGGATTGCATTCTCCACAATCGCGGCAAAATTGCTGTCGATATGATCGAGCTGCGGCTGAGTGAACTCGCTGCGCTCACCAAGGCTGCGTCCTACGGCTGTATTTGCCTGCCGGTCGATGGCAGACTTCAGGACGATGAGATTAGTTCTGCCGAGTCGGTTGCGATCGAGGTCTCGCCCTTCCGGGTTGATACGACGCGCCGCCAGAATGCGAGCAGCTTCGTTTCCACCCGCATATCGAGGCTCGCCCGTTTCGCCTGACGCTGCCGGGCTTTCGTAACCGGAACCGGCTGCAGACCTCGTAAGCTTCTTTTACGTGGCCAGCGCCATAGCCCTTTTCCTGAAGAAGTTTGAGTGCTGCGAGTGCGTCGGGGTCCTCATCGATAAGCGGAATTACTTCAAGCCGAACATCTGTCTGGCTTCGTACTTCGACGCGTTCGCGCGGTAGAGCGATGACCCAAGCGGATCGGTTTGGGTCGGAGGCGTTCGCATTCGGAAAACAGAGACGATTCTTGAGAGCGTAAAATTTAGAGTCGCCGGGTTACTGGTATTCGATTCATGCCAATGGAGGATAGCAGGAGCAGTCGAAGATTAGTTACCTGCGAGAAAGAGGCGGCAAATTGCTCGACGGGGAGGCACTAGTAGCTAGAGTTGAGAGGGTTTGAAGGTAGTGCGCTATATGCAAAACTTGCAAAGCCTTAGTTTGCAAGGTTTAGGCTAAGCCGTTGATTCCACGGCTGGGGACGTAGTTCAGTTGGTTAGAACGCTGCCCTGTCACCAAGAGTGTCCCGCACCAGTTTGTTGCCATTCCAGTGCCTCGACAATTTGGAGCTAAGCCACGACTCCCTAGTGCGGCAATAGGCGTTCCCAAGATTATGAGCCTCACTCTAGGCCGTTGCACCACGGGTCGTGGGGTGCTTGCCCACGACCCGAACTCGCCACGTCACGGAAACCCAATTGATTCTCAGCAGTCTCTTTAGTGGCTAAATACTATATAAGGCCAACGCACGCTCCGCGCGCCCAAGATCAAAATGGTGGGTGCGCAGAATCTCCAGGTAACCCAGCTTATCTCCCATACAAAGCTTGTGATCAGCCTGCAGCTTGTAACCGTGACATGTCCCGCAGATACACTGAAGGTTTTCCCGGCGGTCCGGATTCCCTGCCCTTAGTCGCCGGATCAGTCTTGCTGGAACGATGTGATCTACATGACGCCTTGCTCCGGTTAGTTTGAAACCCACTCCACAGGACTCCACTTCGCAATTCCCACGAAGGGCCGGCGCCCTGTGACTGCCCCAGCCTTTTCGATTCGGGGCCGTACCGGGCCATTTGCGGTCCACACCTTCCCAACGTACGGGTTTTTCTTGCGTCCTAAACTTTGCCTTACAGAACTGGCACCGACGGTAACGGAACGTCTTGCTGCGAAGACTCCTAATTTTGAAGACTTCCGTTTGGCTATTCTTGCAGTATGGGCAACGCATGGACGTAGACCTCCTCTTATGGGGCATGACAGCGCAAAAAGCAGGCACTTCGGGTCGGCTGAGGCTAATTGCTCAAAAGCTTTTAGAATTGACTCGGAACTGGGATATTCTTCTCGACGAACCGGGCAGGGCGCTTGTGGGGCGTCCTGCCCGGTACCATTTTGTACTTGACATATCGTGTAGGTCTATTCGATGATTGAAGAGAAGAAATATTCCACGGTCCAGGTATTGGAGCTTGTGCAGATTAGCTCGGACACTATGTATCGGTGGATACGGGCCAAAAAGTTTTATGTGCCTCCGGTGCAGTTGGTGGGAGGTGTTCGGGTTCGCCTATGGACGGAGAAAGAGATCCAGGCGGTTAGGGAATATAAACAAAAAGACTTTGGTAAGGGTCAAGGCAAAAGGAATGATCTCAAGGGCAACAAGAGGATGAAAAGAGTTAAGGATAAGAAGAAGTACTAGCGGGACGCGCTGGTGTTGGCACACCGAACGCGCCCCTAACCACAATCGCACGTCTGAGGTGCAACGATGGCTGCAGAAGAAGTTATCCATTTCCCATTCTGGGCGCAACTTCCCAAGCGCCGCAATTCCCCGGTTCTTATCCCTCCCGAGCCGGCCGCGGAACCCCCTCCTTAGCTGAAAACAGGGCGGATGTTTGTCCCCGCAATCGGATTCCGGGTTACTCCGCCATCCGTGTGTCTAGTCAGGCCTCCGAGTGCCGATCGCCAGCGCCCAAGGACCGGCGAAACCAAAAGCAAGATCCTGAGCAACAACCGTTGGAGCAGGAATGACCAAAACCGACGCCTACATAGAGATCGTCCTATGGAATCAAAGCATGGATCGACTGATTCGTGTGCTCGGTCGAATGGAGTTGCACTTGATTCGTTCCCGTCGAGAACTCAGGCAGTACGCCACCCGCCTGGAAGAACTCCGGGCCGGATTGAATGCCGATTTTGCCGAAACGATGGCCGCGCGTGAACGCGCCGACGAATTTCGCTTCTGGACTTGGCGAACTGCTTTAGAAAAGCAAACAAAACCCGTGAATTGAGCTAGTCGCCGAGACAGTCTGAAAAATGGGTCCTCCCGTACCCTGATCAGTCACTGCCTTCTCCCCTCGCGTTTTTGCGGACGACTTATAAATCTCTGATTTCGACCGTTTCCTCACCCGCAGTTTTCTCCGTTCGACTGCAACGAAAAGCGCAAGTCGTAGCAATCAAAGCATTGCCTCAATTGCTTGCTTATTGCGTCGTCGAACAGTAAGTAAGGGCGTTCATGGGTGAGTGGAAAGCATCGGTCACAGTGCGAGTCAAGCCAGCTCTTCGCGCTGAATTATGGGAATTTGCCACTAGAGAGCGCCGGTCCCTCGGGAACATCGGAGCTACGCTGTTGGAATGGGCTTTCGAACAGCTTAAGGTAGCCGGTTCGACCGAGCGGTTGCTGCAGTACAGGATTCGGCCGACCGTCAAGCAGCCGGAGGGTAGTGCCGTCGCGAGGCAGAAGCCGTGAGCAGCTTTTTCACGGCTCGATTGGCTCGTCTGCCTCTTGGTCTCAAGGGTGGGACAGAGGAAAAAGCGGGTTTCGCGGTTGATTCGATATCTGACGAAGCCCTTCTTACGAGACTTCAAGCCGGCGAAAAACCAGCTTTGGATTTCCTCTTTCAGAGGTACTCGCGAATCATTCGCGGAATAGGCGCACGTATCCTGAGAGACTCCACCGAGGCTGAGGATCTCGTCCAGGATGTCTTTCTGTTCATCCATCAGAAGTGTGGAATATTTGATGGTTCCAAGAGCTCCGCCCGCTCTTGGATCGTGCAGATGGCCTACCATCGGGCGATCGAACGCCGCCGGCATCTCGCACATCGGCGCTTTTATTCTCAGGTGGGTCTGGAGCACCATACGGCGCCGCTGGTCGGAACTCCGACCACAGAAGTCGATTATTCCGCAGAAGCGGTATTCGGGCGTAATGGTCTCCACAGAGTTCTCAGGGCTCTCTCGGAGCATCAGCGCGAGACCCTGCGCCTGCACTTCTTCGAGGGTTATACTCTGTCGGAGGTGGCTCGGGAGCTGGGGCAGTCCCTCGGAAACGTGCGGCACCACTATTACCGCGCGCTCGACAAGATACGAAAACAGGTGTTTGGCAACAAGGTACCAGCAGACGGAAATCATGCGAAATAGAAGCAACACCGGGGGAACGGATCGCGGCCCGGAGATGGAACCGCACGACCGATTCGTTGAGCTCTGCGCTCTGTCCACCTCGGGCGAACTGTCGGAGGACGAGCAAAAGGATCTTCAGGCGCACCTCGAGGGATGTGCAGCCTGCCGCCGGACTTTGCAGGAATTCGAAGCCGCCGCGGCCGTCGGCGTGCCCCTGCTCCACTCGGCGCTGTCGTCCCCAGGTCCTTCAGAGCTTCAACCAATTCGATTCGGAGATAAGAAAGAGGCGCCACCCCCGATTTTGGAGATGGCCAGAACGGCCATCACGAGCGAATTTTCCTCTGGGCGGGCGGGCGGGCTTCCTCCAGGCCGTCGCGACCCGATGAATTGGAATTACGTTTGGGTGTCCTTCGCGGCCGCCATCCTTCTGACTGCTGCCTTGGGCATCAATTCGTTTGAGATTGGAAAGCGGCGGGCAATGGAGACGGATCAGGTGAGATCCAAGGCCGCTGACGCCAGGATGGAAGCTCTCGAACAGCAAATGAGCGATATGGGCCACGAACGCGAAGTGACGAAATCACTGCTCGCCGGTCGGGACCGAAAGATTGCGGAATTAGAACGGCAAATATCGACCGAGTCCGTGGCTCTCAGCGAAGCAAGGAGTGCCCAATCCAATCTGGAGCTCAGCTTCCAAAAGACGCTCCAGAGCGAAGCGGTAGAAAAACAGAAGCTCAGACAAGAACAAAGCAATCTGTCACAGCAACTCGCTGCCGCTCAGGCTGTACTGGGCAAGACGCAAACTGAGTTGGCTTCCCTGCAGCAGCGGCGCACCGAGGAACGGTCCCGATCTGAGAGTTTCGAAGCACAGATTCGCGAGCTTCATGGACAGATTCGCGACCGCGAGCAAGCCCTCAACCGAGAGGAAGAATTGCTGGCTCACGACCGCGACATTCGGGAATTGATGGGAGCCCGCGAACTGTATATCGCGGAAGTCTACGACGTAGCGAAGGACGGACAGACGAAAAAACCCTATGGCCGGGTTTTCTATACCAAGGGGAAGTCCTTGGTCTTCTATGCCTACGACCTCGACCAACAGGCAGGACTCAAAAAAGCGATCACGTTTCAAGCCTGGGGCAGCCGAGGTGCGGACAGGCAGCTAGCTACAAGCCTCGGCGTCTTCTATGAAGACAGCACGGTGAAAAAGCGATGGTTCCTCAAATCCGACGATCCAAAGAAGCTGGAACAAATTGATGCTGTGTTTGTGACCGTCGAACCGAACGGTGGAAGCTCCAGACCAAGCGGAAAACCACTCCTGTTTGCGTATTTGAAAGTCGAACCGAACCACCCGTAGTCCGGGCTTCCTCCTCCTGCTCGCGAGCCTCGGGGTCGGCCCTTCATGGCGGGGAGCTGGTACAAATTTAGGTTTTCCTGCGTAGACCGATGTGGTGTGTCTAAATTCGGGTCCTACAGGAGAAACAGCGTGCGCAAGTTTGGCTTGCTTCTCATCATTCACCTGTTCTTACTAGAACGAGTGGTCGCGCAATCTCCTAATGCGACCATCAACGGTCTGGTCCTCGATCCAGTTGGTGCAGCGATTTCAGGTGCTGACGTTTTGGTCGTGAATGACGTTACCGGAGTTCAGTACGCGACCAAATCAAATGGAGAAGGAATCTACGTTGTTTCCAACCTTCCGCCTGGATCGTACCGCATCCAAGTGTCAAACAAGGGTTTCAAGACGATCATCAAGCCCGATATTGTCATTCATGTCCAGGACGCGCTGGCAATCAATTTCACGTTGCCTGTAGGTGCTGTATCTGAAATCGTGACGATCAGCGTTGGCGCACCGCTCATCAACACCTCAAACGCATCGGTCAGTACGGTCGTCGACCGCCAATTCGTTGAAAACATGCCCCTCAACGGGCGGAGCTTTCACGACCTGATCCTTTTGACACCGGGGGTCCTTACCAACACACCCCAGGTGAGCGCAAACAACGGAAACACCGGCGAGTTTAGTGTGAATGGACAACGCACGGAATCAAACTACTACACCGTAGACGGCGTCAGCGCCAACCTGGGCGTTCCGGCAGGCTTGGTGCAGAATGCGGGAAACAGTGGCTCTTTGCCGGCGTCAACAACACTGGGGACAACTCAAGGTCTGGTCTCCGTGGATGCTCTAGAAGAGTTTCGCGTCCAAACTTCGACGTACTCCGCGGAATACGGGCGCAACCCAGGTGGGCAGTTCTCGTTCGTAACCCGCTCCGGCTCAAACCAGTGGCATGGTACAGCTTTCGACTATCTCAGAAACACGATCTTCGATGCCAACGACTGGTTTAATAACTTCTTCCGGCGCACCAAATCGCCGGAGCACCAAAATGATTTTGGAGGAACGCTCGGTGGGCCCGTTCAGATTCCGGGGCTCTACAAGGGACGTGACAGAACGTTCTTCTTCTTCTCTTACGAAGGGTTGCGCCTGCTGCAGCCGCAGGCCGCGTCGGTCACGGATGTTCCGACCGTGGCCCTCCGGCAGAGCGCACCCGGGCCGCTGCAGTCACTGCTGAATGCTTTTCCCCTTCCGAGCTGTCCTAGTTCGGCAACGAATTGTGCAACCGATCTCGGCAACGGCTTTGGACAGTTCGTTGGTACCTGGTCAAATCCAAGCTCGCTCGACTCCTACAGCTTGCGGCTTGACGAAGCCCTCAGTGAAAGGCTGAGGCTCTTCTTCCGCTTCAGCGCAACGCCGTCGACCGTGAGCACGCGAAACGGAAGCGTTGATGCCGATCCTTCAGCGCCGGTCTCGGTTTCGGCAAGATCCGAGACCTACACTTTGGGCGTGACCAGTCAGATCGCGACTCGCTCGAGCAACGAATTTCGCTTCAACCATAGTTCCTTTGAGGCTGGCAATCTCACTCAGTTAGACCACTTTGGCGGCGCCGTGCCCTTCGAAGCCCTCCAAGTGCAAGGCCTCGATAGTTCTCGTCCCTTCTACACAGTCTTCACGATCGTGTATGCCGCCAACTTTAGTACCTCGGCGGCCTTGACGCAGTACCACTCCCAGGGACTGCAACGGCAGTGGAATATCGTCGATACTCTGGCCACGAACTTCGGCCGCCACCTGATCAAGGTGGGAGTGGACTACCGGCACCTAAGCCCTGTTCAGCAATACTCGGATCCGTCTTTGTTTTACGAGTTTGCCGGCCCGGCGGCCGTGCAAGGGAATACTCCGGCTTTTGCGAGTGCGCAGTCCAGATTTCCTGCCTATCCGCGTTTTATGAATTTTTCAGCTTTTGCCGAAGACGAATGGCGGGCGACGGGCCGGTTGAACCTTTCTGTTGGCCTGCGGTGGGAGGTGAATCCCGCTCCCGGTGCTCCCACTGGGAACTTGCCCTATACGTTTCAAGGAGACATCGGCAACCCAAGCGGCTTGATGCTGGCGCGCCAGGGGACACCGCTGTGGCGCACATCCTGGTACAACTTTGCTCCGCGGCTGGGCACTGCCTATGTGCTTCACACTGACTCGCGATTTCAGACGGTCGTCCGTGTTGGCGGCGGCGTATTCTTCGACACGGGCCAGCAGCTGGGAACATCCGGCTACAACGGGGCCGGCTTTAGTGGGACGGCCTTGTATTGTTCCGTGCCTCAGTTCTGCGCGGGGCCGGCGACCTTCCCGCTAACACCGGCACAAGTATTCCCGCCAATTCCGAGTCCGCCCGTTGGACCGGGGCTGCTTGTCTATGGATTTGCCCCGCATCTCCAGTTGCCATTTACGTTGCAGTGGAATACGAGCGTTTCCCAAGCCATCGGCGAATCTCAAGCATTGACAGTTTCTTATGTGGGAGCGAATGGAAGAAGGCTTCTGCAATCAAACGAGCTCGACAATTTAAAGGGTCCGGCGATCGGAACACTCATCTATGGAAAGAACGGCCTCACTTCCGACTATGACGCTCTTCAAGTGCAGTTTCAGCGTCGAATGAGTCATGGCTTACAAGGCCTGGCCTCCTACACCTGGGGGCACTCGATCGATTATGGCTCAAGAAATGTGGCCTTGCCCTATCAGAGGGGCAACTCCGATTTCGATGTGCGGCACAGCTTCTCAGCAGCTTTAAGTTATGACCTACCCCATTCTTCCCGGAACAGAGTCGCTCGGGTTGTTCTCGAAGGCTGGGCCCTGGACGACCGGTTCACCGCCCGAACGGGATTCCCAGTGACCCTGAATGGAAATCAGAGCGTAAATCCAGTCACACTCCAAACCTACAACGCGGGACTGGACTTGGTTCCAAACCAACCGCTGTACATCTCGGGCTCGCAGTGCGTGTCGGTATATGGGAACCCGTGCCCTGGAGGTTGGGCAATAAACCGCAACGCCTTTACCAATCCCCCCATTGACCCCAACACTGGCCTTCCGACCCGCGCTGGGAATGCGCCAAGAAATTTCGTGCGCGGTTTTGGAGCTTGGCAAATGGACCTGGCTGTTCGGCGGGATTTTTCCATCCACAACAGCCTGAAGCTACAGTTTCGTGCGGAGGCCTTTGATCTCTTTAACCACCCGAACTTCGGCACGATTAATTCCGAATATTGTTCGCCTGGGCCTTTCTGCACATTCGGTGAAAGCACCGCGACGCTGGCCCGAAGCTTGGGTGGCCTGAGCCCCCTATATCAAATCGGCGGGCCCCGTTCCATGCAATTTGCTATCAAGCTGATGTTCTGAGGCGCAGCTCTCTTTCAATCGCGCCGCAGGCGTGGTGTGCCTGAAAGAGAGACGGGGTCTTGTTGTGTTTTTGATTGACGCGTATCGAAGAGAAGTTTGATTCCATGGAGCGCCTTGGATGATCGTACGGGCCCAGCAAACTCCCCCGCTGTTACGGCGCGCACGCGTCCAACGGCACGCGACTTTTGCGCTACTGATCCTCCTTGGCCTGCCGCTCTACGTTTGGGCAGATGACAGCGAAAGGGGCGTGACCGTTGATGACCTCGTAGGAAGAACATTCTTGCATTCCTGGACACTGTCCCCGGATGGTAAGTACGTCGCATTTCTTGCCGTAAAGGCGGTTCCCCGCGAGAACGCGTATCAAATCACCTTGTACTTCCAGAAGACCACCGAAGCTGCGCAACGGACTCGAGTCGCACAGTATTCGCTGATGCCTCAGGAAGTCCACGATGCTGACACACACGAACTCTACAAAACCGTTTCACAGTTCCTCTGGTCGCCGGACAGTCGATTGTTTTTATATACGGCGCACACAAAGGCGCGTATGGAACTCCGCGTTTGGAACATCATGACCGGGCGGGAACGCATTGTTCTGGATGGTCACAGGCGCGTGGAGCTGATCGCGGAAGGAAATGATCAACGCAAGCTGAGAATAGAAACATTCGATCCCGGAAAGCGAGAGAGGGCAGGAACCGGCCTACCGAAAGATCCCGCACTGTTAGTCAAAGATGCCTACCGCTTCTATGCGCCACTGGACAACCCAAGACGAGGCCTGCCGGTGATGACTAGGGTTTGGGAATACTCCTGGGGCGACTCACGCGCCAGGGAGCTTCCGGGCGTTGCCGCCACCGAATACCTAGGGTATCCGGCCGAGTATTCTTGGCACGGCTCGCTCAAAGTCCTGCGGAATGGTCCATCGAGAGACCGACACGCCCCCCAAAGCAGGGCTCGTGAGAGCAGAAAATCTGCGAACGGCGCTGCGGGGCTCGAAGTTGCAATCGAGCCTGAGAAGTCAGTCGTGCGCACGGTGACGGAAACCGATTCGCGCACGCTCTATGAAGAAAACGCGCTCCTCGAGGATCCCCTGGTGAGCGAGGACGGCAGGATTGCGGTGATGTCGAGGACTACGAATCTAGTACCGGATGAACTTGTAAAGCTTGATCTGACAACAGGAGAAATGGCGACGCTATTCGCACCGAATGATAGTTTTCGCGCAAAGACGCGGAGCGTTCGTGTACGGTTCATGCCCATCCCGGTATGGCGGGGGAAGTTCTCTGGCCGACTCTTCTTGCCTGAAAGCATCCAGAAGGATCAACGCTTTCCGTTGGTTTTTACGACATATCTCTCGACTCCGGGCTTTAATCAATCGGCCGAAGTGCCCGTTTTGTCGCTCGTCGAGCATGGCATCGCGGTGTTTGCATTGGACGCGATAAAGGCAACTACGGTTATTGGCCATACGGGGAATTTTGACGCGGAGTTGGAACGCGTCGAAGGCCCCCGTCAGGCAATGGAGTGGGTGATAACAGCATTAGCAAGCGAAGGACTCGTCGATCCTGAACATGTGGGCGTTAGCGGCTTGAGTTTCGGAGCTGAGATCTCGATGTATGCCTATTGGAGGTCCGGCAGGTTCCGGGCAGTGAGCGCCACGACAGGTTCGTGGGAACCGACCTTGTATGTAATGGGCGGTCTGGGATTTGAAGGCTTCCTCAAAAGCAGGGGATTCCGCGAGCCGGAAGACGGCGCTTACGAACAATGGAAACGTTTGAGCGCTGGGTTGAACGCCCGGTCCACGTTGCCGCCCTTGCTGTGGCAGTCTCCCGACCGCGAGGAATCGTGGTGTATCGAGTCCTGGTTCGAGCTGCGTCGCGCCGGTGCTCAAATCGAGTGGCTCGATTATCCAGACGAGGGTCACGTCAAACGCAACCCGGCCAGCATTTGGTGGGTTCACGAGCGCAATCTTGATTGGTTTCGGTTTTGGTTGAAAGACGAAGAAGATTCTGACCCGCGAAAGGCCGACCAATACTTCCGCTGGCGTGAAATGCGCAAGAATTGGGAGGCCGCGAGCGCTGCAGCAGCGTCATCGAGGAATTCTCCTGAAGTTCTTGCCGAACATATTTTCTCAAAGAGGGTAAGACCTCTTGGAAGTCCCGATCAACTGGGAGAAGCGCGGGGCACCAGCGAGTAGCCAGTGCCCCGCTTGCACCTACTCGTCAGCCTGATAGGCGCCGATCGTATCAACGAAGGTGGCGCCATCGGTTTGCGGCTGACAGTCCTTGTTTTGATTTTGAATGGCCTTTACTGCATTGGCCATGGCGACAAGTTCTGGCTTGTTGTATTGCATTGTTTCAATCCTCCTTTAAAGCGACTTAGCTACATTCACCTCCTTGGGAGGTGAATCTTTCTGAGGCCTCGGGTTTTGTACTCCTGCTTCACCTATTGAGGCGCGGGCTGAGAGAACTCTCCGTAGTGCTCCTCGACGTACTTGCTGAGGCCGAACTTGAAGACATCGCCTTGTTCCATGGCCTCACGGATTTCTGCCGCAGTCTTGCCGGCTTTTGATTGCGTATAGGCGACGATTACTTCCATCTGGCAGATCTTGCATGCGGTCCCATGTTTGCTCGTGTAGCAGTCCAGCAAACTTGCGTGGCCTTCTCGCTTGTCGCACGGACAGTAGCAAGGCATCTGATACAAAACGTCCTTCAATCTGGCAGCTAGACAATAGGCAACAAACACCGTCTTCTTGTTTGCGAATTGAACCGGATCGAGAGTCGAAGGCAGCGGACCCTTTGCTGGTTCACTGTGGTAGGCGTGCTTGTGCGCTGCCGAAGTCTCTACTTTTCTACCGGTACCTGGACTCGCGTTCGCGGGTGATGTCGATTGGGTCTGCTCCGATTGGCGAGATTGGACCCGTGGCTCAGCCGCAGCTCCCAACAACAATGCTGCCGCGAATAGCAGGGTCAATACGAAAGTGGTAGGCGCGGCACCACTTTTCATAAGCCTCCTGGATTGTGGGCAGTTCACCCGATTCACCAGCTTTTCATCCCCCAGTGGAGCCCTACCGTGCGCCGTTCTTCGCCTGGTTGCACCTTTGATTTTGAGCGGGCTGCGTGGCTCAAAGCTCGCGCCATTCGCGGCCGATGCTATTGGTCCCAGTGCCCTGGAATCTCTCAGATCGCGCAGCCATGCTTCGAGAGCGATGGTTCGCACGAGAGGAACGATGGGCACCTCGCGCCCACTTCGCACCTGCCGCAGGATTTCCTGGAACGCCTGTGCGTCAACGATCCCGAGGAAGCTGCTGGCTAGATTCTGGCCCATCGCCACGAGACTTTCGTATTCTCCCGAGATCGCCGTCATCGGTGCTCTCGCGACAAAGGCTTTGCGTTTTCTATCGAGAAGTTCCTGGGGAACGACGCCGGCGAGCGCGCGGCGCATCAGCGAACGGCGTTGCCCTGGGCGGACAAGCTGCTCCCGCGGTATCGCAAAAAGAAATTCAATCAGGCATCGATCAAGATACGGGTAGCGCTTCTCGCAAGGAGGCGCAAACTGCAAAGCTTCGCATTCGAGCTGCCTTCGCAACACGTCCAATGTGAAGATGTTCTCTTGAAAGCTTGGAAGGGGACCGCAGAACTTCACCCTGGTTTCATAACCTTCCAGGGCTCGGCGATTCCATTTGATGAAGTCAGGATTGAGCCACGAAGCAGGGCGCCTAGCTTGCGGGACGCCGGCAAGACTCGGCGGGAAGAACCTCCGAGCGGCCTCAAAGAGAAGCTGGAACCACGGCTTTCTCTTGATGAGTGCCCAAATTTTCAGCTGGTGAGCAAGCGGCCCGAATTGCGCGCGCGCCAAGAAGTCTTCGAGCTGTGGTATGGGAGTTGGCACCCCACCTGTAAATTCGTCGCCTCCGATGCCGGAGAGGACCACACGATTCCCCTGGGAAGACAAGCAACACGCAAATTGTGCGTTGGCTTCGCTCGGTCGGCCGGCGAATCCCGGACGTGCACAGAAGCGGGCGTCACTCATCGCGGACTTCAGAATCCCCCCAGAATCGAGATTGATATGACAGCCGCTGCGTCCGCGTTTCTCTTCCACCTTCGTGACATACGGCCGTTCGTTCCAGTTCGGTTCTGAATCGTCGTAATACGAAATGGTGTCGACGCGCGAAGTCTCCGCTCCTCCGCTCGCGAGAATCCTGTCGGCCATGCAGACGATGGACGAAGAGTCCATGCCGCCGCTAAGTTCGGCGAGGATGGGGCTGTCCGACCGCAGCCTGCGCCGAACCGCTTCGGCAAAGACACAACGGAAGTGCCCTTCGTATTCTCCGTCGGTGCGGTAACGGAGCTTCTTGGACGAGTCGAAATTCCAATACTTTCTAATGGTGTTCTGGCCTGCGTCCAGGCGCACAAAACACGACGGCGGGACAGAGTGGATCCCGACGTAAGGCGTCAGGTGAGTCGCCGGAAAAAAGGAAAGCCAGCCGGCAATATATTCTTCCTCAAGCGCGAGGGTTTTTCCGGCAAGCAAGACAAGCGGATCGAGGATGGTGCTCCACGTGATCTGGTCTTTTTCGATCGAATAGTAGAGCTGGCGCGTGCCCACAAAATCTTTGGCGAGAAGCACGGAACGGCTCGAAGGACTCCAGATCGCCAACGCCCAATCCCCGATCAATTTGGCGAAGCATTCTGTCCCCCACTGCTCGTAGGCCACCGCAACGATCTCTACATCGGTGGCTTCGGCTGTCAAAAAGTCCTTTAGCCCGTTGATCAGCTCCGCGCGATTATCCAGTCGACCGTCCCAGCAAAGCACTGCACCAGAAGGGGTTACAAACGGCTGGATCTCTTTCCGGGAGTCCTTGTTCGTATGGAAGACCCGAAACAGGATCCCGACGCCATCCTTTATATAGGTACCTCCCCCGTCCGGTCCGTGTGGTGCCAGCATCGCCTCCGCCTTTGCCAGGTACTCCTTGTCCGTCGGCCGCCCATCGAAGTTCCATCTTCCAAATTGCACGCTCACCGGTGTGTCTCCCTTCGTGCGCCCTTCTCAGCACCTATCTAGCACTGCGTATATTTCCGGCACGTACGGCTTGTCGTTGACCACGCGGCTGCCGACTTCCACCCACGCATGGGCTTTGAACGGCATCTGCTGCGCACCGATGACCAGCTGAGCGGGTATGCCATAGCGCTTTAGCAGGCACGCTGTGGCCGCCGATCGCTGCAGGCACAACGCTTCTTTCCAGTACCAGATACAAGCCATGTCCACGGCGGAGCAGATCCGCTCGACGGCGCCCGCGGCCTCCGTCTTTATGCCGGTCGGGTAGCTTCGGACTCTGTCGTACAATGCCGAGAAATTTCCGCGCGCGAGATACAGATCGAAATAGATCAGTTCTAAGTACGCTTTCAGCACCAGAAATGTCATTGCGAATTCCCTTCCCCTTTACTCCGGGAGTTGCAGCTGGTCGCAAAGAAAGGCCATCCGGTCGGTCAGCGCGTCGATCCGCGCGCTCAATGGAAGGACCGGCGAATGCCCCCGGAATGGGCTGTAATCTAGAAAGATTGGATAGGTGGAAGCATTGGCCGCTTGCAGCCGCGCGGTCATCTTTCGCGCATGCAGCGGATTGCAATTGCGGTCGGCGTCGCCGGAAACGATCATAGTTGCTGGATAGGCGACGCCCTCTCGGACCTGGTGATACGGCGAATATCTTGCAAGAACCGCGAAATCTTCCGGATCTGCCGCGGTTCCGAACTCTTCCTGCCAGACGTGCGCGTCGTCGAAGAGGTGATACCGCAGCATGTCAAGCATCGGAACCATGCAAACAGCCGCGCGGAAAAGTTCCGGCTTCTGTGTAATGGCCGCGCCGACAAGGAGGCCGGAATTCGATCCTCCAAAGATCGCGAGCTTGCCGGGACTGGTTCTTCCCGTCTCGATGAGCCATTCGGCCGCGGAGAAAAAATCGTCATACGCTGTCTGCCGGTTGCGCCGCTTGGCCGCGTTGTGCCATGCCTCTCCGAACTCCGATCCTCCACGAATATTTGGCAAGGCAAAGAGGCAACCCCTCTCGATTAAGAAAGCCACAAAGACGCTGAACTGCGGCGCCATGGATACGCCATATCCGCCGTAGGACGTCATGATGGCCGGATGGCAGCCGCCCGCCAGGACTTGTCTGTGGCCTACGAGGTACATCGGAATTTTTGTTCCATCTTTGGATGGATACCAGGTCTGCGTGTGGATGACATCGGACAGGCCGGCGGGCACTGTTTTCTTCGCCCACAGTGAGCACTGCTTTCTCACCGGGGAATAGCGAACGATGCGCACGGGATCAGTGAACGATTCCCTTTCGAGGAAAACTTCGTTGCTCTCGGGGCCTGCGCCGGCGACCCGGAAGGTCTCCTCCGGGTTGACGACGACCTCTTCGCTCTTCCGGCCCGTAAGGTCGTAGACGTGGATGTGACGGCTCATGTCCCTGCCGGAGAGAATCACGATGCGATCGTCGGCCACTGCCCATTGCAAGATGCGGCTATCGCTCTCGGGAATCAGGTCGATCCATTCAGGCTCAGCGCCTGGTCGGAGCCTTAGTTCCACGATCCGCCGATTCGGAGCGTTGCGGTTGGTGATGGCGAGGACTCTGCCGCGAAAGAACATGGGTCCGAAACTGTAGTCCGCATCCCTGAGGATGTGGTCCGGAGCGGTTTCGCTTTCCCAAGGTTGCAGATAGAAATCCGTGCGGATTTTCTCAAGGAATCGGTAGACGAGGAAGCCGATCCTGGTCGCATCCGAAACCAGGCACAGCCTCAGCCTCTCCCCTTCGCCCGCATAGAATATTTCCCGGTCTTCACTGAACTCGGTGCCGAGAACATGTTGGAAAGCAGCGTGACGATAGGGTTCCTTCCCGTCTACCCGTTCATGCGAGTAGCAGAAACTCTTTCCCTCCGGCGCGAAGGCGAAGCCACGCAAATAGCCACGGGGAAGGACATCCGGAAGCGTTCTTCTGCTTTCGATTTCAAGTAGCTTGAACGTCCCCGTGCGTTCCCCGCCTTCTTTGACCTCGAAGAGCAGCAGCCGCCCGTCCGGTGAAACGCGGAGGGGCTTCACGGCGGTGTATTTCCCGGCGCCATGTTCGGCAGGGTTCACCAGTAGCTGGTCTTCCCCATCGGCTGTGACCCTCATGCAGATGCATGGCTGTTCTTGGTCGGGGAGGCGCTTTCGGAAAAAGTAGCGGTTCCCTGCCTTTTGGAGCGAGTCGTAGGTTTCTACGGCCAGGAACTCTCTAATACGCTCGCGGATCTTCTGCCGTCCCGGCAAATGGTCAAGGTATTCGCGCGCGTATTGCGTTTGCTCTTCGATCCACCGCCGGGTACGCGGCGAGTCCTGGTCCTCGAGCCAGCGGTACGGGTCCGAGATGGACACACCGTGAAGAACCTCGGTGACCAGTTCGATCGCAGTTGACGGAGGAGCCGACGCTAGTCCAGGCACAGTTCGCTCCCTTCGGCCGCGTGGACGGCGTCGCGGTACATCCGCCGCGTCAGTCCTCGGAAATAGCCAGCGAGTGCGGAATTTGAAACGGGGTCAAGCGTCCGCCACGTATCGCCGGCGATGGCGTGAACAAACACGGCAACGGGGGGAGCCGCGGCCAGCGCCCGGCGCAGATCGCCTATGGAAATGAACGCTGCCCAGGGCCGCAGATAGGCGGCAGAGAGCCGCGCATTCGCGGCTGGTTCCGCGATGCCACTTCGCTCCAGATGCCGGAGGAGGTACTCGAAAGTGACCAGAGGATTCGTGACGCAGCCTTCAGCCCAGTCGAGAAACACGCAGTGGTCGGAAGACACTAGAATGTTTCCAGGATTGAAGTCGATGTGGCCTAGCGTGTCCGGAAGGCTGAAGCTTTGAAGAAGCGCACAAGCTTCTTTAAGTCCTTCGCCGAGAGAGGCAAGCTCCGAGTTCGCAAGCGGCGCCGGAGTTTTCTTTTCCTGCGCTGCCATGAATTCGGCCATGCGACCAAGAAATGGATCGATCCATTTCACGATCTCTAGTAGTCGAAAATCCTTGCACTTCCCTTCCAGCAGTTCCCTGCTTTTGCCGATGGAAGCAATCTGGAGCTCAGCGAGTTCCCACGCGGCTCGCTCCCAGGTGGAACAGTCTGAGGTTTCATCAAGGGCAAAGCCCAATACATCCGCCAATAACCATCCGTTCCACGCGGGATGGACTCCGAGGATCCGTGGGACATGGTTGGGAAAGAGCCGGGCGAGCAGCAAAGAAACAGAGAGCTCATGGGAGTTGGGTTCCCCAGTGGCCTTGAACCAAAGAGCCCGGTCATTTGTCTCGAGGCGGATGAGGCTGAAGGTGGGGCTGGCATTCCACTGCCGGAAGCCCCCGGTGACTCGGAGGCCCAAAGGAGCCACTTGCTCTTCTGTCCAGCGAAAGAGTTCTCGCAGCCAGCCAGGCTTGGCGAACGGACCCGGCTTCTCGCCTTTCATGTAAGAATCAAGTTCCTCAAGAGCGTCCCTGATCGCCGCTGCATCTCCTGTGTCACTGCAGTCAGCAGCTTCCGACCGTGGCATCCATCGCGTTCCGCCAGACTCTTTGTCGGTGTGCCGGACGGACTCCATGACGGCGCAATTTGTCCCACCACCATTTCGGCGCGAAGTGGAAACGTTTGGAACAAATAGGCAGTATGTTTCGAGCCCCCAATTCCTGCTCACTTCAGACACCAGCTGTTCCGCCACCCTTTGTCGCGGCCGAATGGTCACGCGAGGAAGCGTCAAGCTTGGGCGGTCCTGTGAAAGGAGAATCTCGGAAGCGTTTCGCCGAGTAACAATCAGCCGATAGCTGTCCTTTGAATCTTGAGGTGATTGCATGTGAGCCTCTATTTCAAATCTTCAAATGACATCAGCAGATCGGGCGGGTTGGAGGATGTGGTGTTTGTGAAGGTTCTCAATAAAATCGTGCACATCGTCGCGCACCACTTCCCTGCTTGTCCCACACGTTCTGCTGATCTCGTCTGCGATTCTTGACTCGTCGTGCCCCTGGTGCATGAGTTCGAGGATCCTGGCCCCCACGATATTCAGGCAAAACATCTGGCCGTGATGGACGTCGAGGAGAATGCCTCCGTCGACTGTCTCCGTTCGCCGGATTGTGTCGGAAATTCTGAACATGGCTGTGGAAGCCCGGACGAAATCGGCCTGGTTCCCTCAGGTCGGGAGGACTGTCGCATTCGTCGGGGAAGAATTCCAGTAACTGCCCTCTCTGTTCGCATCGGGGCAGTTCTGGGCTGCAAGTTCTTGTAAGGATGGGATATAGAAGACGGCCGCCCGGTCAACTCCACGTCAGCGGTGTTCGCAGCAGTGACATGGAAGCCCGCAAGAGGAGCACCCTCACGCCGCCACGACGGGGCTCATTCCCGTACTTTGACTCGGGTTCCTCTCTGTTCGTACCACTCGGTTGTGGCGGTGTTTAACTCCACCAGTCCGGATTTTGTCGGCAGCACTTCGACTGCCTTACCAGGAGTTGTGTCAGGTCGGGGACGCGCCTAAGCAGGGATGTTCCGTGGACAGTTCTCAGGTACACTACGCTCCGATATGATTTTTCTTCTGCTTGCAGCACTTATGTTGTTCTCGGCAGTTCCGGCCCGGCAAAGTACTGCGGCTAAACCTGTCGTCAGGCCGTGCGCTGACTCTTGGAGTGATTCCAGTTCAAATGCAAAGAAAAATCGGCCCAAGAGGCCGACGAAAAAGACGCATCAGAAAACTGGAGCGTGCATTGAATTGGCTTTTTCAACGCTGGAGACTCAGGAATATCTCCAATCGTATGCGCGGACTCAGCAGTGGAAAATCAGCGGAGAGCAGGTGACTGAAGATTCCTGGACGTTCTCATTGGAGCTGGACAAAGGCGCACTCTTGCGTGATACCACGGAAGATTCAAGGAACAAGAGAGTGGAATGGACCGGGGGAACAGTCCGGATTCGCGTAAATAGCGCGCAATTGCCGGATGCCTACTCGCGGACGATTGTTCGAGCGAGCTTTCGAGGCTATGGCCGAAGCGCGGATCAGTTTGCGACGCAGAAGGAGTACTGGGAGTTGGACTCCAACAACAATTTTGAGAACTCGGTCGTCTCCGCCCTGAGATCTCATTTTACCGCAGACTCCTCCGCAAGAACTCCGCAAGCTCGGCTCTCGCCGGGACTTTCTTTGGCAGCATCTCCATGGAAAACTGAGGAATGGGCTCTCACCATTTCAGACTAGGCACATTTTCAGGCTTTGCAACCAATACGATCCCCAGCCGTGCTATTTTCAGATAGCCGAGCCCGCTGCTGCTATTTCGAAGTACTGAGACGGAGAACATCTTGGTCTTCTGCGAGCCTGCCGTCAGAGGTGGCATCAGCAAAAGGCGTCGATCGGTAGTGCTCTGCAGCTTTCTCTTTTTCTTTCTTGCCTCTCTTCTCTCAGCGGAATTTGCACATGCACAAATCTCTCCCGGCCCCCTCTCCAGAGCTCATCAGTCCCTAAGCGGGACCACGCAATGCGCGAGTTGTCACCAATTTGGCACCAGCGTGCCCACCTTCAAGTGCCTCGATTGCCATAAGGAGGTCGCGCAACGCCTTATTGCGAATCACGGCTACCATGCTCAGCTGGGAATGAGAAACCTCAATGGGAAAGACTGCGTGCGGTGCCATCTGGAGCACAACGGAGAAGACTTCACCTTGATTCACTGGGAGCCGTCCCAAAAGCAATTCGATCACCTGCAGGCGGGCTACAAGCTGGAAGGCAAGCATGCCGGCGTTCTCTGCGAGAAGTGCCACATGCCCGGCTATATGGTTGCCGATGAACGCGCGCTCATCAAGATGAAGGATGTTTCGAAATCTTTTTTCGGTCTGTCACAGAATTGCGTTGCATGCCACAAAGATCCACACAAGGGTCAACTCGGAAATGAATGCCAGACCTGCCATAACTTCACGGATTGGAAAGCTGCAAACAACTTCGATCACTCCAAGACTCGCTACCCTTTGACCGGTCTGCACATCAAGGTTGCCTGCGAGAAGTGCCACAAGCCGGATCTGCCCGGCGGACCGGCGCGTTACAAAGATATGAAGTTCCAAGCCTGCATTAACTGCCATATTGACCCGCATAAAGGATCCTTCAAACAACGCTGTGAGGACTGCCACACGACTGCGGGGTGGAAAAAAGTTCTACCTGCCTTTTCGTTCGATCACTCGAAGACGAAGTATCCCCTGGTCGGCAAGCACGTCACGGTCGGCTGCGCCGCCTGTCACATCAATAGCGATTTCAAAAAGCCTCTTTCCTTTTCAAATTGTATGGATTGCCACAAGCCCGATCCGCACAAGGGCCAATTCGAAGCGCGCCCGAAAAAGGGCGAATGCGCCGAATGCCATACTTTGGATGGATGGAAGCCTTCGTTGTTCGGAGTGAAAGAGCACGACTCATCGGGCTATCCGCTACGAGGCAAGCACGTTTCCGTGGAATGTGCTAAGTGCCATCTTCCTGCTGGCAAGGACACGATTTACAAAATGAAATTCGCGCTTTGTACGGACTGTCACAAGGATGCGCATGACGGCCAGTTCGCGGCCGCTCCGTATCAGAACAAATGTGAAGATTGCCATACCGTGCGCGATTTTCACCGCTCTCTGTTTACCATCGCCCAGCATCGCAAGTCTCGTTTCGCTTTGGCCGGAGCCCACGCCGCCGTGCCCTGCGCCGACTGCCACAAGGCGGGAGCGGCAGGCCGGACCGACAAGATCCTTCCCTTCCATTTTGAAGATATGGGTTGTACGGCGTGTCATGATGATCCGCACCACGGAGAGTTCAAGGACCGCATGGCGAAACGCCGGTCCAATGGCACATCTCTTGGTTGTGAAGCCTGCCACAATGTGCGGTCATGGGCGGACGTCACTGGATTCGACCACTCAAAAACCAAGTTCCCGTTGCTGGGGGCGCACCGTGCCGTAAATTGTGGCGCTTGTCACAAAGTGCCCGCGGGCCAAAAAGCGGTGCAGTTCAAGGGCACCTCCCAGATTTGTGAGGATTGTCACAAGGACGCCCACGCCGGCCAATTCGCGAAGGTTGGGAAGGCGCCTTGCTCGGATTGCCACGGTTCGCAGCTCTGGGCGCCCTCAACCTTCAATCACGACACCCGGACACATTTCCCGCTTCAGGGCGGCCACGCCAAAGTTCCTTGTGACGTATGCCACAAGCAAAGCGTCCTGGTCGAGGGCAATCCTGTGATCCTCTACAAAAAAGTTCTCACCAAGTGCGCGGATTGCCACGGGCCAAACGTTCGTCCACTCTAATTCCGGGTTCCGGACGGTCCGCCTTCAAGGCTGTTAACCAACTTCGCCAGCCCCAGGCAGGTTCGTAAATGCGATTGGTTCAATTGGTCTGTACCTGAGTGTCTGGCCCTTATCTGGCCATCAGTACAGTTGTTTGGGACTTTCGCGGGGGTCACCATATTTACCTGATTGTTGGTACTGCACCCTTCGGCCGATTGGGGACGGATCGAGGGAAACGGCAGTGTGGGGGCAGCTACGAGCAAGCGCACTCGAGTACTATGCTGGCTCCTGCTTCTTGTTTGGCTGCCGGCTACCTCTCAAGCACACCCGCCTCAGCGTGAGACCACCCGAAGTCCGCACGGGCCACTTGCGATTCCGTGTGAGAACTGCCACAACGCTGCGAGTTGGCGGCCCATCCGCGCCGTGCCGGAGTTCGATCACAACAAAACCAAATATCCGCTTCGCGGCATGCACGAAAAGGTGCAGTGCGCACAATGTCATAGCAAGCCAGTCTTTACCAACGTTGGCAAGAATTGCCAGGATTGCCACGCTGACATTCACCAGCGGAAAATGGGCACAGACTGCGCGCAGTGCCATACGGTTCAAGGCTGGAATATCGCCGTACAGCAGGTGAAAGATCACCAGAATCGTTTTCCGCTGCTGGGAGCTCACGCCGCCGTGCAGTGCGAAGACTGCCACAAAGGCGCGGCCGTAGGTCAGTATCAGGGACTGTCAACAGCGTGCAACTCCTGCCATATGCGCGACTTTCAGCAGGCCAAGAGCCCGGACCATGTGGCCGGCCAATTTCCGCAGACCTGTTCGGACTGTCACTCGTTTGACAGCTGGCTGGGAGCCACCGTAAACCACTCCGCGCCCCCCATCAACTTCCCGCTCACGAACGGGCACGCAAATGTTCCCTGCTTAAATTGCCACGTGGGCAGCAACTTCAATTTGAAAATCGCGGCGACGGACTGCGGGAATGCCGGATGCCATCTCACAGCCTGGCAGCAGACGACGAACCCCAAGCATTCTGCGGCGGCCACGGTGTTTCCGATTGCGGGGTGCTCCACTTGTCATAATACGGTTTCCTGGCTGACGGCGAATTTCGACCACGCGACCACCGGTTTTCCCCTGACGAACTCGCACCAAATGGCGCCCGCGGGCAAAGTGACAGCCTGCACGGACTGCCATATCAACAATAATTACAATTTGACGACTCAGCCGAATGACTGCGGAAATTCTGGGTGCCACCTGACGACCTGGCAGCAGACCAACAATCCGACGCACTCGGCTGCGGGCGCGCCTTTTGCGGCTGCCAATTGTGCCACCTGCCACAACCCGACGCTGTGGACGAACGTAGTGTTCAATCACGCCGCGACGGGCTGGGCGCTGACCGGTTCGCACCAACTGGCGCCCGCGGGCAAAGTTGTGGCTTGCACCGACTGCCACGTGGGCAACAACTACACCTTCACCGCCGCGAACACGGATTGCTACGGTTGCCACCTAAGTGCTTGGAACAGCACCCCGTCATTTGGCGGCGCTGTGCCGAACCACATTGCCTCCGGCTTCCCGGCGACGGCATCGGCCTGCGCGACTTGTCACTCGATCACGCAATGGGCGGATGGCAAGTTCGACCACACTGCGTTCGGCTTCCCGCTCACCAATTCACATGCGCTGGTAGCCAACGGAGGCAAGGTGCCCGGCTGCACTTCCTGCCACGTTAACAATAATTACAATCTGCAGATCGCTCCGACGGACTGCGGGAATTCCGGATGCCACCTGACGACCTGGCAGCAGACCAACAATCCCGTGCACCCCAGCGCTGGCGCGCCTTTTGCGGCAGCCAATTGTTCTACCTGCCACAACACCATTGCGTGGACCACTGCAATTTTCGATCACTCCACGACCGGTTGGCCGTTGACGGGGTCGCATCAACTGGCGCCGGCGGGCAAAGTTGTGGCCTGCACGGATTGCCACGTGGGCAACAACTACACCTTCACAGCTGCGAACACGGACTGCTTTGGGTGCCACCTAACGGCGTGGCAGAGCACCACGACGATCGGCGGAAATGTGCCCAACCACATCACTGCAGGTTTTTCGACCTCCATGTGTTCCACGTGCCACGACACGGTTCTTTGGTCAGACGGAAAGTTTGACCACAGCACGACGGGCTTCCCGCTGCAGGGTCCGCACATGATACCGCCGCGTACGGCGGTTACGGGCGCGATTGGGCCGATGGTCAATGCCTGTACCGACTGCCACCTGGGCGGAAACTATACCAGCGGCTACCCGACGACGGATTGCTACGGCTGCCACCAGTCCTACTACACGAACGCGCAGAACTATGGCGCCAATGTTCCGAATCACGTGGCCGCGTCATACCCGACACCGTGCGCGGCCTGCCACACTACCTACGCGACCACGGCCTGGCTGGGGGCGGTATTCAACCATACCTACTTCAGGATTCCACACAATGGCTCGGCGTGTGCTGATTGCCACATCAACTCGACCAACTATCAGATATTTTCCTGTATCAGTGCCTGCCATACGGGAAATTCGCCGCATACGAACAAGGCGAATACGGATGCACATCACGGTGGTGTCGGTGGTTACACCTACAACGCCACGATTTGCGTGAATTGCCACAAGGGTTGATGCAGACGGGTTGACGCTCCACAAGCTTCTGCAAAGTAGTCAGTCGGAGAAGAGCAAGGCCCAGCAGCTAAGTCGAGAAAACAAGGATTGGGGGAATGATTTACGTGTCAGATTGGATTAGAAAGCCAAGGCCGCATCTAGGAGGTCTATTCACACGAGCGTTTGCGGTGGTTTGTCTGGCCACAACGCTTTGCGCCTGCTGTCCCCCGATTATCCTGGCGCAAGCTCCCGCAGGTCCGACACCCGCTCCAGCAAGCCGCCGCGCGCAGGACAGCAAGAAGCCTACGGTATTCAAGGTCAACTACATCGGGGACAAGACGGTTTACCTCGATGCCGGCCGCAATGCGGATTTACAGGACGGCATGAAGCTTTCCGTGGTGGAGGCCCCACCGGATGGCGTGATCGCGGAAGGAATTCAATACCGAGGCTACGCGCATGTGGCCGAGCTCGTGGTTTCCTCAGTCTCCGACTCCTCAGCCGTCTGCGACATAGTAAAGGCTGATGGAGAAGTGAGGGTCGGGCAAGCGGCGTTTCTCACGCCGGAGAGTGTCCGCGACCGGCGTCAAGCGGAAATGGCGGCCGACGACGACAAATACCCCATCCTCATGACATTTACTTACGGCGATCCGATGGATGAAGAGATCCGGGAAACTCAGGAAGCCCAAGAGACGCGCTTGAGTCCGATGCAGCGTTCGCAGGGACGCATTGGCTTCGATTACGGCGGCACAAAAGAATCGGGGGGATTCACCTCTCGCCAAATGGGACTGGTGGTTGATGCCAATATGCGGAATATCGGCGGGACATACTGGACTTTTGTAGGTTCGTGGCGCGGGAATTTCGGTACCAGCAACTCCGCGCTTCCCGGTTCGGGGAATCAGACGCTGACGGACCTGGTCAACCGCACCTATCGGATTGGATTTACCTACCAGAGCCCCTATTCCCCAGTGACGCTGGGAGTTGGCCGGTTATTTCTGCCCTGGGCGCCGAGCTTGAGCACCATTGATGGCGGCTACTTCGGCAGGAAGTTTGCTCGCGAAGCCACTTTTGGCTTTTTTGGCGGCTCAACTCCGGATCCCTCTTCTTGGAGTTACAACCCGAACCAGCATATCGCGGGGGCTTTTGTGAACGTGGAGCATGGCAGCTTCGATCATTTCCGCCTCTTCAGCACCATGGGTGTGGCGGTTACTAGCATCCAGTGGAAGGTGGCGCGGCAATTCGCCTTTTTTGAAAATACCTGGTCGTGGAAGCAATACGTGTCTCTTTACAACTCGCTGCAGGCGGACGCGGCGCGGACGTCTCCGCTGGTAAATGGCGGCAGCAACCCCACGGCCGTCTCGCAGAGCTATTCGTCGCTTCATTTCCAGCCCATCAAGCTAATCGGTTTCGGCGTGAACCACAATTATTTCCGCTCTCTGCCGACATTCGATCCGCGCTTGCTGGGAACCGGCTTGCTGGATCAATTCCTCTTCCAGGGATTCAGCGGCGACGTGAGATTCGCCCTGCCAAAGCACATCAGCATGTTCGCCAGCCTCGGGAAAAGTAATACCACGACGGATAAAAAGAGTTCACTCAACCAGGCCTACGGTCTCTCCCTCGGCCGCCTGTGGAACACTGGTTTGCTTCTGGATCTCCACTATTCGAAATTTGACAGCTCGTTCGGAAGCGGAAAATACGAATCGTTTTCGCTCTCGAAAAGTCTTACCGACAATTTCCGCGTGCAACTTTATGGCGGCCACCAGATTTTCAATAGCGCGCTGTCCACTAATACGAACTCGAACTTCGTCAATGGCGTCGTGGACCTGAATGTCGGGCCGCGCTACTTCCTGGAAGGCAATTACGGTTGGTATCACGGCACCAGCCTAAGCTATACGCAGTGGACTTCGGTCTTCGGATATCGCATTGGAGGATTCCGCAAATGAGAATCCTTCGTTCCACTCTCCTGCTCGCATCCGCGAAACACCTGGTGCGAAATTGCGCGCGTTTTTCTGCTCTTGCTTTCGTGCCTTTCTTCTTTTGCGCACGTTTACGAGCGCAAACGGCGAATCCCGCACCGGCTGTCACGGAAACCCCTCCCGCTACCCAGTCGCCCGCGATGGGCGCTTTGGTGCGCGCCCGCAAACTCGTCGAAAAATACTTTGAGGAAGCCTCTAATGTGGTTTGTACTGAAAACGTAACCCAGGCGCTGGTCGGGAAGAATAGCAAAGCCTACTATCGCGAAGATTCGGTCTTCGACTACCAGATGCAGGCTAGCACGAACTCTGGCTCGCTGAAGCTTGTCGAATCGCGCGACACCCGCAAAGCCGCCTTCCGCGACTCCGCGAGGACGCTTCTGATCACCAACGGTTTCACCAGCATGCTGCTCATCATCCATCCATCTTACGAAGTAGCTTACACCTTCGAGCCAGAGGGCAACGAGTCTGTGGACGGCATCACCTACGTTCGCATCCATTTCAGGCCCGTGCCTGGAGCTTCTTCTCCCGCAGCCATGCAGCTTCGCGGTAGAAATTATCCCATCCCACTTTCAGGGACGATCTGGATCGAGCCGCAAAGCGGCGCGGTAGTCAAGTTGGTCGCTTCCATGGAATCCAGCCTGAGCGACCTTGGGCTACAGGCCATACGCAGCGAGATTCACTATGCGACGGTTAATTTCCACGATCCCGAGGAGTCCTACTGGATGCCCGTATCTGCGGTTATCGATGTGGAAACACCCCGCCAGCACTGGCGCAATATTCACCGCTTTGCGGGGTACAAAAGATTTAAGGCCACCATTCGAGTCGAGCAAACAGAGAGTAAACCATGAGCGCATCCGCAACCATTGGCACCGCCATCATTCCCATTGAGGACGCCGAAAAAGGCCATCGCATCCGCGTATTCCTGGCGTGGATGCTGGCGCTGGCTGTTGTTCTGGTCATCGCCGGTTACGGTTGGAATTACTACACGCTGAGCGCCGCCCAGCGCCCGTTTTCTCCCAAGCATCAGCTCTTGCGGCCCAGCGGAACGATCGGCATCAAGCTAGGCATGCTGGGCGTCTTGATGTTTTTTCTTATCTATCTCTACCCCCTACGCAAGAAATGGGGATGGCTTGGCCGCATGGGAAATTCCCGTCACTGGCTTGATTTCCACGTGGTCCTCGGCACGGCGGCGCCCATCATCATCGCTTTTCACTCGTCGTTCAAATTCGGCAACATCGCCGGCATGGCCTTCTACAGCATGTTGATGGTCACGCTCAGTGGCTTTGTGGGCCGGTATCTCTACGCCCACATTCCACGCGGTCTCAGCGCCGCTGAACTCTCCATGAAAGAAATCCGGGACAAAGAAGAAGCTCTGCGCAAAGAGCTCGCCGAACAAAGAGCCACGTTTGGCTTCTCCGTCGATGCCCTTTACGAGTTACCTTCACCGGCCGAGGTCGCCAAAACTCCTCTCATCGCTTCGCTGCTTTCTATGTTCTTGCTCGACATCAAGCGTCCTTTCAGGGCTTCTTTGTTGCGCCTCCGTGAAGCGGGCTTCGGCGCCTGGGTTTTTTCCGGCTTCGGCCTGTTTTCCACGCGGGACAAGAAGCTGGAGCGTGCCATTCTCCTAGCCCAAAAGCAGTCCTCGCTTTCCCAGAGCATTGCGTTTCTCAGTCGCACGCAGCGGATCTTTCAGCTGTGGCACGTCATCCACCGTCCCTTTAGTTACGCGTTCGCTATCCTCGCCATTCTCCACATTGGCATCGCCCTTTTCATGGGTTATAGACTGTAAGTGAGAAAAATGGAACTGGAGATCAACCGATTCGCGGCCGCCACGCTGCTTTTCGTCGCCTTCATTACGACCGGCGGTTGCAAGCAGCGGCCTAGCGGCAACGACGCCATCCGTGCTGTCATCCTGCAGCACTTGACCGCCGTTGGCACCCTCAACATCAGTGCCATGCAGATGGACATTCACAGCGTTTCCATTAACGGCAATCAAGCCCGCGCTGAAGTCGAATTCCGGCCGAAGACTGGCGCAGCGCCTAGCTCAGGCATGCAAATCGTCTACAATCTGGAAAGACGCGATGGTTCCTGGGTCCTTCTAAAAACGCAAGCCGCCGGAGGCATGATCCAGCATCCCGATCCAAACCAGAACCCGCACCAAAATCAAAACGTTCACTCGGGCAGTCTCCCCAACTTCTCCGATGTTTTGAACCCTTCCGTCGCTCCAGGCCAGGGTGCCTTGCCGCCTGGCCATCCGCCGGTTGGCTCGCAACAACCCAACTCTCAACCCGTCGGGCAAGATACCCCGTCGACCAGAAAGCCCCGCTGATTCATGGATACCCTTGTCGCCTTCGTCGTTGCTGTCCTCGTCATCGGCTTCTTCATGCGAAGTTACCTAAAGGGGCAGAAGAAGAGGGAGGAAGAGGCGCGCGCCGCCGCAGAGAAGGGCAAACTCTATTCGAGTGGCCCGCAGTCTCAGCATCCGCACATTGACGCCAACTACTGCATCGGCTGTGCCGCCTGTACCATGGTCTGTCCTGAGGGCGACGTTCTCGCCATGCTGGGCGGCAAAGCCGTCATCGTCAACGGCCACAAATGCATCGGCCATAGCCTTTGCGCGGAGGTCTGCCCCGTCGGCGCCATCACGATGGTCATGGCCAGCCCCAGCATGGGAGCGGACATGCCCTACTTGACGCCGAAGTACGAAACCAGCATCAAGAACTTGTTCATTGTCGGAGAACTCGGCGGCTTGGCCCTCATCAAGAATGCCATCAATCAGGGCCGCGATTGCATCGATAACATCGCTGGCAAAGCGGCGTTGCTCGGCGGACCCCGGCGCTCCCCGGATGTCGTCGATGTCCTCATCGTAGGTGCCGGCCCCGCGGGAATCAGCGCATCGCTCCGCGCCATCGAGAAAAAACTCAATTACGTTACGGTGGATGAAGGCGAAATCGGCGGCACCGTCGCCAAATATCCCCGCCAGAAACTGGTCTTGACCAGCCCCGTGGAATTTCCATTGCATGGAAAGTTCAAGAAAACCGAAATCTCCAAGGAAGAGCTTATCGAGTTCTGGCACAAAGTCATCGGACGCGTGGATTTCAAGTTTCGCAAAGGCGAAAAAGTCGAGGATATTAAGAAAGGCGAGGACGGCACCTTCACCGTTACCACATCAAAGAGCCAATATCGCGCTCACGCCGTCATTCTGGCCCTGGGCAAGAGCGGCAGCCCGCGCAAACTCGGTGTCAAGGGCGAAGAACTGCCCCAGGTCATGTACCGCTTGATTGAGGCCGACCATTACGTCAATAAAAGAATTCTGGTCGTCGGTGGTGGCGACAGCGCCGTCGAGGCCGCCATGGGCCTTGCCCATCAAGTGGGCAATCAGGTGACACTTTCCTATCGGAAAGGCGCATTCTCGCACATTAAGGAACGGAATTCCCAGCGCATCCAGGAATGCATACGTAAAGGAAAACTGAAAGTGGTCTTCAATTCAAGCCCCGTCGAGTTCAAGCAGGGATCAGTGGTGCTTGAAGTCGGAGGCAACTCGCAGGTGATCCCTAACGACTACGTCTGGATCTTCGCCGGCGGCGAGCCTCCCACGGCCTTCTTGAAAAAGATCGGAGTCGGCTTTGGCACGCAGGATCTCACGATCTCCGGGAGCAAAGAGGCCAAAGCGGCGAAAGAGGCGAAAGAGGCTAAAGACGCCATTCCCGCGCTGTCCTAGCTCGGCTCTATTCCTGCCAACAAAACGATCTGGAAAGACTCCTGGCATTGCGCGGAGAACTCGAGCAATAGCCCCAATTGCCGATCGTTTCCCCGTCTACTTTAAATTCGCTTGATGGACGAGCCGACCGCCGACGATCGTGGCTAGCACCTTCATCGCTCCAATCTTATCCAGATTGATGTCAAAAATATTCTGCGAAACGATGATCAGGTCGAGTTTGCCTGTCTCCAATGAACCTTCCGTTTTCTCCCGGCGTCCGGCAAAAACCGCACCTATCGTGTAGCCGTCCACCGCCTGCTTCACGGTCAGCCGCTGCGCGGGAACGAACCACCTTTCGGCGTGCCTTCGGCGGTTTGCCGCATCACGGCTGTTTGAATTCCTTCCCACGGATTGAGAGTCACAACGGGCCAATCGCTGCCAAATGCCAGGTGACCGCCCGCATCCGAGATACTCTTCCACGCCATGGCACGCGACGTGCGGTCGGGCCCGGCATTACGCGCCCACACGTCGAGCGTGTCGGAATCCGGGTAGGAGTGAAGGGGCTGCATGCTGGCGATGACACCCAGCTGGCCGAAGCGCGGAATGCCGGCGGCGGTGACCGTTTCGATATGTTCGATGCGTAAACGAACGCACAACGAGCGCGCTTATCTAGGCTGGCAGCCCAATTTAGTCGCAATCGGGCGGGGCTACGCGCGGAGCCTGGTGGAGAGGCTAACGACCGGCGGCTTGCTAATTCACCCTGACCTGTTCGCACAGACCGATTTTCATTTGTTTTGTTTGCATTAGGCACTTCGCAGTTGCAGCCCAATGCTCTCATTTGCAGTCTAAAGTTCAGCAAATGTTCAGCAAGGAGTGGCTCCGTTTTGGTATCGAGAGAAGGATTCTAGACCAATTGACGCAGATGGTTGTCGCCTCTTCCGGTCGTGACGAGTTCAGAAGAGGAAACCCTTCGGAAAGACTGCCATTCTTACACGTTACAGGAGTCGGGGATTCTTGCGATTTCGGGGCAATCCGCTCTATTTGATTAACGTCAAGGTATAGCTTGTCACTGTCCAGCATTTTAACAAGTTATAGCTTGTTACTCATAAGCTTAGCGACAAGTTATAGCTTGACATTTAGTGAAAAACTGACAAGCTATAGCTTGGCGGAGAACCCTATGAAACGTGAATTCCGAGAGTTACGACTTTCCCAATTGGACCGAAGCCTTCAGCTAGTCCGAGGCCTAATGCCTCGACCAGCCGGCGGGTGGATCGCCTCAGTACGTGAGGCCCTCGGCCTTAGCCAGCGCCAAGTCGGCAAGAAAATGCGGGCTTCGGGACAGGCCATCCAACAGTTTGAAAAGGCCGAAGCCGATGACCGCATCACACTCCGTGCCCTTCGGCGAGTTGCCGGAACCCTAGGCTGCGAACTGATCTACGGACTCGTACCGAAGTCCGGGTCGTTCGCGGAACTCGCAGAACGACCCCTCCGCGCGCAAGCCGCTCGCGATGTCAAAAGCGTGGTTCATACGATGGCGCTCGAAAACCAGAAACCCGAAAACACCAACCAACTGATCGAGGATGAGGCCCAGCGGCGACTGAACCGCCGTAAGACGCGATGAACTTCATCCTCAATCAAAAATATCCGGATGGCAATACCCCGATCCGGCCGGAAGAAGCCGGACAACTCATTCCTCGAATCAGCACCGTAAACGAGCTCAATGAATATGAAGCCGTGAACATTCTGCGGGCTCGGGAGTGGGCGTTTGACAGTAGGACGATGAAATCAGCAGATCCGCTCCAAGAACCTTACGTCCGGGACTTGCACCGCCGCATGTTCGATAACGTCTGGAAATGGGCGGGCAACTATCGTCAAACGGAACGAAACATCGGTTGCGACCCGAAAGAAATTCTGCAACGCATCCCTCAGCTTCTCGCCAATACCCAATACTGGCTGGAGAACAAAACCTTTCCTACGGACGAAGCGCTGCTTCGTTTTCACCACCAATTGACGAAAATTCATCCATTCGCCAATGGAAACGGCCGACACGGGCGGTTGATCGTCGACATCATCATCGTCAGGTACGGCAAAACGGAATTCACTTGGGGCGCCGGAAAAGACCTTGTCGCCGAAGGAGATGCGCGCACTCGCTATCTCGCTGCTCTCCGCGCGCTCGATGCGAATGAAAATGATGTGAAGTTGCTGCTCGAGTTCGCACGCTCGTAACCGCGGTACAATCCTCAATCAGTAGAGTCGCGGCGCACACTTGCCACGCTTGAAACCGCGCAGGCTACAGCGACTTCAAGAGAGTGCGGAAAAGCAATGCTCCCTTGCCGGAAAACACGAGAACGCTGCTGTCGCCGTAATCCGCCACGGCGATCCGGCTCTATCACGGACCACTCCTAAGTAGTGCTTTTGGCGCTGATAGCGTTTCAATTCGACGACCGCAGCAGCAGAGTAACTGCATTTCCTGCCTTTGATTCCTACCGTATCGCCGCCAAAATAATTGGAAAGGCGGCATTCGACGCGGTCTGGAGTGTTCTCGCACTTGAGGAACCAGCGAGTGGAAAACGTAAGCCGTTCTCAAAGTCTCTCTCGGAACTGCATCAGCGGCCGCTTCCTTTTGCGGTCATAACCTACGTTGAAATCGGGGAATACGGTCCATGGTTTGGCGCCATTGAAGCGAAACTTAGCCTCCTGCCCGGTCACTTCCTCAAGTAGCCCCTGGCCCTCATGAATGTTCTCCCATTCGTGTTCTGCTGGCGGAAATACGATGACGGTGAAAAGCGTCTTGCCTTCCCTTACCCCAGTGCCGCAGCTTAGCGATATTGGGGTCACCCGGTTCGCAATGTAGCCATACAATTTCTGGATCTGCCACCCGGCGTGCCGTGCTTTTCGGTGGCTCGGGCGCATCGTGTGAGGGCTTTGGCTGAGCCCGCGACACATTCTCACCTGCTGCCCGGCATGTCGTGCTTTCCGCATATGTGCGATTTGAGGAGACTCATGTATTATCGCGGGTGCGCGGGTGGCAGGCGAGGCCACGGATGAGGGGCGCGGCAGAGCGCTGAGGATGCGGAAGCGGCCATCTGGGGAAACGGTGGACGGTGCAGAGGTTGATCTCTACCCGCTCAAGAACGCCAACAATCTAGAAACCAAGATGCTTTCGGTTGAACAATGTTTAGGAATTAGACGGTCAAGAATTCCGGCTGTCTTGATTTTTTGGTTCTTCGCTATTTCGCCGATTTGGGCCGAGCCGGTTCTACCACACTTATTCAGCGATCACATGGTGCTTCAACGAGACGCGGAAATTCGCGTTTGGGGATGGGCTGATCCCGGTGAAAGGATCTCCGTGACTGTGGCGGGCCATGCACAAGAAGGTATCGCCGATGGTGACGGTCATTGGAAAGTTGTCCTGCCTCCTGTGCAAGCCGGAGGCCCGTTCGTTCTCCGCGTTCAGGGTAAAAAGACGGTCGTCTACAAAGATGTGATGTTCGGGGAAGTTTGGGTTGCTTCCGGTCAATCGAATATGACCTTTGCGCTGAGCGGCGCGGCCGGTGCCGCGGAAGAAATTCCAAAGGCGAATTATCAGGATATTCGTTTTTTTACCGTGCCGCAGGAAGTTTCTCTCACGCCGCAATCAGACACCCTCCCGGCGGAATGGGTGCTTTGCTCTCCGGAGACGGCAAAAACATTTTCGGCGGTCAGTTATTTTTTTGCCCGCGATCTGCATAAAGCTCTCGGCGTACCAGTAGGAATCATTCTCAGTTCACGGCCGGGCACAGCGGGGGAGGAATGGACCGATCCCGATTCTTTGCGACGGGAACCGATCCTGCAGCCCATCGTGAGGCGGTGGGATGACTCTCCTGCAAGCGTGAAATCGTTTGCGGCCAAGCCGACCGACTTCTGGTTGGAGTTTGATGATTTCGAGTTGGTGCCGCGGCCCGTCGATGACAGTTTGCCGGTGCGCATCAGTGATTTCGATGATGGGACAGCCCGGACCGCAACTGGAGGTACGTGGACGTATAGCTGGACGGACTCTCCCGGCGCCGTGTTTGAACTTGTCGCCCCTGGAAGAGGGGGCGCGGGCTATGCAGCGCGTGTGGCGGGGACCTTGGACGAAGTAAGCTCTTCCCGGCTGCAAGCGAGCTTTCACGAGGATCTTTCTGTTGCGGATATGAGCGCGTTCTCAGGCATCCGCTTCTGGGTGCGCGGGAACGGTCAATTTCAACTGCAGATTCTGCAACCGACGATTGTCGATTGGGACAACTACGCGGCGGAAATGATGCAAGCCACGAAAGAATGGAAGCAAGTCACCGTTTGGTTCAAGGAATTGAAGCAGGACGGATGGGGCGTGTCGAATCCGCTCACGCTGCAATCGCTTACCGGGTTTCAGATTGTGCATTTGACTTCTGCTGGCGATCCGCCGCGGCCGCCGTCGGGTTTGTACCAGGGAATGATCGCGCCGCTGCAGCCGTATCGAATTCGCGGTGCTATCTGGTATCAGGGCGAAGGAAATACGTGGCGCGCACAACAGTACCGGCAACTATTGCCGTCATTGATTGCAGGTTGGCGCAAGGCGTGGGAAGAAGGCGATTTTCCTTTCCTGGTCGTGCAGCTACCGAACCATGGGGCGAGCCCGGAGCTGGGGGATTCCATCTGGGCGGAACTGCGCGAAGCGCAATTCCTGACCGCGCGAACGGTACGCAACGCCGGTCTCGCTGTTTCCATCGATGTGGGAGATCCCAAGGATCTTCATCCGCCGCGCAAGCAGGAGATTGGCCAGCGCTTGGCGTTGTGGGCTCTGGGCACCACGTATCGCAAGAAGATCGTTTATTCCGGTCCGCTCTATGATTCGATGAAGATCGCGGGGCCACAAATCGAAATTCATTTTAGGCATGTCGGCGGAGGGCTAGAATCGCGAGGCGGCGGCCTGAAGGGATTTGCGATTGCGGGAGGCGACCACATTTTTCACTGGGCCGACGCACGAATCGATGGCGACACAGTTGTTGTCTCAAGCGCTGACGTGACGGCGCCTGTGGCCGTTCGCTACGCCTGGGCAGGGAGTCCCGAATGTAATCTCTACAATAAAGAGGGGTTGCCGGCCTCACCTTTCCGGACGGACGACTGGCCTGGGGAATCCGCCGGGAATAAATAAGAGCTTCAGAGTGTCGCGAAAATCACACAAGCATGTGAGCAATCTCTCGGGGCCGCGGCACATAGGAAAAATTGTGAAAACGACTCAGCGTAGTACTTTGCTCTCATGCCTTGTCGCAGTACTGCTGTTTGTGTGCCTCGCTGCTTCAATGCCCGCGTGTGGTCAGACCGCGAAGGCATCTCCGGATAGAGAGGCTCCTTCGACATCGACTGCGGACTGGCTTGCTTCAAGGCTTGGCGCTCCGGTGCTGCGCGATCCGATTTGGGTTTACAACGATTGGTCGGCATACGATGAATTGTCCGACAACATTCCTCTGACCGAAGCGCTGGCGATGAAGGAGCTCGACGAGATTGTGCGGTTGCGCAAGTTCGGCGTTCATTTCGATTACTACATGATGGATGCTTTTTGGTTCGCGCCGGACGGAGGTTACCGCACTTGGCGCAAACCCAACTGGCCCAACGGACCTGACGCGTGGATCGCAAAGTGTAAGGCGAATGGCCTGCTTCCCGGAATGTGGTTCGGGACAAACGAACTTGTGAAGATCGATGCCGCGCCGCAGTGGAAGGACTCCCTTACGGCGAAGGGCGGGACCATGTCATTTTACGAGGGTGGCTTTCTGCCGGACTTCGTGAACGCGCTGCAGTATTGGTATGACCGTGGAATCCGCATGTTCAAGTTTGATTTCGTGGATTTTGGCGCAGCCACGCCGAACGCGGAGAAAACGCAATCGGTGGAAGAGATTCACGCGCGCAACGAGACGGTCTTTCGTGAAGCCCTCAAGAAATTTCGCGCAAAGAATCCCGACGCCATGCTCGTGGCTTTCAATGGATTTGGCGGAGACGTGGAATCCACGGCCGGCCCCTTTCCGTTTCGCAATCCAGTCGATTTGCGGTGGCTGGCAGTGTTTGACTCGCTTTACTCCGGTGACCCCCGGCCTTCCGACGTTCCGGAGACGAATTTCTGGCGGTCCATGGACATTTACAGCGACCACATGGTCCGGCGCTACGAGCAAAGCGGGTTGCCGCTGGAGCGCATCGATTCGACGGGATTCATGATCGGCAACACGGGGACCATCTACTACCGCAAGACAAACGCGTGGAAGGGAATGCTGCTCTTAATGGTTGCGCGTGGTGGCTGGGTGAATACGATTCACGGCAACCTCGAATTTTTGGATGACGAGAAGGCGCGATGGTTCGCGAAAGTCCAGAAAATCTACGCAGGGTTGCAAGCCATGGGGAGGACAAAGACTTTCGGTGGAATCCCCGGTGAAGTGCAGCCCTACGGATTCGGGTCGCTGGATTCTGGCGGAGCAATTTACACGGTGATGAACCCTGCCCAATCGGTGCAGGAAATCGAAATGCCGCTGCTTTCACGGGTGCAGAAGCCGTTGCAGGGCGGACGCGTGATTCTCCGCGACGCCGGCTACTTGCCGGTTCTCAGTGGCAACACCATCAAGCTCGGGCCGGGCCAGCTGGCTGCGGTGGGATTCGGGCGATACGCGGCACCAGAGTTCGATCTTGGTGTTCAAGAAGATGTGCGCATCCCCCGCACAATTACTCCCATCGATGTGTCGTTCTCGGACAAGGGATCGAATACTATCGAAGCAACTCTAGAGCCGCCATCCAAAGGGGACCTACGCATCATTTTTCAACAGCGTGGGACAGACACGCAAATCATGCGGAGCTGGCCCGGCGGCCCGCCAAACGGGACCTCCGTCGGGAAAGTGCTCCAGCTCGTGGTGGAGCAGGACGGCAAACCGCTTCCAGTTGAAATCAACTACGACAAACAGATTTGGAGCGGACTCTCGTGGGGAGCGGGAGAAGTCAAAAACGGTAACTTTGTGGCCGGTAGGCCGATTCGCATCCGATGCTCGTCGGAGGAAAAGTCGAAGGTGGTTCTCAAGGGCCACATCTACGCCGTCGAATATTGATGAAGTTAGTCCAAAAAATTATAGTGGTTTAGTTAACCGTAACCGGCCCCCCTCCGCCTGTTTTTCATAAGTGTTGATTCTGAACGACTGGGAGGCATCGGGGGGGGAACAAAATTGAAGAGGAGTAAATCCCCGACCGAGTGCTGCGTAAGATATCAGCAAACGATTACCTGATTGAACCCCGGCAGCGAGCATTGCTTCGCGGTTTTGAAGCATCGAATTTCTGGCGGGTGGTCGGGCGAAAGTATCAAGAATGAAGCCATTCTGAGGTAAGCTGTCTGCCGCCCGAGGGCGCATTGCGGGCTGAGGCCAAAAAAGAACTTGACAACGCGGAAGCGCTGGGAGTAGGTTTTGGCAGTTTGAAGTAAACGTTTACTTTGGCAGGGACAGATTTTGGATTGCCGAGTGACGGCTTCGGGGATGGTCCGATCGCAAAGGCAGACGCGCGGTGCTGCCGAACACGACAAACAGGCCGCCGGTACACTGTCGGGATAGGCGAGGCTATTCAGCTCCTGGATCAGCGGCTGAGGAGGGGTGGAAATGCGAAGTGAAAAGGCGCGGGGTTCCGTTTCGAGTGCGAGTTTCTGGAAGGTGTGCAGCTGCCTGGTTTTGATGCTGGCCTGGTGCAACTCTGTTCGCTCGCAGGCGACCACCGGATCGATCGTGGGCCGCGTGACGGACGTCTCAGAGGGGGTTGTTCCGGACGCGGACGTCGCGGCGAAGAATCAAGCCACGGGTGTTGTATATCGCGGGAAGGCGAATGCCTCCGGGGATTTCGCCCTCGCTTATCTACCTCCTGGCCAGTACACCGTGACAATCACGAAGACCGGTTTTGACGCCGCCACCATTAAGGATGTCGAGATCTCCATCGATCAAAAGCAGCTACTTAATTTTCGTCTGAAGATCGGTGCCGTCAACGAAGTGATGGTAATAACTGCCCTTCCCACGATGCTGCAGACGCAAAGTATGGAGACCGGAGAGGTCATCAACACCCAAGATATCCTGGATTTGCCTCTGGTCAACCGCAATTTCCTCGACTTTACGCTCCTAACTGCCGGTGTGGTGTCAGCCAACACGGCCATAAACTCCTTCGGCATCAGCGTAAACGGTCAACGCGGGTATGCGAATTCCATCATGATTGATGGAATCGAAGCCACCACAAACCGCACCCAAGACATTACTGTACAACCCGGCGTGGATTCGGTCCAGGAATTCAAGATCATAACATCCGCTTATTCCGCGGAGTATGGACGTGCGGCTGGAGGTGTGGTCTCCGTCCAAACCAAGTCTGGTACCAACAACTTTCATGGAGACGCCTATGAGTTCTTCCGGCCAAATTTTACTGCTGCCAGGCCGTTTGCCTTTGGCGGCAAAGAACCGCCCTCTTCGATAAAGAGACATGACTACGGCGGGACTCTTGGGGGACCCATCCGGAAAAATAAGTCGTTCTTCTTCGTGTCTTTTGAGCGCACTAAGGTGGAAAATGCATTTACGGAGATGGACGCCACACCGCCGCTCCAGATGATAAGTGTTTTACCGGATGGCTCAGTCGATCTCTCGAAACTGGTGGACCCGGGACCAGCATCTACGGTTATACCGATTTTCAATCCATTTAGTCCCAATCCTGGAAATCCGCAACAATTTCCTGGAAATATCATTCCAGCGAATCTTGTCAGCAAGGCAGGATTGAATACGCTTTTTAATTTTTTCCCGAAACCAAACCGCACAGGGACGGGCAACGGCTGGTTCAATAATTTTCAGGTCTTCTCCCCGGTCACATTCACCGGCAATGTCGGGGACGCGCGTTATGATCACAATTTCTCCGACAAAGACCGGCTTTCCGCCGTATATCACTATGGGGACTCGGACCAGCTTACAACCGACCCCTACCATGGAGCGATTCCAGTCCCTGGGGGAGGAGACGCCGACCAGGCCAATGATGAAGTGCTCCGAAATCAAGAATTGTCGGTTACAGAAACGCACATTTTCAGCGGCCGCCTCGTGAACGAAGCGCGATTCGGATATACGCGCCTAAGGGAAGATCTTTTCAGCCTGTTGAATAACCACGACTATTCAACGCAGTTCGGCCTAGGAAATATCAGTGTTCCGGGTTTTCCGGCAACAAAAGCTTTCCCGTTCATTTTCCTGGGCACGGGTTACGTCAGTGGCGGATCAACCTTCAAGCCGTTTCTTGAATTGGACAGTAACTTCCAGTTTTCCGACAACGTTACCGTCAGTTCGGTCGGAAAGCACGAGTTCAAGTTCGGAGGTGACTATCGAAGATTGAATTCGAATCCGAACTTCTCGCTCTTTCCAACAGGTTTTCAGTTCTACGGCAGCTACGGATTTTCGGCGACGTCGAACGCTTTCAACACTTTTTATCCGAATACCTTCATGTTCGACGGAGGAGTGGATCTAGCCGATTTGTTGCTGGGCTTCCCGCAAAGCGTGGACATTGGATTGCAGCTGACTCGTCCGCACACAAGAAGCTGGGAAATGCATTATTATTTCCAGGACACCTATAAGTTATCTCCAAAACTCACGCTATACGCAGGTATCCGGTATGAATTCCAGGCACCTTATACTGAGGCCGACAACGGCGCGTCGAATTATGACCCAGCGACCGATCGTCTACTCCTGGCGGGGCGTGGAGGGAATTCAGCCGGTTTGGTGAACACGCGCTGGAACGACTTCGGACCCCGGTTGGGGATTGCTTACCAGCTTAATCCAAAGACAGTACTTCGCGGCGGATATGGCTTCTTTTATTCGCCGGAGAATGATGGACGCGAAGACATTCTGACAAAGAATTTCCCCTTTGCCGTGCAGACTCAATTTAGCAACCCGATTTGGAAGGGGCCCCAGGCCCAATACGTTTTGGACACGGGAGTGCCGCGCGTAACCAGTCCCCAGATTCCATCGGGTGCATCGAGCATACTCGCCTCGTCAATCAGCAACGGGGGCCTTGAAACCACATTCTACGAGAACCCAAAGATGAAGACCGGATACTCGCAGTCGTATAACCTGACGCTGCAAAGAGAGCTTGGTTCTTCGTTTACGGTGGAGGCCGCATACGTTGGCTCTGTGAGCCACGACCTCGCCTATCAAATCGGGAATATCAATCAGAGGGGTAACCAGGGAAGTGTCGTAACGAAATTCCTTGGACAAATCCAGGAACTTACTTCCGCAGGCTGGGGCCGGTACAACTCTCTTCAGGTCAAGGTGACCAAGCGAGTCTCCCGAAACCTGAACTTTCTCGCCGCATACACTTATGGACACAACCTCGATAACGGCCCCGCGCCGTTTGACCTCGGCCATGTCGGCAACAATACTCCCCAGAACCCGTACAATCTTTCCCAGGAAGTTGCTTCGGCGGACGATGACATTCGCCACAATTTTGTTTTCAGCGGACTCTACCGTTTGCCAATTGGAAAGGGGCAGAGGTTCTTTGGGAACTGGGGAAATATCCAAGAATTGATCGTTGGCGGCTGGCAAATCAACAGCATCTTCGTGGCTCACACAGGTACGCCCTTTAACGTGATCTATAATGGGGGTAATAATAACTGTGTCGGCGTCCGCCCGGACCTGGTGCCTGGCCAACCCCTATCCGGCCCCAAGACCCTAATGGAGTACTTTAACACCGCTGCATTTAGAGCTCCTGCGGGCAGCGCCACCGATTCTTGCGCGTTTGGAGACGCCGGCCGCAATTTACTCAACGGCCCGGGATTCGTGAACGCCGACTTGTCTTTGTTCAAGGAGTTCAAGTTCAAGGAGTCGTTCAAGCTGCAGACGAGGCTAGAAGCCTTCAACGCCACCAACACACCCCACTTTGCGAATCCGAATTCCGATTGCGGCGGTGTTTCCCTGCCGAAAACCTGCGCTGGCGCGTCGAATTTCGGCGAGATCACTCGGACCATCGCGGATATGAGAACTGTCCAATTGGCGGTAAAGTTTATTTTCTGAGGCGCTGCGTGTAATGTGCCTGCGAAGGGCAGCTCGCGATGCAGCGAGCTGCCTGGGGCTTCACACGACGCATTGGGGAAACGCCGAACCGCCGTGCAATAGAACGGACCGCGGCGCTTCGCGGTCGGACGGTTGTGGCTCCGCGGGCCACGAACCCGAAAGTGATTTAGACAATCATGAACATTCGCGAAATCGCAAAACGGGCGAGAGTGTCGACGGCCACGGTGTCGCGCACGATAAACAGACATCCGAGCGTGAAGCCGCAGCTTGCAAAGCGTGTTTGGAAGATCGTCGAAGAACTCGGCTATTTCCCGAACACCCAGGCGCGGGCGCTCGTTTCCGGGCGCAGCCGTATCTTTGGGTTGATTGTTTCGGAAATTACGAATCCCTTTTTTCCGGAAATCGTGCACGTGTTTGAAGACATAGCCGTCCAGCATAACTATGAGATTCTGGTGACCTCGACGATTCACGATCCTGAGCGGATGAAAACCTCCGTGCGGCGCATGCTGGAGCACCGCGTCGAGGGCGTTGCGGTCATGACCTTCGGTATGGAAGAATCCCTGCTCGACGATCTCAAGCTGAGGAACGTGCCGCTGGTGTTTGTCGACGTCGGGCCGGCCCGCCCGCGCGTCAGCAACATCCGGATCGATTACCTCCAGGGCATCCGGCAAGCGGTGCAGCACCTCGCTGCCTTCCGTCACGAGAGGATCGCTTTCATCACCGGGCCGCTAACACTGAAATCCGCGGTTGCCCGAAGAGACGCGTTCATTCGCTCGATGGGTGAGATTGGAATAGCCATCGATCCGCAACTGATTATCGAGGGGAACCACACGCTAGAGGGCGGAGAAGAGGCGTGCGCAAAGCTGCTCGCCCTGCGGCCGCGGCCCACCGCTGTTCTGTGTTCGAACGATATGACCGCCATCGGCGTGATGCGCAAGAGCTACGGGGAGAAAATCGCGGTCCCCGGAGATCTTTCGATCATCGGTTTTGATAATATCCACCTATCGCAGTACATCCTTCCCCCGCTAACGACCATCGAGATGTCTCAGGCCGAACTCGGCCGCTTGGCGTTTCAGGCGCTGCTGCAGGATGTACAGCGCGAGACGCCCAATCCCAATGGAACGGAGTATGTTCTAAAAACGCATTTCGTGCTGCGCGACTCGACAGCGATGAATCTGGTGAAAGGTCAGCCATGATTTTCGAGGGGAAAATGGGAGTCCTCGCGCTGCAGCGCGCCGCGACGGGGATTTTTCTGGCGACGCTTTCCTTTGTGGTTTTGCCCGCAGGCGCGCAGACGCGCGAGGCCTTCCGCCCCGACCGCATGGATACGATCTTGTACGGCGTCGCCTACTACCCGGAATATATGCCCTACGACCGGCTGGACCAGGATGTAGCGCTCATGCAGAAAGCCGGCATCAGCGTTGTGCGCATCGGCGAATCCAGTTGGGGATCATGGGAGCCCGAGGATGGCAAGTTTGAGTATGCATGGATGGACCGCGTGGTCGCAAAACTTCACGCCGCCGGGATTCGAATTATCCTAGGTACCCCGACATACTCCATTCCTGCCTGGATGTACAAGAAGCACCCGGAAATCATCGTGACCCGCCTGGGCGGCCAGTCTCTTTATTATGGCCTGCGCCAGAATACCGACTTGATGAATCCGACTTACCGTTTTTACTGCGAACGTGTGATCCGGAAGATTCTGGAACACTACAAGAACAATCCAGGAATCATTGGCTATCAGATCGACAACGAAACTTCCTCCGGCGGCGCCGCCAACCATGATGTCCAGGTGGGGTTTGCCGAGTACCTGAAAGCAAAATTCAAGACCGTCGATGAACTGAACAAAATCTGGGGGCTCAATTATTGGGGGCAGCGGCTGAACGACTGGTCCGAACTGCCGCCGCGCGATGGGATCATCAACCCAGGATGGAAGCTCGAATGGGAGCGGTACTCGCAATGGATGACAACTGACTTTCTTGCGTGGCAGGCTTCCATTGTCAATGAGTACAAGCGTCCCGATCAGTTCGTGATGCACGATTTTGCGTCGGCGCCGAACCCCTTGGTGAACGAAGAAGACGTGGCGCGGTCGCTGGATATTGCTGCCGCGAATCCGTATCACGGGACACAGGACCAGTTTGACGGGGAAACTTCCTCGATGGCCGGCGACTACATGAGGTCGTTGAAGAATACGAACTATCTGATCACGGAAACCAATGCCGAAGCCATCGGCTGGGATTCCAAAGAGCAGTTTCCGCCTTATGACGGCCAGCTTCGGCTGGACGTGTACACCCATGCCTCCTCCGGCGCCAACATGGTCGAATACTGGCACTGGCATTCGATTCATTATGGGCAGGAAACGTACTGGAAAGGCGTACTTGGGCATGACCTGCAGCCGGGGCGCACTTACGAGGAGGTGAGCCGTACGGCGCACGAGCTGCAACGTATTGGCCCGGAAATCGCGGACATCCAGCGTAAGAATCAAGTTGCGATTTTATACAGCAATGATTCGCATTACGGGATCGAGTTCATGAAGTTCAGCGACCGGGTGAATTACCGGTCCATCTTGCGGCAGATGTATCACACGCTCTATCGGGCAAACGTTGGCGTGGATTTTGTTTTTCCGGAGATCGCCGAGCTTACGAAATACAAAGTAGTCGTTGTTCCGCCGCTCTATGTGGCGAGCGACGCACTGCTGAAGCGGCTGGCGGACTATGTGCGGGACGGGGGGAATCTCGTGGTGGCGTTTAAGAGCGGCTTTTGCAACGAGTTTTCCACCGTGCGGTGGGAAATGGCCCCGGGCCCGTTGCGCGAGGCGGCTGGATTCCACTATCAGGAGTTTTCGAGTTTGAAGCAGCCAGTGGCTTTGAGGGATGATCCATTCCACGCCGGCGCGGAAAATAAAGTGTCCGAATGGGTGGAGATGATCCTGACGGATACCGCCAAAGGGCTGGCGTATTACGATCAACCGTTTTTCGAGAAATATCCGGCGATTACCCGCAATTCATTTGGGAAGGGCACGCTGACGTACGAAGGGACGGTGTTGAGCGACGTGCTCCAGGACCGGGTGTTGCTGAGCGTTCTCCAGTTGGCTGGCTTAACTGGGCCGGACCAAACCCTCCCGGCCTCTGTGCGCGTGAAACACGGAGTGAATCGCAAGGGTAAGACCCTGCACTACTTCCTGAATTACTCGAGCGACTCCCAGGTATCGACATATTCGTACGGCGGGGGCACGGATTTGCTGACGGGAGCAGGAGTAGCGAAGGGACAGAGCCTGAAACTAAAGCCCTGGGATGCGGCGATTGTTGAGGAGAAGTAGCTTTCTTTGACGGAGAAGCAGGGAGCATGGCGATTTTGACCGCAGCTCGTCGGCAAAGACTGAATACAGAGGAAATTTTTCTGGGTTCCGAAGAGGAGAAGCGCTAGCGCATCCATGATCTTAGCTTTCGCGTTCATCGATCCGCAGCGGATGGTGCGTCTCTCTTCGGTGGATTTGGCCATCATCGTTTTCTATTTTGTCCTGGTGCTGGCCATCGGCTTTTACCTGAAAGGGCGAGCCAAGACAAGCGAAGACTATTTCATGGCCGGCCGGGAGATGACCGCGTGGATCGCGGGCTTGAGCTTCCTGTCCGCAAATCTCGGGTCGCTGGAACTGATGGGATGGGCGGCGGCTTCCTATCAATACGGGATTCTGGCTGCGCACTGGTATTGGATCGGTGCGATTCCGGCGATGCTGTTCCTGGGCATCGTGATGATGCCGTTCTACTACATTTCGAAAACGCATTCCGTCCCGGGATACCTGAAACTGAGATTCGGCGAGCCCAGCCGGGCGCTATCCGCGATTTCATTCGCGATGATGACCGTGCTGATGAGCGGCATCAACATGTACTCGATGGCGCTGGTCCTGAAGGTGGTGCTGGGCTGGGACATCCATTTCAGCATCTGGGTTTCTTCGGTGACCGTCGCCATCTACGTCGGCCTTGGCGGTTTGCGGTCCGCGATCTTCAACGAGGTGCTGCAGTTTATTTTGATCTGGGCAGGTTCGCTGCTGATTCCCATTCTTGGGCTGGTGGAAGCAGGTGGTTGGCAGAATTTGAAGGCCAAGATCGCCGTAAACGCCTCTTCGGAATACACGCACCTGTGGCGCACCCTTGGCTCGTTCAAGGACAATCCGATGGGGATTCACTGGACGGGGATTGTTTTTGGATTGGGGGCGGTGATTTCCTTTGGTTACTGGACGACAGATTTTCTGGTGGTGCAGCGCGTGCTATCGGCCAGGGATCTCCGAGCCGCAAAGATGGCCCCGATCATTGGGGCGGCTTTCAAGATGTTTGTTCCCTTTATCGTCATTCTGCCAGGCTTGCTGGCGATCGCCGTGCTTCCGGTGAAACTGACGGGAGAGAGCATGGCCCTGGCCACCAACGGCCACAGCTACAACGAAGTTCTCCCCTTGATGCTGGCGCGCTATTTGGGACCCGGGCTGCTTGGTCTCGGAATTACAGCGCTGATGGCAGGTTTCATGTCGGGGATGGCGGGCAATGTCAGCGCGTTCTCCACGGTGTGGACGTATGACATTTACGGCGCGTTGATCAATAAGAAGGCCGGCGATGCGCAATATGTGCGCATGGGACGGTGGGCAACCATGTTGGGCGTGCTGATCAGCATCGGGACCGCCTACCTGGTCATGCACTTCCTCAGTATCATGGATTACGTTCAGGCGCTGTTTAGTTTCTTCATCGCTCCGCTGTTTGGCACGGTGCTGCTCGGGATGCTGTGGAAAGGCGCAACGCCGGCAGGAGGATTTTGGGGATTGCTCACTGGAACAGCGTCCTCCATTGGAATGTGGGCCTGGGTGAAGATTGATCCGTCAGCGCTGTCCTACGTGGCGTTCTCCAGTCACGCACGGGACATGGCGGAAAACATGTATCGGGCGTTGTGGTCGTGGATCGTGTGCGTTGTCGTGACCGTCGGCGTCAGCTTGATAACTAAGCCGAAACCCGAAGCGGAGTTGACCGGACTGGTGTACGGAGTGACGGAAATCCCGTCCGAGCGGCATATGCCTATCCTTCAGCGACCGATATTCTGGGCCGCGGTGGTGGCCGTGCTGTTTGTAGCCGTGAACTTCTTGTTTTGGTGAGGCAAAATGCGCAGGGGCGAGGACTCAATTTCGATCTGGTTTTTTGTCGGTATCTCTCTGCTGGTGAATGGCCTGCTGATTGTTTGCGCGGGCATTTATGAATTCGTTCGGCCGCCGGAAAACCCGGTGGTGCTGTATCAAGTGCACGCGAATGTCTGGTGGGGCGGCTTGCTGTTCCTGGCAGGACTCATCTATTGCCTCTGTTTTGCACCAGGCCGGAAGCGCGTCCAACGGCAACCTCTTAAGGCGGAAGAAAGATGAGAAAGTCCAGAATGACGATGGGGCTGATCGTCGGGAATCGGGGATTTTTTCCGGATCACCTCGCGAAAAGCGGCCGTGAAGAGATGCTGCAAGTTTTGCAAGCCGCGGGCATGGATGCTGTCGTCCTCGATCCCGAACAAAGCAAACACGGCGCCGTTGAGACGCACGAGGAAGCGAAACGTTGTGCTGCACTGTTTCGGGCCGCCAGCGAACGCCTCGACGGCGTAATCGTATCGCTGCCCAACTTTGGCGACGAGCGCGCGATCGCGGATGTGTTGAGACTCGCCCGTCTGGATGTGCCGGTGCTGGTCCAGGCAACACCGGACGCGCCTTCGAAAATGACCATTGCGCACCGCCGCGACAGCTTTTGCGGAAAGATGTCCGCATGCAACAACCTCAAGCAATACGGGATTCCTTATTCTCTTACGGCGCTCCACACCGTGGCTCCGAATTCGGAAGAGTTCAAGAAGGACCTGGCCTGGTTTGCCGGTGTTTGCCGGGTCGTGAAAGGACTGCGCAATCTGCGCATTGGAGCCATTGGAGCGCGACCCGCGGCGTTCAATACGGTCCGTTACAGCGAAAAGCTGCTCGAAGCCTCCGGCATTTCCGTCGAGACCCTGGATCTCTCGGAAGTCCTTGGGCGCATCGGCCGGATGAAAGATGAGGACGAGCACGCCGTACGCAAGCTCCAGGCCATTCAGAAATATGTGTCCACGAGCGGTATTCCACAGCCGGCTTTGTTGAAAATGGCCAAACTTGGCGCCGTTGTGGAAGATTGGATGAAGTCGGTGTCTGTCGACATCAGCGCGGTGCAGTGTTGGACGTCCATCGAGGAAAACCTCGGTGTTGTGCCCTGCACGATCATGAGCATGATGAGCAACGAACTGCTCTCCAGCGCTTGCGAGGTGGATGTGTGCGGCGTGCTCAGCATGCACACCCTCGCGCTCGCCTCCGAAACTCCCAGCGCTTTGCTCGACTGGAACAATAACTACGGCAGCCATCCCGACAAAGCGGTGTGCTTCCATTGCAGCAACCTGCCCAAGCATTTCTTCCGTGACGTGAAGATGGACTATCAGGAAATCATCGCGGGAACCGTGGGCAAAGACAATACTTTCGGTACCTGCGTGGGGCGAGTTAAATCCGGCGCTATGAGCTATGCGCGCTTTTCCACCGATGACCGCTCCGGAAAAATCCGCGGCTATGTCGGCGGCGGCGCATTCACCGACGATCCGCTGGAAACGTTTGGCGGTGCGGGAGTGGTCGAGATCCCCAGGATGCAAGAACTCCTGCATTACATCTGCGAGAACGGATTCGAGCACCACGTGGCCGCTAATTTTTCCTCCGTTTCCGGAGTAGTTCACGAAGCCGCCACCCGGTACCTTGGATGGGACACCTACTGGCATGCGCGGTAGCCAGTTGCTTCGGTGAACGGCCGCCGCGAGATTCTTTCGACCGGGGAGTCGGATAGAGGCCTATGGCGATTGTTGCAGGCGTAGATTTTGGCACCCTCAGCGTCCGCGTCGCCATCGTTGACAGCGACAGAGGACGCCTGGGTTCCGCGGTCTCGGAATATCCCCTTCACCGCACCCAGGCTGACCCCGACCAGGCCACACAAAGTCACGCCGATCACATGCGGGCGTTGACTGAAGCCATGCACCGGGCTTTGCAAGCGGCGAATGTCTCTGGTAAGGAAATTGCCTCTGTTGCGTTAGACACTACCGGATCGAGCGTCATTCCGGTTGGAGAGGGGTTCGTGCCGCTCGACGAGTACTACCTCTGGTGCGACCATCGGGCATGGCGCGAAGCCGCGCTCATCACCGAGACCGCCCGCAAGCGGAATCTGGAAGCGATCCAATGGTGCGGCGGCGTCTACTCTACGGAATGGGGCTTCTCGAAACTATTGCACTGGCTCCGCACCAACCCGGAGAAGCGCAGCCAGCTCTTAACTGCCTTCGAGCACTGCGACATGCTTACGGCCGTCCTCTGCGACGTGAAAGACTCCGCGGATGCGCCTCGATCGGTCTGCGCCATGGGCCATAAGTGGATGTGGAATGCGTCGCTCGGCGGACTGCCCTCTGAGGAGTTTCTGGAAGCGGTCGACCCGCTGTTCAAAGGAATACGTCCTAAGCTGAATGGAAGATACGCGACCAGCGACACGATCGCCGGAGGTTTGTGCCCGAAATGGGCAGATAGACTCGGTTTGCGCGCCGGCATTCCCATTCCCGTGGGCGCATTCGACGCCCACTGGGACGCCATTGGCGCCGGCACGCGCCCAGGCGATGTTTCCAACGTCGTCGGGACTGCTACCTGCATCATGGCGATTAGTGACGACGCGCGTCTGATTCCTGGTGTGTGTGGCGTGGTCAAAGGCTCTATAGATCCCCAGAGAACCGGTGTCGAAGCGGGCCTCTCTGCCACCGGTGATTTGTTTGGGGTGATCGCGCGGCGCGCCCAAACCTCCGTCAAGGAACTCGCCGCCGGCCTCGATCAGTATCGACCCGGCCAGACAGGCCTGTTGCGAATCGCATGGGACAATGGCGACCGCACGATTCTCGTGAATCCCTAGCTTGTCGGAATCACTTTTGGGTGGAATATGACCCACACTTCCAAAGACGAACTCTTTGCCGCCATCGAAGGCACCGCATTTCACACCCGCCTAATTCTGGAACGCATGGCGGAATATGGCGTGCCCATCCAGCGAGTGATCAATGCGGGCGGAATTCCCCAGAAGAACGCCGTGCTAAATCGCGTGTACGCCAACGTCCTTAATAAGCCCGTCCTGGTCCCGAAGACCGACGTAACCAGTCTGGGTTCTTCCATCTTCGCTTTCCTGGCCGCCGGGGCCTTTCGGTCCATCGAAGAAGCTCAGGACGCGATTTGCCCCAGTTATCACGTCGTGGAACCCGACCAGGCTGCCGCGCGCGTCTACGAGGAACTCTATCAACTTTATCGTGAATTGTACTTTGGCTTTGGCCAGGCGAACGCTAAGCCTGTGCTCGCGGGACGCGTTCTCCCGGCGTTGCGCAGGATCGCGGCCGCGGCACGAGGCGCGAAATGAGACTCCCGGCTCTGCGCGAAGAAGTTCTGCAAGCCAATCTCGAATTGGTGCGGCGAGGCCTGGTTCTCTACACCTTCGGAAACGCCAGTGGAATTGAGCGTGATGAAGGGCTGGTGGTTATCAAGCCGAGCGGCGTGGCCTATGAAACGATGAAGCCACAAGATATGGTTGTCGTGAATTTGGCGGGAAACGTCGTCGAAGGCTCCCTGCGGCCTTCTTCTGATCTTCCGACGCATCTCATTCTGTACAAGGCTTTTCACGCCGTTGGCGGTGTGGCGCATACCCACTCGCGGGCCGCGACTTCGTGGGCTCAGGCGCAGCGCGAAATACCATGTTTCGGCACTACTCATGCCGATTATTTTCACGGTTCCGTTCCGGTAACGAAACCACTCACACCGGCGCAAATCCGCTCCGACTACGAGGCCAATACTGGCCACGCCATTGTTCGGTGCCTCGCGAAGCTAGATCCGCTCTGCGTGCCGGCCGTTCTGGTAGCAGGGCACGCGCCTTTTTGCTGGGGAAAGACGCCCGCCGATGCCGCGCACAACGCGGTTGTCTTGGAAGAGATTGCCGCCTTGGCTGTGCAGACGCTCCTGGCGAATCCAAAGGCGCGTCCGATTTCCAAACATCTTCACGAAAAGCATTTCTTCCGAAAGCACGGGAGCGCGGCATACTACGGCCAGAAAAAATAGTCGTTTGCGACGCAAGAACCCAAGAGTCCGCGAAGCTAAGGATGGAATCTGAGAATCGCACCGCCAGTTCCGCGGGTGGCTGGCCGAGGGCTTTCTGAAAAAGAAATCATCGATCCATCCGCAATTTTGGAGAACCGTATGAAGAGAGGTTTTCTTTGCCTCGCGACTGTTTGGATCACGATTTGGTTGGTTCCTGGCCGCGGCCAGGCGAAAACTGCTCTCCGCTCCAGTGTTAGACCAGCAGCTTACAGCATCGCCGCAGGCGCAGTTCACGCCTCCGAAGATGTCGCCGGAGGAAGCCAATATTATGTCGACTGCAGTGCTACGGAAAAGGACGGTGAAGGCCGTTCACCTGCGACGGCGTGGCATTCACTCGATGCCGTGAACCGGCACCGGTTTTCACCCGGGGACATTATTTATTTGAAAAGAGGAACGGAATGTCGTGGCTCCCTCTGGCCGAAAGGCTCGGGTTCAGCATCGGCTACCATTCGTTTGTCGGCGTATGGACGAGGCGCCCGTCCCAAGGTCACCGCTGGCATAGACGACGAAGAGGCCTTCAAACTCTTTGACCAGGAATATTGGGATGTCGACTCCATTGAATTTTCGGGCGGGACGGTTTTCGGCGTTTTTGTCAGCGGGAGTGCAGGAATTCTTCACCACATTCATATCAGAAACCTTCTCGTCCACGACGTTCACGGTAGCGACGTAAGGCACAAGGAGAGCGGCCTGGTGGTGATCTCACCTGGGAGGGTTGAGCAGCATTTCGATGACCTGGTGGTCGACGGAGTCACGGCTTATCGCACCGAGCAATGGGCGGGCATTTTGGTGGGAGGCGGCAACTTTGGCGAAGTAGCCGAGGATGAGTGGAACACTCACGTTATCGTGCGTAATTGCGTCGTACACGACGTATATGGGGACGGCATCGTCCTTTTTCGAGTGAAGGGTGGTCTCATTGATACCAGTGCCGCGTGGCATACGGGCATGCAGCCGACACAATCGATCGGCACGCCCAACGCCATCTGGACCTGGATGTGCAAGGACTGCGTGGTCAGGAAAAACGAAGCATTCCTCACGGATAGCCCCGGCGTCGACGGTGGCGCGTTCGACATCGATTACGGCAATACCCGAAACTCTGTGCTCGACAACTATGGACACGATACGCAGGGTTATTGCATCGCGGTATTCGGGGCCGGCTACGTCACCCATGAAAGCGTGGTGGAAGGAAATCTCTGCATCAACAACGGAAAGGGGCCGCGCATGGCCCGCTATCAAGGCGCGATCTTTCTGTGGACCTGGAACAATGGGGTCATCGAAAACCTGCGCGTGGAAAAGAACTCCATTTACTGGAGCCCGCCTGGCAACTTTCCCGCCGTACTGAACCGCGCTGATATTCGAGGCTCGCAAAAGATATTCCGCGAGAACCGGATTTATTCGACCTCTCCGTGGATTGTCGAGAGCAACAAAGAAATGTCCTTTCTTGGCAATCAATATACGACCTGCGGAGGGAACGCTGCTACATGGGTTTTCGATAAGCGCACTTATAGTTCATTCGACGCCTATCGAGCTAGTTCTGGCCAAGACCTGGGAAGCACCTGGAAACCTGATAAGGCCATGGCACCCTGCCTGGGCAACGAGCAATCGCCAGCAGAAAAAGGCGCAAGCGGCGCACCGGCCAAGAAATATGCCGCCAGCGCCCGCGACACCGTGCCGTCGGGCTGGACGGTTGTTTCCGAAATTCCAGCGAGCATTGACGTCTACGGATTGCTGGATACCATCTCAGCCGGGCAGTTGATGGTATTGAAGAATCTGTACACGCAATTTCGTGTCAACGGGCTGCGGATGATGGTTACGCTGGATTTGAAGGATCCGAATGTAGGTGAATCCGTGCAAAATGTGATCCACGACCTCGCCATGACCGACATCAAGATATCCGCGTCATTCGGCGGCGGTGTTTTTGCGCAGCCACGGACGCGTCTCATCGCTCCGGACGGATCGATTGCCGGGGAGTGGCAGGATTTTGTCGGCCCCGCAGAGATTGGCCTGGCAGTGCGGAGCAGGCTAGGTGAGCCTCTCTATTCTCAAATGGAATCAGAAGCTCAATAAACATAGATTACGCACTCCTCTTCAGGAACTCACGGCGCGAGTAATTAGACTGAGTCATACGTTAAACTCCTTTGGCGCTGATTACGGTTTCAATGTCCGTCGCACGTACACCGGCGGAGATTCGCCTGAACAGGTGAATTGAGAAAGGCTTGCCAAGGCACCATTCTGCTGCAGAATGTTTTCCGTATGGATGCTAGATGGTTCACCCCACCAAATCGCACACCATTTGAACAGATTGAGGGGTTGACTTGTGGGAAGAGCAAGCCGGGGCAACCCGATGAATCAAGGATTGATAAGCCTACTTCACGATCAAGTAGGTTGAGTACTTCTGGTTCTCAATGGGTCGTAACCACAGCCGACTTTCAGATCCCAACAGCAGGGAGAATGTAAGCGATTGCATTTATCAGTCAAGTTTCTCACGCACTGCCACGTTCGTCTAGAGTGCTAGTTGCCTAACGGCTAGCTTTTGGCCGTCGAGCAAATCCATAGAACTCGATTCAAGAAACGGACTTGCAAGCCTGGGGATTCGAGAATTGGCAAAAAGAATTAAAGAGGTCTCTCGCCTCCTACGCAGCAATTGGGGTACAACCCCTACTCGCCGCCAGTTTTCGCTAAGCCCAAGCCGGGCTGAATACATGTGAACGTCTATTCACCACCACGGCGACAACCGTATTAGAAGAAAAGCAATCAGACCCGCAGGGGCAATAGAATATCTGACCCAAGGATGAGCGCCGCGTAGCTACGCCTTACCTAGGCCGACAGGTTCGTCAAAAAGTCTTCTTAGAATCGCCGTGACCTGCCCGATTACCTCCGCGTCAATCCCATTCTTGAATCGCTGCGCGGTGAGCCGTCCGCCGGAATAGGCGCGGACGGCAAGGATCCCTTGATGTAGAGCACAACAACCGCACACGTAGGTGCCGTCCCGCTTGAGAATAAGACAAAGCGGCGGTTCGCACGCGGTCTTGGATTGGGCGGGATTTTTGACGCGCCGGTTGACGACCACAAATGTGGCGTTGATGAGCAGGGGATGGATAGGAGCTTTCTCCCCTCCCACCCAAAAAACATCCGAAAGAGAGAAGTTCTTGAGGCCGGTAAGTCCCTTGAGTGAATGTCTCAGGAAAAGCGGAACTTCCTCCCAATGCTTTAGAAGCCGCTCTAGGAAACCACTGCGTTCCTGAAGGCCCTCCTTCCCCTCTGGCTTGCCGGGACCAAGGCTCTGATTCGGCGCGTGCCGGGGAACAAGTTTGTCCGCGATTGGGTCGCAACCTTCTTGATCGAGTGGAAGTCCGCAAGCGTGCAGAAATTCCTGGAAGTCGATGCAGTACAGAACGCACAACGTGATGACCTTCTGGATGTGCCGTGGTGGAGCCGACAGAGTTTCGTAGTCGGAAAGCGTGCTTGGCGCCGCGAAATAAAGTTGGTCCGAGAGCGTGCTCGCGACCCACCGGCTCATGCCAGACGCTTCCCGGAAGGAGAGTCCCACATGCAAACGAGAACTCCTTAGAAGATCCTTAAGATTGGTTTGAAGGTTTGGCGCGCACAGAGGTAGCGGCCTTGGCAAACTTGCCGATCGCTGCGGCACTTGCGCGGCGCGGAGATTCGTCATCGGGCGGATTTCGGCGTCCACCACCCCGATGATTCGCGCTTCCTTGCCGAGCCTTAGCTCGATCTGTGCACAAGGCCGCTGCGGCGAATGCAGCATTATCCTGTCTCTATCGAGCAACATGAGCTGCGAGCAGTTGAATCCGAGGCCATGCTCAATAAGGAAGAGCCGCTTATCGACATTATCCTTCCCGTCGGACAGCCGTTCTTCGGAACGCAGTCGGTCTACTCTGAAGATGCTGCCAGGCGCAAGTTGCGGAAACGCATGCACGTCTCCTTCGCCAACCTTGCCATAGAGAAATCTTCTCTTGCTCAGCTTGAGTAATTCCGCTGCACGCCTGGGCGTTGCTGAAGCCAGGAACTGTCCTACTGACGCAATGGGAGGTACCTGACCGCCGTCAGGCCTATCGGCAAACCAGGGAATCCAAGCATGTACGTCGTAGACCGAGGAGTCCAAGAGCGTTGTCCGCTGCCTGGGAATCAACAACTGAAGCCGGGACATTTGGTCCAAGTCAAATCCGAACACTGCTAGCCAGTCGAACAACCGATAATTTGTGACGTGGCTGAGAGCGAGCATCTGATGAATTGTCGGGATCAAAGAAGGATCCGCAACGTCGTAATACAAGTTGTGAGGAACATAGAACCGCGAGGAACGGCCGAAGACTTCGGCGGACTGCTGAGATACGCGGTAGAGAGTTAAGCCTCTAGTATTGAGAATTTGCCGTAGTTGTTCGGCCCGGTCCATTCGAGGGGACATTAGTCCTTGGCCGTATAGTCAAGATTCCGTTCGTAGTGCAAACAATTGCTCCAGTGGCCGCATTTGCGACCAGACGCCAGATTTTTCAGCAATCCGGACGAGAACCATGTATGAGTAAAAGACCAGTCATATGGCTGGACATTAAAGAGCTACCAGCGGTAGGATTCCCGCCAATGGACGCACGTAAACCAGCTGCCACTGCCGGAGAGAAGTTGAAGGAATTGCGTGTGCGCTTGGGACTGACCACCCGCGATGTGGAGGCGAAAAGTCTGCAGATCGCGGAGGATAGGCACAGCCGCGAATATTATGTATCCCACGCTTGGGTGACGGACATTGAAAACGGCAAGTTCACGCCGAGTATCTACAAATTCCATACTTTTGGCGCAATCTACAACCGCAGAATCACAGATCTAATGTCTTATTTTGGATTGCCGCTAGGCGACCTGAGCCGCTATCGCATGTCCATCGGAGTGCCGAAAACACATCTCTTGGAGGGTGGAGCCGACCTCGAGAGCGAAAAAGTGTCGCTCCCGGTGCGGTTCAAACCGGAGTTCAGGTTGGAGAAAACAAACCTTCTCGCGCAAGTCGTGGAAAAATGGGATGAGATCCCGGTCGGTTTTTTGCAGCATTTAGACCTGCGCAAGTCCGTGTACGGCTATATCGGTCTGGAGGACTACACCCTCTTTCCTCTCATCCGTCCCGGCTCACTCGTGGAGATCGACGCAAGCCAGAGGAAGATCAGCACTGAGAAATGGAAGACGGAATTTGACCGCCCCGTCTATTTTGTGGAACTCCGAAACGGATATGTTTGCAGCTGGTGTCAGGTCGACCGGGGACAGCTGATCGTAATTCCTCACCCGCATTCCCACCAGGATGTTCGCCGATTTGACTACCCGTCTCAGGCAGAAATCATAGGCAGGGTGACTGGCGTAGCAATGAGAATTGTCAGCGAAAAGGAGCCGGATGCGGGGGAGCACTCGACCGGTGCATCCCGTTGACAATATGTTCTTGACCGAAGCGATTTTCGAGCTACTCGCGGAGAAGGGAATCCTGACAGGTGAGGAGGTATTGGAGCGCGTCAAGAAGCTGAAGAGCGAATCTCCCGTTCAGCTTCCTTGGACGGAGTGAAACATAAATGGAAGCGCGTTAATGCTTGTGACGCCCGTACTGATTGCTTGTTCTCGGGTTCCTATAGTGCCCACCCTTGTGATGAGAATTCTGCTGTCCCTGATAATGTCCTCCATGCGACCTGCTATGTTTTCCCCCGCCATAGTCAGGACGGGTAGTGCTTCGATGTTGTGCTTCGACTGAACCGAAAACCAGCAACGAGCAGATTGCGAAGGCTGCGATTCGGAGAAACTTCATCGCTTTGCTCCTTAAATCTCAGAACGAATCTCAGGGTTACTTACAAACACCGCACTTCCCGCCTTCTTTGGCGCAGTGCTTGCAATACTTACAATTCTTGCAGGCATGGCAAGGGTCGGCACCTGTGCAAGTCGCTGCGGAAGTGCCCAATGGTATTTGGCTAAGGAGAAGAATCCACAACATGATATGAGCCAGAACGACAGGCAATCTTGATTTCTGCATCGCTGAAACCTCCGAACGGAAATTGGAGAGAGAATGTGCGCGTAGCATGTACTGATTCTCTAGGTTCGTCAAGGTCTAGCTTTTTTGTGATGTGGTACGTTACCCTAACAGCACCAGGTCGGCCATAATAGTTGTGTGAATGTACTGTTCCTTGAAAACTCTCCTCATCTCAGAGGTGAACTCGCCATGCACAGGCCCACGATAATTCTGTTCGTCTCTACACTCGCCTTTGCCGGTGTTCCCATGTTGGCTCAACAACAGGCACCACCCGTCCAGCCACAGTCGCCGCAATCTGCGACGCAACCCGCCCCCGCGCCCACTGCGACAAAGCCAACAACTGGCTCGATCCCCGACATAAAACCAGGCGCTCCTTGTGTGATCCTGAAGCGCATGGGTCCCGCAGATGAGATTACCAGTCACCTGTACTCGTTCGGAATACGGGGTAAGCAGTTCCAATACGTCGAAGGAAATTTGCCGCAAGGGATTTCATTTCACGGTCGGCTAACGGACCACGACGCACGGAAAATCTTGGACAAGGCGGGTAAGATACAAATCCTTGAGCCAAAATACACTCCTACCGACCTAGAAGCTGCCCGAAGGCAGTGTTCAGGGTTGCCGCCGATTGCCACAGAGGTTAGTAAGGATGCCCCTAAGCAGGACGAAAAGGCTGCTATCCAAGCAGAAGCCGAAGTCTCGACCAAAGTCATGTCAGATGCATTGGCAACGATTTCAGTATCCTCCAGCCCTGATGGAGCGGATATTTACGCAGACGGTTCGTTCGTTGGTAGCGCCCCAGCCACCTTGAAACTCAGTGGTGGGAAGCACACCGTCAGAGTCACTATGCTAGGCTTCAAGGACTGGTCGCGCGAAATCACTGCACTAGCTGGATCGGAAGCCCACTTGACAGCCTCGCTGGAGAAACAGAACTGACGGGTGCCAGCCTGTCACTGTGCGCTCGAACCTCAGAAATTGTCCGACTCGCTTGGATTCAAAGACGGGGAGAGCGACCTACCTCCGAGGTGAAACTCGAATCTCAGTGTTACTAGCGTGGTTGCGGCAAAATGACATTTCCGGCCAGCTTGAGGATCATTCGGATTTCCCTGGTCGCAGAAACGATAAAATCCGGCCCTCAAACCCCATCGGGTGTGCGATCTCGAACGAACGTCTTGTCTAATTTCAAGTCCTTGAAGGCGATTGGATTGAATCCTGCACGGGTTGCTTGGCGTCGCCCACACACAGCCAGTGGGAAGCAGGTATGTTAAATACAACCTTCCGTCGTCTCTGATGACAACGCCCGCCGAAGGCAGCCACGCGCTCTTGTCAAACTGGGAGGTCCACAGCCAATTGCGCTCTATGGTTGCTATCAACCCCACTCGATGATTGGCGAAACTGATAGCAGAGCCACTAAGCTTCAAGGAATTACCATCATTGGTGATGGCTTTTCTGTCCGGCGAATAGGCACTGCTGACCTGAAATTCCATCCGCTTTGCAACTGGAATTTCAACAGAGGGGCCAAATGCGGTGGATGGTAGCTTGTAACCCAAGGATGTTTCCGAGCCGATCTCAGTATCTAACAACAGTCGTGGTCTATGGTCTGCGAACGCTTCTTGGCTCGATACCTGCAACGAATAGAACAAACACGCAAGCCCTGTTAGCGCGATTCTCAAGAAGGCCATTGCCCTACCACCCGAAAGGAGGAATCCGTTATTTCGCCACGATCCTCACGCGGCTGTCGAATATCTGATAGTCCGAAAACTGGCCGCGACACCAATAGACTTGCTTTTTCTTATAGCGAGCCTCTGTGAAAATGGTCAGAGGAACGCGCCGAGGAACCTCATCCGCTCGCTTGAGCCAGCCGTAGGTAAGGACAACCTGACACTCCTCCCATCCTCGATACGCCTTCAACTTGTCAGAAAGGTCCAAATGCTCCGATATTCGGACAATGTTTGTTTTCTCGTCCGTCCACACTTCCCCGTAACATGTGACGGCGACAGCGTTGCTGATTTGAAAAAGGCCGTAGTCTTCGACGGGCGCGAAGGGACACAAATTATCTTCGACGCTCGCGTAGTACTGAAAAACCTTCATCCGTTGCTTGTTCACAACTACGTCGGCGGCTTGATGAACCTTTAGTCGAAATTCCGTTCCAATCATCTTAGGCAGCTTCGACCATTCGTCAGCCGGGAGCACCCAATCATTCCAACGGGGCGTAGGCATCTCCTCGTACTCCCTCTTGCCGTCGGGATACCTGCGGAATCGTTGAACGCCATCGATAACCCGGACTTGAAACTCCGCCTCAGCAACGGACTCCTTGTCTCCCGAACCCCATTCAAAACTCTGGACCGCGATATAGTTGCGCATACTCTCTGCCAGAGCTTGCGCTTTGTCCCTTAGCAGTTTGACCTCGGGAGGCGCCTCGGGTCGGTGCTGTAGCCCATCAGAACGGACTGGTACGAATTTTGGATTGTGGTCAGGGGATGGGAGGAATTTTGGGTAGAGGTCCGCCGCCGAGACTGACAAAATATCCCTCGTAGGGAAAATCTTCTGTGCTAGGAAGGGCCTTACTTTGCTCACAAAGTCTACGAGGGTTTGCACCGGCACAGCGACCGCCGTCATGTCGTTGCTCCCACTCAAAATACCTAGAATCTTTTCGGTTTTTCTATCAACGACGATGCCGCCGCTCGCACCCTTCATGCGATTCGCATCAACACGGAACTCGTAGTCAAAGGCGAGGAGGCCCGATGTCGTCGGGGCTTTGAACGTGGCGGAAAATCGGGTCAGCCGGCGGGTAGGGAAACCGTGGGAGAAACCGTAAATGTCTACTTCCTGGCCGACTTGCAACTCGTCGAGACTGTAAGCCAGACCATGATGATGGGGTAGCGAGCGCCTTAATTCGAAGATGGCGAGATCACGATTCCTTGCAAATGCGAGCACGTCCCCATTCCCGAGATCGTTCGCGGTAGCGCCGTCTTCCACGCCCGTAGCAAAATATCGCTTGATAATTTTGTCCCCTTTGATCTTATGAACCCGCGTGGTCACGGCTACGTGATAATTGGTTGCGATGAACCGGCACTCAGCATCCAGGCAAAAGCCCGTGCCGAAGTCCGCATCTAGGTTGAGCGCAGGCACAGGCTTCCCCGTGATGCCAAGTTTTGCCGAGGGAGTAAGCCTCACCGATGAAATTGGAACCACGATTTCGCGAAAAGCGTGAGCGTGTTGCGCCGTGGAAGAAGGCGGGATTGTCGGGGGACTTGGGGAGACTTCCTGGGCCGGAGTCGAGGGGGACAGATACAAAGCAACAATCAAGATCGGATTGACTTTGTGCAAAATCATCAGACATCACAAGGACTCTGAACGAGTCGTCTCCGATGATTTGCACGTGCTTCTCCACGGAGTGAGCACTTAGCGCAAAGGGTTTAGCGGGGGTTGAAGCGGATGCCATACCAAAACGAAACAGATATGCGGGCCATTGCGGGAAAGTGTGCCGATACGAACTGAGAGGCGGTCCTGTCGATCAATTTCTGAAAGACCCGGCAAAGCACCTGGCAAGTAGCTTTAAGAGTTTGAGCCGTGCGCATGATGGCGGAGTGTCCAAATGCTCCCGATGATTGCGACGAGCGCCAAAACATATTCCAGCGACGCAGAAAAAAAGAAAAGTGGTGTGAAAACTGGAAGTTGCCTGTGCTGTCTATTTGCTAGTCCTAGAAGCAGAAGTACGGAGCCGCTTGAACCGCAGAATAGTGCAGCCATGAACCATCCAAAAGCGGGAGAGAGCCTTTCCCACTGAGAGCGGTGCATTGCACCGAAGGTTGCCGAAATAAGGACAAAAATTAGGTACAACCCCGTCATGCCAATACTCTTTTTCGGGATTCCAAGGGTGCAAAAAAGTAAAGTCGCGGAGGTGACTCCAACTGTAATGTTGTGCATGACGATCTTTCCTTCCATCCGGTCTAGGCTGCAGAAGTTTGAATCTGCTTTAGACGACCCTGCAGATACCGGTACAGGGTCGTGCGCCCAATTCCGAGAAGCTGCGCTGCCACCACACGATTCCCTCCGCAGTGATGGAGCACCCACCGGACGTGCCTGTCGCATATTTCATCAAGCGTAAGCACCTTACCTGCGGTCCAATCCGCATTTGCGTGGCATGGGCGAAGATGAGCTTGGGCGGATTGTTTTAAGTGGGCTGTGGTTTTCGAAGGCGCATCGGACTTGGCGGTCGGGGCTGACTTCGCCAGGGAATTCCTTGGCAGAGTAGTTGTCTCGTCCATAAATGGATTCTCCTTCGGATACGTACTCAGTGAAGGGGCAGACCAGTGGTCGTCGAATTCACTGAGGAGAAGTCATCGGGTTGAGGTATGTTGCATTCGATCCGCGTCATTCTGATTTCGACCGAACTTTGAGTGGTGTATTCAATAGCTCGCACCGCGAACGGAAATTTGACATCATTTACCACTCTAAAATCTGAATAAAATTGCTGTGAAATCAGAGTTTGGCTCCCCGCCAGTCGTATGGCGACGCTACCAATCAAGAGCCTTGTTTCGGCGTCAAAGAACAAGTGCCCATACACCCCGCTTTCACCAGGAGCATCAACCACGTACACATCTCTGCCCTCAACCTGGGAGGAACCTGCTAGCCTCATTTGCGGAAGTGCCACTCGAAGGTGAAGAAGATCGAACAGACCCGATTCCCGTGCAGCGAACACATTGATTTCTGATGGCATTCCCTTTGCGGCGAGCGCGTTCATTTTTGATGGCATATGTTGAATTTGCTCATTAGGGTCGTCATGCCAAGAGGTTTTGCCGTCGTAGCTGCCTGCATCCTTGCTCCCGCTTGGTGTTGTCAAGGCATTCTTTGCTTTGGGGAATTTGTAATACTCCACAGCACTTCCTAATCGCGGGGCTCCTGTTTTCGTTTGCGCACGTCTTTCTTCATACGCCACAACAGTTCGAATTTTCTCGATTGCTTCCCTTCCTCCGACAGCGTTTTCATAGCTGTCGAGGAGTTCCGGCAACGTAATGTTCGGGTTGGCACGACTGCCATTTAGAACCTTAAAGGCGGGATGCGAAGCGTGTTTGTCCCCATTCTGATCCTGACCTCCTGCCAGCGCAAACGTGCAAAAAAGCAAAGTCGCGGAGGCGACTCCAACAATGATCCTGTGCATGACCGTCTCTCCTCCCATCGGTAGGCTCCTCTACAAAGTCCCATAGCATTTCTCGCTCCGTAATCCAGCCACTCCTGTCAGTTTCAGAACCACTGACCGCTAATCTCAGTAATTTCTAAAGGTTAGAGCCCGGCCATACTATTTGACCGCTGGACGGGTGTCGGGGCTGGCTGAGCCCCGTGTTCCGATTTGGAACCTTTGGGTCGGGAATGAGTTCCAAAATGGAACTTACAACCTCCATTCCGTGTGCGGCTACTGTCCCCTTCTGTTTCATTCTCTTACGTCCAGTTTGGGAAAAAGTCTGGAAAGGACTTTCGGGCTGACCACAACAGTTCTCGAACCTTACTTCTCCTACAATCAAGCTGCTCCAATAAACGACGAAAAGAATCCGAATCAAATTCATACCACTCAGGGGGGACCGTCTTCGCAATGGCCCAGAGTGCTCGCGCTGCTTTTTCGGACTCAAGTCTGGCTAACCAAGGTCCGAAGGATTCGATTCCTTGAACTTGCTCGTACACCACTTTGCGGTCGTACAGATTCCGTCGCGGCTTATCTGGGAAATTCCATTCTCCCCCATTGAAACAGAATCCCTGATCGATCATCCACCCCTGGTAAGGTGCGCCGACTTCTTGTCGGCCAAAGATCACTTGCCTACCGTCGGTGTTGCATGTCCACAGGTCGAAGACGAGCATTCCCATGAAGTCATTTCGATTGCGCATACTCAACACCTGCTTGTCCGGCAGGAAATCGAACACCGTTAGATGATGAGGGTTCCCAGGGTAACGGGAGCCAAATTGAAGTCCCGGTTGGCAAGGAATCTGATGCCGAATCCCATCCCAGGCCCTCTCAACATGCAGGTCCGGGGTCAGCCAAATCAAATCCCACGTTACTTTGATGATGGCGACCGGGGTTGTCTGAAGCCCTAGGTGTGCAGCCAGCTTGGTCCCAAGAAGTTCGTTGACCAGAATGCGGCGATGCTGGGGGTTATTTTGGAATTTCACTACGTAGTAGTTTTCGTCCGAGCACCGCATGAAGTGTGACTGCGCCCCGCCCCGCATCCGCCGAATATGCTCAAGCGCACGGAAAGCACGAAAAAATGCGCTGGATGATCCGGTAGCATTCGCTGCCGGGCAAATCTCAGGCTCGGGAAGGACCGGGACCACGGTATTTGTCGCGCCTTGAGGATCGGCTGGAATGGTTCCCCCCGAGACTTCAGTGATTCAAGTTGGTACAACGCTGCCCCCTTCATGTACCAGATTGGCTTATATTGCAAGTCAGTAGATTACGTAAGGGATTAACTGACTTTCCGTATTAGTAAATGTTGAGGAGTTTATTGCGGATCGCATACACGACCAATTCATTCATGGAATGGATTTGTAGCTTGGACATGATTCTGGCTCTGTAGGTCTCAACGGTCCTTACAGTAATGTTGAGCGTGTTGGATATTTCTTTGTTGCTTCGGCCCGCAGCCAGCAAAGTTACGATTTCCACTTCCCTCGGGGCTAGGTCGAAAGTGGCAGCTGGGGCTTTAGCTGGTGCTAAGTGTCCGTTCACAGTGGGAGTGGATGTCGCAATATACGGCAGCGTAGCCTGCAAACTGTCTTCTTCACTATTCCCGCTTGACCATGAAGTTATAGTCTCAACTAGACCAGAAAACTTCTGAATGGCTTGGACACACTGTTCTAATTTCTCGGCAGATTGGGCCAGCAGTGACGGATCGACAGCCTGTTTTTGACTTGATACAAACGCCCAGCTTACCTGGTCCCTAACCTGAGGCAATCTGTTCAAAAGACTTCGTAAACATTCCGCAAGCATGACCTGCTGTGTCGCTTCAATGGCAATCGCGCCGACTTGCGAAACCTGCTCCCTTTCGTCCTTTATCGGCACAAAGCTCACAATCCAATGCCCTGGCTTATTTCTAGTTGGCAACTGTGCCGTGACTTCAGCATTTAGGACGCGCTCACCAGTCTGAAAAACATGATTTATTAGAGATTCTGCCTTTAGGGGTGCTTGTGGAAAGACTTCGCGGAGCGCCTTTCCTACGTGATCTTTGGCCGGTATGCCGTGGAGTGATGCCAGGGCTTCGTTGACGGCGACAAAACGATGCTGCCTATCGAAGATTGCGATGCCGAGCATTTCGGAATCGAAAATAGCAGCAACAAGTTGGTCCGCTGTGCTCAGATCGTAGGTAGTTCCCCGTATTGTTCCTTGTGCCTCGATTGCAACTTTGCTAGGCACCATGTGGCCCTCCCGGCAGGCACAGAGTCAGCCAGTTCAGACGACAGGCTGCAAAGGGTCGGGCCAAGTTTGTCGTAAGGCTCCCCGGGGACTTGCCATACGTATACCACTATTAGTAATATCCTTCAATAATTATTTACGAGGTATAAAGTACTCTGTACACTATCTGTCTTATGTTATTATTTTATTGACAAGTCTATTATGATGCTATATAAGCCTTTTCCGAAGGGCGTTCCCGTCATATCTCTCAAGATCCACCGGAAGGGGTTTGAGAAGATGACTCCCAAAGGAACGCCCATCTTACCCCTGGACTGTCGAAGGAGAAGTGTCCCCATGATTGTCTGTGGTCGTCTTCGGAGCCAAAGCTACGACCGCTGCCCGCGAATTCCCGCCGCCGTTCTCGGGAGGGTGCTGCGGCCCCTCATCGAGTTCGTGTTGCAGTTTCCTCTTGAGTCCGACAAGACCTAGCCGCCATTACCCCACTAGCATCTTTGCCTTAGCCGCGTTGTAGCCGAGCATCCGTGCTAGCTGGCAGATCCTCGCGCACAACTGTGCATTCCCTGGGGACTGAATCATCGATTTCTCTTAGGCGCCTCAACGACGAGGCCGATGACTAGCAATATACTCAGAACACACAGGAACAGCACCAGTTGCGGCGACGCAATTCCAGCGAATTTCAGGATGGCCAGTATCGCGGCTCCCAACCCGACGCCGACCATAAACTCTCGCAACAAGCGTGATGGCTTGGGATGACATCTCTTGAACCACGCGCCCCCAAACACCACCAACAACAATGCAAGACCGGGCGGCAAAACCGCGAGCGCAGCGCCCGTGAGCGAACCAAGGGAAGCCAGCAGGCCGCCTAGGAGTACGGCTGTAACCCAACCCCAGATCCTGCACCTGTCGCCGGCCCTCCAATCGCCCGAGGTGGAAGGAGAGACTTGGCTGGAATCGCCTCCAAGCGCATCCACGCGTCCGGCAGTCTGCTCAAGGTAACGGCGGAACACAGGACGCCAGCGATTGTCATGAGGAATGGATCTAAAGATCCAGCGCAAAACGGAAAGCAGGCGCTCCTCAGGCTCGAGTAAATCTTCCTTCGTCTTGACCGGAATGGTGAGCTGGAATGATCCAAGGACCTTGCGCCATTTGATCACGTCTCGGGCGGCCGCCACGCTGCGAACGGCGGCGATCGGAGCCGGCGTTTGCGGCTCGGGCACTATACTCAAAGTGTTTGTAATCTGCCGCGTCACTACCTTGAAGAGTTGTCCCTTGCGCGCGGTGGGAGGGACATCGATGGTCATCAATCCGGCATGATTCGAACCAACGCCCGGCGGAATTGGGATGTAGCTGATTCCGGCAGCCCTGCAACCGAGAGTGTGATCATCCAGGCGCAAGAGGTCGTGATGCGAATAAAGCCGGTCTGCCGTGCTCAGGATGCCCTGCACACTCAAGCCGGGAAAATAAATGGTTGCCTTAGTGCCCGCGGGAACGTTAAACCAGTCGATCATCAACTCGTCCGGCATTTGGTTGGACGGCAGGTCCGTAGCGGTCGGCTTGATGTCAAAAGTGTACGGAACCAGATGCGGCGAAGCTACACCGACGACATTCAGGTTCCGTTGCGCCAGCTTGTCAGAAATTGCGGGCGTGGCGCCGGTTGCTATCTGCGGCTCAGGCGGATCGAGATTGATTTCCGCAACAAGGCACTGATGCTTGTTCTTGATCGCTTGCTGAATCGACTGCACGGGTGTGAATGGCCCCGCCGCAGACGCAGGCGCGGCCGGCAGAACGGAAACATTCTGGTTGATATCCAGCCAGCAGCCGAAATAGACCTGTACTTCTGCGCCGGTGGCATCCGCCGGAATCGGATTGCCGAGAGGGCCCACATTCAGAGGGTCGGTTTGGGCGTTGAGACCGCTGGGATTTGTCGGATCGACGCGCGCTGCAGCGAAGCACGGGATAGTGACCACCTCACCGTTCACCACGCCCAGCAGTGGGATTTTGGTCCCACCCACGCCCCCAGTCAAATAGGTCGTGGCTGGCTGGAATTCAGTCGAGGTGGTTGAGGCCTGGAGGATCCGGAAGAACACGCGGACGTTCAGGGCTGGGTTCGCCAGCGCGCGGTAGCGCACTCGCGCTATCGCGAAATTGTAAACCGGAGTCGGGCCGACGCTGCCCGCGATTTCGACAGAGGAGGTGTCTTCATGGGCGACCAAATCCAGGTCAAAGGGATGATTGGGTGCCCGCGGGAGTGTCGGATCGTTGTACTTGGTGAGTAATCGCGATATGAAGTCATTGGGGCCGGCGTTCAATGTGATCGCTGGTGTATTCGGCAGTGAACCATTCTCCAGCACCTGGCAGACCTGGAGATCGACGGAAAGCCAGGAAACCGGGCCATCAATTTCATAGGGATTCGGTTGTTTGGTGAGCGTAATTACCGCCTGGGCGCTCTCCAGTACACCGGTGGTGGTATTCAGGGAAGCGGTCATGGTCACCGGTCGAACTTCTAGAGTGAAGTCTGTGGTGTCGTCAAACTGTAAGGTGAATGTCCACGTAAACCGTTGCGGGCCCGCTACCAGCGTGTTGCCCTCCGTACTGCATGCGGTCGCAAACGCTTTCACTTTGGCAAGTGAAGGGCTGAAGGCGATGTTGGGTTGCACGTCAGGCACACCGACGAGTGTGGCGGCGCTGATGCCGAGTTCTTCGTGCCGGAAGCCGTCGATGACCACATAAAACGCTGCGTCCACCTTCGCGGGCGACGCGACATGGAGCATGGCGTCAATTTCATCTTTGCCGAAGGTGCTGCGGTCGGTGGTTAGCACGCAGCTTTCAATGCTATTGCGGACCCAGAGGCTGAATGCCAGCAGGCCGGAGGTGACCTCCTGGATGATGTTCTGCATTTCGGTGTAGGGTGGCTGAAATTCAGTGCCCCACTCCAGCGTGTAAGCCAAGACGTTGCGTTTGCTGCCATCCACGAAATGCCGGCTGTAGGAATAGTCGTCAGAAGCCCCGGCCGTCGGATACAAACCCACCGATTGTTCCACCAGGTAGGAGGTGCCTCTCACGGCCTGAATACCAGAGCTGAAGGCATTTGCAAGGGTGATCGCGGCGTCGCGGTCGCTCGAAGGAATGTAGTCCCGATAAGCTGCAGCGCCTGGCTGGCCAGAAGAGTCAAGGATTCCCCGGACGTTATTGTAAGCCGGATTTTGAAAATTCATGGTCGGATCGGTGGTCTGGTCGTCATCATCGCCCCAACTGTAGAGAATGTCCGGGCCAAAGCTGTGGAGGTCCACGAAGTAGCCGATGTTGGGAAAGTTGTCGTGTATCCATTTGGCGTTGAGGCTTTCTGGCTCGGAAAAGGCGCTTGGCCCATGGTAGACATCGTGGTCGCACGGATTGGCGGAGCATGACACTGTGGAAGTTGGAGCGAATAGATTTTGGAAGTCCCAGAGGAAATCGTAGTTGCGATTCAGATCAACTCCCACGCAGGAGCCAGCGTTTGAATTAGGCGCGGCTGTGCGGCGGTTTTTGCGCCACAACGCCTCCGTGTTCATGCTGTAGTTGCGGCCGTCGGGATTGGCCTGAGGGAAGACGTAGATGTCCAGGTTGTCGACGATGGTCTTGATGTCGGAAGCCGAAAATGTTTTGCCGCCCAGGGTGATTCCCGTACCGTTCAAATAGGCCTGCTCCAGCTGCTCGATGAAGTTGATAAGAATATCGGCACTGCCCCACTCTCGGGAATGGATTCCTCCAAGAAAGTAGATGCCCGGGCGACCGGGATCGCTGCCATTGGCAATCTTGATGGCGTTACACTTGCGCCCCTCCCAGGTCAGGTTGGGAAGAGGAATAAGCTGGGTGAAGCCGGCGTACGGAGCAGAAGTGGCCACCGTCAGGGCCGATTCCACTTCAGTAATGTTGAGATACGGCATGAAGTTTCCTCCTCAGCCTTCCGGGAAGAAAATCAACGGGGTTTGTCCTGCTTGTATCGATTACCTCGTCCCACTTCTTTTTGCCGGGCTTTTCCCGTTTCATCGACGTCCTCAAGCTGCTGGACGGTATAGCCGGCATCCTGGAGGCGCTTGATGTCCGCCTCCTGGACGATGGCATAGACCAGGAACCCGGCTTCCTTGTCCCGGCGGGCGCCGTGGTCCAGCACTTGAATTTTGTGTACGCACACCAGATCGGTCATGGCCTGGCCGCTCTGGCTGGTAATCGAGATGCGATAGCGTGGCATCGTAGGAATCCTCTTGTTATTAGGCCTTGTTACTGCACCTGGCTCACTCGCCTCACCTTAGGACTTGTAGGGGCAAGATTTCCTGTTGAAACATCTCCTCAGAGAAGAACGACCCCGCGGCTCTCTGGGCGCAACGAACTGCTGAGGGCAGGTGCAGCCGACATGCTACTCACAACTTGTATGCGTCGACTGCGCCTGCCGCAGCCTTTTGTCGCGTGCGCTAAAGAACTGCCTTTTATTTGTCTCCCCTTCCAGATACACAGGGGCAGCGTTTGACAGTGTGGAGTTCTTCGAGACTGCTGCTGGCCAGAAACACGCTGTCTTCGCTGGGGATGTAGCTGGCCGCCACCTGATGCGTGCCGACCTTGAGGCGCGACGTTTCCCACGCCGCCCGGCCTTTAGCGTCGAGCTTAACCCGCTCTCCCACCTTGGAGCCGTCGACGGTGAACTGGACGGTCCCGGCGGGGATGCCCTTGTTGGCTAACGCGTTTGGCGCCACGATCGCCGTGAACGTCACCCATTCTCCGACCTGCGAAGGATTCTCGCCGTCAGTCACAGTCGTCGTCGTTGAGTCCTGCTGGATCTGCTGGCTGAGCAGATAGGTTTTTGCGAAGCCGGGGTTGCCGCTGACCATTACGTCAAAGACGCAGTCAGCGTGCATGTTCTTGCCCGTGATTCGGCTGCAAGCCCGTTCGGCGACAATCTGGCTGGCGGGCGGTACCGGTTTGGTTTCTGGGAGGATGCAAGGCGGTTTTTCCAACGGCCAGCTGCGGAGCGTGAACGTGCTGGTTGAGGTGCCGGGTGCGTAGTCGAACAGGCTGGTTGTGTCGGTGACACGCCATGCATCAGCAAACTTATGGTAAAGGTCGAGATAGCGCTCATGTAATGGGCTCGGCATGGAACCCATGGATGTGCCATCCGGAAGCGCTGGCAACCAACCGCCCGGGCGAATGACGCCAAGGACCCCCTCGAGGGCTGGAGTGCGGGAAACATCCACATTGAGGTACCACTTACTTTGGGAAGCCCACCAGCCAGGCGTAACGAACATGACGGTTTCATCCGGGAAGTCAAGCTCGATGCCGCCAACGGCTGAGGTTTTCGCGATTCGGCCGCCATCACCAAAATCGATCCCGTTTGCGCCCAGCGTTGTCAAATCACCGTCCACGCGCAGCTGGAGACCGCTGGGATCTGGCACACCGCTGAGGTTCGGCTCGTAGGTAACCCGGTGCTGCCCCACTTGTGCCGCAACAGCAGTGTTCAGACTCACGCAGGTAGCGAGTCCGTCGTGGGGATCCGCCCCCGGATTAAACGTCGTCGCGATCGGTGCCTGGCGCGTCTGAATCTCCAGACCGTCGTAGTCGCGCAGGACGACGAATTCGCCCGCGCCTTGGAAGTCATAGTGGACTCCATTAACGGTGGTGAGATGTGGGTCGCCTTCGTGGGCCGCTGCCCCTCCGTAAACTCGATCGGAGTAGATATCGAAGGTCGTCGTGCCATCGGGATTGTCTCCCGTACTGTTGGACGTGTCAGGCCAGGCGGGATGTGCCAAGCCTTGGAAATAGGCAAGCCCGGAGTAGTCACCGAATTGATTGGGGCTGGCGCTACTGGTCGAGGCGCCGTCGCTGATCTGCCCGTTAGGCATGAAATTCGGCGATGGAAAGGTCGGCGTTGCGATGGTGCAGAATACCTGCATGGCAGTGTTGGTAGCTGAATTTCGCGCATCATACCAACAGACCGCGATGTTGCCGGAGAGGCGGTTGCTGGCAATCTTGGGAAAGAACTTGCTCGTCGTATTAATCGCGCTATCGTCATTGACGAAAATGGGCGGGTTGCTCCATGTTGCCCCGTTGTCGTCGGAAAAGCGCAGCATGATGTTCGTGGTGCCGCTCCCGAACACTGGCTCTTCGGTATAGACAAGATAGAGGCGCCCGAAATGGGGGCTGGGGCCCAGCGGGGTAGCGGGACTCACTGGGTTGTTGTTGCGGTCATACGCCAAACCGGCTTCCGCATCAATCGTTCGTGAGTTCTGAGCCGGTATGGGGTGGAAGGCGGCCACGTTGGTTGTTGTCGCCGTAACTGCGGCGCCGAATGGGTTGGGGCCCAGCCCGTCAGGCTTGGTATTGACCAGAATTTGCGCTCCCGGCGCATTTCCGGTCGAGGGTGTCTGGCAAGTCTGTACTACGGCGCCGGCCGGAGAGATTGCGACGTCTCCGTAGCTGCAGTTCGCTGTGCCGGGGACGTCTTGGGGCGCACTGAAAGCGCCAATCACACCCAGGCCAGTCACCGCGGCTCCGCTTGCCACGATCGGTCCAGTCGGCGCATTCCGGTGCCACACAACCCAGACAGCCACGGGCGCTCCGGCGGCTGTGGTAGTGTCCGCCACGATAGTGGGCTGGTCAGGGCATCCAGCGCAGGAACTAAACGAAGCCGGAGTTATATTGGTGAACGTCTGTCCGCCATCTTGGCTGAGCAAGACTTCGATGGTTGTAATGCCGCTGTCAATATAGGCGATAAACAGGTTGCCAAAAGTGTCCCAGCTCAACGTGGGGTCGCAGCAAGCTGCCGGACCCAGAGCTGGTTTGACGCCATTGGCGATCGTCTTGCTAGGATCCGGATAGACCCACGTCGCGCCACCATCGATGCTGCGCGCAGCGAAGAGCCCGGCGCCCGCATTATTGTTGCAGAGGGCGAAAAGCTGCAGCTTATTCGTCGGGTTCTTGGCGATGGCACACTCGCTTTGGTCCCCAGTCATTTTTGAAAGATTGACATCCTTTTGGCTCGAGATTTGCGCGTGAGCAGCGTGGGCCAAGAGAAACATTGTGGCGAACACCACCGACTGCAAGAAAACAAGAATAGGAAGTCTGCGGTTCATGGGTATTCTCCTTTCCTAATTTGGCTGGGGCGTGGTCCAGAGACCGCGCCTGGCTCTGCGGGCTTCGTTTTCGGCCTTGGAAAGCTCGCCGTACTTGTACCCAAATTGGGGCTCCGCACCCTCGAGGCGCCGGGCCAATCCGTTCCTCACCAGTTCCAGGCCGATTTCGGTGCCCGGATCGCCGACGAAGAGCCGTGACACCATCTCGCCGTTCTTGTTACGGCCGACGAAGCGTGCGCGGACCTCCTTTCCGAGTACCAGCTTGGTCACAAATTGCTTTGCCTCGGTGGCGACCGGCCCCTCAAGTGGGGCTGCAATCCCGGCAATACGAACGATGAGTTGTTCTTTGCCGGAGTCGACGACCAAGATCTCGGCGCTCCTGACTTCCGTGACCTTGCCTCCGAACACATCACCTGCGAAGGCAGGAATGAGGCCAGCCAGCAAGACCAGACAGCCAACGAATCCTTTCATGGCCCATTTGTTTCTCATTGCACCCTCCTTGCACATGGATTTTCCGTTTCAGTCACAACAGCCTCTGACGTGACAACTCCGAAGCGCAGCGCGTCTCCAGAATTCAGTCGCTCAATTAGGTCTTTGCCCTCCAGCTATAGGCCTTGTTCTTCAAGGACGACAAGTTTGTAAGGCCCAGGTAGGTCGCCACCAAAGAGCGACGGATTGAGATCAAGAGTCCCCCGTGGAGACAATGCGCCAGTTTGGTCGCCATATCCGCCACCTCGCGGACACTCGCGAATGATGTCATCTAGAGCGGCTCAGAGGCCAACTGTAGTCACGTGGGGAAACAGAGTACTTCGAACCCAAGAGAGGCAATGCTTTGTAGTCTGTTGTGACCCGGCAGATGGTGGCCCCCTCCTCGGAATTCCACAAGAGGTTCCGAATGCACACAGATGACCCCGGAATTCAGGCGCCCGACTCGTCCACGGATTTCTCTTTGGAGAGCTGGGCGACAATCGCAAAGCTTGGTCGCGCCTTAACCACATAGTGCATGTTGGGCCAAATTCGTTTCATCGCAGTCACGAAAGCCAGGTCCGACGTGCTGTTCAGAGGCGTGACTGGTGCAGGAGTCTTTCACCCTCTGGGTGAAGATGCGGAAGCGGCTCTAGCCCCTACATCTTGTTGAAACGTGGTTCGTAGGTGCGATTATGGCGCCGGTGGCGCTTTCCACCACAATTCTCGGTAGGGAGAATTTGCGGCCCCTCATCGAGTTCGTGTTGCAGCTTCCTCTCTAGTCCCACAAGATCAAGCCGCCATTGCCCCACCAGCATCTTTGTTTTGGCTGCGTTATAACCGAGCCTCCGTGTTACTTCGCAGATCCTCGCGCACAATTCTGCATTCCCTGGGGATTGCATGATCGCACCGGTTTGCTCGTCCAGAAGGTTCCTGTTCCGCGGATAGAACTCATCCGCAATCTCTTGGGCACGTTCCACTTCGCTTTCCCTTACGACAAATGGCCCTCGTTGTTCACCAGCGCACGCTGGCTCTGCTTCGAGACGGAGCTTTGCCGGCTCGTTCATCTTGGCGCCCAGATTGTTCAGACTTGTTCCTCCAATCTCAAGGCTCAGAATGGGGACAACGGAGCTTTCCCACTCTCCGAATTGCCCGGGATGCCAGCGAAGCTCCGGCCTGACCTTCAGGACGGCTCTGACCCACTTCAATCGGCCCCCATTCCAACTGTGGAGTTGAGCCACGGCGTTCGACAAATTGGGAACTGACGTCTTGCTCCCTGTGTGCAATCGGCAGATGGCACCCAGGCTTGGGAATTTTTCCAGTATGAAATAGAGATCCGCCGAGGGGCCACATTTGCCACTCTCCAGTTCGGGGCAGCCTTCTCCACAACCTTCGATTGGCTGCCCTTCCATCGGTCCATCCGCATACTTGTGATTACCCGGCCAGGACTCTCCCTCGGGGTGTTCTGTAGTCCTTCGGATTGCCTGCATTTCATAGCTTGGCGCATTGCCGTTGGAGATCTGCACAAGCTCTCCGTGGCAGCGGCGATCCTTCCTCGTCCACATGGCGTATTCCGATGGGCATACCTCTCTCGGGTCATCATGAAGAAAGATCACTGCCAATTCGGTCGGTTTCTCTCCGAAGACTTGGGCGATATCTGGCGCGGGTTCCCAACACAGCATTTGTCCCCGCATGGTTCGCCGCTTGAAAGCGAAATGAAACAGCGCCCGCGGGCTACTATTCTCCTCATCGGGCATCGGCCCTTCCCCGATGGCGACTTTGATCGCCACAGGGAGCTTTTCGAGGGCCGCGCCGTTCTCATCATGAGTTAATCCAAGAATGCCCATGGAACATCTCCTTGTACGTTTACGTGTCTTTTAGACAAAACCGCGCTTTCCGAGTCGGAGCGAAAGATCAGACGCAGAACAAGTCAGCTCTTTGGGACACCGTTGAGGGCCGACTCCTTGCGACGAAACGGTTCTGGAACCGCTGCGAACGATGACCACTGAGGAGCGGTCGCAACAGAACTGTCAGTGATGAATGTTCGGGTGCTTGGCGGAGAACTCGGAGACGCGGCTGCCCTGGTTGAGCCGCCTCGACTCACTTATATCCCTTCGTTGCGGACAGGGCTCAGGTTTTCGCGTATCCAACGACTCGCAACTCGGGCGTTGCTATAACAGGCGGGCTACCAGTTCTGGCTCTTCTTGTTCAACTTGTTCTGAAAGAGTTCCAACTGTTCAAGGTCACTACTGCGCCCAGCTGCCTTTTTGTTGGTGATCAGGTCACTCAGAGAAATGAAATAGACAGGAAGGCCGAAAAATGTACCTGCTACTCGGTTTTGCCAAGCCTTGGGGAATTGAATCCCGCTAATCCGCGTCAGAATATCGATTCGCAGGGGGGCAACGCCAATCTGATACGTCATGTCTTCGCTTGTGAAGTCTTCGGGAAGCAGCGCGTCTTTCTGCAACGGTGCGCCAAATTCGGCGAGAGCCTCGTACACCTTCGCAGCATTTTCGAGCGAATTCCGAATCCACACATCAAGGTCTTTTGTGAGGCGAGGCTCGGTGTACTTCATCACGGCGTAGCCGCCCACGATCAGATATTCAGCTTTCTTTTCGTTGAACGCGCGTAACAGTTCTTTCAAATCGGGGCTGTCTGCCATGCTTGAACTCCTCGACCATTACCACCATTTCCCACGCTGCGCGGAAGATTGCCTCATCACCCTGTAGCTGCCAAAACTCGATGTCAAATCCCCGATCAGGAAACCCGCCCCGAACAACTCGGGTCTTCCAATCTCGCTGAATATTGGCCATACCTTCTCCACTACCGCTGACAAAAGATAATCCTGAACAGAGTAGTACGCACCTCTCTGTATATCATACCGACACCGTTTTTTTCGCGTGGCTCGGCTGGAGGGAGGCCAGACCGAGAAGACCACGATTGGGGAGCGCGTTGGAAGCAGAACATGATCAATGCGTTCGTATTGAAGAAGGCCCTACCGGGCATTTGCTTCTTCTTGGCTAAAGACAAGCCCCGCATGCAAAGGACGTTGGAGCTTGCGCACGAGTGTCGGAGCACGCCTCGACGATTCGAATCTCGATCTGCTCTCCCTCTTTGAGACCGAGCGCTTCAACCACGGCCGAAGGCAACCGCACTGCTAAACTGTTACCCCATCTTGAGACTCGCATTGGCCTCCCTACTTCACGTAAATCGTCTCGCACAACTCTGTTGGTCTCTAGACCGTGTCCACAGAGGCTAGCCCCGACGAACGGGTGAAAAGATTGCGATGTCAGAACAGCCTGAGTTGGTTCTCGGAGGTACCTTCATGCCGCAAAGTCTTGCGGCGAATTCCTTCCTGCGGTGTGAGTGCTGACAACTCACCGGATGGTGCGATGACCGTCTCTGCGGCGACGAATTGCGCTTCTTGAGCGGGTTCCTGTGCGAGCCCTTCCATCTCTGACGATCTAGTGCAAAAGACTTCTTCTTGTCTCCTCTGTAACGAAGCCCAGACCTCATCCGCTTTCTCGCCGATCCCTTTCTCAGTGACTAGTTCCCGCGCCATGGCCATCAAGATGTCATCCTCGTCGTTGATGGCTTGCAGACCTTCCGAAGAGAACTTGCCTTCCATTGCCAAAGAGACCAGCAATTTCTTCCCCATTAGCCGCAAGCAGCTCTCCTGCATCGTTTCGGCATAGTGCAGAAATTTCACCTTCACGGGGAGTCGTTGCCCGATCCTCCAGCTCCTACGGCTCGCCTGCCGAAGGACGTAAATGGAGTACCCCTTCTCGTAAAACAAGATCGTTGGAAACTCGATCAGGTCGAGCCCAGTCTGGACAAGTTTCGGGTGACAGATGACTGCCTGTACCCCACCACGGAGCTGCCGTTCATACCAGCCCTCGCGCGTCTCAGGAGGTACATCGGTGGTCAGCACAGCGACTCGGACTCCCTCGTTCAAGAGGATCTGTTCCAGTCTTCGAGTCACGTCTCGCTTTTGTGTGTACACCGCATAGATTTGGCACCGGCGCCCACGCGTCAGCTCTGCTTTCACCTCTTCAACCAAGCGGCGCTCCTTGGCATAGACGTGGTCCTCGCTCAAATCTGGCGTTGCGGATATGAGGAACTTTTCGCGCCGTTGAGTTTCAGGGTCAAATTCCCATCCATACAGGTCTCCGAGATGAAACGGCCGGTCGGGATAAAGCAGCAAGGCGTTCAGGGCTACGCTCATCACCGACTGATTCCCGCGATGCTCCTTCAGTGCGGCCTTTACGTCCTCTTCAAGCTTCTTGTAGGCTTCTTTCAAAGGAGGGTCCATATCCACACTGACGACCTCCTCCCGGTAGGGCGGCAAGGCCTCGGAAATGTCCTCGAGCGAAATGAACGCTCCCAGGCTCATCAGAAAACGGCCAAAGAGCAGAGGCGATGCCCCTGGGCGGCGACGAACACGTTTCGTGACACGCGCTTCCGAGCAAGCATTATCCGCTGGCTCAATTACGGTGATCTTTTCGAGCAGGCCGTAGGTTTCCGTGAACATCCGCACCCCGGCTTCTCCATACTCAAACCCCTCTTGCACCATCCTGGCCGGATGCATACGGAACAGGATGTTGAAGACTTCATCGGCGTAGCCTCCGAGAAGCGTCCCAGTAAGGACTACTGTTCGTCGGGCACATGCAGCTAGCGTCCCGAGTGCATTTCCTTGGGCGGTATCTCCCTTTAACTCATGCACCTCATCCGCGATGGCGTAATCGAAGAAATCGGGCATGTAGCGACCGATGAAGTCCACGGGAGCGAAACGTCGGATTTTCCTTCCGTCCGCTTGCCACAACGCGCTATACAACTCGCGTCGAGATTTGGCGGCCTCGTCACCGTTCTGTCGGCCTAGAATTTCGCTCAGCTTTGCCTTCTTGAAATCCACGGAGAGAAGTCGCTGGCCATCCTCTCCAATATAGATCGGGCAGCCCGTGTCCGGGTTTACAACGCTCCCTTGGTAGCGCCCGCATGGAGCAAGCGCGTACGCATGTCGCCAGAAGTAACTGAGCTTCCCGCGGTCACGCCCAACAATGAATAAGGCCGGGAATCCACAAATCGAATCCCAACGCTGACGGGCAGTGCGCGCGCTCTTCCGCTGGCGCAACTCCGTGAGCGTCGTGCGCAGCCCTTCCCGGATGATGCGGCCATGGCGCACCCTGACTTCGTTAACTCCTACATTGCCCACGGAACTTGTCGGAGTTCGGAGACCGTCGATGAAGAAAACGCGCACGCGCGGTAGAGTCTGAAATGCTTCTCGCGCCCATTTCTCTACCAACTGGGGCGGAACCATGGCGAGGGCCGTGAATGGCTTGCGGTCACTATGAACGTGGACAGCGCCGAGCGAAATCAAAGTCTTTCCAGTTCCACACTCCGCGATCACCGCCGCGCCCCGTGCCTCATCCCAGCGCTTTACCACGCCCATCATCGCGAGCGTCTGGGCAGGAAACGGCTTACGAAGGAGTTGACCGGTGAGCGGCGAAGCTACATCGTCGAAGCCTTGCAGTGGCGGATAGGTCTGAAGAATCCTCTCGCCCAGTTCGTGGGCCCACGCACGCAAGTATTCGTTGATGTCTTTCGGTAGTGGCATACATTTTTCCTCACGATTTGTTCAGTCGAAGCGAGGGGGTGCAGGGCAGCGAGAAGGGGACGAACAAATTTAAGAAGCAGCGGTTGTCAAAACGGGGCCGTTGCAGGTCGAGTTCCGCTTAATCGGGCAAGCGAATTGTTTCTAAGTTCTCCGTAATCCGTCGAGAGCTGATGCCAAGCACGAAGATCACTTCCCACAAGCCGACTTATCGTTACTGATCGGCTCGACATGGATCACTTCCGGTTTGCCGACAATCCAGGAGTTGTGAGCTACGTAAAGAGACCAATCGATCTGGTCCTCTGGTCCGTTCTGATACCATTTCCGAGCGCTCGGGAGCCTAGAACTCCAGGCGCAATTGAAGCCCGATCATGCGGGGGGTGCTATCGCCGCCCAAACCGACGCCGAGCAAGCCAGTCGGCGGAGAGGTCGTGGAAGTAATTGCGCCAAACCCGCTCTGGGTAGCAGGATTTCCTGGAATGCCCGCCAGCACCATGCTCGGAAGCGCAAAATTTGGATGGTTGAATACATTGAAGAATTGCACGTCGAAGCGCATCTTCACACGCTCGGTCACAGGA
>Ga0210400_10000187_pt1 | contig 78045 bp, 72 predicted proteins | sample IncBWH26MmetaG_FD_155456 | JGI IMG/M metagenome (GOLD analysis project Ga0210400, IMG submission 155456) | Forest soil microbial communities from Barre Woods Harvard Forest LTER site, Petersham, Massachusetts, United States - Inc-BW-H-26-M | ecosystem: Environmental > Terrestrial > Soil >... | reverse complement strand
GCGATACACAAAATCTATGCTCGTGAAGTCCGCCAGCTTGCCGAGCAGCGCCGAGCCGACTCCTCCCAATCCAAACGCGAATCCAAAGAACAGTCCCGAAATCATTCCTACTCTTCGCGGCAGCAATTCCTGCGCGTAAACGAGAATCGCGGAAAACGCCGAGGCCAGAATCAACCCGATCACTATGCTCAAAACGCTGGTCCAGAATAAATTCGCGTACGGCAAGACGAGTGTGAACGGAAGGACCCCCAGTATCGAACACCAAATCACGTACTTGCGTCCGATCCGGTCTCCTACGGGTCCGCCGATGATGGTTCCCGCAGCCACAGCCGCAAGAAATACAAACAGATGAAGCTGCGCGCTTTGCAACGACACATGAAACTTATGGATTAAATAAAACGTGTAGTAGCTGATCAGGCTGGCCAGGTAGAAGTATTTAGAAAACATAAGCGCGACCAGGATCGCCATGCAAAACACAATCTTTCTCTCCGGCAGTACCGGGTGGTATTCGGACGCCGGCAATGGCGCCTCTCTTCCCGCGTGAACCGTGCGGTACTTCGGCTGGTTCGCCCAGCTTTTCTTGGCCCAGGCGCCAATTCGCGCGAGCAGCACGATTCCCAGCAGGGCCACAAACGAAAACCAGGCGACGCTGGCTTGCCCCCGCGTTAGGACAAACGCGGCCAGAAGTGGCCCCAGCGCTGATCCTGCGTTGCCCCCGACCTGAAATAGCGATTGCGCCATTCCATGCTGGCCCCCCGAGGCCATGCGCGCCACGCGCGAGGACTCCGGATGAAACACGGACGACCCGATTCCCACCAGCGCTGCCGACACCAAAACCGTTCGGTAATTAGGCGCCCTCGACAATAACAACAGCCCGATGAGAGTAATTCCCATGCCCACGGCCAGCGAGTACGGCCGCTGCCTCCGGTCGGTGTAGTGCCCCACCACAGGCTGCAAAAGAGATGCCGTCACCAGCGACGTAAGCGCAATCAAACCTACTTGCCCAAAATCAAGATGGAACGATGTTTTCAGGATTGGATAAATTGCCGGAAGCAGCGATTGAATCGTATCGTTCAGCAGGTGGCAGAAACTGATCGTCAGCAAGACCTTCATCGCGGTCTTTTCGGTCGCGCCGCTCTGCGGCTCCATCCCTACTGCCGGAAATGTCGTCTCGCTCGCCATCAATTGTTGTGCTATCGGCACTGCCCCTGTTACTCAGCTTCGCTCGCGACTTCGCTCTCTACTTTACCATCCGTGGCAAAGAAAACGCGCGAGTCACAGGCTTGTGCGGGGAATATTCGGCGAGAGTTCCATTTCGATGGTCTAAGGGAGCTCCGGAGAGCAAAGACGCAATGGGAAAACGCAGTTTTTTACAATTTGTGGCAGCTATGATGCTCGGTCACTTGCTTGCCATTTTCAGGATAAGTTGGACCATCGATTGAATACTCGCTGTCCGACTTTTTCGAGAACCTGGCGTCGCCTTCGGGGGGCTCCTGTCGGATGGTTTTCGCGAAGTAGTTAATGTATTTGTACGACCAGCCATTGGCCGTGTCCGTCATTCGGATCGGAAAGTATAGACCGTTGCTGACCGCGAGAAATCGCACCCAGCCCTGCTTCTCTTCATCGTAGCCAATGAGGGCTTCCCCAGTGATTGCTGCCTCGTTTTCTCCGAACTGCCGCGGAGGAAAGTCATATGTCTCTCTGAGCCAAAGGTCTCCAAGCACTTTCGTATATGTCGTCTTGTATTTTCCGGCAAACGTGCCGACCGTATGGTCGCAGCTCCAGGTGCCGACCAGGTAGTCGACCGTCGCCATCTTCTCCTTGGCTGTCGGCTTCTTCTGCTCAGCTTGAGGAGCCGCTTCTGTAGATATACGCGCTACGAACATTATTGCCACAACTGCAAACGACCAAAATAACTTACGTTTCATAAGACCTCCAAAAAAGTAGGTTGGGTAAAAGATCAGTCCGCACGCAGCGCGCGGGCCGGATCGGTCCGCGTCGCGCGCCACCCGGGCAAAAAGCACGCTAGCAACGACGCAACAATCATCACCGCCAATGCCGACCCGAACGCCAGCGGGTCGTATGGGCTCACCTTGTACAGGAGGTTCCCCAGCAGTCGCGTAAATGCCAGTGCCACCGCGGCGCCGAACAACACGCCGCCTCCGGTCAATGTCAGCCCACGCGACAGCACCAGCCGCAACAGATTGGACGCGCCTGCACCGAGCGCCATGCGCAACCCCAGCTCGCGCGAGCTCTGCGACACCGCGTATGACATCACGCCATAGAGTCCGATGGTAGCGAGCAGCAGCGCCAATCCTCCTAGAACACCAACTAGCGTTACGGCCACCAACTGCGGCGACGTTGAGCGATCCACTTGCTCTTGCAGCGTGATCACCTCGTAGAGCGCCAGGCCCGGATCCAGCGCGTGCACCTCGCGCGCCAGCGCCGTCGCCATCGTCTCCGCGTTCAGCGGGGTTCGGATAAACAAATCTGCCCCTCGCGAGAAATTCTGGCGCAGAGGCACGTAGAAAAAGGGTTTCGGCGTCTCCCGAATGCTCTCGTATTTGGAGTCTTTTGCCACACCAATCACCTGCATCCAGCGGCCCTTGACCTGAACCCGCTCGCCAATCGGATTCTTGCCGCGCCAATACTTCGCGGCCATTGTTTCGTTCACGACGGCCACCAGAGCGGTCTTTTCGTCGTCCGCCCGCGTGAATTCGCGGCCGGACACCAAGGGAATACCCATCGTCACGAAGTAGTCCGGGCCCACCTCGTTGTATTCCAGCGTGGGCTGTTCCTCCGGCGGCGGCTGATATCCATCCACGGCGATCGGTGTCTCGGAATAGCTTCCATAGCTCAGCGGCGTCATCCGCCCAAATGCAGCCGACTCCACGCCGGGCAGCGCCTTCACGCGCTCCAGCATCTCGTCCTGGAAACTCTGCGCGCGCGGCGCATCGTACCCTGCCGACACCAAAGAGACAGCCGTCTCCAGCACTCCGTGCGTCGAAAAACCCGGGCTGGAATTTCGAATTCGCTGCAGGCTCTGCAACAGCAATCCCGCCCCAACCAGCAATACAAAACTCAGCGACACCTGAACCAGCACAAGCCCCGAACGCACCCACGCTCTTCCACCGCCTCCAACGACGCCCGCCGCATCGGCTTTCAACGCGCCAGCGAGATCGAGTTTGCGCGTCTGAAATGCGGGGACCAATCCGACCAACAGTGTCGCGAGCATGCAAACCCCGGCGCTCACCGCTAGCACGCGCCAATCGATTTCCCCTGGCAGATGCATTTGCACTCCGCCCCGGGCCGGGAATAGCAGCACCAGCGCGTGACGACACCAGTACGCCACCAGCAGGCCTCCGGCTGCGCCAAACGCGGAAAGGACCAGTCCTTCCGTAACCAACTGTTTCACCAAGCGCGCGCGCCCCGCGCCGATGGCAAGCCGGACCGTCATCTCTTGGCGCCGCGCGAACGACCTGACTAACAAAAGATTGCCGACATTGGCGCATGCGATCAGCAGAACAAAAACAACTACTGCGAACATGATCTCCAGCGTGGGCAGCAGCGTCCTCGCGTTGTTGAATGGCGTTTGCCACAACGGCCACAGTTTTATCCCTCGGCCCCGGTTTGTGTCGGGATAAGCGACCTCCAACCGCGTCGCCACGGCCGAAATCTCTTCCTGCGCCTGCCTCAGAGTGACGCCGGGCTTGAGTCTTACGTACGCTTCAATCCACCTCGCGCCGCGATCTTCCAGTTTGTACCCGCTGCCTTCAAAGTTTTCCTCCATCGACGCAGGGACCCAGAACTGCATGCCCCAGCCCACGAAAGTTCCATAAAAACCCTCTGGCATGACGCCGACGATGGTGTGTAAGACGCCGCCGAGCCGCTGCGTCTTCCCGATGATTTGCGGATCACCCTTGAATCTTCCCTGCCACAGCTGGTAACTGATCACCGTCACGGGATGCGCATTCCGCCCGACGTCTTCGCCCGGCTCGAATCCGCGGCCAAGAATTGGATGAACCCCGATCGCATCGAAATAATTCGCCGATACGATGCTTCCTGTCGTCACCTCTGCGCGGTCGCCAATACTGAGCGTCGTCCCCGTAATTTTACTTACGATGAAGGAATCAATCAGTGTGCAGCTCCTCTGCAAATCGAGGACGTCCGGCCAAGAAATTGCCGTTGGGTCGGATTCGCCGCGCGCTGTTCCGGTGATTGCGAGCAGTTGCTCCTGGTGGACTACCGCCGGGTACGGGCGGAATAAGATCCCTTCGATCCAACTGAATACCGCTGCGTTCGCGCCGATTCCCAGCGTCAAGCAAAGAATTGCCAACGCGGAAAAACCCGGACTGCGCCGCAGCATTCGCAAACCAAATCGGAGGTCTTGCAGCGTGGTCTCGATCATCGGCAGCCCTCTCTGTTCGCGGTAAAGCTCCTTGGTCTGCTCGATACCGCCGAAACCGCGGAGCGCCTCACGCTGTGCCTCCTCCCCACTCATGCCTTTGGCTAGATTTAGCTCCACCGCCATCTCCAGGTGCGAGCGAAGTTCCGCCGCCAGGTCATCTTCAAGATGACTCCTGCGAAACATCGCACCCAGCCGCCGGACGAACATGAGGTAACGTTCTCTCATAAAACCTTCAGTTCGTCCTCAACACCCGGTTGATCATCGCCGACATGCGGTCCCAGCTTTCCGCTTCCTCCTCGAGCTGCTTTCGCCCCGCTCGCGTCAGCGAGTAATACTTTGCCTTGCGGTTGTTCTCCGAAACGCCCCACTTGGACGCGATCCAGCCGCGCTGCTCGAGACGCAGCAAGGCGGGATATAGCGTCCCCTGGTTCAATTGCAGCAAGTCTTGCGAAACCTGCTGTATGCGCAACGCGATCCCGAAGCCGTGCATCGCTCCCATGGAATCGAGCGTTTTCAGCACCAGCAAATCGAGGGTTCCCTGCAGGACTTCGCTTTTGGAAGTTGCCATACGCTCCTTTTGACGGTCAACAGGACAAAAGGTGAGGTTACCACACTTCTGTTGACCCTCAACAGAAGTTTTGCCACCGCCGACGTAACAGCAGGTGTTTGAGCCGGCAAATTCTATGCCAGGGGAATTGGGCGTAAAAAGGGCGCCGCCTCGGGATTCGGACCAGAGGCAGCGCCCGGTTTTGACACCTTCCCGCGCCGCTATCGCGGCTCGGATTTACTCTTAAACGTCAGTCCTTGTCCTCAGCACCATCGTGATCGAAGTGGAAGAAGTCAAACAGGTCGCCGATCGCAGGACTGTTCTGCGGCACGTAGGGATTATCTTCATCTGCAACCGGGTTCGGGAAATTATCCCGGCTCCGCTGGGTCAAGGGCTTCAAACCCCAATTTCGCTCGATGAATTTGAGGATCGAGACATGGTCGAGGTAGGTATGGTTAACATGCCCGCCCTTGGTGAAGGGCGAGATGATGAGCAGCGGGATGCGCGGGCCGTCGCCGAAGAAATCCAGCGGCTGGATGTACCCCGAGTCATAGTAGCCGCCGCCTTCGTCGAAGGTGATGATCAGCGCGGTCGAAGCAAAGAGATCGGGCCGGGCCGTGAGATGATCGACGGTTTTTTTGATCATGCCTTCCAGTAGATCGAGCTTCGAGGAGGCCGGGTGGCCGTCGAGCAGGCCGTCCGGCTTGACGAAGGAGACGGAAGGAAGGGTTTCGTTGTCGATGGCATTGAAGAAATCCGTCGCATCCTTGATGTGTGCGGTACGCTGGGCTGTATCGCCCATGATGGAGGTGGCGTAGGACTCGAAGTTGCAGATGTTGCAGTAGGCCGCACCAATCAGCACGGCCGGATCGGTGCTGGTCGGATTGTGCTGGAGATTCACGGCGGCGTTGTATGCACCGCCGTAGTAGGCCCAGGAGATGTTCTTTTCATTGAGCGCGTCACCGATGGTGCGGATATTAGTCGGGGGAACGGAGCCGCCCTTGGCAATTCCCTTGGTGTCCACCGTGCCGTCTGGCAGAAAGCCGGGCGAGTCGTTGTTGATCATGTAGAAGTGCTTCGCTTCGCAATTCGGATTGGGATGGTAAGGGAGCGACGCCAGGTAATCTGTAATCGGCCTAATCCCCGGCTGGGTCGTATCGCCGCACTCGGTGAAGTTGCCGTCGAAATTGATGTCCACCGTGTACTGGTTGTTTGAGCCTGGCAGCGGATTGGGATTGGCAATGCGCGCTGGCGGTGTGGTGGCATTGCCCTTGTCGGTAGTGGGATTGCCCTTGTTGTCGGACCAGAAGATGGCATCGCCGGTGCCGAGCATGAAGTGATTCGCACCGGTGCCGCCCATGAACGATTGGTGAAAGTTGTCGCTCATCGAGAATTCATCGGCGAGATGCTTGAAGACCGGGGCATCTCCCGTCTGAACGTTATAGAACGCCATCGAGTTCCCGCCGCCGTTGTCGTCCACTTGGTTGGCAATGGGGAAGCTGAAGGGATCAGGTTCGCTCGTATAAGAAGTAATGACGAAGGGATACAGGTCGCTCAGGCAACCCGAGGGGTTCTGGCGGGTAGCGTTGGCAACGTTGCAATCCGACTGTTGCCACATCTCGAAGAGCCGGTGCGTGGTGTCCCCTGTGTAGGAATCGTAGGGAAGGTCCGCGCCCTTGAGCGGAAATGGCCCGTTCGGAAGTGCATTGAAATTCTGTATTCGCGAATCGAAATCTGGAAGCTCAGCACTTTGTGGGGCCCCAGACGCGCCGGTGGTCAGAAGGCCGAGATCACCGGGTTCCAGCGATGGCTCGATCGCGGCCAACAAAGAGGTTGGGGTGGACGGGGGAAATGGAGGCGGCTCTCCTGTGGCGGGGCTGGGTGAAAAATTCAGGGTCGGCTCTGGCAGCGTCGTGTAAGGCACCTTCTCACTGTCATCCAAGCTGATGTAGTAACTGGTCCGGAATGGGGGAATCGCCTGGGACTGAGCTGCTTTGGAGAATTTTGGCCCCGGCGTGCCGTCAGCATTGATGATTCCCTCCGACAGTAAGTTCTTGACGTGTTGGCCTCTTCTCGGCTTATAGGTAGCAAAAACATGATCGAACGTGCGGTTTTCGCCGATGAGTACAATCACGTGCTTAATCGGCGTACGCGTCTTGCTATGTTCTTTTTCCTTCGCCTCGACGGAACTGACGAGCAGTCCCCCGAAGCTGAATTGCACAATCGTAATTCCTACGATGATGGTCTTGATGCCGTGCAGACACTGCTCAAAGAAGCCCTTCAGGTGCATGGTCTCTCCTTCTCTCTCATCCGTGTACGCAGCCACGTGCGATCTGCGCCGTGAGACGATGCGCCTCAAGAGTTACGAGTTGATTGTGTGTTTGTGAAATGCAGGTGACAGGGAGCGCTACAAGCTTTAACAAATAGAAGACAATATTTCTCGAAGATATTTCACGGCATTTACAATTCGTTCATGCCCAATTGGGGTTGGGGTTTGCTCTCGTCACTCGTCACTCGTCACTCGCCACTATTCCTACTGCGGCCCCGTAAAATATGTCTTGCGATGGCGCACATGATAATCCCCGCCGAAGACTTTAACTTCCAGATTGCGATAGGTGTTCGCGGGGCCGCGCGGGTTGGGATAATACGCCAGGCGGTACTGCGTGCGAAGTTCGCGGTCGATGCGGTCAAAAATGATGCCGAGGTCGGCCGGAGAATCGGGATAAAACATCGCGCCGCCCGTCGTATCCGTCATGGTTTCGAGGGCATGTTCCCCGGCCGTATTGCGGCCGCTTTCGCTCTTCACCGGGCGGATAACGATGGTGTAGAGCAAAGCCCCGGAGCGTACTGCGGCTTTGCGCGCCTCTTCGAATTCGCTATGGCTGGTGGTTTCGCCCGCGTCGGTCACCATGACGATGACGCGGCGCCGGTCCTGTTCGCTCCGCTTCTCGAGTGCGTGGGCGCCGAGAACCACGGCATCATAAATCGACGTGCCCGCTCCCGGCGGAATTCTCCGCACCGCTTCCTGCAACGAAGCCACGTGATCGGAGAAGGCCGCGAGTTGCGTCACGTTTTCGTCGAAGGAAAAAACACCCAGGCGATCTCCCGGACGCAGCACCTGCCGGATGAAGTGCGCGGCCGCTTCCTGCTCGAAGCTGATTTCCTTGTGCGCGCTGAGGCTGGCGTCGATCATCAACGCCAGATCGAGCGGCTGCTGTGTCTCCGGTTCAAATACTTCGATCTTTTGCTGGACGCCTTCCTCAAAAAGTTGAAAGGCTTGCTGCGGAAGGTCCGGCGATGGTCTGTTCTTGTCGTCGAGCACGCTCACCAGCACGCTCACGAGATTGACGTTAACTTTGATCTTGCCGCGCTCCTGGCTGGTCGCGGGAACCGGATCCGGGCTGTAATCCCCTGGGTTGACAGGCGTCGGGGGTGGCGTATTGGTCGACGTGGCAGCAGGACGCGGGGGTTGCGCGGGTTGCGCCCAGGGGGGCCGGTCAGGTTTCTCCTGGGAAGCGGCATTCCCGCTCAAGAAAAAGCCGGCCAGGAAGAGCAACGGTAGAGCGTTGGTCGGGTGGCGCACCATGTAGTGACTAAGATGCAGATTTCCTCGCTGGGGCTTCCGCAGGCACGGGAGGAAGTTCGCCGTCTGCCCACACCGCGCCGCCCTCGAAATACTCTTTTTTCCAGATGGGCACGGTGCGCTTGAGCGTGTCGATGGCGAAGCGGCAGGCCTCGAATGCAGCCGGGCGGTGTGGCGAGCTTACGGCAATGAAAACGCTGGTTTCTCCGATTTGCAGCCGCCCGAGCCGATGGGCCATTGCGACGCGGTGGATCGGGAATTTCGTGTGCATTTCCACTGCTATTTCTTGCATTTTCACGAGGGCCATGGACTCGTACGCTTCGTAATCGAGGTAAAGCGTGGGGCGCCCATGCGAATGGTTGCGGACGCAGCCATCGAAGGTGACCACGGCCCCGTCCTCGGCGCCGCGCACGTGGCCGATAAGAGCAGCAGCTTCAATCGCTTCTCGCGTGAAAAGGATTTGATCGTCGTGGAGTGGCACGGTCATGCGAATACGCCTCAGCCCCCGCTGACCGGAGGAAGAAAGGCCACTTCGTCGCCTGTGTGCAACGGCGTGCTCCATGCGGCGAATTCCTGATTGCGCGAGGCGGCCAAAGACGCGCGAAACTTAGCCAGCTCTGGCCGACGGCTTGTGAAGACCGTGAAGAGCTGCTCGATCGTAGCGCCAGCGGCGATTTCCGCGGAATCTTCGCCCTGGCCCGCGATTTCCTTGAGCCGGCCGAAGAACAGTACTTTGACGCGCACGGTTTGCGAAACAACTGGCATAACAGAATTGTAACCCGCGAGCAGAGGCTCGGCTAGTGCCGCTATCGCTCGAACGTGTCGAGTCGGCCTAGTCCAAACATGTTCGCTGTTCAACAGTCCCTTGTAGGGGCGCAGCAGCGCGGCGCCCCAGCTTGGAACCAGCGCTTTGGACTCCCTCGCGGAGCGCAAGAAGGCACAAAAGTGAAGGTTTCAGCGAGGTCGCATAATTTGAATAATACGATGTCTTGACCGCAAAGCAATTGTTGCGTAGTCCTAGATGAGACGATAACGCTTGAAGAATCCCCTCAAGGTTCAAAAATGTGACGCATCTCACGGCAGAACGGAAGAGAAAATCATGAAAATACTCGTGACTGGATCGACGGGGCTCGTGGGAACGGCGCTAGTCCGCAAACTTGCTGGCGCGGGCCACACCGTTTGGCGGCTGATGCGGCCGGAAAGCGCAACCCGCGCCGGAACGAAAGATGGATTTGACGTCCCATGGAATCCTGCCACAGGAGAATTAGGCGGCGCCGGCGTGGGTGCGGACGCGGTCGTGAATTTGTCTGGCGCTTCCATCGCGGAGCGACGGTGGGGCGCGGAACGCAAATCTGTGTTGCGATCGAGCCGTGTGGACGCAACGAGAGCGTTGGTAGCGGCGCTCGCGAAAATGAATGCGCGCCCCAGCGTTCTCGTATCCGCGTCTGCAATCGGGATTTACGGGAACCGAGGCGACGAGCTGCTCACGGAAGAAAGCGCGTCAGGCTCCGCCTTTCTCGCGAGCCTCGCGCAGGACTGGGAAGCAGAAGCGCTAAAAGCAGAGGCGCTCGGAATTCGCGTGGTGCTGGCGCGATTTGGGATCATCCTGGCGCGGCATGGAGGCGCGCTCGCGAAAATGATATTGCCCTTCAAGTTTGGCGCGGGTGGGAAAATTGGCTCCGGCCACCAGTGGATGTCCTGGGTGACGCTCGAAGACACCGTGGAGATTCTGCGTTTCGCCCTGGAAAACGCGGCGGTGCGCGGTGCCGTGAATGTCGTCGCCCCGAACGCCGCAACAAATTCCGAATTTACGAAGGAGCTGGCGAAGGCGATGCATCGTCCTGCGCTTTTCCCTGCTCCGGCTTTTGCTCTGCGGCTGGCGCTCGGAGAAATGGCGGACGCGCTGCTCCTATCTAGCCAGCGCGTCGCCCCGCAAAAATTGCAGCACCTTGGTTATCGCTTTCTTCACCCGGATTTGCCCACCGCGTTTTCCGCCGTTCTGTCTTCCGGAAAGTCTCGTCCGTCCTTCTGCGTATAAGGTCTATGCCGAGTCGCTCAACGGGGTTGTCGATCCTTCGCAGATCTCCGACGCCACGGCGACGCTGTGCCGGAATTCAACGACGGACCCGGGCTGGCCGCCGCTGCAAGGTTGCGTCGTCCCCGCAGTGAACGCAAGCTTCACCACGCGAACACGCCCAGGCCCTTGAGGGAGCTCATGGAAATGACTTCGCAGTGATATTCAGGGGAAACCAGGAGTTGGTAGCGCTAACGGGAATCGAACCCGTATTTTAGCCTTGAAAGGGCTACGTGCTAACCGTTGCACCATAGCGCCACCGGAGTTGCGGTGTGAAACCATTACCAGAATAAGAAAAATCAGGTGAATGCACAAGCGATTGCGAGCCACTTCTGCCAGGCTCCGGAGCGATTTCAATCCATCCACAAATTGACAGTCGAGATTGCCAATGGCATGATAGCCGCGCTCATGAATTATTCGAGTCTCTCCAGGACGTTCCCTTGGTCCCCTACATAATAGCCGCCGTACTCTTCGTTCTGTTTGTCTCAGGGCTTCGTATCGCTCAAGAGTATCAGCGCGGCGTCGTTTTCCGCCTTGGCCGCTACAAAGGGTTGCGCGGTCCCGGGCTATTCTGGATTATTCCGCTTGGTATCGAGCGCGCCGTGATCATCGACATCCGCACGAGAACGGTCTCGGCCGAACAACAGGAAACCATCACTCGCGACAGCGTCACAATCAAGGTCAACGCCGTTCTTTGGTATCGCGTCATTGATGCGGCAAAGTCGGTTATTGCCGTTTCGGATGCCGCCCATGCCGTCTATCAACTGGCGCTGACCAGTCTCCGCAACATCATAGGACAGCACGATCTCGACGAGGTCCTGCAAGAGCGCGACAAAATCAACGGCCTTCTGCGCGAAAACATCGCCAGCTCGACGATTCGCTGGGGCGTTGAAGTAGAGCGATTCGAGATGAAGGATGTCGAGTTGCCGGTCGACATGCAGTATGTTATGGCCATGCAAGCGGAAGCCATTCGCGAAAAACGGGCCCGGATCATAAAGGCCGAAGCCGAACTGGAGGCGTCAGAAAAGCTTTCGGCGGCCTCGGCCCAAATGGCAGGCAATCCCGCAGCGCTCGAGCTGCGCCGCATGCAGATGGTGTCAGAGGTGGGCGCAGAAAACAACAGCACCGTTGTCCTCATGATTCCCTCGGATTTCGTAACCCTGTCCAAGTCGCTTAGCGAATACCTTCAAGAACTTGCTGCTGTGAGGCCTAAACCAAAAAGCTAGCTGCGCGACGGGTAAGCAGGACCGACATCCTCATCGCCTCATCGGACGCAAGAGAGATCCCTCGACTCCGATGGTCGCTCTGGAAAAACATGCCTCGTCGCATGTCTGGTTAACAATAAGACCCCGGCCCCCGGGTTTTTTGTAAGTGCTGCATCTAAAGAGTTTAGTGCTTCTGTAAGTGGTTTAGAATCAACACTTATGGCGTGCTCGCGAGTGTTGCTTCTAAAGGGTTTAGAAGCTGGGGAGCTTCAGGCTGGAAACTGGACAGAGTGGAGGAGCGGTCGCATCCTTGCACTTCTTGGTGAAAGCCTCTTCAGGTCTGTAAGCCCCGCGGACTTGGTCGAAAAATTGGTGAGCCAGTCAATAAAAAAGCGGCAGAAAAGCTGCCGCGCTTGGGGACTCCGCACTCTTACCTAAAGTTACGCTAGCACATTATTTAAAAACTGTCATGAGGCTTTGGGGAGGAAGCGCTCAGCCCTGGCGTTCTTGAAATTCCTCGTGCCAGGCCATCTGGATGGCTTCGAGTTTCGATTCGTTCGAGGCCGCTGGATCGCCCGAGAAGCCGGGAAGCTCGGTGATCCATTTGTGCATGTCGGTGAAGCGCACGGTGAGGGGATCGGTATCAGGAAATTTGTCGGTCAGCGCGATGGCGATGTCTTCGATGGCGTTCCAGTCGTAGGTTGGCGGCACGATTTGCTCCTGAAAAGAAAGATTGGCCACAGAGGCACGGAGGCACAGAGAAAAAAACTAAATTGAAAAATCCGGAGCCCACACCGAAATACAAAGAAAGGACATCCAGATTCCGAACCTCTGTGTCTCTGTGACTCGGTGGCCTCCCTAAATCTTAATGCTCGGCTTCCTTGGCGTAATTTTTGTTCCAGTCGGGAATTTCTATCACGATATCGGTGGTGCCGTCGGGGACGGTCTGGCAGCCGAGGCGCGATTTTGGCGTGATGCCGGGCGCTTCGTCGAGCTCGTCCAATTCGGCGTCAGTGGCTTCGTTACAAGATTCGAGCCCTTCACGCACGACAACGTGGCAGGTCGAGCAAGCGCAAACGCCGCCGCAGGCGTGGTCGAGGCCGGCTTTGATGCCCTCGGAGATGTCGAGGATGCTGCCGGGAATGCCATTGTGGCCGTACGGAATGTTCGCCGGGTCGACCTCAATGGTTTTTCCGCTGGGAAGAAATGTCACTTTATATTTCTTCGTGGCGGGTTTGTATTTGACTTCTTCAATGTATGGATTGCTGCCGCCCATTTTTCTCTCCTGCTGCTGATCAACCTTGCTTGAGTCGGGCGCAACCCGCCGCGGCGGGCGCCCCTACAAAAGAAAAATCAGACTTCCGCGAGCTTGCGGCCTTCGAGTGCCGTTGAGATCGCCGAGTTCATGAGCAATTCCGCGAGGTGCTCGGTCGCTTGATTCAGCTCGTCGATGCGCTTGCGCACCAGTTTATAGTCCGTTCCCGCGGCCGATTCCTTGAGACCGGCAACCGTGGCATCGATGAGCGCGCGCTCTTCACGGGGCAACGCGGAAGATTGCGGATTCGCGAGCGCCTTCGCCGTGGCGGTCAAAATTGTTTCGGCCTCGGTGCGCGCCTCGATCAGCTGCCGCTCGGCAAAATCCTGCTCAGCGTACTCGATCGATTCCTCGAGCATGCGCTCGATTTCCGTGTCGCTGATGCCGTAGCTCGGTTGCACTTCGACGGAGTGCTGCGCGCCGTTCCGCAAATCCTTTGCCGCGACTTGCAGGATGCCGTTGGCGTCGATGAGAAATTTTACCTCGATGCGCGACAAGCCGGCGGGCGCGGGAGGAACTTTCAGCGTGAAGCGCGCGAGCGAGCGGCAATCCTTGGCGAGTTCGCGCTCGCCTTGCAGAACGTGAATGTCGATGCCGGTCTGATTGTCGACGCCGGTGGTGTACAGCTCCTGCGCGCTCGCGGGAATCGTGGAGTTGCGCGGAATCACCTTGGCGACGGCGCCGCCGTAGGTCTCGATGCCGAGCGAAAGCGGCGTGACGTCGAGCAGCAGCATGTTTTGCACGCCGCGGTCGAGGATATTGGCCTGCACCGCGGCGCCCAGCGCGACCACTTCGTCGGGATTCAGCTCGGTGTGGGGCTTGCGGTCGAAAAATTCCTGCACGGTGCGGCGAATGAGCGGGGTACGCGTGGTGCCGCCGACGAGGACGACCTCGTCCAAATCGGCCGGTTTCAGTTGCGCGTCGGCGAGCGCAAGTTTCAAGGGCCCCATGGTGCGATCCACGATGGGGCGAATCAGGGCCTCGAAAGCGCCGCGGGTGAATTCATGCGCGAAGACAGAGCCGTTCGGCAGGGAAAATCGGAGGATGGCTGATTCCGAGGAAGAAAGTTCATGTTTGATGGCGATGAGCGCCTTGCGAAGTTCCTGAGCAAGTTCGCCGTGCGGCGAGAAGTCGATTTGATCGTGCTGGAGGATTTGTTCGTGAACGAAAGATTGCAGCAGATTATCGATGTCGTCGCCGCCAAGATGCGTGTCGCCGTTAGTCGAAAGCACCTGGTAGATGTCGCCTTCGCCGGTGGAAATCAGCTTGAGAATGGAAATATCGAATGTGCCGCCGCCGAGATCGTAGACGGCGACGCGGCCGCGCTGTTTTTCGTGCAGGCCATAGGCCAAAGCGGCGGCGGTAGGCTCGTTTACGAGCCGGAGAACTTCGAGGCCCGCGATCTTCCCGGCGTCTTTTGTGGCTTGGCGCTGGGCATCATTGAAATAGGCGGGCACGGTGATCACCGCGCGGTCCACCGTTTCGCCGAAATGCGCTTCCGCCCAATTTTTCAGCTCGCGCAGAATGAACGCGGAAATTTCCGGCGGCGTGAAGACGCGCTCGCCGAGCCGGACGCGAATAACGCCCGAGCTCGACGGGTCGATACGGAAGGGAAAAAGCTTCAATTCGCTTTGAATGTCGGCCGGGCCGCGCCCCATGAGGCGCTTCACGGAGTAAATCGTGCGTTCCGGCTGAGTCAACAGCCTGCGGCGTGCGGGTTCGCCGACGATGATGCTGCCGTCCGCGTCCAAACTCACCACCGATGGACAGAGTGTGTCGCCGTACGGACCGGGGATACACTTCGGCTGGCCCGTCTGCGCATCCATGTACGCGACGAGGCTGTTGGTCGTTCCGAGATCGATTCCGACGATTTGTCCCATGTTCTCTACCCACTCTCAAAAAAACCTGCGACCTAAAGACCGCGGCTATAACAATTCCTTCTGAACATTGGTAACCAAATTCCGAATGTAGGAGCGGCGATTGAGCAATTCGTTCAGCTTAGCCATAATTTTCCCACGCGTAACAGCGTCTCCATCGAGAGCATTGTCCCACTCGCGCGCTGCTGCTTGAAGCTGCGCATCGACTTCGCCGAGTTTCTCCTGGAAATTCTTTTCAGCGGTTTCTAAGCGTGCCTTCAAGGAAACGAGATCGCCGCCCGATGCTCTTGTGTCGCGCAGTTCGTCCAGTGACTCGTTCAGCTCGAAAACTTCTTCGAGCAGCTCCGGAGGCGCCTCTTGCTTGTGTTCGCCCTCTTTGCGCGTACCTTCAAGTTCGAGGAGGTACTCAACACGGGCGATGGGATCGCGCAAGAGGCGGTAAGCGTCATTCAATTGCGAGCTTTGCTCGAGCGACAACTCCCTTTCGCGCTCGGTAGCATTCACGAAATTGTCCGGGTGCAGTTTCCAGCTCAACTGCAAAAACTTTTTCTCCAGTCCGTCCATTTCGATCCAGAGCTTGCGCGGCATCTCGAAAAGCGCGAAATAATCGACGCCCTTTGGCAGCTCGAGGAGCTTGCCGCAGCTCGAGCAAAAATGCGCGCCGAGCGTGCGCTCCTGGCAGTTCCAGCAGGTCAGTGGCGGATTCGTAGCTGTCGATGGTGCAGTCATAACTATTAGAATTACCAAATCTTGAGCCAACCGAGGGCCTTTTCTGAGAACCGCTCAAAAATAATCGGCCCTGCGAGCTCGAAGAACAGCGACAGTGTCAGCTCCAGAAGATCCCACATGAGCATTCACCCGACGGAGGCACAAAAAAAGTGGCTGGCGGTGCGGCTGCCAACCACTTGTGCGGATCAGCCCGCGCCGAGTTTGACCGGGGAACAGGCTGAAGCCTGTTCTACCCTAGGCCGTGAAGGAGCTGCCGCAGCCGCAGTTCCGCGCCGCGTTGGGATTCTGGAAAACAAATCCCTGGCGCATCAGCGTCTCTTCGTACTCGAGCGTTGTGCCGTTCAAATAGAGAAAACTTTTCGGGTCGACGAAAATACGCGCGCCATGTTCTTCAAAAATTTTGTCGCGGTCACGCGCCTGCGTATCGAGGCGCATGGCATAGGACAAGCCGGAGCAGCCGCCGCCCTGCACGCCCACGCGCAGCCCGCCCTGCTCGGGCGACACGCCTTCCTTCTCGAGCAGCGCGCGGATTTTTCGTGCCGCGCGTTCGGTCAAGTGAATCTTCGCGGTCGTTGGAGTGATGACTTCTGTAGCCATAAAAATCCCGTTCCAATGAATCTGGGTGCCGGCCTTGTGTGCCGAGATCCTTCACGTCCCGGTCGGAACCGGGACACTCACGATGACAGTCCCGGAGGCCTAGCGTTTAATGCGCCGCCTTTTCGGTGACCGGCACTTCCACGCCATGCTTCTTCTTCCAGTCGCCGATGGCCGCCTTGATGGCGTCTTCGGCAAGCACGGAACAGTGAATCTTCACCGGCGGCAGCGAGAGCTCGCGCACGATGTCCGTGTTCTTGATGGAGAGCGCCTCGTCGACCGTCTTGCCCTTCACCCATTCCGTGGCGAGCGAGGAGCTGGCAATCGCCGAGCCGCATCCAAAGGTCTTGAACTTGGCTTCTTCAATGACCTGGGTGTCGGGATTGATCTTCATCTGCAACTTCATGACGTCGCCGCACTCCGGCGCGCCCACCAATCCTGTACCGACGTTGGGGTCTTCCTTAGGAAGGCTTCCGACGTTGCGCGGATTGTTGTAGTGATCAACGACCTTATCGCTATATGCCATTACCGCTACTCCTTTTGTCCGCCGCCAGCCGCGAAACGACTAGCTGCTTCTCGCAAGATTTGCCGTGCTCACAAAACCCGCGCTGCGCAACGCCTTGTCCGTAAGCGAAACATTCGGCACCCACGCCGAACGCCCCGCCGTCAATTGACGCAGTGCATCCTTGATGTACTCGGCGCCGACGCCGAGCAGCTTCAGGAAGGCGCGAACTTCCTGAAGGTGATGAAACGAGCGCTCTCCCGCCGGAGAGTTTTCATCGCTGTCGCCGTAGGGCACAAACGCGACGCGAAACGCGGCGCCGGTGCCGGCGATCGAGCGGTGAATTTGAATTGTTCCTTCGTTTGCCATGTGTTTTGTAGGCGATCCTTTACGCCGTCTGCCATTTCATTTTCGAAATATCGATGCCTTCCTTGGCCATTTCATAGAGCGGAGAAAGCTCGCGGAGCTTGGTGACCACTTGCACCATTTTGTCGGTGACATAGTCGACTTCCTCCTCCGTGTTGAATCTGCCGAGGCCGAAGCGAATCGAGGTGTGAGCGAGGTCTTCGCCCACCCCTAATGCTTTGAGTACGTAGCTGGGCTCGAGGGTTGCCGAGGTGCACGCGGAACCACTCGAAACCGCGATGTCGTTGATCCCCATGAGCAGCGACTCCCCTTCGACGTAGGCGAAGCTCATGTTGAGGTTGTTCGGGAGGCGATGCTCGAGCGAACCGTTGATGAAAACCTCATCCAGCTTGGATTCGAGGTTTTTCTTCAGGCGGTCGCGCAGCGCGCGCAGCCGGACGCTCTCTTCCGGCATTTCCAACCGCGCAAGTTCAGCCGCCTTGCCAAGACCCACGATGCCCGGCACATTCAGCGTGCCCGAACGCATGCCGCGCTCGTGCCCGCCGCCGTCGATAATCGCGGAAAGCTGAACGCGCGGATTGCGCCGGCGAACGTACAACGCGCCGACGCCCTTGGGTCCATAGAATTTGTGTCCGCTGATGGCCAGCAGATCGATGTTGTCTTTCTGCACGTCCACCGGAATCTTGCCCACCGCCTGCACGCCGTCCACGGCGAAGATAATGCCGTGTTCCTTGGCAATCTTGCCGATTTCCGTGATCGGATTGATCACGCCAATCTCGTTGTTGGCGTACATGATGGTGATCAGGATGGTCTTCGGTGTAATGGCCTTGCGCACATCCTCGGGATCCACGCGGCCGTCTTTGTGTACCGGCAAATAGGTCACTTCGTAGCCGTACTTCTCCAGGCGCTTACATGTATCGAGAACAGCCTTGTGCTCGATAGCCTGGGTGATGATGTGGTTGCCCTTTTCGCGGTACATCTCCGCCACGCCCTTGATCATCAGGTTGTCGGACTCCGTGGCGCCGCTGGTGAAAATGATCTCCTTGGGAGTCGCTCCGATCAGCGCAGCCACCTGTGCGCGGGCGTTTTCCACAGCTTCCTCCCCGGCCCAGCCGAAGGAATGGTTGCGGCTTGCGGCATTGCCGAATCTCTCGTTGAAATACGGCAGCATCGCTTCGACGACGCGCGGGTCAACCGGCGTGGTCGCGTGATTGTCCATGTAAATCGGCAGCTTTACAGCCATTTCAGGTCTCCTAACTCTAATTTCCCAGCGACCGCGAACCGGTCGACAGGGCGACAAGCGCGGGCTCTTGCAGCTCGTCGCTCATCTGCGAAATCGTGACCGTGCCGAGCACGCTCAAAATGCTTTCGTTCACCCGCCGCAAAGGCTCGCGCACGGAGCAACGTTCCGTCGCGTCACAATTGCCATGACTCGTGACGCACGAGGTAATCAGCACTGGCCCATCGATCGCCGAAATTACATCCAGCGCGCTGATCTGCCCGGGGTCCTTGGCGAGCTGATATCCCCCGCTCGAGCCATGTTTGGCGATCACAACCGACTGACGCGCCAGCTTCTGCAGCACTTTGGCCATGAGTGTTGCTGAAATCCCGTACTCTTCCGCGATCTCGCCCGCGCTGCAGGAGTGTTTTTGCCGGTGCATCGCCAGATGCTTTACGGCAATCAACCCGTAGTCAGCCTTCTTTGAGAGCTTGAACATCGACTCGTTTACTGGCCCCCCGCCATATGCGACTAAATCAGTCGCAAATGAAATATACACCATTTTCTAGTCCGAGTCAAACCGGAAGGCTCCAAAAGCCGCCCCAAAGCCCTGTCTTTCCTTCAACTTATAATAAGACTGAATTGGTCTTAATTTTACCAGCAGTTTGCGCCCAACGGTCGTTTTGGGCGCTGAATGGTTGATTTCCTGGCATGAATGGCAAATGCCCCGGGATTAGCATCATGACAAGTTGGATTCTTCTTTGTTGGAGGGGGTGTTTGGACACCTTCCGATTTGAGGGGGCTAGGGATACGTGATTTCTGCGATGCAGCGCGAGCCTCGGGATTTTGTCCTATCACAATCGTCCGGCGAAAAAATCTCCAACCAGCTCAGAAGACGGTGCGCTTTGGCTTCCTGCAAAGTTTACAAAGCGCGGTTTCCCCATGCTAAGTTAGAATGGCAATGAAGCGAGGAGCCAGGCAGCGGCCCTCGCCCCTGCAGTGCTGATGAAAAAGTCCATCGCCATCTACCCCGGATCGTTTGATCCGGTCACCAACGGCCACCTCGACTTGATCGAGCGTGCCGAACAAATGTTTGACCTGCTGATTGTGGCGGTGCTGAAAAACGTCGAAAAGCAGCCGCTCTTTAGCGTGAACGAACGCGTGGAGATGCTGCGCGAAGTCACCAAGCACTGGCCCGGGGTGGAAGTGGATGTCTTTGAAGGTCTGCTGGTGGAGTACGCCAGGAAGCGCCACGCAGGCGTAATCCTGCGCGGGATTCGCGCCATTTCCGATTACGAGTACGAGCTGCAAATGGCGCTGATGAACCGCAAGCTCGAGCCGCGCCTGGAAACTGTTTTCATGATCCCCGGCGAACCGTACAGCTACCTGAGCTCGAGGCTGGTTCGCGAAATCGCGCAACTGGGCGGCCCGCTGGAAGGCTTCGTGCCGGCGGTGGTGGAGCAGCGCTTGCGCGCAAAAGTCTCGTAACGAATTTCAGGGCGTCAGACTGAACGCCAAAAAAAGAGGAGTCAGCGTGCAACTCACGGAACGCATCAACCGCATACAAATTTCCCCTACTGCGGCGGTGATTGCCGAAGCCGACCGCTTGAAATTGCAGGGCGTGGACATCGCCGACTTCGGCCCGGGCGAACCGGATTTCCCCACACCCGAGCACATCAAGGAAGCGGCGATCCGGGCCATCCGGGAAAACAAAACGAAATACACGCCGACGGGCGGCATCATGGCTTTGCGAGAGGCCATCTGCGCGTGGCACAAGCGCGAACTCGGTTCGAACTACGCCGCCAAGGAATGCGTCGTCAACATCGGCGGCAAGCACGCGATTTTCAATGTCATGAGCGTGCTGGTACAGGCGGGCGACGAAGTGATCGTGCCCGCACCATACTGGGTCAGCTACCCCGATATCGTGAAGTATGCGGGCGGCGCGCCCGTTTATATCCAGACGCGGCCGGAAGATGGCTTCAGCGTGATGGCTTCCGCCGTCGAAAAAGCCATCACTTCCAAGACAAAATTACTCATCGTCGATTCTCCGTCCAATCCCACCGGCGGAGTGGTGTCGCCGGACGAGTACCGGCGCATCCTGGCCGTTTGCAAGAAGCACAACGTATGGGTAATGGGAGATGAGTGCTATTCGCACTTCACCTATGAGCCGCACAAACCGTTTTCCATCGCCAGCGAGCCGGACTCGAAGAACAACGTCATCGTCACGGGATCGGTCTCGAAAACATTCGCCATGACGGGATGGCGCATCGGCTACACGCTCGCGCCCGAGCCGCTGATTCAGGCGCTGGTCAAGCTGCAGAGCCAATCGACCTCGAATCCCACTTCCATCGCGCAGTACGCCGCGCTCGAAGCCATGACCGGCAGCATGGAAGCCGTGCCGGTGATGCTCGCGGAATACGCGAAGCGCCGTAAGCTCATCGTCGAAGGATTGCGCGCGATTCCCGGCGTGACCTGCGAAATGCCGGGCGGGGCGTTCTATGCGTTTCCCAATGTCGCCGCGCATTTGGCCAATGGCGTCGGCGGACATGCGCTTGCGAAAGACACGTCCGAGCTTGCAAAGCAGTTGCTCGACCGCGCACGCGTGGCGGTCGTACCGGGTGATGCGTTCGGCGCACCGGGCTATCTGCGACTCTCGTACGCGACGTCTCTCGAGCGCATCGAGGAAGGTTTGCGCCGCCTCGAGCGCTTCTTCAGCCGCGTCGAAGCCGCCGCTTGAGCCGTGCTCCGGCCCGAGCCAACCCGCATCGAACCTGTTTTCAGTCCGCGAATTTGGGGAACGCGTTCGCTTGCTCCGCTCTTCCCCGACAAAACGAATTTGCCGGAGCCGATCGGCGAAGCCTGGCTTACCGGGCTGGATTGCCGCATCGCCACGGGACCATTTGCTGGCAAGACTCTCGGCGAAGCCTGGCGCGAGATGCCTGCGGAGTGGCGCGGAACGCGGCTTGCCTCGGCCGCGCAGTTCCCTCTGCTCGTAAAATTCATTTTCCCGAACGACAAACTTTCTATCCAGGTTCACCCGGACGACGCTTACGCCGCCGCTCACGAACAAGCCGCCGGCAGTCGTGGCAAAACCGAAATGTGGTACGCGGTTTCTGCCGAGCCCGGAGCGAAGGTACTTATCGGACTAAAACCCGGTGTGACAAAGGAACGATTTCTTGCCGCGCTTGACGATCACTCTTTGGAAGACCTATTTCAATCGCATAGCGTTCATGCGGGGGATACCTTCTTTATTCCGGCGGGTACGCCTCATACGATCGGCCCGGGCATGGTGCTCTGCGAGGTGCAGCAATATTCCGACCTTACCTACCGCCTTTATGACTACGGCCGCGTTGATGCTAACGGGAAACCGCGCGAACTGCACCTTGAAAAGGCCTTGGAAGTCATTAACTTCAATTCTGACGCGGGCGGAAGGGTGAATACCCATGTGGGGTCAATCCATGGGACAACACGTTTTGAAGAATTGGTCGACTGTCGCTATTTTACGAGTTTTAAGATTGAATTTGCGGAGCATATGCACGACCGTGTAACTAAACCGCTCAACGAATTCAGGCTTTGGATATTTCTGGAGGGCGAAGGAGAAATTGGCTGGTCCTCCAATTCGCATGACAACCTTACGGGGAATTCTGGAGCATTCTCTTACAAGCAGGGAGATTGCTGGTTTATTCCCGCAGAATTCGGGAGCCGCGGGTATTATCCAAAGAAGAAAACCGGCGTGCTCATAGCCTCTCCTCTTAATCCGAATCACCGTCCAAAACAAGATGGTCATGAAGACTAAGAGCCTTCAAACACACGCTGTCGTCCTCGCCGGAGGACGCGGCACTCGCTTCTGGCCGCGCAGCCGCACGCGCACGCCGAAGCAGTTGCTCAACATCGTGGGCAAGCAGACCATGCTCGAGCAAACCGTCGCGCGCTTGCGTCCGCTGATTCCCACCGAACGCATCTGGACGGTAACCAACGCCGAGCAGGCGACCGCTGTCCTCAAACAATTGCCCGCGGCCGCGAGAAAGCGCGTGCTCACCGAATCCATCGGGCGAAATACTGCTGCTGCTATTGCGTTGGCGGCAGTGCATGTGCGCCATACTGCCGGCGGCGATGCGTTGCTTGCGGTTCTCCCCGCGGATCACTACATCGCTCAACCGGATCGGTACCGCCAGATTGTGCGCGCTGCACTCGATGTAGCGCACGAGCTGGGAAACATGGTCGTCCTGGGAATTCCACCCACTCGGCCGGATACCGGCTTCGGCTACATCGAACGAATGGGAGAGAACCTTCATGCGGAAGGTTTTCCCGTTTTCGCCGTGCGGCGTTTCACCGAGAAGCCTGCATTGCAGGTGGCCAAGGAGTATTTCGGCTCCGGCCGCTTTCATTGGAACGCGGGAATGTTTTTCTGGCGTGTCTCGACGTTCCTCGAAAATCTACAGCGCCATTTGCCAAAAACCTACGCCGCGCTGGAATCGCTCGCCGAACATATCGGGAAGCGGACCTATGAACGTACACTGCGCGCAATCTACCCAAAACTCGAGAACATCTCGGTGGATTACGCCATTCTTGAAACCGCCACGCGCGCCGAAGGTCCCCCTCGCGTCTTCGAGATTCCCGCGGATGTGGGCTGGAGCGACATCGGTTCCTGGGCGGCGGTGTATGAACTGCTCGCAAACCGTCTCGGGGCGAATATCTTTGCCGGGGATGGCCACGCCATCGACGCCGAAGGCAACTTCCTGTGGAGCCCATCAAAATTCGTTGCCGCCATCGGCGTGCGCGATCTCGTCGTCGTGGAAACTCCCGACGCCCTCCTCGTCTGTCCCCGCGACCGCGTCCAGGACGTCGCACAACTCGTCAAATGGCTCGAAGAGAAAAATCGTAAGGACCTCTTGTAGCGGCCGCCGGGTGATGCAACCGCTTTAACCAACGGAATGCCAATCCGGCTGTTTGCGCGCGCTTCTACTCGCGTATACTCACCTCTTGACGCCGACGATCAAATTCGGCACCGATGGCTGGCGCGGCGTGATCGCCGAGGATTTCAATTATGCAAACGCACGCATCGTTGCGCACGCCATAGCACGCTACGTGGTGCGTTGCGAAGATGCCCGCAAAGGCGTTGTCGTAGGCTACGACCACCGTTACGCCTCGGACTGGGTCGCCGCTGAAGTCGCTCACGTGATTAGCGCGAGCGGAACGCCCGTTTGGCTGGCGGATAAGCCGTGTCCGACACCCGCAGTGTCCTTGCTCCTCTCTCAACGAGGCGCCGCGGGCGGCGTGGTCATCACCGCGAGCCATAATCCCTACCGCTGGAACGGAATCAAATACAAGGCGAGTTACGGCGGATCTGCGCTGCCTTCCGTGGTTGCGCAGATTGAGAATGAGCTTGCGGGCGTGCAAGAAAGAAGCGTCCCACCCTTGCCGCCGCGCAAGGACTTGGTTCACGCGCTTGAGCCGCGGACACCTTATCTCGAAGCCATCGAAAAACTCGTCGACTGGAATCGCTTGCGTTCCGCGAAATTGAAATTCGTCGCCGATCCCATGCACGGCGCCGCGGCCGGCTTGCTGCGCGAACTCTTCACCCGCAATGGAGTTGCCTGCGACGAAATCCGCGGGACGCGCGACCCGCGTTTCGGCGGAGTCCACCCGGAGCCCATTGAACCTCACATCGAACCGTTGCGGCAAGCCGTCCTTGCCGGAAAATACGACGCGGGCCTCTGCGCCGACGGGGATGGCGACCGCATCGGCGCCATCGATCGCGATGGAACATTCGTCACCCCGCACCAGATCTTTGCTCTGCTCGTCTGGCACCTCGCCGGCACGCGCAAACTCCCCGGCGACATCGCGAAAACATTTTCCGTCACCAAGTTGATCGACAAGCTCGCCGCCAAATTCAACCGCACGCTCCACGAAGTGCCCATCGGCTTCAAATATATTTGCGAGCTGATGCTTCAGCAGAACATTTTGATCGGCGGCGAGGAAAGCGGCGGCATCGGCACGAACCTTTACTTGCCCGAGCGGGACGCGACCGTCTGCGCTCTCCTTCTGGCGGAGCTGATGGCATGGCACGGAAAATCTCTTGGCGAGCTGATTGCCGCCCTCCATGCCGAATTCGGTGAATATCATTACGGCCGCGTCGATCTGGACTTGAAGCCCGGCCAGAAAGAAAAAGCCATCACTCACTTTGCGAACGCCAAGCTAAAACATGTCCTCGAATGGCCCGTTACGCGCCGGGAAGATATGGACGGCATCAAGCTCTACCTCGGCAAAGCCGGCTGGGTGTTGGTGCGCGCTTCGGGCACGGAAAATCTTTTGCGCGTGTATGCGGAAACATCCAGCGCTGAAACCACCGGGCGAATTTTGCAGGCGGTGACTAAAATCGTTCAGACTCTCTAGGAATTCCCATGAACACCGTCAATTTACGCGAAAAACTCAGTCTCTTCTCCGATTACTGGAATCAGCGGGTAATCGGCGAGGTCAATGATTGCGCAGTGAAGGTTGTAAAGATCAAGGGCGAGTTTATCTGGCATCATCACGAGAACGAGGATGAACTTTTTCTTGTCGTCAAAGGGACGCTTCGCATGAAATTCCGCGACCACGAAGCCGTCGTTCGCGAGGGCGAGTTTGTCATTGTTCCCAAAGGCATCGAGCATTGCCCGGTTGCCGACGAAGAAGTCCACATCGTGCTCATCGAGCCGAAATCAACTTTGAACACGGGAAACATCACCAACGAAAGGACCGTCGCGCAGCTCGAGCGGATTTGAACGCGAATCCGTCGGCCGCCGCGAAAACTTCTCATGGAACGACGCTTTCATACTCTGGATGTTTTTACCACCACGCGGTTCGAGGGGAATCCGCTCGCCGTCATCACCGACGGCGACGGACTTTCCGGTGGTCAGATGCTGGCGATCGCGAGGGAGATGAATCTCTCCGAAACTGTCTTCGTCCAGAAGCCGACCGAAGACGATGCTCTCGCCCGGCTTCGCATCTTCACCACGCGGGAAGAGCTGAAGCTGGCCGGGCATCCGGTCATCGGCACGTGGTTTCTTCTCGCCGAGTTGGGCGTTGTCCCCGCGCAGGAAGGCGGTGTGCATATCCTGCAACAGACGGGAGCAGGCATACTGCCCGTCGAAATTCGTTTTAAGGACGGGCGTCCGCAGCGTGTGACGATGACCCAAAAGGAAGCCGCGTTTCGCCCTGCAAAGATCCGCAAGCAAGCGCTGGCGGCCGCACTGGGAATTTCCGTGAAGGATTTTGATTCGAAACTCGAGCCCGAATATGTCTCCACTGGCATTTTCAACCTGATGGTCCCGCTGCGCCGCCGCGCCGCGCTCGGCAAAATCCAGATGAACATGATCGAGCTACGCCGGCTGCTGGGGAAAAACGCGACGATGGCCTACTGCTTCGCCGCCAGCAGCAATGGCAAAGCCTTTTCGCGCGGCATGCTGCCGTGGCTACCTTTTGAGGACGCGGCGACAGGCTCGGCAGCAGGCTCACTCGGCGCATTTCTTGTTCGTCATGGCCGCGTTTCCCCCGGGCACACGCTGAGTATTTTGCAAGGCGTGGAAATGGGGCGCCCCAGCCACATCGAAGTGGAAATCTCGCAGACTGGAAAAAAACTCTTGCCGCGCGTGAGTGGCGCCGCGGTCAAAGTTTTCGAAGGAACCATCGCCATCTGACGCAGCCGCTCTGAGTCAAAAAAAAAGGGCCGCCCGGTTTGAACCAGGCGGCCCTTTTCGTTTCTCCTGAAGCCCCTCTACATTTTTCCGTTGCGATCCTTGCGCAAGTCCTTGCGGTCCTTGTGCAAATCGCGCTTGTCCTTGTTGATGTCTTTCTGATCCTTATTGCGGTCCGCGCTGAGGTCCCGCTTGTCTTTGTTGATGTCGCGCTGATCCTGGTTGCGGTCCACACGGTCTTTATTCAGATCGCGGCGGTCATGATTGATGTCCCGTTGATTCTTGTTCCGGTCGGTCCGGTCGGCAGCGAGGTCCTTGCGGGCCGCCTGAGCCTGCGCGCTGTTGGCTCCGAACTTTTTGTCGTCGCGCGCGAGCTGCGTTTTGTCGTGGTTGATGTCGCGCTGATCCTGATTGCGGTCCGCGCGATCTTTAGTGAGGTCCCGCTTGTCCTGCCGAATGTCCTTCTTGTCGCTTTGAACGTCCTGCTGCTGCGGAGTGGGATCTTGATTCTGCGCGTGAGCTCCGCCCGCCAGCAGGGCAGCAAAAGCCAGTCCAAGCGCACTCCGGGTAGTGAAATAATTCGCCTTCATTTTTTCTCTCTCCTGAAGAATGAATTTGTCGTACCGCACCCAGGGCTAATCTGTAAAACCCGGGAGGCGCGCAAAGTTTCGGCGGCGGGTTTCAATTCTGGAAATCGGCGCAACTAATTCTTGGCGAAGGATTTACTGATGGAATCGAGGATGCCGTTTACGAACGCGCCGGCCTCCTCGGAAGAATATTTTTTGGCCAGATCCACGGCCTCGTTGAGAACCACTTTGCGCGGCGTCTCCGACCCGCGCAGCTCGAAAATTGCCAAGCGGAGCACCGCCCGGTCAACCGCAGCAAGCCGCTCGAGCCGCCAGTTTTCAACATGTTCCGCGATCAGCGCATCGAGTTCCTTCGCGGCCTTTGCGGCACCTTCGAAAAGACGGTTGGCAAACGTGCGTGTGGAATCGGCGGCCTTCGCGCTGCGCCAGAATTTCGCTTCAAGTTTCGCGGGTTCCTGCGGGCTCATATCCCACTGAAAAAGCATCTGCAAGGCAAATTCGCGGGATTTGCTGCGGAGTGACACGTTACTTTCGCCTGGGCTTTCTGGTGGAAGCGGCAAGAGACTTTTTACCGCTCGCCGCGGATGTGCTCGAATTCCGGGTCAGTTTTCGCGAAAGTCTTGCCATTTCGATGGCCGCGAGGCCGGCCTCAAATCCCTTGTTGCCGCCCTTGAGTCCCGCGCGGTCGATGGCCTGCTCCAGCGTGTCGCATGTCAACACGCAAAAAATCACTGGTACGCCTGTGTCCATCTGCGCAAGCTGTAGGCCGCGCGAAGTTTCCGAGCAAACATAATCATAGTGCGATGTTTCCCCGCGAATCACGCAACCCACGGCGATCAGCGCATCGTATCCGCCGGTTGCGGCAAGATTCTTGCACGCCAGCGGCAATTCAAACGCCCCCGGCACACGCACTACGGCAACATCTTTGCTCGCGGCCCCGGCGCGCTCCAGCGCGTCCACGGCGGCGGTCAGCAACCGCTCGGTGATGAAACTATTGAATCGGCTCACCGCAATGGCAAAACGCAAGCCCGCTGCGCTCAATTCGCCTTGCACAGGTCTCGGTTGGAGTTTTTCAGTCATCCGCCGTTTTCCACTCTGACTGCGTACTTGCACCTGGCAAAGGTTTCATCCTCTCCTTTACTTCCCTTATCTGTTTTACTCCATTTACTTCACGTCTCGCCGGCATCCCGCTACTTTCCTTTGAAGCTCGCTGGCCTCTTTTCCAAAAATGCTTTCGTTCCCTCGCGCATGTCCTCGGTCGCGCACGCCAAGCCAAACAATGACGCTTCGAGGAACAGTCCTTCTTCCTGCGGCATCTCGAGGCCCCGTTCGATCGCTTCCATGGCGTACTTCACTGCAAGCGGCGCATTCGCGATGATTTTTTTCGCCAGCGCCTCGGCGGCAGGCAAAAGTTCGGCAGGCTCATACACGTGATTCACAAGCCCGATCCGCTGTGCTTCTTCGGAGCTGATCATTTCGCCGGAAAGGCAAAGTTCGTGAGCCGCGCCTTTTCCGCAGAGGCGCGAAAGCCGCTGTGTGCCACCGTATCCGGGAATGATTCCCAACTTCACCTCCGGCTGTCCAATCCTGGCGTTCTTACTCGCCAGCCGAATCGAGCAGCACATGGCGACCTCGCACCCGCCGCCCAAAGCGAAGCCGTTGATCGCGCAGATGGAGGGTTTGCCCATGGTCTCAAGAAGATGAACGACACTCTGCCCATACAGAGCAAAATCTTTTCCGTCCACTGCGGTGCGTTGCGCGAGTTCGGAAATATCCGCGCCCGCCACGAACGATTTTTCGCCGGCTCCAGTGAGAATCAGTACCCGAACGGAGGTATCGTCGCGCGCGTCGAGGAGCGCATTGCGCAATTCTTCAACCGTCTTGCGATTGAGCGCGTTCAGTACTTTCGGCCGATTGAAAGTGATGAACGCAATCCCGTCTCTCTTTTCGTACAGAAGATTTTCGTATGCCATGGCGCTTCTTCTGACTTCTAATCTCTAACTTCTAACCTCAAACCTCTAGAACTTCATCGCTTTCGGCTTTTGCGGATCGGAATAATCGTAGAAACCCTTCCCCGCTTTCCGCCCGTTCCACCCGGCGAGCACCATGCGCTTCAGCAGCGGCGGCGGCGCGAATCGCCGCTCGCGGAATTCGTCAAACATGATGTTGGCGATGTAATACGTCGTATCGAGCCCCACAAAATCCAGCAGCGTCAGCGGCCCCATGGGATAACCGCAACCCAGCTTCATCGAGTTGTCGATATCTTCGATCGAGCCCACGCCCTCTTCCAGTGCGCGGATGGCGTCGAGCAAGTACGGTACAAGCAGGCGGTTGACGATGAACCCCGTACTATCGCTGGCGCGCACCGGCGTTTTCCCGAGCTTCGCTCCAAACGCCACCATCTCGTCGTAAACCGCCGGATCGGTTGCGATCGTTTTCACGACTTCGACCAGCTTCATCACCGGCACGGGATTGAAAAAGTGCAACCCGACAAAACGCTGCGGGCGTTTCGTGGCCGTGGCGATTTCCGTAATCGTAAGCGAAGAGGTGTTGCTCGCAAAGATCGTCGACGGAGGGCAGAATTTGTCCAGCGCCGCGAACAGTTCGCGTTTGGCGGGGAGCTGCTCGATGATCGCTTCGACGATTACGTCGCAATCCTTCAAGTCTTCGACGACCGTCGTGCCCTTCAGCCTACCGCGAATTTCATTTTTTACACTCTCGGTGATGGTTCCTTTTTCCACCAGCCGCGCGAGATTTTTTTCAATACTTTTTAGCCCTTTTTCGATCAGCTCGGGAGCTACTTCACGCACCACGGTCGCAAAGCCCGCCTGCGCTGCGACTTGCGCGATGCCTGAACCCATCAGGCCGCACCCCACTACACCCACTTTTTGAATCGCCATGCCTTATCCTCATACTTGAGTAACGAATGCAAACGATCTCAGCCGAAGCGAGAAAAGAGTCTAGCAGAAACCGCGTCGCTCGAAACCCGCGCCCGGTTCCTCTCTCTGCCTTCCTACGCGTATCGCGGATACGAAGCACGTCGTAATTTGTGATTTCTCCATACAGCCACCATTTTCGCTCCTGCTATTTCTCTTTTTTAATTACTTCGGTGGTGAGGCGGCCGCGGTGGAGCTGGAGCCCAACGGAGTCGCCGAGGGCGACTTGGGCGGCGTCGCGGAGGATCGTGCCAGAGGCGTCGGTAGCGATGGCGTAGCCGCGTTCGAGAACGCGAAGCGGGCTGCGCTCTTCGAGCTGGAGCCGCAGGCGGTCGAGGCGCTCGCGCTTGGCGCGTAAAAGGCGCTCGGAGCGAACGCTCAGCTCGGCGCCGCGCTTTTCGAGGCGCAGACGGAACGCGGCAATCCTGGCGCGAAAATCAAACGACATGATGCGGAGATGCGCAGCGGTGAAGCGCCTGCGTGATTTTTCCAGTTGGGCGCGCAAACCGAGAGCGAGGCGCGAGGTCATTTCGTCGGCGCGCTGGCGCTGCTGGCGGAGCAGGTCAAGCGGGCGGCGGAAGCCGCGGCGCGCGGAAAGTTCGTGAATGCGGCGGCTTAGGACGAGAATGCGATAGCGCATCTGTTCGGCAAGAGCGCTTCGCAGTTCGGCGATGTTCTTGTCGAATTCGCGGCGCGTTTGCACGACGAGCTCCGCCGCGGCCGAAGGTGTGGAAGCGCGGACATCGGCCACAAAATCGGCGATGGTGAAATCGGTCTCGTGGCCGACACCGGAAATGACAGGAATCACCGAGGCGGCAATCGTGCGCGCCACAGCTTCTTCGTTAAAGGACCACAGGTCCTCCAGCGAGCCTCCGCCGCGCGCGAGGATAAGCACGTCGACCAATTTCTTCTGATTGAAAAATTTCAGGGCCTTGACGATTTCTTCCGCGGAGCCTTCTCCCTGGACGCGCACGGGATAGACGGTCAGATGAACATTGGGGAAGCGGCGGCGGAGAATTCGGACCACATCGCGGACGGCGGCGCCGGTGGGCGAAGTGATCAGGCCGATGCGGTTCGGCAAAAGCGGCAAAGGTTTTTTGCGTGCCGCGGCAAATAATCCTTCGGCTTCGAGACGTTTTTTCAATTGCTCGAAAGCAAGCTGGAGCGCGCCGAGCCCCATGGGCTCGATGTTTTCGACGTAGATCTGATATTCGCCCCGCGCTTCGTAAACGCTGATGGAGCCGCGCACGGTGACGTGCAGCCCATCCTCGGGACGGAACTTGATGCCGCGCTGCTGCTGCTTGAAAAAGACGCAGCGCACCTGGGAGCGGTCGTCCTTGAGCGTGAAGTAGAAGTGGCCGGACTGCGCTTCGCGGCAATTGGAGATTTCGCCTTCGACCCAGATGTCCGTGAAATTTTTGGCCAGCAGGTCGCGGATCTTGGCCGTGAGCTGGGTGACGGTGAGAACCTGCCGCGTGGGCTGCAAATTGAATTGGAGTTGGCTCATAAGGTTTGCGACAGGCGCCCCGATCGTTACGGCTTGGCAGGGGCGGGAGAGGGCGTTGGGGAAACGGGCGCAGTGCTGGGGCTGAAATTCACCTTGGGGGCCTGGCGAGCGCCGGGTTCGGTCTTGAAATAGGCGTCGTTTCTCGTGAAGCCGCCAAAGCTTGCCACCAGGCTGTTCGGAAAGAGCGAGATGTAGGTGTTGTAGTCCTGCACCGCCTCGTTGTAACGGCGCCGCTCGACGGCGATGCGATTTTCCGTACCCGCCAGCTCGTCCTGAAGGCGGAGGAAATTTTCGTTGGAGCGCAACTGCGGATAGTTCTCGGTTAGGACTAGAACCTTAGCGAGCGAAGCATCCAACAGGTTGTTCGCGGCGATCTTTTCCGCAGGCGTGCCGGCGCTTAAATACGCCGCGCGGGCCTTGGCGATTTCGCCGAATACTGCTTCTTCGTGTTGCGCGAATCCTTTCACGGTTTCGACGAGATTGGGAATCAAGTCGGCGCGCCGCTGGAGCACCACATCTACCTGTGCCCATGCGGCGTTTACGGCCTCCCGCTTTATGGCCATTTGATTCCGCCGGCCTACGTATGAGCTGCCGAGAATCAATGCGAGCACCAGCAGAACAACAAGGATCAAGAAAGCTGCTTTCATGGAATTCTCGCCTCCGTACGATTCAGGAATTCGTCTACTTTACCCGTCGCCATTCTTTTTTGGGCAGAATCTTGTCCAATGCGGAAGTTACCTTCGCGAGCGCGTTCAAGTAGCGATCATAGACCCGGGTGATTTCATCGACATGCTTGTCAAGGTCCCGAATTTCCAATTGCGTTTCAAATGCGTCAGCTTCCGCACCCGTCAGCGCGGAAATCCTTGCAAAAACTTCCCGCGGGGCCGGGGGAGGTTCCTCCCCAAAAGCAACCAGAACATGCCGCAAGAGAACAATGGCGCTGGACAGTGATTTTGCCATGACCGACTTCATTTCGGATTCATTTCCTGCGGCGTGGAAAAAATGCTGGCGCAACTTGAGAAGCAGCGTGCGCAAGTCGTGCTCCACCTGCACACGATGGAGATTCATGGGGACAGCAATGGACGCGATCACGTCAGGACCATACAGCATGCTATGGCCTTTTTGCATATCCAAGAATTCAATCGCGAATACATCGGCGGACTGCCGCAACTCCTCCGCGGTGAAAAACAAGGGCGCGGGCTCTCTTTGGTCCTTGGACCACCAGCGGACCACGGGCGCGAGGCGAGCCAGTTCACCGATAGACACCGAACGCAGGGTACACAATACATTCAAATCCGCGAACTTTCCGTGGGACTCTCCACGCCCCGCCGAGCCGTATAAGATCACGGATTCGAGATTATCCCGGCCTAGCTCCTTGAGCCGATTCACAAGCTCCATCAGTTTATCTTCAGTAGAGAACATCCGCTGTGACTCCTTCCCTACTCACCAACTACCCGAAGCGCCGCCGCCTCCGCTACTGCCGCCGCCAAAACCTCCAAATCCACCGCCACCGCTCCAGCCACCGGAACTGCCGCCAAATCCACCGCCACCCAAACCACCGATGATGGGCCAAATCCACCAGCCACCTCCTCCACCTCGCCAGCCGGAGGTGTTGCGAAACGCTGCGCCGAGGATGCGGAAGACGATGAATAGGATGATGAGCACCCACCAGATTGGAAATGAATTGGATGCATCGCCACTGCCGGTATCCGCAGGCCGCGCGGGAGCCGCCCCCGAGAGCGTAATTCCGCGATCCGCCGCAACGTAGTTCGCGAGTTGCCAGGTAGCGGTGAAAACGGCGTTGTTGTAATCGCCCTGGCGGAGAAAAGGGGCCATCGCGCGGCCGACGTCGCCAGCGCGGGCATCATTGATGACCGGTTCGAGGCCGTAACCGACCTCGATGCGATATTTGTGATCGTCCGGGGAGAGCAGCAGGAGCACGCCACGATTATCATTCTTGCTGCCGACGCCGAGTTGTTTGTAAAGATCCACGGCATATTGCTCGACGCTTTCCCCTTCGAGCGAAGGGACGGTAACGATGGCCATCTGCGCACCGGTCTTTTGCTCGAGTTCGGTGCAGAGATTCTCCAGGCGCAGCCTCGTAGCAGGTTCGATCACGCCAGCGAGATCGGTGACATATCCCGTGGGGCGAATAGCTTTGATGTTTTCCGCAGACGCGGGATGAACGAAGAGAGAGACAAAAAGAAGGAGAATCAGCGACGTCGAGATATTCCGGCAGGAAGGGGAACTCGAGGCAGACTTGAACAACATGCAAAAAGGACTATAGGGCCACGCCAAGATTCTGTAAAGAGCCGCACAGAGAAGAATGGCAGCGCCACTGCGATTTCAAGAGAATACTAAGGGGCAGCAGAAGGGGGAGAAGCCCCAGCCGGATCGGAGATGCCGGAGGGAATGAGATAGGTTTCGGCGCGGCAGGCGGGGCCGAAGGAACTGCCAAAGAGAACTTGCTCGCCATCCTGGCGGATGGTCGCGTGGGGCTGGGCCCAATAGGAAAAGGCAAACTGCTCCTCGTAACATTGCGGCACGGTGGCATTCTCAAAAAACCAAGGGGCGCTGCGCGCGTGGGCGAGGCGCCGAATGTCGCCGGCCGAGAGCGTGGGCGTTGTGAACAGGCCGACCTGGACGATTTCGTTCTTGAGGGGACGCCATTTGTCGTAGACGCGATTGTTGACGTAATTCTCGTAGTCGCTCTCGATGCAGTACGTTGTCGGGTAATCGTGACAACTGAGATGGCCGCCGACGCCTTGCGAGTCCGGCGGGGTAGTCATTGCGTAAACGAGAGAACAGTTTTTGGGATACGAGCCAGGAATGGCGCACTTGACGATGGCGCCGTTGGGATAGCGGCCATTCCAATTATCGCCTTGCGCGGCGAAGGAGACCCACCAGACGTTGCCGTCGGGAGTCTGCGCGATGTCGGAATGATCGTGGCCGAAGGCAATTTGCTCCGCGGTGGTGGTGAAGTCGAGGCTGAAAGCCCAAACGCCGCAGCCGACGCCATTGGCGTTGGGCTTATTCGTGTTGCTGGAGCTGTTCGTTCCCCAACCGAGGATGACCCATTTGCCGGAAGGATCGATGAGAACGTCACTGACACCATTGACGAGCGGGCAATCGGATTTAGCCGGCTTGCCGCTCGTTACAGTGGGAGACTTGACATGATTGATGACGTCGTACCAGAAGACTTCCTGCGTGCCGTCGGCCTTGCAGCCATTCTTGACGAGATAGCGGCCGGCCAAATCCTGGTCGTGCCAGCCGACTTTGCGGGCGCTGGGACAAGTACCTTGCTCTTCGAGACCAGAGTATTCGCGGAAGGTGTACTCGATCGCGGCGGAACAAGATTTGACGCTGAATTTCAAAATGGAGAGGCCGGAAATCCCCCAAAGAATGTTGGGATCGACGGCGGACCAGACGGGCTCGCTCATGGTGTCGTTGACGTTGGCGCAAACGGTAGAGAAAGTGGCGGCATTCATGATCTTTCCGTTGACGAGGAGAATTTTGGATTTGTCGGCGTTCCATGCCTGGTTTTGCGAGTAGACGGGGACGGGATTATCGACCCCGGCAGCGGGCGTGTTTGCGGCGGTGGTGATGCGCTCGACGCAGGCGCCCAGGGGATCGCGATAGATTGCGCCGATTTTCTTGGGATAAGCGAGGGGTGGAGGAAGAAGGAGTGCGGAAGAACTGGTCGAGTAACCCGAGCCACACGGCGGCGAATTCAACGGAAAGGCCGCGGCTAGAGCGAGAGTGTGGACGTTCACACCGCCAGCGGTAGTGTGTTGAAAGAAAATCAGCTCATCCCCGACGGGATCATAAACGAGAGAATCGGAGGAGCCGGGATCGCCCGTGATATTGCAGGTTCCCGGATTTTGATAGTCGTCCATTGAGGGGCCACCGCTCGAGGGAGGATGAACCCAGGTCATGGCGAGTTCGTCGAGGTAGTAGAGCGAGCCCGTTGTGTCGTAGAACCAAATCCGGTGGCGGTTGGAATCTTCCGCGACTCTGCCATACCAATAATCGTGCGCGGGAGGCGGAGCGCCGGAGGTGGCGGGCTGAATCCATGCGGCGGATCCGGTGGGCAAAGCCCACAAATCCTGCGTGGGATGATTGGGGCAAGCGTCAGGAGATCCTGAATTGGCGCTAAAGCCGCTGAAGATAAGTATTTGGTGATTGTAGCTGTCGTAGACCGTGGCGTGGCCGCTGCGCGGCGGCGGAGAAGTTTTTAACTGTTGGAGCTTCCAAGCGTTCGCAGGCGCGCTGTAAAACCATGTGTCGCCTGCACAACAGGTGCCGAGGTTGTTGTCGCCGGCAAAGAGCACAGCGTAGTTGCCGACGGGATCAAAAGCTGCGGAACCCTCGTAACGAAATTGAGGATTGGAAATGCCGACCAGCCTGCGAATCGCGACTCGCGGCATGTTGCCTACGACGGATTCGTACCAGTAAACGTCCGAACGGGGCTGCCCGGAGCAGGCGCCGTCAAAGAAACCATAGTGAGCGGTGCGCCAGTCGTACCAAACATTGCCGTAGGGATGGCGGTCGGCGGGCAGGGTTTCGGTATCGGTTCCAGTGCAGGTGAGAGTTGTTGTGCCGCTGGTCCACTGTTTCGTGAAGGAATTTGTAGCCGGGGAGTAAAGCCACATAGAGTTAGCGTAGATGGTGTTTGCGTTATCCTTGGCGTAAAAATTGACGGTCTGGTTCCAGTAATCGTAACGCGCGCTGGAATCGTAGTCGCTGCCTGCAGGCCAGGTAGTGCCGAACGCACCGTTGTGCTTTTGCAGGATCCAGGTCGCGGTTTGGGCGAGCGACAGGCCGGGAGAAATAGACAAAAGGAGAAGAAAAGAAAATTTCTTCATAAGCCACGCACTGCCAGAGTTCTAGCGAACACCAAGTCCGCACCCGGAGGCAGAAAGACTCCGCCGCGTGCCCATGGTACAGGCATCAGGGTTTTTGCGGGAAAATGTTTTTGGCAGGCGCGTAAAGACGCCGCGCATTCAGCTACTCGTAGCGCAGAACGATCATGGGGTCGACGCGCATGGCGCGGCGTGTGGGGATGTAGCACGCGAGGAGCGCGACACTCGTGAGCAAAATGGCGACGCCCGTGAATGTGAGGGGATCGCTCGCGCTGACACCATAGATAATTTTGGTCAGCAGGCGCGTCAAACCGAGCGCAGCAGCGATTCCGACGCCGACCCCGACGAGAGCGATCCTCATTCCTTCTCCGAGAACGATGCGCAAGACGTCGCTGGTGGAAGCGCCAAGAGCCATGCGAATGCCGATTTCGTGAGTGCGCTGGCCTGCCAGATAGGAAATGACGCCGTAAATGCCGACCGCGGAAAGCGCTAGTGCGAGCGTGGAGAAAACGCTAAGAAGAAGCATGGCCATGCGCTGCTTGGCGACGGACTGGGCGACGATCTCCTGCATCGGTTGGACGCCGTAGACCGCCGAAGTGGGGTCGGATCTCTCCGCTGCTTGGCGAATTTCAGCTGCCAAACCGGACGAAGCGGATGCGGTTCGCGCGACGAATTGGCCGCCGTTGGCAAGCAGCGGCCAAAAACGATCCGGAACCTGCCAGACCGGCAGATAGATCTGCGACTGGATGTTTTCGCTCGCCTTTGCGCCCAAACCCCACTGCTCGATGTGCCCGGCGACGCCGATGATTTCCGGCTGGATATCGAGGAGCCCAAGGTTAAGGTGTTTTCCGACCGGGTCCTGGTTGGGGAAAAATTTGCGGGCAAAACTCGAATCGATAACGACCACGGCCGGGGAATGTTCGTCATCGCGCTCGGACAGAAAGCGGCCGCGCTCGAGCGGAATACCCATGGTTTGCAGGTAGGACGGATTCACGAGATAGAAAAGCGCAAAAGGCATGTCTTGCTGATTGGCGGGCTTGGGTTGGCCTTCGAGCCAGAACGGGACTTCGGAATCGCCCGACATGGGAAGCGCGCCGCCAACAAGAGAGACGGACTCGATACCGCGGATCGCCTCGAGTTGGCGAAGAGTTTCCCGATAGTTGGAGCGCAATTGATCGGCGGTGGCGGCGTGATTAGAGCTAAGGGAGATACTGAACGCAAGCACGTTGCGGGGATCGAAACCCGGATTGATTCCCCAAAGCACGGCGAGGCTGCGGATCATCAGGCCCGCGCCGACGAGAAGAACGAGAGCGAGAGCCATTTCGACGGCAACCAAGGCGCGCTGCGTGCCGTGACGCTTGCCACTCGAGCCCCGGGCGCCTTCCTTCAGCGTTTCACCCACGTCGGGCCGCAACAATTTGAGGGCGGGGACGAGACCGAAGACGACGCCGGTCATAACGGATATTCCCATCGTGAATAAAAGCACGTGGAAGTCGAGGCCAACTTCTTCGATGCGAGGCAGAGTATCCGGCAAGGCAGCAAGAATGGCGCGCAAGCCCAATTTGGCCAAGACAAGGCCGATGGCGCCGCCGGCGATTCCGAGCAAGACGCTCTCCGTGAGGAGCTGGCGAATGACGCGCGAGGCGCTGGCTCCCAGGGCGGTGCGGATGGCAAATTCGCGAGTGCGGCCCGTGGCGCGAGCGAGGAGAAGGTTGGCGACGTTGGCGCAAGCGATGAGGAGCACAAAACTTACCGCGCCCAGGAGCACCAGAAGTACACCTCGCAGATCGCCGACAACGTCGGTCTTCAGGGGGACGAGGGTGATGCCAGAGTCTTTGTTGGACTCGGGATAAGCGGCCGCGATATTTTTGGCCACCATGTCCATGTCGGTGCGTGCTTGCTCGAATGTCACCCCTGGCTTGAGGCGTCCCGTGGCGAAGGATCCCATGCTGATGCGGCGATCGCGGAACGTTGGGTCGTTCCATTGGCCCATGGGAACGTACACATCCGTGGGACTAAGACCGGTGATGGTTTTCTGAGCGACCCCGACAACAGTGTAAGACTTGCCATTGAGCGTGATGTTTTTGCCGAGGATATCGCGCGAAGCGCCGAAGCGGCGCTTCCAAAGAGCGTCACCCAGGATCGCAACAGGAGCGGCGCCGGGCTGGTCTTCCTCGGGGCGAAATGTCCGGCCCAACACGGGCTGAATGCCCAACGTCGAGAAGAATTCCGCTGAGATCATGTGGCCGTGCAGGCGGTCCGGCTCTCCCGCGCCGGTCAAATTGAAATTGTCCGACCGGAAGGCGCAAAGAGAGGAAAAAGAGCGATTGTTCTTTTGCCAGTCGAGGAAATTTAGATAGGTAATCGAGTTTTGATTGCCGGTCGGTGTCTTGGTATAGAGGGCCACAAGCCGATCGGGATCCTGGAACGGGAGGGGATTCAAGAGCACGCCGTTGACAACGGAAAAGAGTGCCGAGTTGGCGCCGATGCCGAGAGCGAGTGTAAGGATGGCGATGGCAGTGAAGCCGGGGCTCTTCCGGAGAACTCGCAGGGCAAACTGGATATCTTGACGAAAATTTCTCATGGAACACCCCAGGGCCGGCGAGAGTTCTACTGCCTCGGCCTCGCTCCATTAGGTACGGAGATGCGCAGAGGAATGTTCCGCGGATAGGCGGATCGGCCGATAACAAGACTTAGGGGAGGTGGTTAACGGCGAAAGTGGGAGACGAGCCAGAAGAGCAGAGAGAGGACGATGCTGAGAAGAAGGAAGGTGACGATAGGAAAATAAATAGTACTGTGCTCGCCGCGATGGATGATGTCGCCGGGAAGACGTCCAAGGCGAAACGGGAGTTTTAGGCCAAAGAAGAAAAAACCGCCAATGAGCAGGAGAAGAACACCGAGAATGAGAAGCGTGCGGCCAAGTTCACGGAAGGGATCCATCGGGTGCATTTTAGCCGAAATATTTGGTTGAGGTCCTTCGGGCACTCTTGACGAGTGCCCTCAGGATGACAAGCGCACGGGGGACACGGATCAGATCAATTCCGAGCCCGAGAAGAAATAAGAGATTTCGAAGGCGGCGGTTTCGGAAGCGTCGGAGCCGTGCGTGCAGTTGTTGCCGATGCTGGTACCAAGATCGTGACGGATCGTGCCGGGCGCTGCTTTCTTGGGGTCGGTAGCGCCCATGACGTCGCGCCACTTGGCGATGGCGCCTTCGGCTTCGAGGACCATGGCGAAAATTTTCCCGGAGCTCATGAAATCGGTCAGTTCGCCGAAGAAAGGGCGCTCTTTGTGAACGGCATAGAAGCCGCCCGCTTCCGCTTTCGTCAGGCGCATGGTCTTGATGGCGACGATTTTGAAGCCGGCTCGGTGGATGCGAGAGAGGATGTCGCCCTGAAGATTGCGCCCGACGGCGTCGGGTTTAATTATGGCGAAAGTGCGTTCAATTGCCACTGAGAAATTCCTCCGAAAAAGAGCGAGCTAACGAAGTCAAATTATTTCAAAGCCGCGGCGACGCTGGAGCCGAGATCGGCCGGCGTTTCGACACAGCGGATGCCGGCGGCGCGCATCGCAGCGTACTTGTCCTTCGCCGTGCCCTGGCCGCCGCTGATAATGGCGCCAGCGTGGCCCATCCGGCGCCCCGGCGGAGCGGTCTGCCCGGCAATGAAACCCACGACAGGCTTTTTCACGTTGGTCTTGATGAATTCCGCGGCGCGCTCCTCGGCGTTGCCGCCGATTTCGCCGATGAGGATGACGGCATGAGTATCGGGATCTTCGTTGAAGAGCTTCATGGCGTCGAGAAACGATGTGCCGATGATGGGGTCGCCGCCAATGCCAATACAGGTGGATTGTCCGATACCGAGGCGCGTCAACTGGTCGACCGCTTCATAGGTCAGCGTGCCGCTGCGGCTGACCACCCCGACGTGGCCCTGTTTGTGGATGCGTCCCGGCATGATGCCAATCTTGCATTTGCCGGGAGAAATGACTCCCGGGCAGTTCGGGCCGATCAGGCGCATCTTCCGGAAATCAACCGCGGCCGAGACGCGAACCATATCGAGCACGGGGATGCCTTCGGTAATGCAGATAACCAGCGGCAGCCCGGCATCGGCGGCTTCCAAAATCGCATCAGCCGCAAACGGCGGCGGGACGAAGATCACCGAAGCGTTTGCGCCGGTATCTTTCACGGCGTCGGAAACGGTGTTGAATACGGGCCGCTCGAGATGTTTTGTGCCGCCCTTGCCGGGAGTCACGCCGCCAACGACGTTAGTTCCGTACTCGAGCATTTGCTGGGCGTGGAACGTTCCTTCGCGCCCTGTAAATCCTTGGACGATCACGCGAGTTTTTTCGTTGACCAGGACGCTCATCGCGCACCGCCTGCGAGCTTCACGACTTTTTCCGCGCCGTCCTTCATGCCATCGGCGATGGTGAAATTGAGTCCGCTGTCGCGAAGGATTTGCTGGCCAAGCTCGACGTTGGTGCCTTCCATGCGGACCACGACCGGTACGTTGAGCTGCAAATCTTTCGCGGCGGCGACAACGCCGGTGGCGAGAACGTCGCAGCGGAGTATGCCGCCAAAAATATTAATGAACACCGCGCGCACGGCGGGATCGCTCATCAAGATGCCAAACGCGTTTTTCACCTGTTCGGCGGAAGCCCCGCCGCCGACGTCGAGAAAGTTGGCCGGCGAGCCGCCCGCGTACTTGATGATGTCCATGGTGGCCATGGCCAGTCCGGCGCCATTGACCATGCACGCGACGCTGCCATCGAGCTTGATGTAATTCAAGCCGTAGTTCGAAGCTTCCACCTCTAGCGGATCCTCTTCATCGAGGTCGCGGAGTTCGCGCAATTCCTTGTGGCGGAACAAGGCGTTATCGTCGAAAGTCATCTTCGCGTCAAGGGCAACGAGCCTGCCGTCACCGGTCAAGACGCACGGATTGACTTCGAGGAGCGAGGCATCCGTGTCGTTGAACGCGCGGTGCAGCGCCTGGAAAAATGGCACGGAATTTTGGACGACCTCAGGGGGGAGGCCCAGGCCGAACGCAAGTTTTCGCGCCTGATAGGGCTGAAGGCCAACAGCAGGGTGAATCATCTCACGCAAAATGGCTGCGGGGTTTTCCTTGGCGACTTCCTCGATCTCCATTCCGCCCGCGGCGCTGGCCATAAACACCACGCGTCCGGCGGCTCGATCGACCAACAAGCCCAAATAAAGCTCGCGCTTGATGTCCAAGCCTTCTTCAATCAATAGGCGCTTGACCAAGCGACCAGCGGAACCTGTCTGCGGGGTGACGAGAGTCATGCCGAGGATGCGACCGGCGATTTCCGCGGCTTCATCGGCGGAGCGGGCGAGTTTGACGCCGCCGGCTTTGCCGCGGCCTCCAGCATGAATCTGCGCCTTGACGACGACAATATTGGATTTCAGGCGCTGCGCAGCCTCGCGCGCTTCTTCCTTGGTGAAAGCAACTTCGCCGCGCGGGGTGGTGACGCCGTAGCGCGACAAAATCGCTTTGGCCTGATATTCGTGAATCTTCATCGAGGGTCCGTCTTGGGTGTGACCTTGAAGCGGTCCGCCAGTGTTAGAATTTTGCGTCGTCGCAAAACATAGAAGTTTACTCGGAAGGACTGGTTCGAGCAAGCGAGGCGCGAATCAGTTCCGTGAAAGACGGAGTATTGATGGTCAAATCTCTAGTCGAACGGGTCGAGAAGGGGAGCATCCTCACGCGGGCGCAGGCCGATGAAATCATGAATGAGCTGCTCTCCGGCCGTGTGGAAACGCCTGAAATTGTTCGCCTGCTCGCGGCCCTAAACATGCGGCCCTACCAGCTCGAGGAAGTAGTCGGCTTCGCGCGCGCGATGCGGCGCCACGCTGCGCCGGTGTTTCCCGAAGGCCAAGACCGCCCAAAAAACATGGTGGATACCTGCGGAACCGGGGGCGATCGCGCGAAGATGTTCAATGTTTCGACCGCGGCGGCGATTGTTGCAGCGGCCGCAGGCGCGCGCGTGGCCAAGCACGGCAACCGGCGCTCCGACGGGGTGGGCAGCGGCTCGGCCGACGTTCTCGAAGCGCTCGGTGTGCGTATCGACGCTCCCGTCGAGCACGCCGGCCGCGCGATCCGCGAAATCGGCATTGGATTTCTGTTTGCCCGGTCGGCGCACTCCGCCGCGCGGCATGTGGCGCCGGCGCGAAAGCAGATCGGGGCGCGCACGGTCTTCAATCTTCTCGGCCCGCTCACGAATCCCGCTGGAGCACAAAATCAGGTGTTGGGTGTGTTCTCCGAGGAAATCATCGAGCTGATGGCGGCGGCTCTGGCGGAGCTCGGCGTGGAACGCGCGTTTGTTGTCCGAGGCGCGGGAGGCATCGGTGAATTCTCGCTGGCGGGAGAAACCCTGGTAGCGGAAGTGAAAAAGGGGACGATTCAACATTACGCGGTCACGCCTGAGGACTTTGGCGTTTCACGCGCGCCTCTCGATTCCCTGGTCAGCGGCACCGCGGCGGAGAACGCCGCACGCATCCGCCGGATTTTTGGGGGCGAGTCGGGCCCGGCACGCGATATCGTTGTGGCCAATGCCGCGGCAGCGCTCGTTGCGGCAGGCGCAGCAGCGAATTTTCGGGAAGGTGCAAAGCTTGCCGCAGCAGCGATCTCCTCAGGCGGTGCGGAGAAAAAGCTTGCCGCCCTGGTTGAATTCACCCTCAAGAGTTGAGGGAAATCTGCGGCCTTGGCAGTTTAATAGGGGAATCGGAGCGCGTTACGGGCTGTCGGGGCTTTCCCAGGCCTCGTGAAGCGCCCAAGCAGTTGCCAACCCTGTGCCACCAGCGACGATTAAGAAAAATCCTTTGCCCGTCTTGCCCGAGGGATGTGGAGGTTTGGCGGGCCAGGAACCCGGTCCACGGCCGTTTATGGCGGGGGGAATATCGTCGGGAGAAGGGTTGAGGAGAACGCGGTAGGAAGCGCCCTCGGGAATGCGCTCCGTTTCGTCGCGATACGTGAGCTCCAGAGCCCCACGACGCGCGGTAACACGCAACTCTTTGGGGCCAACGACGCTGATCTGCGCGATTGTGGGAACATTCCCGGCAGCCCTGATGCGCGCTTCGCGAGCGCGAATTTCCATGGCGGAAGCCAGCGCCGAGGAAAAGACGAGAGAGCCTCCGGATAAATCTGCCAGAGCACCCGTCGTGGCGCCGTGCAGGGTCACGTCGCTCTGTCCTGGGAGATATAGCCAGGAAGCGCCAATCCGTAGCCGGAGGACGCCGCCCGCATCGGTCAAGAGCCGGTCACCGTCATAGATCGTCGCGCCGGCAGAGGCATCGGAAGCGCTCAAATGTCCCTTCGAGGATTGCGTCACGATTCCGAGCGGAGCAGTAGCACCGGGCAAGGGAATGCCCACAAGTAGACATGCCAATGCGACAGCTAGGCTACGGCGTCCCAAGGCGGCTCAAATCCTCCGAGAGGCACCTGAAGCTTAGTCTATTGGCGAGATTCGAAGGCACACTAGTACTTTGCGCAAGCCCCTGTTGATAGTTTGCGCACAAAACGGCGAACCGTTGCCGCACGGGTAAAGTTTGGCAGGCGGCAATAGGGAGGATGAGAAACTTAAATCCCCGCAACCTGCCAGCGTTCGCAAGAATCGGTCAGGTCGAGTAGAATGACCCGCTCCGCTCGCGCAGCGTCGAGCAGGCATTTGTTCTTTCCCGTGGCTGACCTGGAAGAAGAGTTGGAGGAGGAATCCCTTGAAGAGCATTTCGGTTGCGCTCTTGGCGCTCTTTTCGTGCGTGCCAACATTCGGGCAGAAGGCGGCGCCTCTGCCACCCGCTCAAGTAGCGCAGGAAGTGCGCGTCTACCGGATCGACAATGAAGACCGGATCGTGCGCGAGCTGAAGGAATTTCTGTCGATTCCCAACGTGGCGAGTGATACGCCGAATATTCAGAAAAACGCGGCGCGGCTCGTCGAGATGCTGGAAGCGCGCGGCATTGAGACGCATTTGCTGCCCATTGGCGGGCGAGGTCCCGTGGTGTTTGGCAAGCTTATGGTGCCTGAAGCACAGCGCACGGTCATTTTTTACGCGCATTATGACGGCCAACCGGTCGATCCTGCGGCATGGACAGACGGGAAGCCGTTCGAACCGGCACTGCGCAGCACGGCGATAGAGGCCGGAGGCAAACGCATTCCGTTCCCCGAACCCAACGGCAAAAAACCGGCGGCGTACGAAGATGACTGGCGCATCTATGCGCGCTCCTCTTCGGATGACAAATCGCCCATCGTGGCGCTACTTGCGGCGCTGGATGCTTTGCGGGCAAGGAACATTCCGCTGGGCGTAAACCTGAAAGTGATATTCGAAGGCGAGGAAGAGGCCGGTTCTCCGAATCTTGAGCGAACACTGGACCTTCACAAGAATCTACTTGGCGGCGATTTGCTGATCACCGCGGATGGCCCGGTGCATCAGTCCGGCCGCCCGCTGGTTTTTTTTGGCAACCGAGGAGATATCGGTCTGGACATCACCGTTTACGGTCCAGTGCGGGCGTTACACAGCGGGCACTATGGAAATTGGGCGCCGAACCCGGCGATGGAGCTTTCGCGGCTATTGGCATCGATGAAAGACGCAGACGGCCATGTGTTGATCGACGGCTACTATGACGACGTCACACCGCTAACCGACGCCGACAAGAAGGCTATCGCGGAATTGCCAGACAACGACGCGGAATTGGAACGCGAGCTGGGGATCGCAAAACCGGAAGGCCGCGGCAGGAAATTGGTGGAACTGCTTCAGGAGCCGTCGCTGAATGTTCGCGGGCTACGCAGCGCTTATGTGGGGGATCGGGCGCAAAACGTCGTGCCCGACCAAGCCGAGGCTTCGATCGATGCGAGGCTGGTCAAGGGAGAAGACCCGCAGAAGAAGTTCGAGCAGATAGCCGGGTTCATTCGCAAACAGGGGTACTACGTGATTGACCGCGAGCCGACGATCGTGGAGAGACGCGCTCATCCGCTGATCGCAAAGATCGTGAATGAGGGCGGCTATCGAGCTTCGCGCACGCCAATGGATTCGGCGGTCTCGAAAAAAGTGATCGAGGTCGTGGAGGGAGCAGCGGGGTCGACGGTGAAGATGCCTACCCTTGGCGGGACCGCTCCGATGTACATTTTCGAAGACCTCAGCCTGCCCGTGATCGGCGTGCCCATCGTCAACGCCGATAATCACCAGCACACTTCGGACGAAAACCTCCGCCTCGGCCATCTCTGGCGCGGGATGGAAATTTACGGCGCCATTCTGGCCGATCTGAGCTGGTAGAAATTATTGCGAGAGAAAATTCTTCAGGAGTTCCTTGCCAGATTTCGTGAGAACCGATTCCGGGTGAAATTGCACGCCTTCGATGGGAAATTTTTTGTGGCGGAAGCCCATGATGATTCCGTCGTCGGTCTCGGCGGTGATGTGAAGCTCGCGGGGGAGTGATTTGCGCTCGACGATGAGCGAGTGGTAGCGCGTGGCGGTGAAAGGGTCGGGTAATTTCCGGAAAACTCCTTTGCCGTCGTGATGAATCTCGCTGGTTTTTCCGTGGAATAGCTTGGGCGCACGGATAATTTTCCCGCCGAAAGCCGCTCCAATGGCTTGGTGACCCAGGCATACACCGAGAATCGGAATTTTCCCCGCGAGTCGCTGCACCAGATCGACGCAAATGCCCGCGTCTTGCGGCGTGCAGGGTCCGGGAGAAATCACGATTTTCTCGGGCTTGCGGCGCTGGATTTCTTCGACGGAAATTTTATCGTTGCGGTGGACTTCCACGGCGCAACCGAGCTCGCCTAGGTACTGCGCCAGGTTGTAGGTGAAGGAGTCATAATTATCTAGGAGAAGGATCACGATAATTTCCTGTGCTGACGTACGCGATGCGCGGCTTCGAGCGCGGTCAGAAGCGCGCGCGACTTATTTATGGTTTCCTGAAATTCACCTTCGGGCGTCGAATCGGCGACGATCCCGCCTCCGGCCTGCACGTGAGCGACGCCATTCTTGATGACCATGGTTCGAAGCGCGATGCAGGAATCCAGGTTGCCCGCGAAGTCCAGGTACAAGACGCCGCCGGCATAAATCCCGCGCCGCGTGCGCTCGAGCTCTTCGATGATCTCCATGGCGCGAACCTTCGGCGCTCCGGAAACCGTGCCCGCGGGAAAACAAGCCATCAGGGCGTCGAAGCAATCCACGTCCTCGCGCAGACGCCCGCGCAAACTGGAAACGAGATGCATCACGTGGGAGAAGCGCTCCACAGTGAGCGACTGCTCCACCTTCACCGTACCATACTCGCAGACGCGGCCGAGATCGTTGCGGCCAAGGTCCACCAGCATGATGTGTTCGGCGCGTTCCTTTTCGCTAGCGAGCATTTTCTTCTCGTTGAGCTGATCTTCCGCTTCGTCCTTGCCGCGCGGGAGTGTGCCGGCAATCGGCCGGTAGAAAACGTCGCGACCTTGCACCTTGACCAGCATTTCCGGGGAGCTGCCCACGATAAAAACGTCGTTCATCTGCAAATAGAACATGTAGGGCGAAGGATTGAGGACGCGCAGCTCGCGGTAAACCTCGAACGGATCGGCATGCGTTTTCGCGGAAAAACGCTGGCTCAAGACCACCTGAAAAATATCGCCGGCGCGGATGTATTCCTTGGCTCTGCGAACGGCGCCGAGATACTCGCGATGCTGGAAATTCGATTTCACGCGAAGCGGCGAGCGCTTTTTCTTTTTCGCGAGCTTTTTCGGACGCTCGGCGGCCACGGGCTCTTCGAGCATCCGCCGTGTGCGCTTGATTTCCTTCACTGTGGCTTCGTATTTCTCGCGCAGGTTGCCTGCGTCCTCCGTGAAGACGTTGCGCACGATCCACAAGCGGTGCTGCAGGTGATCAAAGGCGATGATGCCGCGATAAAACATCAGCATGGCATCGTAAAGGCCGATCTCGTCGCGCAAGTTTTTCGGGAGACGCTCGATCAGCCGCACCATGTCGTAACTGAAAAACCCGATGGCGCCGGCCACCAGCGGAGGGAGTCCGGACAGGCGCACGGGACGAAATCGTTCTATGTGAGCACGCAAAAAGGAGACCGGATCTCGCTCTTCCCAGACCAGGCGGTCGGGGCTCTCGAGAACACAGGCGCCATTGGCGTAGCGGAATACTTCTTCGGGATTTGCTCCGGCGAAAGTATAGCGGGCGATTTTTTCGCCGCCTTCCAGGGTCTCGAGAAGGAACGAGTACCGTGCTCCTTGGGCAATACGAAGGTACGCGCTCACAGGCGTGAGCAGATCCGCGGAAAACACGTCGTATACGGGGATGAGGTTTCCTTCGCGGGCCAGACGCTGGAACTCCCGGAAACTTGGCTGAATCATGAATTGCTCCGGGACTTTTCTTCGGAGCGCAGCGCCCCCAGGACAGCAGCACGCATAACCGCTTCGGGAGCGCGCTGCCCGGTCCAGATCTCCCACTGGGCGATTCCCTGAGCGAGAAACATTTCCACGCCGGAAACGGTGGCGATGCCCTTATTCGCGGCGAGTTTCAAAAGTTGCGTCCTCTGCGGCCGGTAGATGAGATCCATTACAAGGCGACAGTGTAACTCGCGGGGCGAAAGAGGAGAAACCGCGGTCCGGGGGTGCATGCCGACGGGAGTTGTATTGATGATGGCGTCGAAGAATTCTGTGCGCAGGGAGCGGCGCGGCACAACTTCGCCGCCGACGGCTCTGGCAAGTTCGCGCGCGACTCTTTCGCGGCGCGCGCACACGCTGACAATCGCGCCGGCCCGAGCCAACGCAAAGGCTGCGGCCCGCGCCGAACCACCCGCACCAAAAAGCAGCACTCGACTGCCCTTGATGCGCAGCTTCCTCTGAAGCGCGCGCAGCACGCCAATGTAGTCGGTGTTGCAACCATAGAGCGAGGCGTCCCGCCGGACCACCACCGTGTTCACGGCGCCGATGTCCGCGGCGAGGGGCTCACAATCGGCAAGCTGCCGAAGGATGGATTGTTTGTGCGGCAGGGTCACGCTAAATCCGCGAACGCTAAGGTCGGGGATGGCATCCAGGAAATCGCGTAATTCGTGCACGAGAAAGGGCAGATATACGGCGTCGATCTTGCGCGCGGCGAAACCGGTATTGTGCAGCAGCGGCGAAAGCGAGTGTCCAATGGGATTGCCAATCACGCCGTAAACTTGCGTGCGCCTCGTCAATTGATGGGCGCGATAAAGATGCTTCAGTTCGGATAGCGAAACCTGTCCGGGAGCCGTTGCCGTAGCGACCGGCGCATAAGCCAGCGCACTGCCCTCGCGGAGTGCCAGGATCCGCGCGGGCAGGGCCACCTCTCCCATGGGAACGGCCACAAGATTTTTCGTGCGCCTGGCAGTTCTCAATAGTCGCACGCTGTCCGCTATGGTGCGGGCGTTGGCGGCGATCTTGACGGCGTCTGCATTGTTGCGGTGCAACAGGCGCAGGACGCGGCTGAGGGGCGGCGTGCGCCGAAAGTCGTGCGCGGAGAGCAGCACAGACGGCGGCAAGCCCAGCGCGCGCATCGAGGCCTGCGGCAACTCGCGCAGAGTTTCAATCTCGAGGTCGCACCATTTGCAGCCTGCCAAGCGGGCCTGTTTCAACCAGTGAATTTCCGCTTCGAACCCATCAGCGAATTTTCCGCCACCCGCTGTTTGGCGGCAGGTAGCCAGGAAAACGTAGTGTGAAGTCTTGCGCTTCTTGACCCAGCGAAGCAGGCGAGTGCGTTCCGTATCACTCCGCAACCAATCCAAGCGCAATTCGACGGTAGAAGTCTCCCGGAGCGCCGCCCGTATCTGGGAGGTCATCTCCGCGGCGGTAGGCGCCGCGGTAACTCCGCAGATGCGCCTCAATCCTATTCCAAACGCACCCATATCCGGCCGTCTTGTCTCCATTTGATTGAAAGTACGGCTCTTAGTATGCCGTATCAAGAATGTAAAGCAACCTCGGTCATTCTGTTGACGCTTTCCTGATGGCCTGTTAATTTGCTTAGAATAGTCCCCGCACGGCCCGTACGGCGGGTTTTCTAAGGAGTCTCGCAATGCGCGCAAACGTAGCTGGCTTGTGTCTCTCGTTCTTCCTGGGAAGCGTGATGTCCTCGGCGCAGAATGCGCCACAGGCTACGCCGTCAGCCGGTCAGCCCGATGCTTCTACCGTTTATTGCTCGGGCTTTGTCACCGACCAGAAGGTCCCTGACGAAGTGCGGTTGGTTTCCGGTGAGCAATCGACGTATAAAGTAATCTTTTCGCGCGGCGATTTCGTGCACATCAACCGCGGCTCGAACCAGGGAGTCAAAGAAGGCGACCGGTTCACGGTGGTACGCCCTGAGGGGGACCCCATGGACGTTCAATGGTTCAAATGGCAGTTCAAATTGCTAAAGGCAATGGGCACCCCTTACATTGATGCGGGGCAAATCCGAGTCGTAAAAGCTCAGCCAAATGTTTCGGTCGCAGAAGTGACCTTCTCCTGCGGTTACATGCAGCGTGGCGACGTCATCCTCCCGTTCGAAGAGCGGCCCGTTGCTCCCTACAAAGAATCCGCCAAGTTCGATCATTTTGCGCCTGTGAGCGGAAAGCCCGTGGCAATGATCGTGGCGGGCAAGGATTTCCGTCAGGCGTCAGGCAAAAATGATGCCGTCTATGTGAATCTAGGAACGAATCAGGGAGTGAAGGTGGGTGATTACTTCCGAGTCTTCCGCTATCAGGGCTCGCTGGCTGAATCGGCGCCGCAAACCAGAGGCTATCAATACACCATCTATGGGTTCGGAAGCGCTCCGAAGCGCTACGAATGGAACGATCTGCCCCGGGAAGTTCTGGGTGAGGGTATCGTCCTCAGCGCCAGCCATAATTCCTCGACGGTGATGATCACTTACGCCGACAGCGAGATTCTTGCCGGTGACTACGTTGAGGTCGAATAGCTCCCGTAGCTAAATCAATTCAAACCCTTAAGGCCCCGCGAGACAGACCACCTCGCGGGGTCTCTTGTTCGCTACAAAGTTTCACATGGAGGCGCGTCGCTCAGACCTTCGATTCCGGGTAAATTTCGGAGAACACTTCACACGTAAATCCCAGTATTTGCGCTCTTTCTTCGCTCCACGCTCCGGGATGGAGTCCCGCCTTTCGGCAGGTCTCTTCAAGAAATTGCTGGCGATCAAGCCGATGCTCGGTCGCAACCTGGGGAAGCAGGAGGCCGCGCTTGGCGCAGTTCCCGACGATAAGCCCATGCCTGCCGACCTCGATCTCTTCCGGACGAATTGGCACGGGCGCCGACATAAGCGAAATTTCAATGCGGAGTTCCTCGAGCTCTTCGGTTTTCACGGGTGAAAACCGCGGATCCCGGAGGGCCGCGCCTGCGGCACACCGCATGACGCTCTCTCCCAGAGTCTCCTGCGTTTCGACGACGCCGATGCACCCACGGAGGCGTCCGCGAACGTGCAGGGTAACGAACACCCCTCGTCTTTCGAGGAAGATTCCTTGCTGGGGAATTTCGACGGGAAGTTGCGCGCGGGACACGGCTTCGACAACAGCCTGCCTCGCCCATCGTAAGAGAGCCAGGCGGTCCTCTTCAGAAGGGAACGGCATCCTCAGACTTCTTGTGGCGTTCAAGCATACTGAGCTTGCGCCGTTGTTTAATGCGGTCGTCCAGTTGACCCCAGAAGCGTAGGAAATATTGCGCAGCCGAAACCAATGCGCTGATCACTACCAGCCAGAGAAGGACCAACGCAAGAGGCTTTAGTTTCGCGTGCTGGGATCCAGCGATCAGCACCGCGACGGCGCACACCTGCAGGACCATCTTGGTCTTGCCCAAGAGCGAAGCTTCAATCGTGAATCCCTCCGCCGATGCGATATTGCGCAGACCCAATATCGTGAATTCACGGCCGATGATGATCACCACCATCCACGCAGGTACCAGATGCATGTCGACGAGGGAGACGAAGGCGGCGGAAATCAGCAGCTTGTCCGCAATCGGGTCGAGCAAAATGCCGAGGGTAGTCACCTGAAGCCGGCGACGCGCAAAAAAGCCATCGGCCCAGTCAGTGGCCGCTGCTGTAAGCAGAATCAAAACGCCCCAGAATTCGAAGTGCATGGGAAATCCCCAAACCTCCACGTTGGGGCTCCGCGTAAGCAAGACCACAATGAGGAGCGGAACAAAGAAAATCCGTAACACCGTGAGTGAATTGGGGAGGTTCATGCCGCTTGCTGGCGTAACGGCCGGCCAAATACCTTCAGCAACCGCCGCGACTCACTATAGACTTGGCTTCGCGATGCGTCAACGTCTGGAGGTCGGGTTGAAGCTCATGAGAAGACAGTACCTTACCGTAACTAGACCGGCGAGGGCGATGGACAGCTGAGTCTTGATAGCCAGATTCCCCCGGCTGTAAACCTGTGAAAATGTGCGACTTGGCGGCAAAACAGGGAACAGTGCTCTACGGCTCTCAAATAGGCAGATGGGGTAGATTAACCATTGTATTTTGAGCAAGTTACAATCCGCAAAGGCATCGGACGCCTAAATTACTATTCGGAAGAACCTGGCAAGGAATCAATGGTGCCGTGCGAGTTTCCACAAGGTTTTCCACAGGAGATGACGATCCGTTCACAATACGCCGCAAGGATCTCGTCGGGGTTCCGGGCCGCCATCGGACCAGATTTCGTGTTATTACTCCGGTGTCACCACCTGAGTTATGCTTTTTCATTCGCTAAATGGCGCGGGGACCCCGCAGAACGCGCACCGGCAGGAAGAATAGCGCACTCAAGAGCGCAAACACCCCGTGCACTGCGATTCCCAGAATCCGAAAGAGCAGCGTCAGCAGCCACACAATCGGATGCAAAACCAGGGCCAGCAGCGCGAGCGGCCAACACACCACGAACAGGATGCACCAGAGAAAAAAGGCAGCCATTGCAGTCCTCTCCCACCACCCTACTATCCGTTACGTTGAAGCGGGCCGAAATGTTTCCTTCGCAGCATAACTCGCGAGCCGCAGGCGCCGCGCAATTGAGACAGGCACTTCGGCGTCCAACAGCATATGTGAATCATCCACTTCCGACCTCAGGACGCGGCCGAGCGCATGAACCAGTGCAAGAGTTCGCCCTTCCGTCATTGGCATGCGCAGCGAGAGCGTAACCATGGGATCAACGGGAAGCGCCCCGTCCATCCGGCGCAATAGTTCCTCGATGCCTTCGCCCGTCAACGCCGAAACCAGCACCGGACCGCCGTCGGCTCCCGCTCCCATGGCGTAGGGATGCACCAGGGGCGCACGCTCCTCCGGCGTCAGTTGATCCACTTTGTTGAACACCCGGAGTTTCGGCCGATCGTTCACGCCGAGGTCGCACAGAATCTTCTCCACCGCGTCGTCCAGCTCGGCATGGTGGGGATTCGAAACGTCGCTGACGTGCAAGATCAATGCAGCTTCCTGAACTTCTTCGAGAGTCGCGCGAAAAGCGTTCAGCAATCCCTTGGGCAGATCCCGGATGAAACCCACGGTGTCAGAAATCAGAACGCGGCGCTTGGAAGGCAGCCGGACGGCTCGAATCGTCGGATCGAGGGTAGCGAACATGCGCGGGGAGACCAGTACCTCGGCGCGGCTCAGGGCGTTGAATAAAGTTGATTTCCCCGCGTTGGTGTAACCCACGAGGACGATCGTGCCGAGAGGGACGGCATTGCGTGCTTCGCGGCGCAAGGCGCGCTGCCTGCGAACTTCATTGATGCTGGATTCGATTTTGCGCACCCGGTCACGGATCCGCCGCCGGTCCGTTTCCAGCTTTTTCTCGCCAGGTCCGCGCACGCCGATGCGTCCCGCGGCGCCGCCGCCTCCGCTCTTGCCGCCGAGGCGCGACATCGCCGCGCCATGCCCGGTCAGGCGCGGCAGCATGTAGTTGAGCTGCGCGAGTTCCACCTGCAGCTGTCCTTCGCGACTTCGCGCGTGGCGGGCGAATATATCCAGGATCAATTGCGTGCGATCGATCACGCGGCATTCCGTGGCTTCCTCGATATTCCGCTGTTGCATCGGGGAGAGATTGCTATCGAAAATGATCAGGAGCGCGTCGTGAGTCGTTGCTTCCGCGCGAATTTCATCCAATTTGCCCCGCCCCACGAGGGTTGCGGGGTCCGCTTTGTCGCGCACTTGGAACACCGTGCTGGCTACTTGAGCTCCCGCGCTTTTCGCAAGCTCGACGAGTTCCACGAGCGATTCTCTTCCTTGTTCGCCCGCGGGCATTCCGGGAAATCGGGGCGCGCGCTTCCAACCCACGCCGACCAGCAAAGCGCGCTCCGCCGTTGAAACCTGTTGTTGTGTTTTCATCACCGAGGCCGGCCTGCTGTCATCGAGGAGTCCAAATATAAAGGGTGATCGAAACTTCGCAAGGAGGGGTTTTCTTCACCCAATTGATTATACGCCTCTCTTTTGGGTGTCGCGACTTACCTTCATTCCCTGCGATTGCAAATATTCGAGCGTGTCATTTTGCAGCTTAGGATCATCTCCGAAACCCGCCAGCCAGTGAACGCCGGGCTCTTTGCGGAACCACGTCAACTGACGCTTGGCATACCGGCGTGTCGCTTGCTCAATCGCTGCACGCGAGGCATCGAGCGTCATTTCGCCGCGCACGACGGAGCGCAGTTCGCGGTAGCCGATAAAATCAAACGACTTCGCGTTTTCCGGAAGCCCGCTTGCCACTAAGCGGCGCACTTCCTCGATCCAGCCCTTCGAGAACATTTCTTCTGTCCGCACGCGAATCCGTTCGTAAAGTGCCTCGCGAGGCGGCGCCAGTCCGATCTTCACCGCGCGCCATCCCTGTAAAGTGCTCCGTCCTCCTCGGTGCACTTCCGAAAGCGGCTTGCGCGTCAGCAGGCAAATCTCGATTGCTCGAATCAACTTTTGCTCGTCGTTTGGCGCGATTTTCCGCGCCGCAGCGCAATCCAGTCTCTCAAGCAGCCGATGCAAATGTCGTCGACCATGGCCCGCAGCGCTCGATCGCAAGCGATTTCGGAGCTCCTCGGAGCGTTGGGGCAAGTCCGCCAAGCCCTCGAGCAGCGCGCGGAGATACAACCCAGTCCCCACCGTGAAAATCGGCAAGCGTCCCCGCTCGCGCAAGTCCTCCAATACCCCGAGCGCCATTTGCGCATATCCACCGGCCGTCGCTTCTTGCGTCGCATCAAGAACATCCAGCAAGTGATGCGGGATGCCGTGTCGCGCAGCCAGTTCGGGTTTGGCTGTCCCGATATCGAATCCGTGATAAAGCTGCGTCGAATCACAAGCGACGATTTCTCCGCCCACCCGCTCGGCCAGCCACACGCCCAGCGCCGATTTTCCCGAAGCCGTTGGACCCACGACGGCCACGAGCGACGCCAGCGTATTGTCGTCTTTCATCGAAACAGGATATGCCACGCGCGGATGAGAAGAACAACGAGCACGACCAGGGCCAGCAGCAGGCTGCCGAGAATTTGTTGGCGTGCGAGCTTCACTCCTGCCGGCCGTAGTCCGGCTGCAAATTATAGAAATACGTAAATCGCAGCTCGATGTAGGGGCCCTTAAAGGCTGACGGCAAGGGTTCAAACGGGTTGGAGGCGCGAATCGAGGAAATGGCCGCGCGATCGAGCGGCTCTTTGCCGGAGCCATACACCGTCACAGGTTCGCCTGTCGGAACGCCACCATCCCTCAGGATTCTAAACTGCAACGAAACGACGCCTTTGTCGCCCAGTTGCACCGATTCCGGCATCACCGCGAACCAGTTCCGCTTGACGCTCTGATACACGCGGGCGAGATAGTCGTTGAAATCCACGCCCTCCGTGGGCGTGAGCATTTGAATGCCCGCATAGGCGCTGCCCCGTCCTCCGCTTCCTGGGGCTCCGCGGGTGGGGATTTGCCCACCGCCGCCGATTGCACGGGGTGCGTTCATCTTGGCAGCCTCTCGCATGGAGTCCTGAATCGAGCGTCCCGGCGAATCTCTTGGCAGCAGCAAAGTGCTCGGCCTGGGTTGTTCCTCGGGAACCTCGAGCTTCAGCGGCGGTTTGGGCGCATCCGTTTTCGACTCATTCGGCTGAGGAAGCTTCACATTAGGTTGCGGAACAGGGGCGTTCGGCAACTCTTTCACGACTTTCTCAGGCTCTGGCGGCTTTGGCGCGGGCTGCGGCACGGGAGGCGCAATCTTCTTCAGAATGCGTGGATCGAGATGCATTTTTTCGCTGCTTAATTCCTTCGGACGTGGCGCCGTCTTCAAATCGTCGAGCGCGCCCGGAGGAAGCAAAACGGTAATCTGCCTCCGGGCAAGGTCCAACTGCTCCTGCGTTGGCGGATGGTAGGGAAAGAGTTTGGGTTGAAGGATGATCAGCGTAATCACCAGAATGTGAAAAACCACCGAAGAGACTCGGGTGATCGCCTCCTTCTTCGATTTCCCCTCGGCAGGCTCCTTAGCGAGCAGGTTGACTTCGCCCGTCAGAAAAATATCGGCTTCGACAAGGTCCAGCGGAATATTTTCGATCGTTTCGAGCGTCTCGGGACGGGAAGTGCCCTGCGGCACTGCAATCCGCGCGTCCATGTCCGTGGGTTGCAGCGGCAGCTCATTGGTCTCTTCGACCTGGAACGCCTCCGCGTTCAAATCGCGGGGAACCACCGTCCGCGCGCTAATCGATTCGAGGGGCAGTGAAGCTGGGATTTTCGTGCGCCCGTCGAGAACCACGATCGGCAGCATCGCCGGAACGAGCGTGCGTTCATCCAGCGTCGATGGGCGCCGCCGCTGCGTCGCGGTGGCATCGACAGTGGGCGGGCGAGAGTTCTCGGGAACGAGGAATCTTGGGATCATTTTCCTGTCTTGGACGGTGCGGCGAGCGCACTCAGTTGGACGCGCTCGGCGTGTTCCTGGATGCTCGTCATCACGCGTCCCGCCAACTCCAGCGCCGCTCTGCCCGCGGCTCCGCTAGTGCGCGGCTCGCGGCGCGTGCGCACTGCATCCACGAACGCTTCCAGTTCGGCGTGCAGCGGTTCGGCGTTTGGCGCGGGCAGTTTCTCAAAACCGAATTCCGGCTGTGGGCCCGCCTTCTTCACGCCGATGCGCAGAGCGTCGCGCCGCGCGTAGTCGAGCGAAATGTACTCGTGCTGTTGAAAGAAACGCATCTTGCGCACGCGTTCCGTCGAAACGCGACTCGCGGTAATGTTCGCGACCGCGCCACCGGAAAACTCGAGTCGCGCGTGCGCGATGTCCACCTTGTCCGTCAAAACGGGAATGCCCACGGCCTTCACTTCGTCCACCGGTTCGTTAACCAGCGCGAGAAGAATGTCCAGATCGTGGATCATCAAGTCGAAGATGACGTCCACGTCCAGGCTGCGCGGCGTAAACACTCCAAGGCGGTGTACCTCGAAAAACAACGGCCGGTTAAGTATCGGCTCAACCGCGAGTACCGCGGGATTGAACCGTTCCACGTGGCCCACTTGCAGAAGGCGCCGGTGCCGCTTCGCCGCATCGAGCAGTGCGTCCGCCTCGCTCAAGTTGACAGCCATGGGCTTTTCGACGAGGACGTCGAGGCCCATCTGCATGAGTTGGCAACCGACCGCGGCATGATCCACCGTGGGTACGGCCACGCTCGCTGCATCGGCTTTGCCCTTCAGCTCTTCAAGCCCGCGCAGCGCTTGCGTCTGAAATTCCGCCGCCACGGCCGTCGCGCGGCTTTCGTCCTTGTCGAATACGCCGACGAGATCCGCGTTCGCAAGTTCGCGGTAGACGCGCGCGTGATTGCGCCCGAACTCGCCCGCTCCCACGACGGCGACACGCACCTTGCCCGTTTGTCCCGCCGTCGCGTTCATTCTCTGTTAATTCCCCCCGAAGCGCCCACGGGTTCCGCAGCCGCAGGAGGAACCGCCTGGATCGCAATCCCGGCCGCTTCGGCCTTTTCGATCAATTGTGTGCGGTCAAACAGAAGGGTGCGCCCGGCGTCGACGGAAAGGGCCGTCGCCCTGGCGCTCTTCATCTGTTCGATGGTCGGCAAACCTACCACGGGTACATCAAAGCGCATGTCCTGTCCCGGTTTGCTCACTTTCACGACTACGAGCGGCCGCCCGCCGGCAATCCGTGCCGCGCGCGCGATAACCTCGTCCGTGCCTTCCATGGCCTCGACGGCCACACATGCGCGATCCGCAATAACGACAGTCTGCCCGATATCCATTTCCGCAATGTGCCGCGCCACTCCGAGACCATATGCAATGTCTTCGGCCTCGTGTTCATTCGGCGCGCGCCGCGTCAGAACGCCGGCCTCCGGCAGCAAGGGCTTCAGGAAAAGCGTGGAATCCACCAGCCGGATTCCGTCGTCTTCCAGGACGCGCGCCACCGCACCAATCAACGCGTCCGTGTTCTTCCGCGGCAGAGAAAGGAGCAGTTTGGCCAGTTTCCAATCCGGCCGGATCGCGCTGAAAATCTTGTTGTGCTTCACCTGCCCGGCCATCACCGCGTGCAAGACGCCCTCTTGATGCATGAGCTCGATCGTTTTGCTCAATTCGCCCAGGCTCACCCAGTGGACGCGCCTCGCGGCGCGTTCGATCTCCGGTGAAGCTTCTTCCTTAATGGCGATGACCGCCATGTCGATACCCTGGCTGCGCGCTCCTTCGAGCACCAGGAATGGGAATCGCCCATTCCCGGCGATGAGGCCCCAACCGGTCGCGCCGGGAGCCGTCCTTGCCGTCGTGCTTGCGGTAGTGTCGGGCATCAAGAGAGCATTCAGGGCGCGCTATTTCACGACGCCGCGCTCGGCGGCTTCGATGAACTGGATCAACTCGCGCACGTCCGCCGAATCACCCAACGTTTTGCGCATCTCCTCGAGCGCGTTCGAGGTATTCAATTTCGAGCGTGATAACAGACGGAATGCTCGCTGGAGAATTTTCAATCTCTCCGGCGAGAAACCTTTGCGTTCGAGGCCGATGGTGTTGATGCCGTAGCACTTCGTCTCGCGCTTGGAGACGACCAGAGAAAAGGGCGGCACGCTCTGCGTGATCACCGTGCAGGCGCCGATGTACGCGTAGCGACCCACGCGGCAAAACTGGTGCACCGGGGAAAATGCTCCCACGGTCGCGAAATCCTCGATGTCGACGTGCCCGGCCAGCGTCGCACCGTTCACGAACAAAGTGCCGTCGCCGATATGGCAATCGTGTCCCACGTGTGAATTCGCCATGAACAGATTGCCGCTGCCAATGGTCGTCCTCCCGCCGCCACCGGCCGTGCCCCGGCTCACCGTAACATTCTCACGAAACACGTTGTCATCGCCGGCGATTAGTTCGGTTTTTTCGCCGCGATACTTCAAATCCTGCGGGGCGGCTCCAATGGAGCAGAACGGGTGAAAGATATTGTTTATTCCAAAGCGCGAGGGCCCCTGCACTACCGCATGCGCATGAAGAATGCAGCCGTCGCCCAGTTCGACGTTTTCCCCGATCACCGCATACGCACCTACTTGAACACCCGCGCCAAGTTTCGCGCCCGGCGCGATGACCGCCTGATGATGGATCGCCTGCACCGTCATTTCGCGGCATCTTCCGGTTTCGCCGCCAGCTCGCGGTCGACCATCTTGCACATCAACGTGGCCTCCGCCGCGAGTTGCCCGTTCACCGTCGCCTTCCCCTCCAGCTTGCAAAAATCGCCGCGCCAGGAGATTACGTTTATTTCGAGCCGCAACTGGTCGCCCGGCACCACGGGGCGCCGGAAGCGCGCACCATCAACGGCCACGAAGTACAGCAGCTTTTTCTCGCGGTCGGGAATCTCCAGGAGGAGCAGCAGGCCGCCGGTCTGCGCCATCGCTTCGATGATCAGCACGCCCGGCATGATGGGCTTTCCCGGAAAATGGCCCTGAAAATATGATTCCGTGATGGTGACGTTTTTTATGCCCACGATGCGTTTCAGCCGTTCCATCTCGAGAATCCCGTCCACCATCAAAAACGGATACCGGTGCGGCAAATATTTTTGAATTTCGTTCACGTCGAAAATCATCGAGGCTCCCCATCGCGCCGCACACCCGTTCTGCAGCGCGCCGTCCTTCCTTTGCAAAACTCTGATTATATGCGAACCCCGCTGTCCGCGATACGCGCTCCTCGCCCCAACGCAATCAAGGCGTCCTTTCCAAAGGCACCCCTCACGCTGGCGAAGTTGCTGCAGCTTCGCCACATTGTTAGCATGTGCCGACCATGGCTCCCGCAAACTTTCCCCGGCAATTGTTCCAAAGCTTAATCACCCGGCAGCCCAAAATGCTCGCCGCCTTGCGGCGTCTGGTGCTCGCAGAGTCGCCCAGCCTTGAGAAGGCCGCCGCCGACCGCTGCTGCGGCGTTCTCGCAACGGAATGGCGCAAGCGCGGCGCGCGCGTCGATCGTCTCGCCCAGAAACATCGCGGAGACCATCTCCGCGTCACCTGGTGGCCGGGAAAGTCCCGTCCTGCCGGCCAACTCCTGGTCCTCGGCCATTACGATACGGTGTACGCGACGGGAACATTGCGTAAAATGCCATTCCGTATTTCCGCCGGCAAAGCTTACGGCCCCGGCACGTTTGACATGAAAGGAGGTCTCGTCCAGGCGCTTTTCGCGTTCGAAGCGTTGAAACTTACCGGCGCGCCGCTCCGCAAACGGCTCGTATTCCTCTGGACCTCCGACGAAGAGATTGGCAGCGAATCGGCCGAAAAATTCATCGAGGCGGAAGCGCGCCGCAGCGATGCTGTCTTTGTTCTTGAGCCATCGCTCGGTCCCAAAGGACTTCTCAAGACCGCGCGAAAGGGTGTCGGCACGGCGGAAATCATCATTCATGGACGCGCTTCTCATGCCGGGCTCGCACCCGAGGAAGGTGTCAACGCCGTTCACGAACTGGCCCGGCAGATCTCGCGCATCGAGCAGTGGAACGACCTCCGCCGCGGCGTCGCTGTCAATGCCGACATCATCGAGGGCGGCACGCGCAGCAACGTCATCGCCGAGCGTGCCCGCGCCGTGCTTGACCTCCGTGCGTTGCGGGCTTCAGACATTCGTCTTATCGAAACTCGTCTTCACGCGCTCCGGCCGATTCTTAAAGGTGCTCGGCTCGAAGTTCGCGGCGGCTTCAGCCGCGCTCCTCTCGAGCGCAAGAGCAGCGCCGCGCTTTTCGCACGCACCAGGTCCCTCGCCGCGCAAATGGGCCTCGCGCTCGACGAGTGTACGGCCGGCGGCGGCTCCGACGGCAACCTCACCGCCGCGCTCGGCATTCCCACACTCGATGGCCTCGGCGCCGTGGGTGACGGCGCGCACTCCGCGCACGAGCACATCCTCATTGACACCATGCCTGCCCGCGCTGCCCTTCTTGCCGCCTTGCTGGTCAGTTCCTAAAAAACAGGACTCAACGGGAATTTAATCGCGCGGGGTTCGTATGGAGAAAGGTCAGTGGACGTAAGTCTTCTTCAGATACTCAGCGGTGGCCTGCGAAATATCGTCGTAATTCTCATGCAGCACCTGGTGCAGCGCCTCTTCAGTCGATGTTCCCGTTCCGATGCGATCCAGAATGCGTTCCACGTCCGTCATCCCGCTCGATTGCACGATGTATTCGACATTCGCAAGCGCCCAGGCATAAGCATAAGCCGCATCTTCACTCGGCAATCGTATCCACGAGCGCTCCAGCAGGCCCAAGGAAACTGCCTCCTTCTGGTCGTAAATTCGCGCAAGGCTCGCGGCAGCGCTCTGGCTGCGCAGCCCTTCCATCCACTGCGCCAGTCCTTCTTGAACCCAGGTTGGCGCGCGGCCATGCGTTTTCTGCGTTATGAAGCTGTGCGTCAGTTCGTGTTTGAGCACGCGGGAAAGCTCGGGCGTCACTCCGGACAGTCCCTGGACGGGCACCCGGATTCTCCCGTCGTTGACTGCCCCGGCCCAGCCCGGCGCGCGCGTGATGTCCACAAAATCCTGCTGCGTGTAAAGGACCACACCGATCGATTCCGGCGGGGTGAAATTGAGCTCGGATTCGATAGCCGCGAAGTGATTCTCCAAAGTGCGCAGAACTTCGCGCGCCAGGTCCGGCTGCGCGGCGCCGCTGTAACGCAAAATGAAGTGGCTGCTTTCGTTTTCCCGGAAGTTCTCTTCCTCTTTCTTGTCGCGTTGCGCTTTGTCGAGCGCCGCCTGCACTTCGGAATCGGACCGCAGCTCCAGCGCGCGCTTCCATTCCTCGACGGCCTGGTCCAATTTGTTCAAGCGGTAGTAGGCCCAGCCGGACAGCTTCGCCACGTCGGCATTCTTCGGCGCCACTCGCCGTGCACGGTCCAAATATTCAAGCGCTTGCTTGTACTCCGCCTGCCGCAAATACAAGTACGCCACGTCGAGCAGCAGCTCGAGCTGTTCGGGCGCATACGTCAGTGCGGTGCGTTCGTCCGCCAGGGCATGTGCCATGTCGCCGCGCTGCAATTCGAATTGCGCGGCGTCATGGTGGGCCACCGCTGCATTCTCATTTGCTTCGGGAGAGCCGGATCGCGCCTCCCCATCCAGCTTGGCGATGAATTCGCGGTCGATGGCGCCGTCGTGCACCGCGTTTCGCCCGATCGTTCCCTCGGGATCGCTGAGCTCCACGAGTGGAGACGTGATCGCGATTTCCGCGCCCACTCCACCCCGCGAATCCGCCGCCGGTGCGAAACCTCCGCGTTCCACGTGGTCGACGATGGCCAGCGGAAGGCTTAGCTGGCCGGCTGAGGTCTCGTACTTTACTTTGTCGCCCTCTACGACGACGTTCAGCGCCACGATGCGTCGGCCATTTTTCAAAACGATGGTATCGGCGCGCGCCGCACTGCCGAAAAAAAGCAGTAAGACTCCGGCGAAGAAAATTCCACCCAAGATGTCCTTTCGCCGCATTCCTCTATTTTAGTTCGGACGCCTCTCTCCGGGCTTGGCCGCCTTGTTCCGGTATGCCGAAAATGACTACACTGCTTGCATGCGGTGGTGTGTGGCCATTTGCGCGCTCTCCGGTATTCTTTCGCCGGCCGCGGCTCGCGGAGCGGACCTGTCTCTGCATGAGCTTTACGACTCGCTGAATGCCTTGCGCCTCGATCCCGCAGCCGTTTACACCGTTGACTCCTCAAACCGCATCGAGTTGCGCCGCGGCGACGTGAAACTTTCCTTTGAAGACGGCGTGATCGCCTTCTTTTCTCCACTTGAGGGCCGCATTTCTGGCGCAATCTTTGCAGGCCACGGCCACGCGCTGGCTCTCCCACGATCGGTTGTCGAAAAACAACAAATGGCGTCTTTCCTGGGTACGCCCGTCCTCGATCAGGAGTTCTTCTCCACCTACTTGCGCTTCAGCGACGACTCGGCCGACGAACTTCTCCGCCAACTCAAAAACGCCAATGTGCCTCCTCACGTCGACTCCGAAATGGCCACCCGCTGGGATCCCCTTATTGTTCGGCGAAATCCACAGTATTCCCTCCGCATCCTTTTCGAGACCCTCTCGCAGCACCCGCGGCATTTCTTTTACGCCGGGCTCGAGGCCATGACCACCGGCACCTTTGACGTGGTGCTGGACACCATGCGTACCGAGCAAATGATGTTCGCCCAGCCGCACAAATCCGGCAATTCGAACTTTTATGACGTCTGGGCTTCTTATTCCCTCCCAGGAACCTCCCCGCCGCCAATCGCTTTTCGCGCCTCGCAGTACGCCATCGAAACCTCCATTCTCGATAATTTTTCCTTGGAGGCCACCGCTGCCGTGCGTCTCCTGACCCAATTGGACGGTGAGCGCCTGCTCATCTTTCAGCTCTCACGCGCTTTGAACCTCGAATCCGTTACCGATGAAAGCGGTCAGCCTCTTGTCTTTTTTCAAAACGAGGGCATGAGCCTGCCCGAACGCAGCGTGCGTGGGAGCGATTATCTACAGGTCATTCTTCCGGAAGCGCCGCCCCACGGCCGGGAATTCACTTTGCGCTTTCGCTATCACGGCAATGTCATAAAAGACGCAGGCAATGGCGTGATGTTCGTGGGCGCGCGGGAGAGTTGGTATCCCCATTTGGGCGACGCTGCCGATTTCGCCCATTATGACCTCAAGATGCGCTGGCCTCGCCATTTGCGGCTTGCCGCGACCGGCGCCAGGATCGAGGAGCACGAAGAAGGCGAGTTCCGCTCCGGTCACTGGCGGACGGAACGCCCCGTTTCCGTTGCGGGTTTTAATCTTGGCGAATATGCTTCCGCTGCGATTGTCTCCGAAAAACACACCGTCGAGGTTTTCGCCAACCGGCAGCTTGAAGAAGCCTTGCTCAGCCATCTGGCACAGACTCCGGCGGAAGTCCTTCCTTCTCCACCTCCGTTCGTCGCGCAGCAGCTACCTGACAGGCAAATGGAGATTCCTCTGCCCCCGCCGAGTCCCGCCGACGCTCTCAAACAACTCGGAAAGGAAATCGATTCCTCAATCCGCTTCTATGAAGCTTTCAGCGGGCCCTTTCCGTTTCACACGCTAAGCGTTTCGCAGATTCCCGGCGCCTTCGGGCAGGGTTGGCCTGGGCTACTCTATCTTTCCACCTATTCTTTCTTGCCGGCTGAAGCGCAGCGGCGCGCGGGACTTTCCTCCACCGGGCAGGAAGACTTCACTGACCTGGTTCCCTTTCACGAAGTCGCGCATCAGTGGTGGGGCAATATCGTGGGGTGGTCCAGCTATCGCGACCAGTGGATCGACGAGGCCATCGCCAACTACCTCGCGCTCCTCTTCGCCGACAGCCAGAAAAATCCCGACCACAAACTGCGTGTCTGGCTGGAACGCTACCGCAAGCAGCTTTGCGAGAAATCTCCCCACTCGGACCAAATCGTCGCCGATCTTGGCGCCCTGACCCTGGGCGCCCGCCTGAATTCTTCTCGCTCTCCGGAAGGTTTCGACGAGATCATTTACAGCAAGGGCGCATGGGTCATTCACATGCTCCGTGAACTGCTGCGCCAGCCCGGAGCCAAAAATCCTAACGCCCGTTTTGTCGAGTTGCTCCAGACGCTCTCCCGAAAGTACGCCAATCGCGCCCTCTCGACCGACGATCTTCAGCACGAAGTCGAAATCGTCATGAGTCCTTCCATGGATCTCGAGGGCGGTCATTCCATGGACTGGTTCTTCGAGCAGTGGGTGCGCGGTACCGGCATTCCGCACTACCGCGTTGAGTTCTCCGCGCACCGGAACGAGAAAGGCTACCTCGTGCACGGCAAATTATTTCAAACCGGTGTGCCTCGCTCGTTTTTGGCTCATGTCCCGCTTTTTGCGGCCGGCGGCGCCGGACATGGCGGATTTCTCGGAACGGTGATTGCCAGCGGCCCGGAAACATCTTTCAGCTTCGTCACTCCGGAAGCTCCCCGCCGGATTCTCATCGATCCTCAGTGGACGCTGCTATGTGTCAAGGATTAGCTGGCATCTCTCAAAACGCACAAAATTGTCTGCTGCTCAAATACAAAAACACGCTGTCATCCTGAGGGGCGCCCGCCGTGGCGGGCCCTGAAGGATCTCAACCCAAAAACCGTGGGGGCTAGAAAGGCTTCCCGTACCGGTTTTTCTGCTCCAGCAGCGGGCTGGCGGGATTAATCCCCGCTTTCCCGTCCTTCCCGAAAACATAAACTGTTCCCACAGGATCCACCGGCGCTCCGGCAAGCAGCCCGGCATTGATAAGTTCGCGCACTGTCCCGGGACGCTTTCCGGTGCGTTTCTCGTACTCCGCGGCAAGGACATCGAGTTGCTCGCAATCCGCTTCTGTTCGCAAGAGCTGCAAATGTGTCAGCGCATTTTGCTTGATGGCGGGATCCTTCGTCGATCTGTAAAGCTCGCTCCATAGGAATGTCGAGGTCTCTCGCGATTCGCCCTTTTCCGCTACCCGGGCCGCCAGCACTTTCATCCAGTCATAGGCCTGGGGATTCTTGCTGCCTTCCAGGAAAGCGGCGGACGCCTTTGCATAATCTTTCATGTGGACGTAGTAGATGAATCCCAGGTCTTCATAGAAACGCCAGTACTCCGGGTTTGCCTGGATGCCGCGCTGCACCAGCTCCACTCCCAGGTCCGGCCGGCCCGCGCCAACGATGGGCCGCTCGCTTAGAAATGTCGAGCCGAAACGATAGGCCACCAGCAACTGCGGATCGAGCGTGGTCGTGATGTCCAGGAGCGGCCACAGCAGCTCGAAGTTGGGGTCGTTGTGCGCTCTCTTATCGCCGTAGTACTGAACGACTCGCGTCCAGTACAGGTCCGCCATCAACGGCGCGTACTCGAGGCTTGCCATCTTCAACAGCTTGCCGGAACGCAGCAGCAGTTCGTCCTGCTCCTGGTGCAGCCGCGCGCGGTCCTGGTCGATTCTTTGCTGCACTTGCCAGATCACCGCAAAGCCGATGGCCAGCGCGATGAGAAGCAATTTCCGGATGGATATTCGGGGCTTCATTTCAAGTTCCGCCGGGAAAAGACGGCCGCTGCCGTCAGCAAGACAATCGCGCAATACACGGCCGTATAAATCGAATTCTCCAGAATTAAGCTGGCTGGTATTGTTCGGCCATGCGTCGCTGAAGCCATCACGTCGAAATTCTGGAAATTCGGCAGCAGGTAGGAGAGCCCTCGCAGGAGGCCTTCCAGCACCGGGTTGGGTGTCTTGCTGTGAAAGTTCCGCATCTCTTGAATGAACAATCCCGCGATATACAAGCCCGCGGTGAACAGGATCGAAAGCAGCGGTGTCGTAAAGCACGAGAACAGCATCGCCAGCGCCACGATCAAAGCAAGTTTCAGCAGAATGAAGTAGATCGCAATGAGCACCGCGATGTCGGTTCTTTCGAGAGAGTGTTTCACGTACAGTAGAATTAAAAACAAGCCGGCAGCCATCGCCGCGGTGTTCACAGCCAGGGTGAGCACCAGGCCCCCAAACTTTCCCAGCAGAAATTCCCACCGCCGCACCGGCTTGGCCAGCAGTGCATACAGCGTGCGCTTGTCCATCTCTTTGTAGACCAGCCCCACGCCGATGAAGATGGCAATCAGCAGCCCAATCACCGAAATCGCGCTCAGCCCCAGGCTTACGATGACGAGGTCCTCGATGCCAATCGAAATTTGCCCCACCAGGATGGCTGCCGCCATCATCAACAACGCAAAGAACACTAGGCTGTACAACACGCGGTCGCGCACCGCTTCGCGAAAAGTATTCAGCGCCACTACTCCCGCGCGGCTCATTTGCCCCTCACTTCGATCGCCGCCGCTTGCGCGCGGTCCGCGTCGACCAAATTCATGAAGTATTCTTCCAGCGTTTGTTTCAACTGCGTCACCGAGAGAATCTTGGCTTCCGCTGCGCGAAGCTGTTCCAGCACATTGTAAAGTTCGCTTTCGCCCACCTGCAGCCGGTACCGGTTGCCCGCCTTGGCCGCCTTCGCGAGCAACGCCGAGGCATTCGCGTTGTTTCCCGCGTATTCGAAAAGTATCTCCATGCCGTGCGCTTTCAATTCCACGATCTCGCTTGGCGCACCCACCCCGCGCAGCTTGCCTCCCACGATCACCCCTACGCGGTCGCACAGCATTTCCGCGTCCGACAGGATGTGCGTCGAAAACATCACCGTCCTGCCTTCGCTTTTCAGCTCCAGGATGATGTCTCGCACTTCCCGCCGTCCGATCGGGTCTAGACCCGACATCGGCTCATCGAGGATCACCACTTGGGGATCGTGCAGAATCGCCTGCGCCAGCCCGACGCGTTGCATCATCCCTTTCGAATATTTCCGCAGTTGAATCTTTCCGGCTGTATCGAGTCCCACCTTTTTCAGCATTCGCGCGACGCGCTCGCGCCGGTCTGCGGCCGTCAGATCGTGAAACCTCGCGAAGTAATCCAGAAGTTCTGCTGCTGTCAGGTAGTCGTAGAAGTATGGTTGCTCTGGCAGGTAGCCGATGTCGCGGTGCATCTCGATGTCATTGATGGATCTTCCGAGGATTCGTGCCGTTCCCGCAGTAGGGAAAATCAAGCCGACCAGCAGTTTTATGGTCGTCGATTTCCCGGCGCCATTTGGTCCGAGGAACCCGAAGACCTCCCCGGTCTCCACCTGCATGGTCAGCCCCTCGAGCGATCGTTTCTTTTTCGTCTCGAGGAATCCGGTCGGATAATCCTTGGTCAGATTTTCCGTATCGATCGCCGGTGCGCTCATGTCGTTATTTTTCGTAATACCCGGACAGGCGTCAACGGGGTGAAACTCTCGATGTGCACGGAAAGAAAATAGATGGGACTAAGCCGCCCTGGATCCCTGGGCCGCTTACGAATCACTTCGCGCGGAACCTATCTGCACCAGCTCCGGCTGCGCCGCCGGAGGGGCCATCGGCATCGGTTTCAGCGGCTGCGGGTCGCGCCAATTATCTAGTATGCCGACCTGCTGCACGCACGACACGGTGCAGCGCGGCCCGCAGAATTTCTCCGTAAAATATTCGCGGTGGCGCATTTCCGGTGTGTATTGATCCAGCGCAATTCCCGGATATCCCCGCTGCTGCGAGCACCAGTGCACCAGGCCATTCTCGCAAATATATAGATAGCGCGAGCCCGACCGGCACCTCCAGTTGTGCTCTTTCCCGCGCGCCACATTGTGCTGGAAATCGTTGAAGCGCGAGAACGACCTCTTTCCCAGCGTCATGATTTCCTCAAAAATCTCCAGCTCCCGCGTTCCCAGCGGTTTCAACTGGCCGTTGTTGTCGTGAATAATCCCCACCGTGCTCGTAAATCCCAACTCCACCGCCCGGTGCGCAATTTTTAGCGCGTCCTCCGGGTCTTTCACTCCGCTGCCCAGCACGGAATTGATGTTCACCTGAAAAATGGCGTACTGCGACAGCCATTCGAGCTTCCCATCCAGCGTCTTCAGGCTCTTCTTCGACACCTCGTCCGGCATCACGTTGTCGATGCTGATCTGCAAATGCTCGAGGCCTGCAGCGTTTAGCCGTTCGATCCGTTCGCGATTCAGGAAAAAGCCGTTCGTGATCATTCCGGCGATCATTCCGTGCAGGCGGATGTGGCGGATAATCTCATCCAAATCGGGGTGCATCAGCGGCTCTCCGCCGCTAATCGTAATAATCGAAGTTCCCATCTCCGCCAAGATATCCAGCCGCCGCTTCATCTCCTCCAGCGGCACCGGCTTGGACACATCGTCGTACTCGTTGCAATACGCGCAGGCCAGGTTGCATTGCCGCATGGGAATGATGTGCACCAGGATCGGGTGTTTGGTCGACGCCAGCGCCTTGATGATCATGCGCAATTCGCGCAGTCGCGTCCGCACAAACCGCACTCCCCGCCGGAATCGCACCGGCAAAGACGCTCCCGCCTTTTTTTCCATCACCGCCATGACAAGATTTGTCTGGATCCCCCGCCAAAATTATACATGACCCGGGTTATTAGCGTGGCTTCATTGGCTTCGTGATACCTGTGCGCCAATCCGCTCCGCAGGTTCGCCTCACTAAATGCTCTTTCCCATCCGCACGATGGCCAACGCTTCGCCATTCCCCAGGGGAACCTCCAGATTTTCCAACTCTGCGTAGCCTCGGGCCCGGTACATCGGCACCCCCGTTAGCGTTGCTCCCATCTCGCAGCGAGTGAAGCCCGCCTCCCTCGCGGCATTCTCGCACGTCGTCAGAATCACGCTGCCAATTCCCTTTCGCGCCCAGTCCGGATGAATAAAAAACGCGCGAATCTTCGCCGCATCTTTTCTGGGATCCAGCAGGTCGTCCGTTCGCCCGATCCAACGATCTCCGCCATACAGCGTTTTGCGCTTGCTCCAGCCTCCGCAGCCAGCAATAATCCATTTACCTCCGCCGCCTGACGATCCTCCGCCCTGCCTCTCCGATGCCCGCATCTCCGCAACGTAATACGTTCCGTCCGCTATCAGCTGGCTGTCCACGCCGTAGACGCTCTTCAGTGCGCCTTCGAGTTGCGTTGGCGTGTAGTCTTGCGCCTGCAATCCCCTCACGGATGCTTCAATCAGCTCGCGCAGAACCGGAATATCTTCTGCGACGGCTGGACGCACTTTGACCTCCAGCATCTCTTTTGCGCTCATGGCGCACATTGTAACCAATATCCCGTCCTTATGAGCCCTGCTCGCGCCGCCAAGATATCTGCTTGACGCCATGGCGCTTACGGGTGTATCCAATATGGAGTATCGTCCACTTCAAGATCCCCCGCAGGGAGTCGGACGCCAACAACGCCTCATCTGGAAAGCGTAGGATTAGCCATGAAGCCATTGGATTCTTCGTCTTTGCGTCGTTCCGAAGCCGGAGTCGCTCTTCTCATTTCCATCTTTGTCCTCATGCTCATTAGCGTCATGGCTCTTGCCCTGATCGTTTCCTCCGGGACGGAGTCCGCGCTCGCCGGCAACTATCGCTCTTCCGCGAACGTCTATTACGCCGCGCTCGCCGGCCTCGAAGAAGGCCGCGGCCGCCTCCTCGCCAAAAACGCCAACCCTCTGGTGGTACCCTCCCCGCTTCTTCTGAATCAGGTGTTCTATATTTTGAACCCAGCCCCTGGTGAAAACGTCACGCCCACCGCGGCTGCCGGCAGTCCCGGCTACCCTGACACGGAATTCGCAGGACTTGGAGGCGCGAACATTACCTACTTAAATTCCGTTTCCCCCATAGCTGGCCTTCCCCCGGCTCTTTACAAATGGGTGCGCATCAATGCCTCCACGGAAGCGTCTATCGGTCTCGACGTCGACTCAAAGCACACACCTAGCACCTTGGATTCCGCCACTCCCCTCTACTACGATTCTCAGGATGCAAACTGCAACCCCTTGCCAAGACTTAGTCTCACTGTCGGCCCTTGTCCTGCTTCTTCGACCGCCGTGCAGGTCCTCGAGGTCACTTCTCTCGCCGCCTTGCCCGACGGCAGCCAGAAACTCATGCAATACGTTGTCGCTCCGGTCTCCCTCTCCTCCAATGCGAATTTTGCTCCCGGTTCTTCGGGATCCGGTTTCCCCGCGGCATTAACCATACTCGGCAGCGGCGTCAGCAACGTCAGCTTTTCGGGCCCCAACTCGGCTCAGTTCCAAGTAAACGGGAACGATCAATGCGGCGCCACCTCTGCCGTTTACGGAATTGGCTACACCAATGGCATCTCGGCCAACCCCAACAAGGGATCGTATTCGGGCGCGGGCAATCTGTCACCCAACATCGTCGGCTTGAACGTGAGCAGTATTCCGGCCAATTTGCAGACCCCCAGCGGGCTCGATGCCCTGGTTCAAGCGATCACCCAAAACGCCGACACCGTCCTTACCGGACCAGCCGATGAAAAAAGCCTGCCTTCCACGATGAACGCCGGGAATCCCCTGACAGTCGTGGTCAACGGCGATTTCGACCTTGGCAACGGCGCCACGGGATTCGGTGTTCTCGTCGTGACCGGCAAATTTAGCTACGACTCGGATTCGTCCTGGAAAGGCGTCATCCTTGTGATTGGACAGGGCATCGTCACTTCCAACAAGCATGGAAACAGTAACGGCGAAATCGACGGCGCACTTCTTGTCGCTCAGACCCGCGATTCCTCGGGAAACCTTTTGCCGGATCCGAACCTAGGTCCCGCTTCTTTTACCAGCGATCCCAACGACGGCGGCAAGGGGATTTACTACAGCAGCTGCTGGATCAAGGCAGCCCAGACGCCCTTCTCGTACAAAATCCTTTCCTACCGCCAGATTGCACAATAGAAGTAGTCGTTTCACCTCAGCGGCCCGAACCCTTCCGGCGGGTGCCGGCGTTTTGTGCCCTGCTCGTAGGCGTACGCATACTTGAAAAGCATCGGCTCGCTGAACGCCTTCCCTAGTATCGTCAATCCCGCCGGTAGCGAGCCGTGCGTAAATCCCATCGGCACGGTGATCGCCGGAAATCCCGTCTGCGGCGAAAGGATTTGGCTGTTGTCTCCCGCGGAACTCTCCAAGTCTCCCACCTTCCTCGGCGGATTGCTCCACGTGGGATAGATCACCGCATCTAGCTTGTCTTTTTCCATCTCGCGCAGCACCCTGTCTCGAAACAAAATCTTCGGCTCGTCGTGGTACACATCCGGGCACGGTGTTCTTCTCTCTCCTGCCGCCGGTTTGTCGCTCACCGCTCCCTTGATCTCTTCCTCGATATACGGCAGGTACAGCCCGGACTTCACGATTTCCGCGAGGTTCTTGTACGGCGCATTCTTCCCGTGTGTCGCCAGATAGTTGTTTAGATCCGCCTGAAAATCGCCGCACCAGATGTTCTCCGTCAGCTTGTCGAAATCGGGAATCACGAACGGATCGACAATCTCCGCTCCTTGCGCCTTCAAATCGCCGATGGCTTTCTCCGTCAAACCCTTGATCTCTGCATCGGTTTTTGGATCGTCGATATATTTTCGAAACACACCGATCCGTGCTCCGCGCAATCCGTTCCGGTCGAGAAATTTTGTGTAATCCTGCGGCGCTTTCCCTTCGGAAAGCTTGGTGATCGGGTCCGCCGGGTCGTACCCCGCAACCACGCTCAGCACCGCCGCCGCGTCCGCGACAGTTCGCGCAATCGGCCCGCCCATGTCGTTCCCCAGAAAAAGCGGAATGATCCCGTCCCGGCTCGTCAATCCCATCGTCGGCCTGATTCCCACAAGGCCGTTGTGGGAAGACGGCCCGCGAATCGAGTTGCCCGTATCCGTCCCGAGTCCCAGTTCTCCCAGGCTCGCCGCCACCGCCGCGGCCGTTCCCCCGCTCGATCCCGCCGGCACGCGCTCCAAATCGTACGGATTCCGTGTCGTGCCCGCGATGGAGCTCATCGTCACGTATGGACTGAACGCCCATTCCGCCATGTTCGATTTCGCCAGCACGATCGCTCCCGCTTCGCGCAGCTTTTTCACCATGAACGCGTCTTCAGCAGGCAGAAATCCTTTCATCGCCAGCGACCCGCCCGTCGTCTGCAAGTTCCTGGTGTCGTAATTGTCCTTCACGATCACCGCGATTCCGTGCAGCGGGCGCAGTTTGTGCGTGCGCGCGAATTCCTGGTCCAGCCGGTCCGCGTCCGCCAAAGCCTCGGGATTGATGACCACGATGGCGTTCAGCCGCGTCGACTGGTCGTACCGCTGGATGCGCTCCAGGTACGCCTCGACAAGTTGGCGGCACGTCACCTTCCCCGCGCGAATCGCCTCGTGTGTCACCGCGATGGTCGTCTCCGTCACCTCAAACTTGGCTTTGTTTCCCTCTCTCGTCTGCCCTCGCAATCCCGCGGCAAACGACGCTGCCATCAAGACCGCAGTCGCGCCTCGCCAAACTCGTTTTGTGTTCATCCAGACCTTCCGATAGGCCTCTGGCCAATCTCTTTGTCAACAACGCCTTACGCGCACAAGCCTTTTACCACCCAACCTTGATTCCCGCCACTCGCCATGGCGCACCCTGCCATCTCTCGGCAAACACAAGACTTACAGTAATTACTTGACAAACAGTACCTATATGCTACAATAAGCTCGTAAAGCAGGCACAGTGGCTTAGTGCTTCGCCCAAATGGCCTCTCGCCGTGCGGTCCTTCTAACTTCCTCGGAACCCCCGCACCTGAGCCAGTTACCTTTCTATAAACACTGCACCTCCATAACTCCTTTAGAAGCAACACTTACAAAACCCCCTGCAAGTGTTCATTCCAAAAGACTTGCAGAAAAGCTAAATCTTTTAGAATCACCACTTACAAAAAACACAGGGGGAGGAGGGTACGATCACCTGCCGTCAGTCACCCCCGACTCTCGATTCAAGGTAAGATTTGCGTTAGAGACATTTAGGAGCCTTCCATGTCCGAAGCCACCAAATCCGTCGGGGCCATCGCCACTCGCACCGAATCCGACTCCATGGGTAAGATCGAAGTTCCCGTCGACCGCTACTACGGCGCGCAGACCGCCCGATCGCTCATCTACTTCGCCATCGGCAAGGACACCATGCCGGCCGAGTTGATTCGCGCTTTCGGCATCCTGAAAAAGGCCGCGGCGCTCGTCAATCAGGACCTCGGCAAGCTCTCAAACGAAAAAGCGAAGCTCATCGTGCAGGCCGCCGACGAAGTCATCTCCGGAAAGCTCAACGACCATTTCCCTTTGCGCATCTGGCAAACCGGCAGCGGCACGCAGACCAACATGAACGTCAACGAAGTCATCGGGAACCGTGCCATCGAAATCGCCGGCGGCGTCATGGGCAGCAAAAAGCCGATTCACCCGAACGACGACGTCAACATGTCGCAATCCTCGAACGACACTTTCCCCACCGCCATGCACATCGCCGCGGCCACGGAAACCGCTCGCCGCCTCCTGCCGGCGATAAAGAAGCTGCGCGACATCCTCCACGCGAAATCGAGAGAGTTCGCCGACATCGTAAAAATCGGCCGCACCCATTTGCAGGACGCCACTCCCCTCACTCTCGGCCAGGAAATTTCCGGCTGGGTCAGTCTGCTCGACCGCGATGGCGCCCGCGTCGCCGTCGCCCTCGATGGTCTCTACGATCTCGCCATCGGCGGCACCGCCGTCGGCACCGGCCTGAACGCGCCTCCCGAATTTCCGGAACGCGCCGCCCAAAAAATTTCTGAGCTGACCGGCTTGCCCTTCCGCTCCCATCCCAACAAATTCGCCGCGCTCTCCGCGCACGACGAACTCGTTTTCGCTTCCGGCGCGCTCAAAACCCTCGCTGCCTCGCTCATCAAAATCGCCAACGACGTTCGCTGGCTCGCTTCCGGCCCGCGCTGCGGTCTCGGCGAGCTGACGCTCCCCGAAAACGAGCCCGGGTCTTCGATTATGCCGGGCAAGGTGAATCCCACGCAGGCCGAAGCGTTGACCATGGTCGCAGTGCAGGTCATGGGCAATGACGCGGCCATCGGCATCGCCGGCTCCCAGGGCAACTTTGAACTGAACGTCTTCAAGCCCGTCATCATCTTCAACTATCTCCACTCCGTCGAGCTTCTCGCCGACGCGTGCAACAGTTTCGTCGATCATTGCGTCGTCGGCATCGAGGCCAACCGCGACCGGATCGATCATTACCTCCACAGTTCGCTTATGCTCGTCACTGCCCTCGCTCCCAAAATCGGCTACGACAACGCCGCGCAGGTCGCCAAGGCCGCCCACCACGCCCGCATCAGCCTCCGCGAAGCCGCCATCAAGCTCGGCTTCCTCACCGCCGAAGAATTCGACGCCCTCGTCAAGCCCGAGGACATGACACATCCATAGGTCCTAGTCCTAAAGGTGACGCAATGTGGAACTGGCTAGAGCAATGGATACAGCGGCAGAATGAATTGGCAAGTGGTGTGGACGCGGATCTTGTTCGTGGTTATCGCAAGAAGTTGAAAATAGGTCTTTGGCTGTTAGCATCCAGTTTTTTGCTTGCGGGAGTTGATGCTTTGTTTCAGCCCAAAAATTGGTTTCGAGGAGCCGCCGCTTTCGTAGCGACTGCGTGCTTCATAGGTGGCTTCATAGCCATTAGATGGGGTGCAGCAGAGAGGGCGTTCTTGGATCGTCCCGAGCGCAATGAACCACCAAGATTATTCAAGCTCTAAATGTCGGAGGGAAATCAATTGAATCGTCGAACCACAGCCGTGGGCGTTGGGCTCTTGGGTTCCCTGAGCTTTCTATTTTCCCAGAGGTTGCTCGCACAGGCTCAGTACACGCTGAAGCCGACGCCGAAGACCGTCGCGTGGGGCTACTACGACGCGAAGGCTGCGCCGGTGCTGCGCGTCAAGTCCGGCGACACGGTGGAAATCCAGACGCTGATCACTTCGACCCCCGAGCGCTTGGAGAAAGCCGGCGTCCCGCCTGAGCAAGTCGAACAATCTCTGCGCGACATCACCGATCAGGTGAAGGACAAGGGCCCCGGCGGCCACATCCTTACCGGACCCATTTACGTCGAAGGCGCGGAAATCGGAGACGTCCTCGAAGTGCGCATCCTGGCAATAAAGCTCGCGATTCCCTACGCCTACAACGCATTTGGGGCGGGGCGCGGCTATCTGCCGGACGATTATCCATACTCGAAAATGAAAATTATTCCGCTGGATGAAAAACGCATGATCGCGCGCTTCGCTCCCGGAATCGAAATTCCGCTGCATCCCTTTTTCGGCAGCATGGGTGACGCTCCGCCCGAAAGCGCGGGCCGCTTCAACAGCGCGCCGCCGTGGATTATGGCCGGCAATCTCGATAACAAGGAACTCGTCGCCGGGACCACGCTCTACATTCCCGTGCACGCACCCGGCGCGCTCTTTGAAGTCGGCGACGGCCACGCCGGACAGGGCAACGGTGAAGTGGACATCACCGCGCTCGAAACCTCGCTGATCGGCACGTTTCAATTTATCGTGCACAAGGACATGCACCTGAAGTGGCCGCGCGCCGAAACCCCGACGCACTTCATCACCATGGGCCTCAACGATGACCTGAACGCCTGCGCCACGCTCGCCGTCCGCGAGATGATCGATTTCCTCATGACCGAGAAACATCTCTCCCGCGACGACGCCTACATGCTCTCGAGCGTCGCCGCCGACCTCAGCATCACCGAGCTCGTCGACGGCAACAAAGGTGTCCACATGTCCATCCCTAAATCCATCTTCGTCTCTTCATCCAAATGAAACCAACGTCCCTCATTCTCGCGATTTTATTGGCGGCCGCGCCTTCGACTTCGGCACAAACTCTTCGTGCCCTCTGCGCTCTTCACTCTGTGCCCTCTGCGTTAAATCTTTTTCTTCTTTCCCCTTCGCAAACTGAAAAGCCCGATTGGTGCAGTGCGCTGCCCCGCACCGAATACAAAACGCTCGAGCGTATCCGTGTCAGTGATCCCTGGTTTGAGGTCTACCGGGTTCCAGGGTTTGTACTTGCAAACCCCGGCGTGCCCAATGTTGCGCCGCGAGTCTTCGCGATTTATGAGCCGCACCAATTCGAGGAAACGATCGGCTACCTCATTGCGGGCGATAAGCAGGCGTTACTTTTCGACACCGGCATGGGCATCAGCAACGTCAAGAAAGTGGTGGAAGAGCTCACGAAACTCCCCGTCATCGTTCTCAATTCTCACACCCACAACGACCACGTCGGCGGCAACTGGCAATTTAAGACAGTCTACGGAATGGACACGGATTTCACGCGCGCGAGCGCGAAAGGCTCGCGCGAAGATGCGCAATCAGAACTCGAGCCCGGCTCGATCTGCGGCGATTTGCCAAAGGATTTTGACGCCAAGGCTTACGTAACGAAGCCCTGGCACATTTCCCGCTTCCTGCACGACGGAGACAAAATCGATCTTGGCGGACGCACTCTCGAAATTTTATCGACGCCCGGCCACACGCCCGACGCGATTTGCCTTCTTGACCGCGCCAACGGCTTGCTCTTCACCGGCGACACATACTATCCCGCTCCTATATGGCTATACCGGCCGGAAACCGATCTCGATGCATATGTCGCCTCCGTCAAACGCCTTTCGGCCCTCGCGCCGCAGCTAAAACTGGTTCTCGGCGCGCACAATGTCCCCGTGGCGCCGCCGTCCGTTCTTCCGCGCTTGGTCGCCGCCATCGAAGCCGTGCGCGCGGGCAAAGTTCCGCCGAAGCCGCAAGAAGGCGGCAAAGCGATTTACAAAGTGGATGACATTTCGTTTCTTCTCCGCGCCGGACCGCAAGGAGTACACTGAATTTGTTTGTGAACGGTCATGCGATTTCTCTCTCCACGGTTTTTGTTCGTCGCGCTCGCCGGACAGCTCTTGCTGTTTCCTGCGAGTTTTTCCCTTGTAGGGGCGCAGCATGCTCCGCCCTTAACGCCCGGACTGGTCCTCGCCGCGCAAAAAAATCCGAAGGAGCTGAAATCGGTTCCGCGGACGGTGTGGAATTTTGATGGTGGCATCGTCTTCGCAACGGATGGAGGCGTACCCGGCGGTGCCTGCTTCCGTCTTTCCGGCCGCGTGACAGCGCCGGCTTTTTTCAACAACCTAAAGCGCATTGATGACACAGCTGGCACCCACTACGTCCGAGGAACAGAAACCCTCACGCTTTTCCCCGACACGGTTCACATTCAATTCATCGTCCATGATTTTCCGTGCTCCCCGCAGTTCGAGCAAGCGAGCGCGCCAACGTTTCTCACGCGATCCGTCATGAGCTCGATGCATCTCTATTTGTATTGGAAGCGCGGCGTCGAACTGCGTCCGGCGGACAATTTCAAAGTGGAGCGCACTGCGGTGGCGCCTGTCGTTCCGTATGCAGTGCAGCTTGCCGATCAACTGCCTCAGCGCTACGAATGGTATTACGAAATGACGGTGCCCAGCACCGGCGTTCCGCTCACCGACGATTTGGTTCTTATTTTGCGCGCGCCCGACGGCAAAATTGCCGCGCGCGTCGCCGCGCGGCTATAACGGGATTTTCGCGTGATTTGCACAATTCGCTCAACGGTCCAGAGGCTGCAGCCAGCGGTCGAGGATGTCCTTGGTGTCCACACCTATGGCGTCGCGAAAGATTGCGGCTAGCTCTTCGACGCGAAAGGCGCGGCGGTTTTTTTCGCTCCAGTCCAGCAAGTAGCGCAAAGCGTCGCGGAGCGATTTTTTCTGCTGTGTTTTGGCGCGGATGCGGTCATCCATTTCCGCGGCCATGAGCGCGCCACGCGAAAAAAGATTTCTTCCGACGCGAAAATCTTCGCCATAAAGAAAAGATCCCTCGCGCGAAAGATCGGTCAGCGACATTCGCCGGAGGAATGGAGGAGCTTCGTCAATGATCTTACGAAGGGACTCGAGTTGCTGCTGGCGGTACGATTCTGCCTGCTCCTTGGACATGGCTTCGGCGAAAGCTTCGATGACGGCGTAGCGGGCGAAGCCTTCGTTGAACCAGATCGTTTCGATGAGGGGCGCCATTTCCCACTCGAAGGGAAGATAGCCGGCACCGTAGGCATGCTTGGGAATCCAGGAATGCGCTATGTGATGGGCGTAGTTGAAGCGCTGACTTTCGCGCGCGGCGGAATCTGATTTGGAGGTGATGGCACGGTCGATTCCGAAATAAAACGTGCCGCTCTCAAGGTGCTCCAAGCTGAAACCGTATTCGTGGCGTTCGGAGATGGGCCGCAAAAGCTCGAGCTGCACGGTGTAATGCGAAAAAGGGGCTTTGCCGAAATACGCGATCATTTTATCGAGCGCATCGCGGGCGAGAGCGCTTTCTTCGGAAAGATCGTCTTCAGTTTCCGCATACACGGCGAC
>Ga0210400_10000185_pt1 | contig 78457 bp, 76 predicted proteins | sample IncBWH26MmetaG_FD_155456 | JGI IMG/M metagenome (GOLD analysis project Ga0210400, IMG submission 155456) | Forest soil microbial communities from Barre Woods Harvard Forest LTER site, Petersham, Massachusetts, United States - Inc-BW-H-26-M | ecosystem: Environmental > Terrestrial > Soil >... | reverse complement strand
GTTGCGGTGCTCGCGAGATCGGCCGCGGCCGTGCGCAGGCCAAGGGGGTGACTGGCGGCCAGAGCCGAATATCCGTCCCCAACCAGGCGCCCGTCCGTGCGAACCGACAGTTTGGCGAGCGTTGCCTGGACCCGTCGCACAGCCGCCGCGCATAGGAAGATGTCGAGAGCTTCGCGGAGATCATCACGGCGTTCATCGTCGTCGGTCGGCTGCAGCGCGGCCAGTTGCCCAATCCGGTCCGCGTCGCGGAACAGGGCCTCGTCCTCCGGACGCCGGTCATGGCCACCGGCCAGGAGGTCGCGCATCTCCGCTCGTGCGGATAGCAGGTACCAGCGCCGCCGAAGCACGTCAGACGTCGGGAGGATAGTCCGCAGAAGGACGAACAGCAGGATCACCGACGTGATCGCCAGGAAGCTGGAGAACAGATAGGTTTCCGGATTGTAGGCCTGCGGGTTCGTCGGGGAGAGGATCACGGGGAAGAAGACGAGCAGGAGGAATCCGATCGAGGCCAGTCTCGGGTTAGGGATCGTGAACAGCAGGGCGGCGGCTAGTACACTGGGCGCCATGCCGATTGCCAGCAGTGGAAACTGGTCGACCCCGTCGAGGATCAGAAATTCGGTCACGCCCGCCAGCAACGCGGCGACAGTTATCGCGACGACGGCGTTGGCCATGAAGGCTTGCGGGTTCGGGTTGTTGGCGCTCAAGGCGACGAAGACCCCCACCAGGGCGACACCCTGCGACGCGAGCGGCCAGCCGCCGAGGGAAAACAGGGCGGCGGAGATCAACACCGCCAGAAACGCGCGCAGGCCGTTCCGCGCGGCCGCCTGGCGCGAGCGGTAGATCGGTGCATGGATACGGCGCGGAGGGCGGCGGCCCGCGTGCAGGTCTTCGATGGCGCCCTGTGCCTGCCGGTTCTCGATCAGCAGGTCTAGGGCATGACGGGCGAAAAACGCGTCGTGCGAGGCGGCGTAGCCGACATCCGCGTGCCGCTGCAACCGAAGCTGCAACGCACGGCTCTCCTCCCCAGGGCCATTGGCGAGGGCCTCGGCAAGCGCCCTGCGCAGCGACGGCAAGGTCGCGGCAGGGAGCGATGCCAATGCACCCGCGGCGCTGACTTCGGCGACCAACGCCACGGCGGCGCTCCGGGCCGCCGCGCCTCGCGCCAACCCATCGCTCGACTCGGCGACGAGCGCCGTGATGTCGGGATGAAGAGCGGTGATCTCGCGCAGCAGATCCGCGGTCTGGATCGGGTCCGCATTGTCGCCGCGGAGGATAGCGAGGGTGAAGCCACGCACCCGCCGATGAGCTGCCGTGAGTTTGCCGCCCAGGCCCGCATAGACGTTCGGGGCCGCAAACACATCGTTGACCAGGGCGAGCGCGGCAATTCCGACCGCGATTGCCGCGCCGCGGCTGACGCCAGCGGAGAAAATGTTCTGCGGCGAGTCGATCTGCGTCACCGCGACCTGAGCAACCGTATAACCGGACAGGATGGCACCATAGGCCCTGTTGCCGTCGAACAAACCACCGACATAGACGCAGGCCCCGAGCCAGCCCGCGAAGCCGATCAGGAAGAGTTCGCGAGTCTGCGGGAACAAACCGGCGATCACGAAAGACGCGACAATCCCGACGACAGTGGCGAGGACCCGGTAGACGGCCTTTTGGTAGACCTGCCCCCGCGTCTGCAGGGCGAGAATGCCGACCGTGACCGCGGCAGACGAGGCGCTCTCGAGCTGCAGCCAGAACGCCGCGTACAGCGCGACCATCATGGCGGCCCAAATTCGCAGCGCAAAAGCCCAGGCGGAGAGCGGGAACCCGGCGACGGTGACCGTGCGGCGAACGGTTTGCGCGAGGATCACGGCGTCATGGCGTCATGTCAGCCCTCCGGCTGATTGGGATGCCTGATGCTATATCGCGCGGCCGGGACAGCGCTCGAAAGCCTCGCGCACATCGCAGGGCGGGCCGTCTCGAACGCGTCCCACTCAGCCCTGTCGGGCGGGGCGGAACCAGGATCAGGATCAGGTCGTAGCCACGGTTGGCGAGGCGATCGGCGTAGACGGCGCCAATGCCCGAGGAGGCGCCCGTTATCAGCGCCGCGCCTTTCGTTTCCGTGCTGCTCATATCTCCTCTCCACGGATCGCGGGGTTCGCGCCGGTGTTCGAGCAAACCGGCTTCCTTCTCCAGTTCCTCAGCCGTGCGCAGTCGAGCATCCCAGATCGCCGGGTTCCCGGCGCGCTCGGCGAATTCGCGTACCATACGGCGAGATCGCGAAGTTTTTTGCCTTGATGCATGCGAAGTCAGCTCGATCCGCCGCCGACGACCATCGGGCGCCGGAAAAGAGATCTAGGCTCGCAGCGCTTGGCTGAAATGCCATAAACACGGCGTTTTAGGACATCTCGTGTGGAGATGCCCATGCGGCGCATCGGTTTCGTGGTCGAGAACCTGCGCGTCGAGACCGTCCGCCTGACGATGGAACAGAGCCGCCGTCCGATCGACGTTATCGCCCAGCAAACCGGTTTTGCCGATCGCGGTCGCATGCGCCGCGCCCTCCTGCGCGCGTTCGTCCAGCCGCCGCAGGTAATCCGGCGAAACACGCGTGCGGAGTCGATGGCCTGAACTACGGGCAATCGCGCTTACCCAATGTCCTGCACTTCCCCGAAATCGCGGCTCGGGGGACGGGAACAATCTCCTGCTACGGCTTCCGGCGCACAGACGCCAACGTTACGCCCCGGCCTGTCGATCTTCGGGGTGTCGTGGAGGTCCGTTTCGGGGCAAAACCGGAAGCATCTGACCTCGAACATGAGCTTCCGCTCAGCGCCGAAACCCGCCCTTCCTACATCCGCTCGGCCCCGGCCCAATTCGACCCCATAGGAGCCATTCGCATGAACGTCGGCAGTTGGGCGTTGAGCCGACCTTCGTCCGCATAAGCGGAGTAGCGCAGACCCCTACGCCATCTGCGATCAAGGACCTCTACGCAGCGCCACTACGACTGTCTCGCCCGGGCGCGGCTGTGAATTGAGGCAAAAAGGAACAACGCGTTAACGTTAATTTGGAATGACGAAGATACGAAAGTTGTTCGAAAGTACTATAATTCGAAAGAGATTTGTTTTATTGATGACGTTCCATTAATACCTTTTCTAATACTTTGACGAACCTCCGTTTTGGAGCGAGGTCCAAAATGTGCAGCATCCATCTCGCTTTCCGCAGACCAGCCCGGCCTTTTGCCGGCGTGCTGCGCGACCGCGAGGGCGCGGTCGCGGTGCTGTTGGCGATCGCGCTGTCGGCCATCGTCGGCTTCGCCGGGCTCGGCTCGGAAGTAGCCGCCTGGTATTACACGAAGCGGGCGATGCAAGGCGCCGCCGATTCCGCAGCCACGACCGCGGCCGCCGAGTTGGCGGCGGCGACGATCTCAGGCTCGTCGGTAACGAGCAGTCAGCTCACCAATGCCGGCCGCAGCATCGCGGCGACATACAATTTTCCCAACGGCACCGCCAGCACGACCGTCGCCGTCAACAATCCCCCGGCGACGACAGCAAACTTGACCGCCTGCTCATCGCCCTTCGCCGCCTTCAATTGTTATGTCGAGGTGGTCATCAGTCAGCCGCAGACAGCGTTGTTGTCGGCGTTATTCCTGTCCACCGGGCCGACCATTACCAGCCGAGCGGTGGCATTCGCCAATACCACAGCGGCCGACCAGGGATGCGTCCTCGCGCTCGACCGCAACAGCGATGTCGGGTTGACCACATCCGGCAACCCCGCCCTGACCTTTACCGGCTGCGCTCTCTACGTCAATTCGCCGCTGTCCCCCGGCGCGGTGTCGATGAACGGCAGTGCGACGATCAACACCGCCGCGGCCTATATCTCGGGCAGCCTCAGCGGCAGCGGCCTGACGGCGACCGACGGCATCTTTACCGGCGTCAATCCGATCGGCGATCCCTATGCCGGCGTTTCGGTCAGCTGGCCCTCGCCAAAACCCGACGCCTCCAACAACAAGAACTGCAACCAAAAGAACTACAAGGCCACGGGAGGCAAGACCGACACAATATCGGCGTCGGGGACGACACCCTATGTGTTCTGCGGCGGGCTGAGCATACAGGGCAACTCGACCCTCAATCTTTGCCCCGGCACCTACATCGTCGATCAGGGAACGCTGGATCTGAACAGCGGCACGATCAATGCACCGCCGAGCAGCGGCTGCGGCGGCACCAGTGGCGGCGTAACCATTATCCTTAGCAACGATAACGGCGGCGCCCCAGCCGACGTCAAGATCAACGGCAATTTCAATCTCACGATCACCGCGCCAACCTCGGGAGCCTACTCTGGGATCGCGCTGTTCCAGGATCGAATTGCTTGCGCCGGCTGCAGCAACAAGATCAACGGCGGCAGCAGCTCCAATATCACGGGGGCGATCTACTTCCCGACCAATGCGGTCGAGTATGCCGGCGGCGCCTCCGCGGGCGGCGCGGTATGCACCCAGCTGATCGCCTACACGATCACCTTCAAAGGCAATTCGACCTTCAACAGCAGCTGCAATACCGCCGGCACCAAGACGATCAACTTCACCAACGGCACGCTCGTTATGTAAATAGCTGGCCGCTATTGGGGTCACAAGCGGCCTCGGAACGTGGGTACCGAACGCCAGATTTGAACCACTCTCATGTCCGCCGATTCCAGATGCAGGCGAGTGAATTCGTGGCTTTCCTGCAAGCGCCTGTTTCGGGCTCATCCAGGCAAGGCAGGGGGCGCGGTCGTCGAAACGACGGTTGATCATACTCTGATGCGCGGGTTGGAACCGCATGACCGTTGATGCGTCGCGGGCGTTGTCACGGTAACCCGCGTCGGGCGGGGAGGAGAGTGAGCTTACTCAGACCTCACGCTGCTGCGATGGCGTCTTGCCATTGCGCTGCCGCTTCGGCTCTGAAGATCCTTAGGGTCGATCGGGAGATGAGGTGGCGTTGGAGGTTGAACGTGTTATGGACGGCAGCATGCATATTGAGAAAGCGCTGGGCAGAGCCAGCCGACTTGAACCTCTGCATTTTACGCTCTCGCCGTCGCACGACTTGGTGAGAGTTCTCGGCGCGATTGTTCGCCCGTAGCCCCTGCTCGTGAGGACAGGCCAGGCGAAGATGCCGAAACGCGGATCCGTAAGAGCCCAGCTTGTCAGTCGTTAGTAATTTCGGCGCGAAGCCCTGTTTCCTGAGCAGTTTGCGCAGCCGCGCGCTTGTCGCGGCGGCGCTGAACCAGCATATCGAGAACTTCGCCCTCGTGATCGACGGCGCGCCACAGGTACATCCGCTTGCCGGCAATCCGGACCACCATCTCGTCAAGGTGCCATCGGTCACTCGGGCATGGACGAGACCGCCGCAGCTTTCGTGCGATCCCGGGCCCGAATTTCAAGACCCAGCGCCGCACCGTTTCATAGGAAACCTCCAGGCCGCGCTCGGTCAAGAGATCCTCAACGTCGCGGTAGCTCAGTGTGAAACGGAGGTATAGCCAAATCGCATGCTGGATGATCGGCGGCGGGAAGCGGTGCCGCCGGTAGGAGAGCTGATCCATGCCGGCAGTACACCCCACGGGCCGGCCCCCTCGAACTCCGTTTGCGTGACAATGCGGTTTCGGCAGTCCAAACTTCCATGCCCTCAATATGGCTGGCTCGCGGGTGTCCGAAAACCCCGGTTGTCAGATGACTATCGCGCGGGATTTCTCTCGTCCCTCTCAAGAATATGCTTGTGCCGATCTAAGTCGATGAAGCGCTGCTGACATAGCTGACCCGGATCTTGCCCAGCATCGCAGACCATATCGGCTTCTCGCACATCCCAATAAGCCATCATCCACAGTGCGATAACTATGCCCACCGCAAGGCCCAGGATTTTCGGAATGAGCTTCATGCCGGCAATCGTGACGATGCCCCGATTATCGAATAGTAAAAGCTGGTGCCTCTCGGCAGTCCTGGCCTAGTCGATAGTTGGCGTGCGTGGCCGATCCGCCACAGTCTAAGCAATATAACAGGAGCTCTATAATATAAAGGGTTGGCGTATCTTATGGCCGAGCAGAACCAATGCAAAGGAAGGAAACGATGCCGCGCGAGAATAAAGATCGCCAAAGGACGGCTCAGATTGTTACGGCATATCTGCGACATCACAAGCTATCGGGGGATCAGTTAGTAACACTGATCTCTGATGTTCATCAGACGCTCGGGATGCTCGGTCAAGTGTCCGAACCGGAGGCCGAACGCATCCCCGCCGTCTCGATCCGTCGCTCGGTTCAACAAGACGCTGTCACTTGTATCGACTGTGGCTGGAAAGGCCACATGCTGCGCCGCCATTTGGCGACCCGGCATGGTTTCAGCCCCAGCGTTGGAATTTACGGCCAGACCATCTCCTGACCGCACCGAGATATTCCGAATGCCGGTCGGCGCTGGCAAAACAGCTTGGACTCGGGCGCAGTGGGCGCGGAGCCAGAGCCAAAGAAGGCCTTGCGGCAGACACCACAGCCGAACGAGCACGTCCTCGACGGCAGCGGCGCTCGAAGGGAAACTAGAAAATTCGGCTTGAATCATCGCGCTACTTCGTCGAATTGTTGGCTGACCGGGCGATCATCGTAACTAATCATGTAGTGCAGCGATGTCTCAACGTGACGAGGTTAGTCTCGCACAAGGCTGGCACGCTTTCTTAGAGCGAAACCAAGATGCATAGATTATTGTGAACGACCTGATGGTCAGAGCTGGCCTCGCAGAAGATGAGGCTCTGTTCTACCTGTTGGCGTGAGGATCGCTGTGCCCTTGCCGGGGGAGACAACTGCTGGACAATCGTGGAGACAGCTACGTTCCCCCTCTCGGGAACTCAAGGAATCTCCTAGATTTCAGGATCAGGTGGCCGGAACAAAACTGGCTACCCTACCCGTTGCGATGCGCCGGCTAGATCGCTACCGCAACAACGCCCCTATAAGCTATGCTGCACCGAGAGGTCCGAGCCGGCGGAGGCTTCCGGCGTCCTGGATCAGACCAATGAACACGAGAGAGCGGGTCCGCACAGAACGTCGGCTGGCAGCAATATTGGCAGCCGATGTGGCGGGCTATTCGCGCATGATCGGGGCGGACGAAGAAGGAACCCTCGACCGAATAAGGTCAATCCGCGCCGAGGTGATCGACCCGAAAATCACCGAACATCACGGTCGGCTCGTTAAGACGACGGGCGACGGCCTGCTCGTCGAATTCGGCAGCGTCGTGGATGCTCTGTGCTGTGCGACCGAGGTACAGCGGGCCATGGCCGAGCGCAATGGCGAGGCTCAGATTGCGAATAGGATCGAGTTCCGCATCGGCGTCAATGTGGGCGATGTCGTTGTCGAGGACGGTGATATTTTCGGCGACGGGGTCAATGTTGCCGCCCGTCTCGAAGGGCTGGCCGAACCGGGTGGGATTTGCGTGTCGGGGAGGGTGCAGGAAGACGTGGTCGGCAGACTCGATCTGCCCTTCGAGGACCTGGGTGAGCAGAGTGTTAAAAACATTGTCCGCCCTATTCACGCGTACGCTCTCACCGCAGACGCCATCGCCTCATTACCCAGGACGGAGGTATCAGCAGCGCCACGACCACCTCCGCCAGCCACGTCGCGTGACTTACGCCGACCAATCGCCATTGTAATTTTTGTCGGCATTCTGATTGTTACCGCTGGGTTGTGGTGGCTGTGGCCATCACCAACCGCACCCTCGATAAGCGCGACCGCGCCGCCGCTCACGAAGGCGGCGGCTCCAGAGGCAGCGCCGCGTTTGTCAATCGTTGTTCTGCCCTTGGCGAACCTGTCGAATGATGCAGACCAGGAATATTTTGCGGACAGCATAACCGAAGACCTGACGAATGATCTGTCCCGCATCCCTGGCAGCTTCGTGATCGCCCGTACCACCGCCTTCACCTACAAGGGAAAGTCGGTGGACGTGAAGCAAATCGGTCGTGATCTAGGAGTTCATTACGTGCTCGAAGGCAGCGTGCGGCGGCTTGGCGACCGGGTTCAGATCAACGTGCAACTGATCGACACGAAAACGGGTTCGCATGTCTGGGTCGACCACTTCGACACTGATCGCCGCGATCTGGTGCAGGCGCAGAGCGAGATCACTAGCCGGCTCGCACGGACGCTCGGCACCGAACTGCTTAGGGATGCAGGGCGTCGAATTGAGCAGGACCATGCGGCCAATCCCGATGCGCGCGACCTCGTCATACGCGCCCGCGCGTTGAACCGGCAATCCACATCAGCAGCCGTACATCGAGAGGCCCTCGGTTTATTGGGGCAGGCGCTCACCCTGGACCCTACGTCGGTCGACGCAAGGCTTCTAACCGCAGAGATCCTTGTGGATGACATTGGCAACGGAGTCAGCAACTCGGCTGACGAGGACAAAATGCGGGCGGACAAGCTGATCCGCGAGGCATTGGAGCAGGAACCAAACTCGGCGCAAGCACACGCAACGAAGGGGCTGCTGCGGCGAATCCAGGGGCAAGGCGACGAGTCGCAAGTTGAATGGGAAGCGGCGATTGCTCTTGACCCAAACAACGCCTGGATCGTTCGCCAATTCGGCCAGACAATGCTGTACCAGGGCAAACCGGAGACGGCCCTCCCGTATCTGGAAAAGGCCATACGGCTCGATCCGCGTTCGCCTTTCATATTCAACGTTTATTCCGCTTTAGGCCGCTCCCACATTTTTCTTGGGCAAACCGAGGAAGGCATCGCGTTGCTCCGGAAGGCGCGGGCGCTCGGTCCCGACGCTTGGTACGTTCATCTCTACCTCGCGGGGGCTCTTGGCCTCAGGGGCGATGCTGAGGAGGCCAAGAGCGAAATCGCCGAAGCGGTGAAACTTAGGCCGAACGCGAATTCGGTCGAGATGTGGCACGCCATCCAAGTTGGACAACAAGGGCTCGTCAATCCGCAGTATCAGGCATTGCAAGAGAAGACCATCACTGCCGGCTTGCGCCTCGCCGGTTTTCCCGAAGAATGAGCACCACGCGCCGTCTTGCCGCCATTCTCGCCGCTGATGTGGCGGGCCTGTTCTGCCTGATCGGGGCTGACGAAGAAGGGACCCTTGACCGGATAGGTCAAATCCGCGAGGTGATCGACGGCCACCCAAGACACCCCAGATCGTGCGATACGTCCAGATGGCGCTCATGCGTGAATTCCCTTGTCAGGTAAGCCCCCATACCCAATCGTGATCCTCGCTTCCCCGTCCACCTGGATTGCGGGATAGCACGGAGGACGTGAGCATGGATGCAAAGGGCTTCGTCGTGCTGCCCGGTCACGGGCCGGTATGGGACATGGCACCCGGCAGATCGGCTGCATTCAAGATGCAGCGCGGCGATACGGGTGAGAACGTGATGATGTTCGAGGAAGCCACGCCCGCCGGCACCGTGACGCCATACCATCTCCACCACGATAGCGACGAGATCACCTATGTCTTGAGTGGTGAGATGACCTTCAAGATCGGTGATGAGGTCACGGTCGGCGGGCCTGGAACATGCGCATTCATGCCGCGTGGCATTGCTCACGCCTGGAAGAACACAGGACTTGAAACGGGTCGCGCACTTTTTGTTTTCACGCCGGGCGCGGCGGGCAAGATATTCGAGGACCTGAAATCGGGAGCGTCGCCCGCTTTCATCTATGGATGATCGTGAGATTGCAGAAATTTTCGCGCGCTATGGTTGGGAGGTCGTTGGACCTCCGCCATTCTGACCCACTAGATGAGCGGTCGGGCGAGGGACGAGCGACGACCAAACTTGAAAAGCTCGCGTGACTATCCGTCAAGGCCACGCCGAAGGCTCTTGATGCGCTCGGGCGACGGGGATTTGATATTCGAGGAAAGGTGTCCGCCCCGATCAACCGAGTACCGCGCGGGGCTCCTCTCGAAAAGCCGAAGTCGAGCGAGTAATGGCCGATCCTAAAACGATCTACAACTGGCGGAGGCTGGATGACCGGATAACCACATCCGGTCAACCGACCGAGTCCCAACTCGCGGACATCCACGCCCTCGGTGTCCGCCACGTTATCAACCTTGGGCTCCACACGCATGAGAAAGCACTGCCGGACGAGGCGGCAAGCGTCGGCCGTCTCGGCATGACGTACATCCATATCCCCGTCGATTTTCAGAACCCGAGTGGCGAGGACTTCAACCGGTTCTGCTCCGCGATGGAGCAGCTAAGAGAAGTCCCGGTACACGTCCACGGCATCGCCAATTACCGGGTCTCGGCGTTTTTTTACCGATATCGTCGCGACGTGCTTGGCATGGATGACGTACAGGCACGCGCCGAAATGGAAGAGATTTGGCACCCGGAGGGTGTCTGGGCGGAATTTGTGGAGAGGCAGGGTTAGTGACGATTAACATCAACGGGATGGCTCACGTGATCCTCACGGTGAGCCGCTTCGAGGTCGCCCGCGAGTTCTATCGCAAGCTGCTGCCGGAATTCGGGATGAAGGTTGTCCACGACGGCGACAGGCTCTTCTACTGCGTTGGCGCGCGAACCGCGATTGGCATCGAACCCTGTGATCCGGCGCTGGCCGGAGAACGATTCGTGCAACAGCGTGTGGGCCTGCACCACCTTTGCCTGCGCGCCCGTTCACGGGACGACGTGGATCGGTGCGCGGCTCTTCTCAAGGAGATCGGCGCGACGATTGTTCGTGGTCCGATGGAAGGCACTTGGGCACCGGGGTACTACTATGTGCTGTTCGAGGACCCGGACGGAATTCGGCTGGAAGTGAACTTCGTGCCGGGGGCCGGTCTTCTCGCCGAGGGGGCTCAGTTCAACCCGGTCACGGGCTATGTCTGAGATTTAGAGCGGCGACGGCCCGACGATATCCCAGCCGTGGCGCTGCAATAGGTCGCAACGAACGATAACCCCTCCCTCACGGCTGGAATACCCCTTGGGGAGCGTGCACGCTCGACTGAGACCCCTTTAGGCAATCGACGCTGAGTAGGCCCGTCTCAATCGCCCGCATCGTCCAGCGGCGCGCGGCGATCCAAAACGCCTGTCGGTGCCCAGTCGAGCAGAACTTCTGGGCTGAGCCACCGGTCGCGCGCGGCGCAAAGCCCGGTGGCACCAAAGGCAACGGCGATTTGTACCCTTCGGGTCCGCTACGATTTCCGGAGATATGGTCATCGTCTGATTATACCAGCTTTCAAGATAAAGACCAATAATTTGAACTACTTATGTGGCGACGGTTTACCACTACAGGGCACATGATTCGACGGTAGCGCAGCTTGAGCCAAATTGGGGCCGGGTACAAATTGGGTCCCATGGCGTGACGCACCGCTTCCGTCGCCCGTAGCCTCTGTAGAGGCGCGCCAGTACCGTCCTGCTCTCGTCGTGACGGGATCGGCGGAAAACAGGGGGTACCTCGACTCTGACGGGTCCCATGTCCGGGAGGTAATCCGGGACCCCCGGTATGACGAAATCCAGGAACTCGGGGGTGCGCAGATCTGTGCTCTCGCTTGCGATCACCGCCAGTATCGGACAGCCCGGACTTGCCCGCGAGATCAGCGACATCAAGACAGCAGCCTTGAAAGTACCAAGTAGCCCGAACGCGACTTGAAGCCACCCAGGTTTAGGCGACAGAGGAGCGCCCATGAGGCTCCAGGGGCCGCAGCGGCTCCCGGAGCTACGTCGGTAGGCAAAACGAGAAACGAGGCTGTAGACGCCCCGCAGAGCGTCGCCGCCGCCGATCCCTTCCCCTGGCGTCGACATGAACCGGCTGCTCCCGAAGGAACGGGCGGAACTCGAGGCCGCACAGTCCCACCTCATTCGGACCGAGCAGTTGGGAGCTTGGTATCAGGAAGGCGCGAACTGCTTGAAGCGGGCCGGTGCCTAAAGGTTTTGAAACTTCGCACAGCACTGGCCGCGATAAAGTTCGCCGCGAGGATGGCGAACCGGGGTGAGCGGGATAGATAAGTTCGCCGCATGCGATCTCGCCCGCTGTGCATCACGCGCAGGATCGGCCCGCTGGACGTGTCGATCAGGACCGGATCTGACTCCTCATCAAGGGTCTGGCTAACGGTGGAAGAACATGCGACTTCTCCTGGCCCACAAGGAGGTTTTCACGTATGTGCTCGGGCTTACCCGTCCGCAAGCCCGTTCCGCAGAAAACAGCCGCTTTCGTGCCATTGACATCGTGTTCATCAACAGAGTGATACAATCGAGACTGATTTAAGCGGGGCAGTTGCGTGTCTTATTTAATGAAACCTTCGGTTAAACAGCATTCAATGGATCAGGAGATTTCCGAGCTTTTAGAGCGTCGGTTGGGGCGCGCCTATGCACGGCAGCGTCTCGGCATCGAGCGCGACCATGAGCAACGCGTTTTCGGCGAAGGGATCAATTTCTTTCATTTCGAGAATTGGTATCTGTCCCCTACGGTTATCCGAAATGCCCTCCGGCTTGTGGGACTTTATGGGCGAGGACGACGAAATGCCGAGCGCGTCGAAGTACGCGAAAACGTAGTCTGCTCACATCGGGTTCCGTTGGAATTTGATGGGTTCACGATCCTTCATATCAGTGACATGCACGTCGATATGAATGAAGGAGCAATGCACCATCTCAGAAGGCTTCTCCCCGAATTACGCTACGATATGTGCGTTCTGACGGGGGACTATCGGGGAAAGACGTTTGGACCATTCGACGCGGCTCTCGACGGTTTAGCACAGGTCCGATCATGTCTAAGGGAGCCAGTTTATGGCGTGCTAGGTAATCACGACACGATCTGTATGGTCCCCAGGCTCGAAAGCATGGGGATACGAATGTTGCTCAATGAAAGCGAACCAGTGGTGCGTGAGAGTGAGCACATCCATATCGCCGGCATCGATGACGCTCATTACTATCGGGTCGATAACATCGAGAAAGCGGCTTCTGTGATCTCGGATGGCGCATTCTCTATCTTACTCTCGCATACGCCCGAAATATACCGGCAGGCGGCTCACGCCGGTTTCGATCTTCTGTTGAGTGGACACACCCATGGCGGGCAGATCTGTATGCCAGGGTCGATCCCGATCACTCTGGATTCGGTTCTCCCACGCCATATGGGATCGGGCGCATGGCAGTATCATAGCATGGCCGGATATACGTCGGTCGGCGTTGGCTCATGCATCGTTGCCGTGCGGCTCAACTGTCCACCCGAGATAACGCTTCACCGCCTGCGACATGCGTGACGAGCCCATCTAAAAGGGCCGATCACGGATTCCGATGCGATGAAAGACGGGCGAGAGAAGAATCGCACCCAGCGAAAAAACTGCTGCCCCGGTGAGGACGTCAATCCCACTCAATGTCAAAAGGCCCTGACAGGCGAGTAGAGGAAACAACGACTCGGGTATCTGGTCCAGGCCCGTTACTCGACTGCTCGGTGCAAAATCGAGACGGCGCTTGATGAAGCTAGAGAAGAGATCGCCAACCATCGCCATGCTGGCCACGAGCGCGCCTGTTGACGCTTCGAGACCGAGCAACGGTGCCGCGAGGGTTGTCAGCACAATCGAAACCAAAGCTCCACGAACCGTTTTTGAGGGGCCAAGCAGGCGACGCTGGTCGAAAAAGAGTAGGCCGCCATCGATGGGCTGCGAAAAGCGGTCGCCGATCAGCTTTTTCAGGAGGACGGGTGTTCCATTAGCGATGCTCAACAAGAAGATCAGCTTGGCGACCAGAAGTGGATGCATCGACCAACGCGTTTCCGCCCACGTAGCGCGCCAAACCAGCGATGACGAGGGTAGTCGCCCGGTCCCCGCCGAGAAAAGGTGAATCGTGCCGCTACACCCTCGGCTTTCGGGCCATCGGGGTCGCCAGCCGTTTCCTTTGTACAGAACCAATCGGCAAGGAGACGAGGCAATGACGGGAAAGAATCAGCATGTGGTGCCCCACGAGAGCAAATGGGCCGTCAAGGGCGAGGGGAGCAAGCGCGCGACCTCAGTTCACGACACCCAAGCTGAGACGACGGAACGGGCCCGTGACATAGCGCGCCGACAAAAGAGCGAACTCCTGGTACATGGTCGGGATGGCGAAATCCGCTCGCGCAACTCCTTCGGGCATGACCCCTACCCACCGAAAGGCCGAGCAGGCATCTCCCCCGAAGTGGGTAAAGCCGCAACTCGCGGCGCTCGTCAAGGGGGCACCAGACGGCCCCGACTGGCTGCATGAGATCAAGCTCGACGGGTATCGAATGCACGCCCGGCTCGATGCCGGTCGGGTGCAAATCCTTACGCGCCGGGGCAACGACTGGACGGACAAATACCCCGGCATCGCCAAGGCCATTGCCGGGCTACCGGCCCAGAATGCGTACCTCGATGGTGAACTTTGCGGGGTGCTGCCCGATGGGAAGACGGCGTTCAATCTGATTCAGAACGCGAGCGACACCGGCCAGGGATCACTGGTCTTCTTCCTGTTTGATCTGCTGTTTCTGGACAGCGAGGACCTTCGGGATCTGCCACTGGTCGACCGCAAGATCCGGCTGGAGGCGTTCCTGGTCGGTGCGCCGGAGATGCTTAGGTACAACGACCACCAGATCGGCCACGGCCCGGCGTTCCACCGCTTAGCCTGCGAACATGGCTTGGAAGGCATCGTGTCGAAGCGCACTGCTGGCCGGTATGAGCCCGACCGGCGGACGTGGCTCAAGACCAAGTGCCTCAACCGAGAGGAGTTTGTGGTTGTCGGCTGGAGTGACCCTGAGGGCATCCGGCATCGGATCGGGTCGTTGCTGCTCGGCTACTACACGCCGGATGGCAAACTCATCTACGCGGGCCGAGCCGGTACGGGGATGCCCATCGCCGAGCTTGAGCGCCTATGGCGGCGTCTACGCCCGCTCGCGGTCAACAAGATGCCTCTCGCGGTTCCGCCGCCACGCGGCAGTCGTTTCGGCTCGCCGCTGGTGCTGTCGCGGATCCATTGGGTGCGCCCGGAGATGGTGGTCGAGGTGAGCTACGCAGAGTGGACTCCTGACGGTCTGCTTCGGCACGTCGTCTATCTGGGCGAGCGTGAAGATAAACCGGCTATCGACGTGCGCCGCGACTCACCTCACGCCGGGTAGTGGCCCCTTCGCGCGGCGGGCCTGAGCATTGCGCCGGATCCGATGGGTTTTAGCGGTGTTGAAATTCCTGCATAACGGGCGGTCGGAGTCGAGAGGCCGCAAGACGAAGTAGCTCGCTTGGCACAAGCATTTCCGAAAGAGCCGTCGAGAGGTGCAGATGCAACTCTATCGCGCAGGCGTCTTTCTTCTCCTCCTGCTATTGCCCGGAGCCGGGCACGCCGATGAGCACTTTCCCGGCCTTCGGTGGGAGAAGCTCCTCACGGATACGGCGAGTTGGTCCAGCGACAAACTTGCCGAAGCCGAAGCGTGGTCTCGCCAGATTGGCTCGACCGCATTGATGATCGTGCAACACGGGCTGGTCGTCGCAGAATGGGGCGACACGACCGCGAGAGCGCCGCTCGCCTCGGTGCGGAAGAGCTTGCTGAGCGCGTTGATCGGCGTGGCAGTCGCCCGTCATCAGATCAATCTCGATGCGACGCTCGGCTCTCTCGACATCGACGATAATGCGCCGTCGCTCAGTGCCGAGGAGAAGGCGGCGACCGTCCGCGATCTACTGGAGGCGCGTTCGGGCGTCTACCATCCAGCGTGTTATGAGACGGCGCGGATCGCCGAGCTACGACCAGCGCGGTTCAGCCATAAGCCGGGAACCTTCTGGTATTACAACAATTGGGATTTCAACGCGCTCGGGACGATCTACGAAAATGCGGTGCGATCCTCTATCTACGACGCCTTCCTGCACGAGATCGCCGAGCCAATCGGCATGGAAGACTATCGGCCATCAGATGGCGATTACGTGCATTGCGCCGCATCGGTTCATCCAGCCTACACATTCAACATGAGCGCGAGGGATCTCGCTCGGTTTGCCCTGCTCTACCTTGATGGCGGCAAATGGCAGGACCGCCAGATCGTTCCGGCGCAATGGGTCGAGGACAGCACACGAGCCTATTCGCAATCTGATTTCGGCCCAGGCTACGGTAATCTATGGTGGACAGGATTTGGGAGATTACCGCCGGGCACTTTCTTTGCAGCCGGCGCGGGCGGTCAATTCGCCTTCGTCATCCCCTCGTCCGATCTGGTTCTCGTTCACCGCGCCCCCCGCGTCATTCTCTCAGATGGCAGCCCAAGGTTTAGCGAAATTGGTCGGCTACTATCGCTTGTGCTCGATGCGGCTGGTGGCCGGCACCCGTGAAGATGGTGCCGCACCCCGCCTCCGAAGAAGCGCAGTCCCTATGGAACCGCCGCGTGGGGTATTTCAGACTGAGTCACTGCCGGATCGTCCGAGCCGGATAGTATACGCCCTATTCGACGATCAACGGCTGGATGATCGATCTGGCTTCGTCTAGGGTTAGGACGAGCCGCTCCTGTAGCTGGTCAGCCAGGGCAGTGATCGCACCCCAATTTCGATTGACCAACCGGCGTGTCTCGCGCCTGCATCGCTCCCGAGCGGCCCGCCGATTTCCTACCAGTTCGTATGCCTTCGTGAAATCACCGATCCCGTCCATGACGAGCGTCAAGTCGTCCAGGCCTTTACGGGACTGCTTGGCCTGAGCAACCGGCACAGCCAGCAATAGCATAGCCGCACTGAAATTGATTACACCGGGCCTTCGGGGCCAGCTTGTACTGAACACAGCGCCGTCCTTGGCTGAGATTTCTAGTCCGGTTATGGGATGAACAATCGGTCGCTCGTCGCCTCGCTCGCGGAGGACAATCGAATGGAACGCATTATCATTTCCGTACAGACCCCGATGCAGGACATACCCGATTACGGCATGCCCGGCCTCGTGGATCGCACGTTTTCTCGGGACCATGTTCGAGGCGCTAACTCAGAGCCCGAGTGGGCTCCTGATCGGGGGACACGTCTTCTCCATCACGATCTCATGGCCGGCTTCGTACCATTTAACGATCTCCCGACGATCATCCGTGCTAAGCGCGGGCTGGCCCTGCGGGTGGCATCTCGCCGTCCCGGTTTCTCGTATCTCCAGTATGAAGCTCAATTCGTCCATCTGTGTGTATCTCCCGGTTCTATCGGACAATCGGGAAGCTCTCGGCGACCTCAGATGGTGTCGAGCCGCTCGACGACCTCAACTAAGGTCATCGGCTTGAGTGGCATGAGCCAGAACCCATCCTCCTTGCTGCGGTGATCGTACATCAGGCCGAGGCTATCCGCGTGTACTTGAAAGCGGCGATGGATAAGCTGGTACCCGCGCCGGTTGGCGATGCTATGCAGGCGGGTAAGATAGTCTTCGCTCAGAGCCACCTTGAAGCCGATCTCAGAGAGCTTCGCGTGAACCCGATCCCGATGGCCGACGGCGAGGGGTAGAACGTGGTGATCGTCCCGTTCTGCCGGTCGGTCTCGAAGTCATCGGTGACGATGTAATCGCCATCCCAGGCGACGCGGCAGATGCCGAGGTCGAAGTGCGACAGGACGCTATGCACGTTGCCCCACTGCGAGAACACCAGATCGACCGTCAGGCCATTCTCGGTCTGGTACTGGTGCTTGGCTTCTTCAACGCCAGCATAGATGATGATCTCGGCTCCGAAGATTTCTTTCGCGGCGAACGCATCCATACCCAGGATAAAAATGTCTATGTCCTTCACCGGGGGCCCGAGGATGTGGTCGCGGATCGCGCCACCCGCGATGACCGCGTGCCGGCCAGCTTGGTGTGACACCTTGCGCCGCAGCGCTTCCCACTCGGCGGGGATTGGCTTGAGTTCGGTCAAATAGCCGGGGTTGTCGATAATTTTCATAATCAAATCTCCTTGCTAAAAAATGTGCAGAAAAAATTAGCGCCGTTTTTTGGCGTCATTCGGCCCAAGTGTCGGTTTCGATGTCGTCCAGAAACGCCACCAATCATCGGTCGTAGTAGCTGTACACATCGATATCGTCGAGAAGCTCGCGGCGCATGACGAGCCCAGAAAAGCGGCTACCGGGTCTGATGTCGGCGGCGGGATAATCGGCCAATCGTTCGAGAAGATGCCGGTTGCAGGTGCGCCACATGTGATAGATGATCTGGTCGGAGTTGGCCTCTCCGTCGATATAGCAAGAAAAGATGTCGTCGGCCTTCTCGAACGCTAGTCTGTCTTCGTCGGTTGCAAAAACTTGTGTCATGATGTGCTTGTCCTCTTGTGTTGGCGGTTATCGAATGATCGGGAAGCTCTCGGCGTCCGAGAACTTGAGTTGCTTCATCGGTGAGCGGGTCCCGTAAGCGTTCCACGCCTTGATGATGTAGGCGGTGGCGATCCGGTCCTTGTTCGGGTACTGCTTCCTCTGGCCCGGCCAGACCTCCGTGAAGGTCTTGCGGAGCAGTAGGATCGGGTCGTCAGCGGCGAGATTGATACCCTGGCTGAGCCGGGAAAAGAACTGCGTGGCGTCTACCGGATCCACCTGATCGAACAGGTAGCTCATGGCCCAGAAAATCGGGTATCGGACCAGCTTGATCGGTCGCCGGCAGGCTTGTGCGACCCTGCGGTGCTTGGGATCGGACAGGCCGGGGTGTGCCTCAACGTAATCGAGGATTTCCTGCTTGGTCGCCGGATGACCGCCGATCTCCTTATGCCGCACATAGGCGATGACGAGCGTAGCCGTAGGCGACAGGTTGTGGGCGTTCTTGTATTTGACCGAGCCATCGGGGTTTTCGATCCGACCGAGGCTGACGCCAGTTGTGCGCTTGATGCCGGTGTCGAGCGAGTGGCGGGTCTCGCGGGGCACCCCGACGCACAACTCGGTGGTGAACTCGGTGCCTTCGCGCTTGCATCCCTCCAACCGATGCTGGCCGTTATTGAGATGGCCGGTGTCGGCGATGATGATGGTCTCGTCGTTGTGGAGCCAGTGGCCGTCCCGCATATCTTGCCGGTACATCTGGAGCCCGTGGGGCGAGACCCCCCGGTTGTGCCAGTTCACGTGGATTTTGAGCAGGAACCGCGCGAAGTCCGGCGTGACCCGAACCGTGCTGGTGATCGGCTTGCCCTTCCAGGCGGAGTAGCAAAGGAGAGTGAAGTAGACATCGGGGCTCCCCTCCAGGATTTCATCGCTGACGATCTGTGCGACGATCTCCGCTTGCCGTGTACGCGACAGTCTTGGGTGAGAGAAGTGCACGTCCCGTCGAAGGCGGTCATACATCCCGTCTGAGAGACCGTGCGAATGCATCGTCGGTGTAAAACCGACCGTGGGTGAAATGTCCGGTGCAAATCGCGTGTGATCGAAATTATTGAGTTCCATATCGTCCTCTTGTTTGGGGCTCGCTTGCTCGTCATGGAGTCCATTTATATCGGTCACTTGCTCCTGTCATCGGGCGACCGCACTTTTTTCCAATTATTTTTTTCAGGCAGAAAAAAGGCGGGCAAAACGGCCCGCCTTAGTCACCCGCGATGGCTCGTCGGTTCGTGTTTATTCTTCTCCGAACGCCTCCTTATAGCTGCTCTCTGTCCAGGTCACTTCACCAGCACGCCCCTCGTAGGTCGCATACCATTCATCCTGGTCATTGGCTGCCGACCCCGTGAAGATTAGCTCCGGGTGCTTCGCGGCGATTTCGTCGAACCAGCCGAACGGTGGTTCCCACTCGGAGCAGAAATTATACCCAAACGAATCCCGTGTTTCCTCGAACTGCTCGAACCCGAACGCGGCGACCCCCCTCGGGAATGGATCGTCACGAAACCGCTGGATTGCGCCCAACGGCCCGGTGACGGTCAGGGTGTTGTAGACTTCGTTTGACATCTGAGTTCTCCGATAATGGCCGGGGTGGATCTTGATCGGCCATACCTGGGAACTGTACGAATCGAGATCGCCGTACAATGGAGAAATTTTAGGAGCGATTGCTCGTGCACCCCTTGATTTCGTGACTTTTCCGAATCCGCGTACGCGACCCATCTGAGCGGACAAAGGCGGTCAGGTGCGCCGAGCGCGACATACCGCCGCGCTCAGTAGCGATTACATAGGGTGTCAAGGCCATTCGGTCGTGAAGTCTTTTCCCGTCAAGGTAGAAGGTACGGGTGGACAGGTCGGAAGAACTTCAACAATCACAGCCATTTAGAAATCTATGAAAATATCTATCCATATCTGATCGACCGGGCGATTCGGGGCGGATCGAGTATTTGTGTAGAAAGTATAGTGGGGTGGGCCGCTTGACGCGCTAGGGGTGAAGTCCATATGTGCGGCGTCAACCACATTTGCCGCGAAAGGCCCCCGCTGAGATGTCCTCCGGTTCCAGCACCGCGACGCCCGACGACGACCTCCCCGACCTCGATCTCGTACAAGCCCAACGGTATTACCGACACGTCGAAGACGGTTTTAGGATCGTCTCAGATGCCAGGAACATCGAAGCCGCCGGGCAGGCCGAGCAACTGATCCTCCAGGCCGCAGAAAAGGTCGCTGGTTGGGGCCGACTCAAGAACCAAGCGCTCCGCGATCTGGGCAAATATCTCGACCGAACACCCCGGCTGCGAGGGCGTCCGAAAAAAGAGTCGGACGCCGACTCTTTACCCTCCCTGCTCGATCTGGGCGTCAAGGACCGGCACGTCGCCGCCGATGCGATCAAAGCCGCGAAGGTTCCGCAGTCCGTGTTCGACGAGTACCAACGAACCCACGAACCGACGTTCACGGGCCTCCTGCGATATGCGGAAGTCGAACGGCTCCGGCAGACCCGTGATCCGATCCAGCAACGAATCGAGGACGACATCATCGAGCGCGGCAAGGCGAAACGCGCCGAGGCTACCGAGTCGAAAAACGAGGCGGTCTCCCGCGTCCGGGGTTCGCGTATGTCGGCCCTCCAGGGCTCGCTCAGCACCCTCTTACATCCGAATACCGGCGATACGGAACGAACTGCTGCGGCGGCGGCGGTCGAACGGCTCGTTCCGAACTTTGCCGAGCACGTCGCTGCGGTCGTGCAGCAGGAGAGTGACCCGGACAGACCGGTGCCGAGGCTCTACCACGAGCACCAGGAGCAGGTTGCCCAACGCGACGATCTGATCGCGGCGCAACGGAAGATCATCAACGAGTTGAACCGTGGCAAGGGTGACCCGGTGCTCAAGCAGGAGAATGCGGCGCTGCGCAAGGAGATCGCCGGCCTGCACGACCGGATCTCGAAACTCGAAAAAAAGAACCTCGATCTCTACGATCAGAATGTTGAGCTACACAAGGCGCAGATGGCGGCATCGGAAGCCGCCGAGTGGAAGGCTCGCGCCGAGAAAGCCGAACAGGAACTCGAAAAGCTCATGCAACTGTTCCGACCTCAGAAAAAGCAAAGAGCCGCCGCCTAATCAATACCTGTGGGCTCTCTCTCAATGGGAGAGCCCACGGGAGAAACATGCCCAACGGCTACATACTAGATCGACGCGAGCAACACCGGGACAAGTCGCACACCGGCGGCGACCGCTTCATCCGTCGCCACAAAGAGATCATCAAGCAAGCCGCCGCCGACACGATCAGGCGCGCCAAAGGCTTCACCGATCTAACCGACCGGGGTGAGCACTCGATCAGCATCGACCGCAAGAGCCTGGACGAGCCACAGTTCCAACACGGGCCGGGCGGCGAGCAGGAGTTCATCCTCTCGAACAACGACATATTCACTGTCGGCGACACGTTGCCCAGACCCGATGGTGGTGCCGGTCAAGGTGGCCACGATGGGAGCCCAGACGGCGAGGGCGACGACAGCTTCACCTTTTACCTCAATCGAGACGAGTTCCTGCGGCTGATCCTGGACGATCTGGCGCTGCCGGATCTCGTAAAGAAGAATGTCGCCTATTCAATCGTCGAAGAACTTGTCCATCCGGGTTTCATCCGAACGGGCTCACCGGGCAACATGGATGTGCAGCGCTCGTACAAGATGTCGCTGTGCCGTCGCGTCAGCCTCAGACGCCGTGAAAAGAAAGACGGGCTCGCCGAACTCGAAGCCGAACTCATAAATAGGACGCGGGCTGCCCGACCTATGGCGGCGGCTATCACCGAGGGATTGTCTCGGACGCGAGATGCAGAGAGCCCGCAACAACTCCTCGATTCCGATAACGAACTACTCAAGGCCGAGATCGCGGTACTGCGGGCAAAGCTGCGCGCCATCCCGTTCTTCGATCCCAACGTGGATCTCCGCTACCGGCACCGGGAACTCGGCAGAACTACCAGAACGTTCAGGTGGTCTTCGTTCGTCACACGAGCACGGCACAAGAGGTCGATGAGGAGACATTCTTCTACGACGAGGAGACCGGAGGAACCGTTGTCTCGTCTGCTCTCGAACTCGTCCATCGGATCATCCGCGAGCGGTACGATCCGACCGTCTGGAACATCTACGTCGCCCAGGTCAGCGACGGCGACAACTATGTCGTCGACTCGGCCCGGTGTCAGGACATCCTCGAAACGAAGCTGCTGCCGCTGACGCAGTACATGGTGTACGTCGAGATGTCAGACCGGGCAATGCCGACGAACTCTGATCTCTGGAATTGCTACCTCGGGCTGGCCCGGCAGCACGCGAACTTGCAGATGAAAATCGTCAACGACCGGGCTGAGATTTACCCGGTTTTCCGCCAGCTATTCGAGAAGAAGACCGCTGCTCGCGGGTAGCGCGGTGGTGAGGCACGCAGGTACCAATCTCATCTCAAGACTGACTACGCTCGGGCGGATGCGGCCTCTCTCGCCGTCTAATCCGCTCTAGCAACATGACACCGGCATATAGACCGCCGACTATCGTGGCGATGCTGGCGCTGATGGCTAAGATTTGGAGAACCGCGTCGAGCATGGATTCCTCCTTTGGAAAATCCATGCCCTCGCTTGAAGCGCGCGAAATAACACTATTGCCAGACGCGAAGGTGTCAATCTCGATCTTCAAATCTTTCTCGATCTTCACATCTTTTCGCGCCCGGTCACTTAGCGCGTCGGATTGTCGCAGGGGGCGACCCCATTCGCCGACCAATCAATTGTTCAAGCTCGCGGTCCATCGCTGACCCGCCTCAAACAGATGGCGCGGCCAATGCTTTATTAAGATGGGGAGATCCACGCCGCTTCGGTTGACAACATCGTCGCAGATTTTCCAGGCGCGTTTCGTGAGGATCGCGGCGTCCTCCTTGGTCCAGTTCCCTTGCACGTCATGCTGGCCTCCCTATCGGAGAGGCGCTTCGGTGCGTGCGCGCTCGACCCATGCCTGCTTTGAGTCGCACCGGGACGTGTCTGAGGTCGCTGTAGCCCTCGTAAAAATCCTGGAGGTCCGGGTCCACGTAGGTCATGTGGAGCCAGTCGAAGCGCAATCGAAACCATGTCAGAGCGTCGCCCTCGTCGGCGAAAAATGTGTCACGGGTCGAGCCGTCCGGGTCGGTCTCGGAGACGTAATAGGCGTCCCCTCGTAACGAACAGCATAAGGTTTGTGGTGTCTCGCCTGCCGAGGCTGCGAGTCGAATTGATGCCATTATAGTGTCGGGTACTCCATATGTGAGACCCGGCAGGGTTTCTCGCGCCGGGCTCCGTCGAAAGTTAGTGAACGAGTGCAGGGGTCGAGGAAAACTTGCTCTCGGAACGCGTTTCAATTTCTTCCGGTAGCTCGTCCTCGAACTCGTCGTCCTCGTACGGCACCATCTCGTAGGCACCGGAGCCACCCCACCATGCTTCCCCGGCCTGATCGGTGAATGTCTCGACGAGCGGCCCGGTCGCGACCAAGCTGCCCTCTCTGGTGGCGATAGTCGTGAACTTCCATGAGCCGCATTCGTGAGCGAAACCGTCGATGTACACGCCGGGGAATTGCCGCTCACAAAGTTCGGCCAGATGGCAGATGACGCCATGAGCCGATGCCTTCATATCGATATGGACGCAAAGCACGCCGTCTTCCCGGCGTGCGCGTCCGTCCACGTAACAGCGGAACGGTTTGCTCCAGGTCTTGAACTCGTCCTTAAACCACTTTCTGAATCGCTCGACCTCTGAATAGGGACCGTCAACCCGGAGCCGAACTTCCGTCCGAATGGCTGGTTTTGGTGAAGTATCCAATTTGGTGTCTCCTGTTATCATCGTCATGACTCGGATCTATCCCGGTTCTTTCTTAAATCAAGTGACATTTCTTTCGGTCGGACTAAATAACTGGCACAAGCACTGGAGACCGAGGAAATGACACTGCCGAACCAAAATTATGAGGACATCGTTGTCGTGGGCGACCGTGCGTATATGACAGCGAAAAAAGTTGCCGACGATTTACACATAACGAAAACGACCATTCACTCCTGGGTCAACAGCCGACAGATGCCATGCTTTCGGATCGGGCAGATGTACTTGTTCGACCCCGATGAACTGAACACCTGGATTCAAAATCAGCGTCCGAAGCGCGGTCGGGCTCGGAAGACGGAAACAGGACGGAATAAACAGAATCGCCGGACTCGACTGTGAGTCCGGCGATCTTACGACGACGATACAACAAGGGGTTTCGGTTTGACGGCGACCCCGCCTCATTGTGGAGTGATTGGTATTTATGTCTCTTTCATCTGACGATCAAGTTGGAATTAGATTTCGCGCCAAGTTGATGAACAACCCGAATGCCAGCCACGGCAACCGGCATGGGGTGTTCCAGCCGCCGGTCAAGATGGTGAAGAAGAAGGCCCTCAGACACCGGCTGGTCCAGTTTAACGGCCCCAAGTATCTCTCCTACCTCGTGTTCGATATTGACCGCCCAGAAGCCGTACTAGCGTGGCAGGACGCCAACCTCCCTCGTCCCACCCTCATCATCGAGAATCCCTTTAATGGGCACGCGCACTTCGCGTATGAACTCGCAACGCCGGTCAAGCTGGAGAACGAAAAATCTAGCCGGTATGCCAAAGCGATCCGCAACGCCATGCGCGTCGCCCTACGAGCGGACCCAGACTACCGGGGCAATCTGACCAAGAATCCGTTCCACCAGAACTGGCGGGTCGGGAGCTACGACCAAGCCTATACGGTCGCCGAACTTACCGTACATCTCGATCTCGACCGACGCGCCAAACCGAAAAGCAAGCCGCACGAGCCGGGCGGGGATCTCTCGCGCAGTCGGGAACTCACTTTTGCGGAATGGCTGAGAACTTGGGCTTACGCCAATGTCCGGTTCTATCAGGATTATCATTCGTTTGAGGTCGCATTGACCGCTCAGGCGTACGAACTCAATGAGCAGTTCGCCACCAATCCGAAAGGCAAGCTCCACAAACAGGAGTTCATGCCGTACGTGCCGAGCGCCGCACGCTGGACGTGGGACCGCTATACCGAGGGGAGGTTCCGAGCCGGCTATCAACCGAAGTCAAAGACCCGCCTGCTCGATCTACCAGTCGTCACACCCCTCCGTGAACGCCAGCAGATCGGTCAGGAATACACGGCCATGAAGCGGATCACGAAGACCGAAGACAAGATCGAATGGGCTATCAAGGCCCTCAAACGAGATGGTTGCCCGGTGAACAAATCATCGGTTGCAGAACTCGCTGGTCTGAGTCGGAAGACGGTTATCCGTCACTTCGACAAGGTTACGCAATGGGTGAACGAGGAATACGAGTCCGAAGTCAGACTGGTCGATCAAGCTCTCGAACAACTGGCACGTGAACCTGCTCTGTCAGACGATGATGTTACGGATTCGGTTGGAAGGGATTCAGAGGATTCAGTTGTAGTCGGTTCTTCTGTCAACAATCTCTCTGAGTCTGGATTCGGTTATCAGATTCCATCGTCGACTCACAACATCGATTCGTCGCTCACTTCCTCGGTCGACTCACAACGACATTCTGATCCCATTACGGGCTCCGAGATGGACACGGTTACTTCGACGGTTACTGAGGTAGAGAAACTGAGTGCCTTCGGCACGAGTCTTAGTTTAGTCGGCTTCGCCTCTCAGGGCAGGGGTAACTATAGGACACCCAATGACACACCCCCTCTGGACACGATCCTCTCCTATGCGGAGGTCCAGCAACGGCACAACGACGGATCCACATATGGGAAGGTTAAGGGGCTCGTCGAAGCGATGACGTATGCGAGAGAGATGGCATCCCGATACGGCATTGTCCTGGTCGATGCAGCGGCATCGCAGAGACCGACACTGGAGCGTCTGGCCGCCGAACAGGCCGGTATGACACTACCGGCACCCGAACCGATCAAGCGTCGGACTGGCAGACGTTTCAGACCTTATGCGGCAGCCGCATAGGAGCCCGCCCTGATAGGGGACCGGGTTGGGGAGCTACGACAGAGTGCCCAGCCGTATGCGTCAACCCTGGAGCCTCTATGCGGCTCGGCCTGCGGGGGTCCTGTCGTCGGTGCCGACTGCTTGGATGATCGGCTCCAACAGCACCAGCCCGGCCCGGTCGAAATGCGTCAGCACCGTGCCGTCGCGGTCAATCACCTCAATCGAGTCAAGGCCATCAAGCGTCAGCCGAGCGTCAACCGGGTTCAAGCCGCTATGGGCGTTCATCCGTACCGTGATGGTGCGGTCGTTATGCAGGGTGAGACCGATATGGTTGGCGAGCAACTGGTTGAGCTTGGCGCGGGCGTCGTAGCGGGCCTGCGGGTTGCTGGCGTCGTGGAGCTTGGCAATCACGGCGGCGATCTGTTCTTCGTGATTCTCGACGTGTGAGATCGATTGCTGCCGTAGCCGGTCGCGTTCGACTCGGAGCCGATTGAGGTCAACCCGGATCAGCTTGATCTCCGAGTCATAGGCGTCGGCGATTTCATCGTCTTCGGTCTTGGCGACCATTCGAGCCAGCCGCTTGATGCCCTGCTCGTGCTCGGCAATCTTAGCCTCGCAATCGTCGAGCCGGCGGGCCACGAGATCGTCGCGATGCTTCTGCGGGATCATTTCGGCCAAGACCGGGATCATCGCCGGGCTGAACAATCCGAATAGTGCGACCTCGAACTCTCCATACCGGAAGCCATGTCGGTTTGGGCACCGCTGTCCGGTCAGCTTGTTACCTTCCGGCAAGATGACCCTACGGCGGGCATTCTCGCATTTCAGGTACTTGTAGGAGTTGCCGTTCTTATTGACGGGACCGTCGCAGCAGATGCACCGGCCAATTCCTCTGACGATGTTGCCGAACTCCTTTCCGGTACGGCCCTTGCCGCCGCCGGTCGTGTTGCTCTGCTCGACCAGCTTACGAATCTTCCAGAACTGAGCCGGTTCGATGACCCGTGGATAGTATTTGTCCACCGCCGGCTTGCCGTCTTCGACCGCGATGCGCTTGCCCCGGATCGGATCACCGTTTTCGTCAAGGGTGTTCTGCATGACTTTCGGCTGATAGCGGCCAATCACGGTTTCGTCTCGAAGGATTCGAGCGACCATGGTTTGCGACCAACCGCCTTTGTGTTTCTTCTCGGGGTTGACGATGTGGGCGTTGCGGAGCGGTTCGGCTTCGGCCCCCATTGCTTCGAGTCGTTGGGCAATGACGTAGCAGCCAATCCCGGAATCCCGGAGGTCAAAGATCAGCCGGATGACTGACGCGATAGATTCGACGATCTCATACAGGTAGACGTGTCCCTCAATGATGATCGGCTCCCGCACCGGGCGCACCCATGCCGGGCAACGCCTGCCGACAAACCACCCGGCGGTGCCGGACCTCATGACGCCCTGTTGGGTGCCGGCGCGGAGCTTGTTACGTTTGAGCCGATTGGTGTCGCGGGCGTATTTTTGCTTGTTGAGGGACTCCTGATAGGCCGTGAAAATCTCGATAAAATCGTTCATCAGGGTCGGCAGGCCGTGCTCGCCGTTGATGCTCTGCCAGGAACGCAGAACCCCCTTGATGTCGAGCCGGATGCCATCCCGCAAGAACCCCAGATATTGCATAACCGCCTCGCCGGGCGTAAGGCGACCGAGCCGGCTATGCGATTCCACCCCTATGATGTCGCCTTTCGGGATTGCGCCGGTTTCGATGTCGGATTTGATCCGACCTAGCTCGGCTTCAAGATTGTCGCCGTGGAAACCGGACTTAGCTCGGTCAATATAGGGAACCTCGACGAACTCGACCTTTTCGCCGAGCGTCGCTTCCAACTCAGCAGCACGCTTGCGGTGCCGCTCAATATCCCACTGACGTTCTTCTGATGATCCCTGTGCTGAATGTTTATCCGAATACCGAACGTAAACGCGATAATGTGCCACGACTGGTCTCCCTTCATTGGGGATATATCCCGGTCGTGTGTAATAGCAACTTAGAGCTTGCTCTCTGTCGGCATTAAAATCTCCGTCGGCCGGTGCGGTGCGCGGCACTCTGCCATGAGCGGGCCTAACGCGTAAGGCAGAATGCTCTGTAGCGATGTTCTCCTTGATTGCCTATATCGACCTTCTTACGTAACATTCGGCGAGTGTTACGGAGAAAAATGATGGCGTTGATCACCTCCGCCGAGGCGCAGAAGAATTTCGGGCGTTACCGCGAGCAAGCGCTCGAGGAGCCGGTCGTCGTAACCCAGTATGGAAAGCCATCCGTGGTGATCATTTCCGCCACCGAATATGAGCGGCTGAAGGAGCTGGACCGCCGAGTGATGCTCCTTGACGAGATGCCCGATACCGACATCGAGGAAATGGCGGAGTCCGAGATCCCACCCGCGCACCGGTACAGCATATCGAAAATTCCGGACTGACAACCCGTGCCGCTTCCGACGACGCCGTTCCCCGGCATGGTCGTGCGCTACTCGTTTTTGTGGAGCTCGGAAGCGAGGGTCGGCGAGACCGAGGGACGCAAGGATCGACCCTGCGTGATTGTCACGGCGGTCAAGCGGATCGCCGATGGTCGTTTCCGGGTACGGGTTCTGCCGATCACGCATCGCCCATCCGAGCCCGGACGCGGCGTCGCCGTTCCGCCCAAGGTTAAGCGATACCTGGGTCTAGATGCCGACGCTTCGTGGATCGTACTCGATGAGGTGAATGAATTTATCTGGCCGGGCGTCGATCTGCGGCCGGTTTCGCGCGCCAAACCGGGCGTCTGGACGTTCGGCATACTACCGTCCGAAATGTTCGACGAGATCCGAGCCAAGCTCCGTGCGCTGCTGCAGCAACGCCAAACCCTTCGTACCGATTAAGGCGACAAACGCGCATTTCCAAGAACTTCAGGTTTTCGGAACGGCGCAGGGCAGCGGCTGTATTTCTTGCAGAGGGCTGCGAGCCGAGTGATGGCCGAGACCGAAGATACCGACCGAACCAGCGCTGCGGCGCTGATCCCGGACAAGCTGACGCTCGACGAGCTGCGCGAGGCGGCGGCGGAATGCACCGCCTGCCCGCTGTTCCGCGATGCGACGCAGACCGTGTTTGGCGAGGGGTCGGAGCGCGCAGCCATCATGTTCGTCGGCGAGCAGCCCGGCGATAGCGAGGACCTCGCCGGCCATCCGTTCGTCGGCAGCGCCGGCAAATTGCTCGATCGCTGCCTGAAAGCCGCTGGGATCGACCGCCGCCAGGCCTACGTGACCAATGCCGTCAAGCACTTCAAATGGGTGCCGCGCGGCACAAGGCGGATCCATAGCAAGCCGAGCTCGATGGAGATCGCCGCCTGCTTTCCATGGCTGGAAGCCGAGATCGCCGTGGTAAAGCCGCGGATCGTCGTGGCGCTCGGCGCAACCGCGGCGCAGGCCTTGTTCGGCAAGGCGTTCCGCGTCACCCGCGAGCGCGGCCGGCTGATCCGGTCGCGCTGGGCGCCCTACGCGATGGCGACGGTGCATCCCTCCTCGTTGTTGCGCGCGCCGGACGAGGCGGCGCGGCACCGCGAGACGGCCTTGTTCGTCGAAGACCTGAAAAGGGTCGCGAAGTTATTGCATTCGGCAAGAAGCGGCTGACTGGGTAAATTTTTCCGGTGTCCCGGCGAAAGCCGGGACCCATTTATCCGATACGGAGATGTCGAAACGTGGGTCCCGGCTTTCCCGGGACGCCAGTCTTTGGCGATGACATGAGCAGTAGATCGACCTGGATCGCGGTCGCCGTCGCGGTTGCCGTCGTGATCGTCGTCATCGTGCTGATGGCGAGCGTCTGGAGCGGGCTCGGCGACAGCGGCATCAGCGCGGCCGGGTGGGTCGCGCTGGTGCTCGGCGTCGTGGTCACGCTGTCCCTAGGCGTCGGGCTGATGGCGCTCGTCTTCATCAGCAGCCGGCGCGGCTACGACTAGGCCGTGGGAACCGATCGGTCGGCCGCGATGGCTCCGCCGACCGAGACGCGCCGAGACCGGACCTTCGTGCGATGACCGGCTACCGATTGGGTTCCGGCCGGCCCCGGCCATCTGCTAGCCCGGTCAGGACTGCCAAACCTCCTGTCGGTCTTTTACCGAAAACGCGTTCCACGCCTGTGTGGGCCAAGATCAGACCTACACAGGTCTCGCCGTCAATGAAGCGCTAGTGGAGCGAATCTAACGCTTGGTGCCCGCGCGCGCGGCGGCGATGATGTTGTCAGGATAAACTCGGAGTGCACTTCCAGCGAGAGGTGCCCGCAACAACGTAAAGGAGACGTGGCAACATGCCATTTGTGATCCCATCGGAAGGGGGTTGTCAGTGTGGCGAGATCCGCTACCGCCTTATAGGCGAACCGATATTTCTGGGGGTTTGTCACTGCACCGACTGCAAGCACCAATCGGGATCGGCGTTCGGGATGAGCCTGAGAATGCGAAAGGCGGATGTTGAGCTATTGCAGGGAGCGCCGAAGCAATGGACCACGCGCTCTGACAACGGAAACCCTAAAATCTGCGTCTTCTGCGGCACCTGCGGGACGCGGCTTTGGCACGGACCCGGCCCGCTCGGCAACTTGAGCGTCAAACCCGGCACGCTTGACGATCCGTCGCAATTGGCTCCGCGTTACGAAGGATGGACAAAGCGCAAGCTCCCTTGGCTAAGGATCGAAGGGCTGGAGGCGAGCTTCGAGACACAGAGATCATCGCCACCGGCGAGCGCCAGTTAAGGTCCGTTTCGCCGGGCCTGTCACGGCGCGGGCATCAAGTGTCAGATTTGATGCGCGGTATCGCCTTCCCCTAGAGGCATTTTATGAGTTGACGACCTAGTCTCGGAACACATCTGTAAAGCGTGGACGAAACCGCCTGATCGCTTCACTCCCGATCCAATTCGTCAAATGCCGCGGCCAAACACCCAGGCTAACTCTTCGATCGCTTTGATCTTGCCAGATCGGCCGATGAGGCTCCTTCGAGGGATAGTCCGTAACCGACTTCCCGCACGATGCGCTCCTTCAACGGTTGAATGAAGTGAATGCGCGTATTCCGGCGCGTCACTTCCGGAGCCCGCAGGTACAAATCGGCCAGTTCCTGAGCGCGTGCCACTGCCTTGCCGTTCGGTACTACCTCTGCCACGACTCCCCATTCGTATGCGGTACGGGCCGGCAGCGGCTGTGGATTGAGCAGGAATGCCTCGGCTCGACCTGGTCCAGCCCGATAACTCCATGTCGTAAAAATCCCGTCGCCCGGCGTAACTCCCACGGCAAAGTGGCCGACGTCCTGGAATGTCGCACCCTCGGCCGCCACGATGACGCTGGCGAGGAGCGCGTAGTCCGAGTGGATGTGGGCGCGTCCCTCGACGGCCGCGATCACCGGAACGCGGATGTTCGCAATGTTCTCTAAAACCTGGGCGCCCTCGTCGTGAATTCTGCTCCAGACGCCCGGATCGGTGACGTCTCCGAACGACGGCCATTCTACGTCGCCAATAAAATTCCCGCCCGCGCCTGTAATGATGACAATCTTGTTCGCTCGGTCTTGCCCGATCCGGTGAAAGGCATCGACAAACTCCGTGTGTGATTGCGCGGTCATGATGAACGGGCCGCCGTCGCTGTGGAACTCCGCAATCAGCACACCTTTGTCATCACGTCCGAGTTTCAAATGGCGATACGCGGTGAAGTAGTCGGCTTGAAGCGTATGCATGGTGGGTCTCCTCAGATCTGTGGCTGACAAATCGGGGTGCCGCGGAGCCAGACGTCGGACGATCAGCGAAACGCCGGGATCACCTTCGAGGCGAACAACTCCAGGTGCGTCTGCGCCCAGCGTGGCGGCAGCCCGGGCGGCAAGGTCCAGGAGTAGAAGTGGGTGATCGGCACGGTGTCCGCCAAGTCGCGGATCATGCGAATGGCAGTCTCGGGGTCGACCACCTGCAACAGCCCGCTTTGCCTCAACGCCTCTCGATCGTTCAGGTGCGGAGCAAGCGGCTGAAGGCCGCCAGCCTCGAGCCATGCCGAGTAATTGTTGACCTGATAGATGACGTGCTCGGCGGCCTCGGCAAACGTCTTTTCGGGGTCGTTGGAGACGACCAGGAACCAAAAGCCGCTTGCAAAACGAAGGTTCTCTGTCGGCCGGTTCGCCTTCTTCAGCTCGGCGACATAGCGGTCATAAACATCCCGATTTGCCCCGGGCACGGTGAAGCCATCGCCGAAGCGGACCGCGCGGCGCAGCGCCGCCGGTGTAAAGCCGCCGAGCCAGATCGGCGGGTGCGGCTTCTGGATGGGCTCCGGTGTCACCTTGATGTTCTGAAAGTCGAAGAAGTCGCTCTTGAAGGTCACCGTCTCGCCCGAGAGCGCCTGGCGGATGATTCCGAGCGACTGGTCGGTGCGCGCTCCGCGCTCCTTGGAAGACACGCCGAAGCCCGAAAACTCTTCGCGTTTGAAGCCGAGCCCCACGCCAAGCTCGAAGCGGCCGCCCGAGATGACATCAACGGTCGCAATGTCCTCGGCAAGACGTATCGGGTTGTGAAAGGGCATCAACAGCACGCCGGATGCGATGCGGATCCGGTTGGTGCGGGCGGCGATCGCCGCGGCAACGGGCAGGATTGAGGGAAGATAGCCGTCTTCGATGAAGTGGTGCTCGGACAGCCAGACATCATCGAAACCATTGTATTCGCCCCACGCGATCTGATCGAGGATTTCGCGGTAGAGCCGATCGGCTGGCTGGCGCCACTGTGCTGGGTTGCGGAAGTCATACCAAAGGCCGAAGCGGATCCTTCCCCTATCATTGCTCATGATGCCTCTCTTCCTGGCAGGCGGGCGCCGTCTGGTATTGGTCCCCGCAGAAGCCCGGCTCAGATTTGCGCTGCGCCGCCGTCCACAAACAGCTCGATGCCGGTGATGTACGCACTGTCGTCGGAAGCGAGGAACACTGCGGCCTTACCGAGGTCGTCGGTTGTCCCGATCCGGCCTAACGGGACCAGAGCGGCTGCCTCCGCTTTCTGCTCTGCGGTCATCAGATTGGCGAGGCCGGGTGTCTCGACGGTGCCCGGGCTCATGACATTGATTCGGGTGCCACGCCCCTTCAGGTCGGCGATCCAGCTGCGCGCGAAGGAGCGCACCGCGGCCTTGCTTGCGCTGTACACCGACAAGGACGGCAAGCCTTTGATCGAAGCAATCGACCCGGTGAGGATCACCGACGCGCCGTCCGCCAGCAGCGGCAACGCCTTCTGGACCGTGAACAGCAGGCCGCGGACATTGAGGTTGAAAATCTTGTCGAAATGCTGCTCGGTGATTTCGCCGAAGCCGGCGAATTCGTAATACCCCGCATTGACCGCCAGCACGTCGATGCGTCCCGCCTTGTCCTTGATCGTCGCGTAAATGCGGTCGAGGTCGCCGAGGTTGGAGATATCGCCTTGAACCGCCCCCGCGTTGCCGCCGATCGCGGTGACGGCCTTGTCCAGCTCGGACTCGCGCCGGCCGGTAATAAAAACGCGCGCGCCTTCCTCGGCAAAACGTTTGGCGATGCCGAGACCGATGCCGGCACTGCCGCCGGTCACCAACGCAACCTTACCTGTGAGCTTGCCTGTCATCGTGAGATCTCCTGCGATTATGCGATACCCATGGCGGCGACATGCCTTGGTGCCAGTTTTCGGCCATCGTCAGATGTGCAATCACCGCGTCCCGGAGCTGTTGGGGTAACATCTAGCCGGGCCTCTCTTCGCGGATGGCGCCATTGACGACCATCCGCTGTACATCCTGCTTCAGCAGATAGACCGACACCGCCAGGAGCACGACGTCCTTCATCAGGAACGGCACATTGCCGGTCATCGCCGGAAAGCCGCCGGCAGCCGCATCCCAGCCTTCGGGCATGAATGGGATGATCGTGACGGTGCCGACAAAGGTAGCGGTTGAGCCGAGCGCCCCGAGGATGCCTAACTTCTTGTTCCAAAATCCGAGGAACAGCAGTGTGCCGAACGTCCATTCCGACGCACCCAGAAATAAGGTGGCGCCGCGCATGCCAAACGCCGGGTAGAGCCAGAAGATGAGCGGGCCGTTGGTGATATAGGGGATCAGCCGGTCAACCTCGTAGGCCCACCACTTCTGATACCCGAAGAAGAAGAAAATGATCACCATTGCTGCGCGGATCAGGTGGTAATCGGCGTCGTGTCTCAGAATGCCGAGCCAGCCGAGCACCTGCGCAAGCGCGTTGACCAGGTCTCGCGCAAACCCGCTTCCGGCGGCATTCCCGGTCGTATCAGTGACAGAGATGGCCTTCTCGGTGATCCGGTTCATTGGTTTTTCCTTCAGCTATTGCGTCGGCTGCAATTGGCGGCCGTTTCCGATAGGCCAGGACGAGCCTTGCGACGCGGCACCGCCGATAAGGAACGCCGCCGATAGCAACAGCAGACGAGGCATGGTGAGCATCAGCCGACCTGCCGTTGCTCTATGCGGCTGGCTTCCGCGTCCAGATCTGCCGCCGTGAGCAGACGACACTCCCAGATGACAGGATTACCTGCCCGTGACGCCAACATTCGATACCAGGCCGCCAACTCGCGTAGCATCCGAGCCTTGACGGACGACTCGACGTCAGTTTCGCACGTAGCGGCGACCGCCAGACTGATGGGTCCGGGCTGTCTGCTCACCTGCGTCGGGCATGTGTCCTGTTCTGCGCAGGCGGCTTCGGTGCGCAAAGGATCGACAATCGACTCGACCGGCAGGCGGTTTTCCTTCCCTCGCCGCTGCGCGCGAGTAACTGGCTGCGTCATTGCAGGGCGTCCACTCGATGCTGGCGCGCGTCGCGGAACAGTTCAGATCTGGATCTTCCGAACGGTAGCCACGGGCGTGGATTATCGATTATTCCTGTCAGGAATGACTGTCCCCGCGGGGGTACCGAGATGGACCGATTGGCGGCAATGGAAGCCTTTGTTCGGGTGATCGAGGCCGGCTCGTTTTCTGGGGCCGCCAAGCAGCTTCGCGTCGGGCAACCCGCTGTCTCCAAAACCATTGCACAGCTTGAAGACCGGCTCGGCGTGCGGCTGTTGCTGCGATCGACGCACGGGTTGACGCCGACCGATGCAGGCCGCGACTTCTATGAGCACGCTAAACGGTCGATCGAGGATGTCGAGGAGGCGGAAGCCGCCGCTCGCGGCGCCGCCGTATCGTTGTCGGGGCGGCTGAGGGTCAATGCGCCCCTGACCTTCGCCCGCCTGCACGTCATACCGCGGCTGCCGATTTTTTTGGCGGAGCACCCATTGCTCGACGTCGAAATTGTGCTCGACGATCGGGATATTGATCTGATCGAGGCCGCGATAGATGTCGCGCTGCGCATCGGCCGGCTCGGCGATTCAGGCACGACCGTGCGCAAAATCGGACACTGTCGAAGCTGTGTGGTCGGTACGCCCTCCTATTTCGCAGCGCACGGTCGACCAAAGACCCCCGGCGACCTCATCGAGCATCAAGCTGTCATCTACGAGCAGCGTGCCGGCGGTCCTACCTGGACGTTTCGCCAGGGGACGACGGAAATGACCGTCACGGTGCGCGGCCGATTGCGGGTCAGCGCGGCGGAGGGAGTTCGTGAGGGGGTGCTCGCCGATCTGGGCCTTTCGATTGGCGGCTCCGAATGGTTGTTCACCCCGGAGCTGAAATCCGGGGCGGTCATTTCCGTGCTGCAGGATTGGTCGCTGCCGGCCTTGGATCTATGGGCGCTCTTTCCGGCCGGACGACAGGTCAGCGCCAAGGCCCGCGCGTTCACGAGCTTCATCGAGCGCCACCTCGCGGGCGGAGAGGGTGCCCAAAAGGTGAATTAAGCGCGGGTGTCGTCCCGAAGCGGCTTTAGGAGCAAACCTTGTCATTCCTTCACCGGCAGATCGGCCGGGGGACCGGTTCGGCTCAGCTGGCCGCGATCGGGTATTTGGCGAAAATCTCCTCGATCCGCCTGAACGCCTTCTCGGCGGCCGCCTGTGGCGTCATGCCGCCCTGGATGATATCCATCCAGCCTTGGCTCCAGGTGTGCTCGTTCGAGATCTGCGCGTAAGCCGGGTTGAGGGCCCAGAATTGCGGCACGGTCGGGCTCAGCAGACCCTGCGTCGCGTAGGCCGCCCGGTGCGGATCGTCGAACCACCAATGGTCCTTCTTCACGATCGAGGGCATACTCGGAATGCCGCGACCGAGACCGGTTTTCAGCCGCTCGTTGATGACCTGCGGCTGGAGCATGTACTTCAAGAAATCTTTAGCGGTCTCGACGTTCTTCGCGCCCTTCGGGATCAAGCTGCAAGCCGAGGCCGCATAACTCGGGACCGGCTTGCCGTCGTTTGAAAGCGGTATGCCCATTGTGACGATGTCGTCGTAATCCTCCTTTTTGCCCTGCGACAAGACAGCGACCTCGGTCGAGATCGTGCCGTCGAGGTCCATGACGATCTGCTTGGCGTGAAAGGCATTGTTATCGTCGGCGTCGTTCCAGTTGATGGCGCCCGGCGGGACGAAGCGTTCCTTGTAGGCGGTCGTCGGATAGGTCAGCGCCTTGATGACCGCTTCCCGCACCTGCGGGTCGTCAAGGTGCAATTTGCCATCCTTGCTGATGATGTTCTGACCGCCGTAGGCGAGCAGGAAATAATTGAACAGGAAATTGGGGTCGTTGCCGTTGGTCGTTACCTGCAAGCCGAGGCCGTAGACGTTACGCACCCCCTGTTCACGCAACTTCTTCTGCACGTCCTTGAAAAAATCGTAATAGGCGTCCCAGGTCTTCGGGATGTCCTCGATCTTGTAGCCCGCCTTCTCGACCAGCGAGCGCCATACATGATTGGGCAACACGGCGATTACGTCGGGCACCCCGTAAAAGCTGCGCCGCTTGGTGACGCTGTTGTAGCAATAGGTGTTGAGTAGCGCCGTCTCGGTGATTTCCTCCTTTTGCGTCTCCACGACGTCGCTGACGTCGACCAGCTTGTCGTCCCAGGCATAGAGCCCGACGATCTCGTCAGGGTTGTTGCGGAAAACGTCGGGGACGACGCCGGTCGTCACCGCCGCCACGATCTTCTGCCGTTGCGGCGCGAAGGGGGTGATGCTCAGCTCGATCTTATTGCCGCTGGCCTTTTCGTAATCGGCGACGATCTTCTTGATCGCCGCGTCCTCCTCCGGGATAAAACCTTGAGGCCACCAGACTTCGGCGGTTGTTGCAGCGGCGCGAGAGATATGGGGCCGCACCAGCGTGCCCGCTGCCGCGAGGCCCAAGCTCTTCTGAATGACCGCCCGGCGAGTGATGCCCTGCATGGCGCTCTCCCTGTTTTTCCGCCTTGCGCTCAGGCGTTTTCGTTTTGCCGCCTAGCACAGGTCAGTTTGGCCAGGGTGTCAATTGACAATTATGGCCGCGCTATTGTGGCAGTTGATCTTGGCGCACGAGCGGATCCGATCAGGACGCTTACCACTCGCCCACCGGGAGCAGGCCAACTCGGAACACATTGCACCCTTCGGACCGGGACCGGTCAGGATAATTCTATACCGCGGAGCGCCGCTTCGCATGACCGGGGAAAGTCGCTTTTCCACCCAACTCCGCCAATTCTCAAGCCGTCGCCAAGGCCTCTTAAGGGGCAAAACCGGAAGCCGGGCGGCGCCAAGCTGGGCAATGACCGGATCGGGGGCACCGCCAGTCGTATCGTCGATCGCGACGAACTTCCGCAACGGGCCGAAGCCGGTCAAGCCGATTGGGCTTGCAGCGGACGTTGATGCGTACGGAATTCTGCACCACTTAGCGGAGAAGACGCGCCGCGGGCGCGGCGCCGAAATCGCCGCTCTGCGCCGCTGCCCCCGGGAGTGATCCGATGCCGATCAAGAAAGAGACGCAGTATCACGCCTGGTACTGGGTCGCTGTGATTGTCGCGATGCTGGTGATCCAGGTGGTCTTCGCCTCCTTTACCCAGATCCAGACGATCCCCTACAGCGAGTTCCAGGACGATCTGAAGGCCGGCAAGATCGCCGAGGTGCGGGTCAGCGGCAATTACATCCAGGGCAAGTTCAAGCAGCCGGATCCGAAGGGCTACACCGAATTCATCACCACCCGCGTCGATGCCCCGACCGCGGACGAACTCTCGAAATACAACGTCAAATTCGCCGGCGCGATCGAGAGCACGCTGCTGCGCGACCTGCTGTCGTGGCTGGTCCCGATCGGGCTGTTCTTCGGCGTCTGGTGGTTCATGTACCGCCGCTTCGCCGGCCAGCAGGGGTTCGGCGGGCTGATGTCGGTCGGCCGCAGCAAGGCCAAGGTCTACGTCGAGACCGACACCAAGACGACGTTCGCCGATGTCGCCGGGGTCGATGAGGCCAAGGCCGAATTGCAGGAGATCGTCGCGTTCCTCAAGGATCCGGTGCGCTACGGCCGGCTCGGCGGCCGGGTGCCGAAAGGCGTGCTGCTGGTCGGACCGCCGGGGACCGGCAAGACATTGCTGGCGCGGGCGGTCGCCGGCGAGGCCAATGTGCCGTTCTTTTCGATCAACGGCTCGGAATTCGTCGAGATGTTTGTCGGGGTCGGCGCCGCGCGGGTCCGCGACCTGTTCGAGCAGGCGCGGCAGAAGGCGCCCTGCATCATCTTTATCGACGAGCTCGACGCGCTGGGCCGAGCCCGCGGCTCCTATCCCTGGGGCGGCGGCCATGACGAGAAGGAGCAGACGCTGAACCAGCTGCTCTCCGAGCTCGACGGCTTCGATTCCCGCATCGGCATGATCCTGCTGGCGGCAACCAACCGCCCGGAGATCCTCGACCCGGCTTTGCTGCGCGCCGGCCGTTTCGACCGCCAGGTCTTGGTCGACCGGCCGGAGAAGGCCGGGCGGGTGCAGATCCTGCAGGTGCACAGCCGCAAAATCCGCATGGCGCCGGATGTCGATTTCGAAATCGTCGCGTCGCTGACCGTTGGCTTTACCGGCGCCGATCTCGCCAATCTGGTCAATGAGGCGGCATTGCTGGCGACGCGGCGCGGCGCGGAGGCGGTGACGCTCGCCGATTTCACCGCGGCGATCGAGCGCATCGTGGCCGGCCTCGAAAAGAAGAACCGCCTGCTGAACCCGCACGAGCGCGAGGTCGTCGCGCATCACGAGATGGGGCACGCGCTGGTCGCGCTCTCGCTGCCCGGCAGCGACAAGGTCCACAAGGTCTCGATCATCCCGCGCGGCATCGGCTCGCTCGGCTACACGATTCAGCGGCCGACCGAGGACCGCTTCCTGATGACGCGGCAGGAGCTGGAAAACAAGATGGCGGTCCTGCTCGGCGGCCGGGCGGCCGAGCAGATCATCTTCGGCGAGTTGTCGACCGGCGCCGCCGACGATCTCGTCAAGGTGACCGACATCGCGCGCAGCATCGTCACGCGCTACGGCATGACCGCGGAGCTCGGCCAGGTGGTTTACGAGAAGAGCCCGCGCAACTTTCTCGGCGGGTCGGAGCAGCCGATGCCCGCCACCGAGCGCGGCTACAGCGAGACCACCGCCCGCGAGATCGACAGCGCGGTCAAATCGATCGTCGATGGGGCGTTCCGGCGGACCGTCAATCTGCTGCGGGCGCAGCGCGAGACGCTCGAACGCGGCGCCCGCCTCCTGCTTGAACACGAAACGTTGGACGAGGTCGACCTCTTGGCGTTGCGGCAGCCGGAACCGGCGGTCGGCTCCGAGCCGGCGCGTTAACCGTGGCAAATATTGCGCCGCGCGGTTGCGTGGCCGATGATGCAGGTCACGGGAAATCGTTGCAGGTAGTTGCTTTGGGCAAGTCAGCCAAGCCGCGTAAATCTCCGGCATACGGCCGCGGCACCGGCGTGCCGGACCCCGTCGACGTCTACGTCGGCGGGCGCGTCCGCACCCGCCGTCTGCTGCTCGGCATGAACCAGGAGGAGTTGGCGCGGGCGCTCGGGCTGACCTTCCAGCAGGTGCAGAAATACGAGAGCGGCGCCAATCGGGTCAGCGCCTCGCGGCTGTGGGAGATTGCCGGCGTGTTGAAGATGCCGATCGGCGACTTTTTTCCGGCCGATGGCGACCAGGAACAGCCGGAGAAGCGGCTGTTGCGCGAGCGGCTGCAGCAGCCGGAAAGCATCGAGCTGATCCGCTTCTTCTACGCGATCCCGGATGGCCCGAAGCGCCAGCAATTCTTCGAGATGGTGAAAGCGTCGGCGTCGCCGGATCATCCGACGCGTTGAGTTGAGCGTACGGATCGCCGATCATGAATGACGCGCTTGATCGCCGTTTAGCCGGTCAGACGACCGATGTAGACGCGTTGGTAGCGCGCTTTGATGATCGCTCGGCCAGAATCGGGGTGATCGGCCTCGGGTATGTCGGTCTGCCGCTGGCGCGCACGATCGCCGAGCGCGGCTTCACGGTGCTCGGCTTCGATCTCGACCCGGCAAAGGTCGCGCGGCTGAATGCCGGCCAATCCTATATCCGCCACATCAGCAGCGAGAGCATCGCGGCGCTCCGGGAGGCCGGACGACTGACGGCGACCGGCGACGTATCAGGGCTCGGCGAGGCCGACGCGATCCTGTTGTGTGTGCCGACGCCGCTGACCCGCCAGCGCGAGCCCGACCTCAGCTTTGTCCTGCGCACGACGGAGTCGCTTGCGCCACATCTGCGGCGCGGTCAGCTGATCGTGCTCGAATCGACGACCTATCCCGGCACCACCCGCGAGATCATGCAGCCGATCCTCGAGCGATCGGGCTTGCGCTCGGAGCGGGACTTTTTTCTCGCCTATTCCCCCGAGCGTGAGGATCCCGGCAATCCCGAATTCGGCGCCGGCAACATCCCGAAGGTGGTCGGCGGCGACGGCCCGAGCGCGCTGCGGCTGGCTCGCTCCTTATATGATGCGGTCGCGGGACGCACCGTGCCGGTCTCCTCGCTCGAAACGGCCGAGGCGGTCAAGCTGACCGAGAACATCTTCCGGGCCGTCAACATCGCGCTCGTCAACGAGCTCAAGATCGTGTTCGAGGCGATGGGGATCGATGTCTGGGAGGTCATCGAGGCGGCGAAAACCAAGCCGTTCGGCTACATGCCGTTTTATCCCGGCCCGGGATTGGGCGGCCACTGCATCCCGATCGATCCGTTCTACCTGACCTGGAAGGCGCGCGAGTTCAGCGTCTCGACGCGCTTCATCGAGCTGGCCGGCGAGGTCAACACCGCGATGCCGCAGCGCGTCGTCGACAAGACGATCGCCGCGCTGAGCGAGCGCGCCGGCCTTGCGGTCAAGGGCGCGCGGGTGCTGGTCATCGGCGTCGGCTACAAGAAGAATGTCGAGGACCCGCGCGAGAGCCCGGCGCTGACCATCATGGAAAGCCTGGAACGGCGCGGCGCGGTGGTCGCGTTCCACGACCCGCTCTTGGCCGAATTGCCGCAAACCCGCGAACATCCCGGGCTGGCGGGCCGCCGCTCGACGCCGCTGACCCCGTCACAGCTGGCGAATTTCGACATCGCGATCATCTGCACCGATCACGATGCGATCGATTACCGGCTGCTGGTCGAATCCGGCCGGCTGATCGTCGATACCCGCAATGTCTGTGCCCGGCTCGGGTTGAGCAGCGACAATGTGATCAAGGCGTGACCCCGGGGGTGGGCTCATTGAGCCCGTGGTACTCCCGGTACCAGGCGACAAATCGCGGCAATCCGACGGCGATCGGGATACGTGGCGCGAAGCCGAGGTCGCGCTTCGCCGGCTCGATATCGGCATAAGTTGCCGGTACGTCGCCGGGCTGCATCGGCATCATCTGTTTGATCGCGCTGCGGCCGAGCGCCTTTTCGAGGACATCGATGAAGTCGAGTAGCGCTTCGGGGCGGTTGTTGCCGAGATTGTACAGGCGATGCTCGCCCGGCTGGGCCGGCGCCGTTTCGGCCGCCGCGACGATCGCCGGCACGATGTCGTCGATATAGGTGAAATCGCGCGACATCTGCCCGGTGTTGAACACCTGGATCGGCCGGCCGGCGAGGATCGCGTCGGTGAACAGATAGGCGGCCATGTCCGGGCGGCCCCACGGGCCGTACACGGTGAAAAACCGCAGCCCGGTGCAGGGCAGGGCGTAGAGCCGGCAATAGCTTTCGGTGATCAGCTCGCCGGACCGTTTGGTCGCGGCGTAGAGCGACACCGGATGGTCGGCCCGGTCCTCGACGCTGAACGGCTGCTTGGTGTTCGCGCCGTAAACCGAGGACGAGCTGGCATAGACGATGCTCTTGAGGTTGGGCAGCTTGCGCGCGGCTTCGAGTAGGACGACCTGGCCCTTGACGTTGGCCTCGACATAGGCGAACGGCTGGGTCAGCGAGTAGCGCACCCCCGCCTGGGCAGCGAGGTGGATGATTATCTCGATATCGGGATGACGCTCGACCAGCGCGGTCATCGCCGCCGGATCGGCGACATCGACCGGCTGGAAGGAGAATCCCTCTCGGCCTTGGAGCCGCGCCAGCCGGGCATGCTTCAGCGCGACGTCGTAGTACGGGTTCAGATTGTCGATGCCGATGACTCGCTCGCCGCGATCGAGCAGGTGTTGCGCGACATGAAACCCGATAAAGCCCGCGCTGCCCGTGACCAAGAAGATCATCTTGCCATCCGAACCGGATCCGCCTTTTGTCGCCAAACGCGCCGGGCGGCGGCTCCAGCATAACGGGCCGGGCCGGTCGCGCGCAAAGGCGGGGTGGTGCGGCGGCATATTCTGATCATCGTCAACCCGGCGGCCGGCCGGCGGCGATCCGCGGAGCGCCGTCTCCAGCGGTTCGTCACCGCGCTGGAACGGCAGAGCTGCAACGTTGTCCTGCGCCGTGCCGGGCCTCGGCTGGGTGACGCCGAGCGGCTGGCGCGCGAGGCGGAGGCGGATTTCGACGCCGTCGTCGCCGCCGGCGGCGACGGCACGGTGCATGCCGTGGTGAATGGGCTGGCGGGCAGGCCGATCCCGGTCGGCGTGCTGCCGTTCGGCACCGCCAATGTGCTGGCGCGCGAGATCGGCTTGCCGCGCCGTCCCGAGCGGCTTGCCGCGCTGATCGCGGCGGCGCCGGCCCGCCCGATATGGTCGGGCCGCGTCGATGGCCGGGCCTTTGTGATGATGGCGAGCGCCGGCTTCGATTCCGAGATTGTCGCGTCCATTAACGACGCGCTGAAGCGGCGCGCCGGGCGCCTCGCCTTCGCCTGGGCCGCCCTCGTTCAGCTATGCGGTTATCGGCCTTGCGAGCTGACGGTCAGGGCCGACGGGATCGAGCATCGCGCCGCCGCAGTGATCGCCGCCAAGGGGCGGTACTACGCCGGCCCGTTTGTCGTCGCGCCAGATGCCAACCTCGGGGAACCGACGCTTGAATTGGTGCTGTTTCGCGAAGCGGGCCGGCTGGCGATTCTGCGATACGCGCTGGGGCTCTTCCTCGGTGTCCTCCCGCGCCTGCGCGACGTGACAATCCTGCGCGCCCGGGAGGTCATGGTGACAGGCGACCGAGTGCTGCCGGTCCAGGGCGATGGCGAAATCGTCGGGCATCTACCGGTCACGATCAGGATTGGGCATGATCCCGTACTCTTGATCTCTCCCGCAGCCTAGCGGCGGGGCAGGACGTGTTGGATTTTTGCAACAGCATGCGCCGGGCAAAGCCGGCACTTGCGTCAACTCTTTGGTTTTCGGACCAAGGCTTGTAGGTTCCGTCCAACATCGTCGGTCGGGGGGCCAAATGAGGGCATGGCTGCCGCATCATCGTCTCGGAAAGAGGCGAGCCTGTCGGCGCTGTCTGTCGCTGGTCGGGATCGCTGTGGCGCTGGCGTTGTCTCCGGGGTCGCTGAGCGCCCAAAGCGTAACCAATCTGACCTTCGGCGAGATCAAGTTGGGGGTGCTGGCGCATGACGTCAGTTTCCTCGGCGGCAAGGAGCATGGCGTTGACTTCAATCCCGAGGTGATCATGCCCTCGCCGGTGCCCGATGCTTGGGCGGCGAGCCTGCCGGCGTATCTGCGCTGGATGGTCCAGCCCCGCCCGACCTTCGGCGCGGAGATCAACAGCAGCCGTTACACGAACCAATTCTATTTCGGGACCACCTGGACCTGGATGCTGGCGAACAACATCTTTCAGCCCGGCGACGGGTTCAGCGCCGGCATCTTTTTCGGCGGCGCCGCGAATGACGGTGAAATCGTCAGCTCCAAACCAGACCGGAAAAGTCTCGGCTCACACATATTGTTCCGCGAAGCCCTGGAGCTTGGGTATTGGATCACGCGCGGATCCAGATTTCGGGCTATGTCGATCATGTCTCCAACGCCGGTCTCGCCAAGCAAAACCAGAGCATCAACGACGTCGGCGCCCGGATTGGCCTCCGCTTCTGACGGCTGACTCCCGGGAACCGGGCGGCATTCCACCCTGTTCGAGAAAAAGACGCTCGTGAAAAAAACTGGATGCGGTTGCACGGGCGACCGCTTACGGAGAGGGCTGGGCTATGCTTTATTGGGCTTTGGTTTTTCTCGTCATTGCCGTGATTGCCGGACTTCTTGGTTTCGGCGGCGTGGCGTCGGCAGCGGCGGGTATCGCGCAGGTTCTGTTCTTTATTTTCCTGGTGGTGTTCGTCATCGCGCTGGTCATGGGGCTGATGGGCCGTCGCTCGCCACCCCCCATCTGAGCGATTTTCCGAGAGCCCCGAGACGAAGCGGGCTTGCCGCCGGGGGGATATCATCCCCCCGGTTGCGGAGGATCAGTCGGTCGCGAGGACGCGGGCGAGCTGACTGAGCGCTTCCTGATGCCGTTCGTTCGGGATCTGCGCGAAATTGCGGGCGAGTTCAAGGCACATGCGCTCGCGCGGGCTGACCGCGCGGGCGCCGTGCTCTTGCAGGCCGTCAAAGAAATAACCGACCGGCACGCTCAAAACCTGTGCGATCTCGTAGAGGCGGCCGGCGGAAACCCGGTTGATCCCGCGCTCGTATTTGTGCGCCTGCTGGTAGGTTACTCCGATCAGATCGGCCAGTTGCTGCTGGGTCAGACCCAGCATGATGCGGCGCTCGCGTACCCGCGCTCCGACATGGCGGTCAACGTCCTGGGTGCGGCCCGTGGAGCGGCGCGCGGCGGCGGCGCGAAAAGGCGGGACGGCGGCCGTGCGGGCCGCCACGCCATTCTCCACCGGGACGGTGCGGGTCTCGTGCTGCTGTTTCATGTCGCTCCACTCGACGGGTTTACGGTCTGGTTAAATATTGGGCTGCCGGTCCCAAAAGTGTAGAAGCGGCAGTTTCGATCAACCCCTAGCTTCCCATCGATTGAACGGGGCCTGTGTGTCGAATTTGAGGCAAGCCCAGCGGCAATGGACCAACGGCCGCCCCGCCGCATGGGTGCGCTGCATCGTTCCCGTTTGACAGCCTTTAACCACGATGATACCGACGGCTTTTCCGTCTGGCTGGCAGGCAATGCCGCGAATCGTGATCGGCGACGGCGCGCTCTATTATGAGCGGCAAGGTGTCGGGTTCCCCGTCCTGTTCATCTCGGGGCTGAGCGGGTTTGCCTCGTTCTGGCAGGACCAGGTCGCCGCCTTCGCCCGGAAATTCGATGTCGTGACCCACGATCACCGGGGCATCGGGCAGAGCGATGTGACGCGCAGCGGTTTCACCGTCGACCGGATGGCGGCCGATGTGGTGGGGCTGATGGATGCGCTCGAGATCGAGCGAGCCCACATCGTCGGCCATTCGACCGGCGGCGCCATAGCCCAGATCCTGGCGATCGAGCACCCCAAGCGGCTTGCCAGCGTCGTGTTGTCGGCGACCTGGACCAAGCCGGATGCCTATTTCCGGCGGATGTTCGGCCTGCGCAAGGACATCCTGCTGCGGCTTGGCCCCAGCGCCTATGTCCAGGCCAACACCCTTTACCTCTATCCGAGCTGGTGGGTGGCTCGTAACAATGAGCGCCTGCGCCAGCTTGAGGCGCAAAACCTCGCGGTATTTCCGCCCACCGAGGTGGCGGCCAGCCGAATCGACGCGATCCTCGCCTTCGACCGCACCGAGCGTCTCGGTCAGATCAAGACGCCGACCCTGGTGGTCGGCGCCGAGGACGACCTCGTGACGCCGGCCTATTTTTCCGAGGAGCTGGCCCGCCTGATACCGGCCGCGGAGATCAAGATTTTCCCGCGCGGCGGGCATGCCTTCACGCAAGTGCGAGCCCGCGAATTCAACCAGGCGGTTCTGCCGTTCTTGGCCTCGCATACGCCGAACTGAGGCTGGCTGGCTGCCGCAGGCGATCGCGCGGCCAATAGCACCGCATTTAAGGGTTCTTCAACATATCCCAGCCTAGGGTGGCCGCAATTCGTGCCGCGGATGGGGGGTTCGCGGCGAGCTGGTCGAGTGACCAAACCAGGGCTGGTGCCAATGTTCGCAAGGGAGGAAGAGCCGTCGAGCTGTTCGATCGCCGCGCTCGAAGCCGCGGGCGATGTCGCTTATTCCTGGGACCTCGATGGCGATCGGCTCGATTGGTCCGGACGATTTCCCGACGCGTGGAGCGAATTTTCCGCCGAGCTGGCGAGCGGGCGGCGGTTTGCCGGCCGGATCCATCCCGACGATTTGGTGCACCGGCAGCTGATGCTCGCCAACCATTTCGATGGCGCCTCAAGTTTCGATTGCGAATACCGGGTGCGTGGCGCCGGCGGCATCTTCAGCTGGGTCCATGAGCGCGGCCGGGCGCAGCGCGACAACGCCGGGCGGCCGCAGCGCATGCTCGGGGTGATTCGCGCGATCGGCGACCGCAAGGCGCAACAGAGCCGCCTCGAGCAGCTCGCCAATTACGACGAGCTGACCGGCCATTTCAACAAGAGCCGCCTGCGCGAGGCGGTCGATCAGATCATCGCAGCCAATCAGCGCACGCCCAACCCTGCGGCGTTTCTGTCGATCGGCATCGACAGCATGACCATGATCAACGATCTGTTCGGCTATCAGGTAGCCGACACGGTGTTGATCGAAATCGGCCGCCGCCTCGACTCTTGCCTGCGAGTCAGCGACCTGATCGGGCGGCTCGGCGGCGACCGGTTCGGCATCGTTCTGTCGCATTGCCCGCCGGACAACATTCACTCGGTCGCCGAGAAGATCCTCGCCGAAGTCAATTCGTCGCCAGTGACGACCAGCCGAGGTCCGGTCTACACGACGGTGTCGATCGGCGGCGTCGCCTTTCCCGACCAGGGCTTGACGTCGTATGATGTGATCACGCGCGCGGAGACGGCCCTCGCCGAGGCCAAGCGTGCCGGACGTGATTGCTATGCGCATTATCGGATGACCCAGGAACAGCGCGAAGGCCAGCGACGCAGCCTCTCGATCGGCGAGGAGGTTCAGAAGGCGCTGCGCGAAGATCGCATCATGTTCGCTTTCCAGCCGGTGGTTTCGGCGGAGAGCGGCGAGGTGGATTACTATGAATGCCTGCTGCGCATGCGCGACAAGGATGGCCGGGTCATTTCCGCGGGCGAGTTCGTGCCGGTCCTGGAGCAGCTCGGGTTTATCCGGCTGATCGACCGCTATGTGCTCGACAAGGCGTTTGCCGAGCTCTCGGCGCATCCGGATGTGCGGCTCGGGTTCAACATCTCCGGATTGACCGCCGCCGATCGGCCGTGGCTGCGCGCCTTGACCTCACAGCTGCGCAACCGTCCCGAAATCGCCGGCCGCGTCGTGATCGAGATCACCGAGACCGCGGCGCTTTACGACATCGAGGAGTCGGCGCGCTTCGTCAGCGCATTGCGCCAGGCCGGCTGCCGCGTCGCGCTCGACGATTTCGGCGCCGGGCATACCTCGCTACGGCATCTGCAAACGTTGGCGGTCGACACTGTCAAGATCGACGGCTCATTCGTCCACAATCTGGGAGCCAGCCTCGACAACCAGATTTTTCTGCGCCATCTGCTGGGCCTCGCCAAAGGGTTCGGCTTTCACACCGTGGCCGAGGGCGTCGAGACGGCAGCGGAGGCGGCGATCCTGCACCGCGAAGGCATCGGCTATATGCAAGGCTATTATTACGGCCGGCCATCGCTCGATCGCCCGTGGCTCGAACCGCCGCCTAATGCTGCGGTGCAAATCGGCCGGGACGATATTTTCGCCGGTAAGAGAGCCGTCGGCGCTGGTTGAACCCGCGCGGCTGCGTCGCCGCGTCAGCCTTTGTTGCGGTCGCGGCCGAGCGCGTCTAGCTGCTCGCGCAATGCCTCGATCTGGGCTTCGAGCCGCTTGAGGCGCGGATCTTCGGGTTCGGGTGCGTCCCGCCCTCCGGACGATGGCGGGGCCGTATCGGCGGGTTCCTTCCCATCGCGGCCGTAGGGCGAGAGCATCTTCAGCGCCTGCTCGAACAGCGCCATGTTCTGCTTGCCCATTTCCTCGAACTGGCCGAACGGGAAGATGCCGAAAGTGGCGCGCAGGCTCTTGCGCATCTGCTCCTGATTGCGGCCAAAGGCGACCATCGCCTGTTCGAGGTATCCCGGCACCAGAAACTGCATACTGTCGCCGTAGAAGCCGATCAGCTGGCGCAAAAAGCTGATCGGCAACAGGTTTTGCCCCTTCTGCTCCTGCTCGACGATGATCTGGGTCAGCACCGAGCGGGTGAGATCCTCGCCGGTCTTGGCGTCGTGGACGACAAAATCGCCGCCTTTCTTGATCATCGTGGCGAGATCCTCGAGCGTCACATAGCTGCTCGTCGCGGTATTGTAGAGCCGGCGGTTGGCGTATTTCTTGACGACGACCGGCTTCGTGCCGCCCGATTGACCGCTGCTGGAACTGCTCATGCGCCCGGTGTCCCGCGGAAGCGAAGATGCTGCTCTGCAACAATACAGCGATTCGCCGCGCCCGCCTCATCAAAGACGCCGGCCAGGCCCGAGCTGGGCTGTCGGTGAGGCCCTATGGCCCTATACTCGTCAGGATGAGCGAAGCCGACGATGTAGCCCGCCGTTTTATCGCGATATGGGGCGATTATCTGACCGCGCTGACTGCCGACCCGAAAATGGCCGAGCCGTTGCACCGCTGGCTCGGCCTCGTCGCGGCCGTGATGCCCGGTTCGCCGGCGCGTGACGCAAGCCCGGCCGGATCGGCTCGATCGCCGGCTGACGCCGCGGCCGCTGCTGGCGCATCTGGCGAGCGCGATGCTGCTGTGGCTGAGCTCGCGCGCCGCCTTGACGAGCTTGAGCTTCGCCTCGCCGCACTCGAACGCCGCCGACGAACCGTTGCGAGCACTCGCCCGGGAGGTCGAACGGCTCGGCGCTGATCAGGTCGGCGCCGCGCTCGACCGCGAGCTGCTGCGGCGGGCATCCGGCTTTGCCGCTGGCCTGGAAGCCTATCGCCGCCATCCCTTCCACCGCCCCGCGGCGCGGGTGCCGGTGGTGTCGCGCGAGGGCGCCGTTCGGCTGCTCGATTACGGCCGGGGCGGCGCCGGTCCCACGGTGCTGGTCGTGCCATCGCTGATCAACCGTTACTACGTCCTCGATCTGCTGCCGGATCAGAGCTTCCTGCGCCATCTCGCCGAGGCCGGCCTGCGGCCGCTGGTCGTCGATTGGGGCGAGCCGGGGGCGGCGGAGCGGGGATTCACGCTGGGCGATTACATCGCCGGCCCGCTCGACAGGGCGGCGGCGAAGGCATCCGCCCTGGCACAGGGGCCCGTCGCGGTCATCGGCTATTGCATGGGCGGGCTGCTGGCACTGGCGTTGGCATTGCACCGCTCAGCCGATACCGCCTGTCTCGCGCTGCTCGCGACGCCGTGGGATTTCCATGCCGAACGGCGGCAGCAGGCCCAGCTATTGGGCGATCTGGCGGAATGGCTGCCGCAATTCCTCGGGGCCTCGGAGCCGCTGCCCGTCTCGGTGATTCAGAGCCTGTTTCTGGCGCTCGACCCGTTTCTCGCCGAGCGCAAATTCATCCGCTTCGGGTCGCTCGACCAGGCGGGAGCAGCGGCTCGGGCTTTCGTCGCGCTCGAGGATTGGATCAATGACGGCGTGCCGCTCGCGCGCAAGGTCGCGGTGGAGTGCGCCCAATCCTGGTATCGCGACAACGCTCCGGCGCGCGGCCTTTGGGAAGTCGATGGCCGGCCGGTACGCGCGCCGGAACTCGGCGTGCCCGCGCTGGTCGTCCTGCCGCGGCGCGACCGTATCGTGCCGCCGCGCTCGGCCGAGCCGCTGGCGAGCGCGATTCCGGGTGCCGAAATCCTCCGCCCGGCCTTCGGGCATATCGGCATGATGGCGTCGAGCGGCGCGCCCGAGACGGTGTGGCAGCCGATCGTGCAATGGCTGCGCGCCCGGCTCGGCTGATCAAGGAACCGACCGGCGGGACTTCAAACGATCGGCCTTTACATTCATGATTGTTTCATCAGAGGTATCGAATCTTCGCGGCTCGCAGCGCGATCGCTGTTTTGCCTGGCAAAGCTCGCCGCGGGCCTTGTTGGCCCTTCTCGCGCTCGCGGCTTTGTCCACATGATCTGACGCGGGAGCATATTGGTGGGGCAGCAACCGACCTCCTCGGCGACCCTCGATCAGCCGAAGCTGACGGTGGTGGTACCGATCTATAATGAGGAAGAGAGCATCCCGCTTCTCCTCGAAGCGCTGACTGTCCAGCTCGATGGGCTTCGCGACAGCTACGAAATCATCGCCGTCAACGATGGCAGCCGAGATGCCTCGCAGGATGTTCTCGAGGCTGCGGCGAAACGCTATCCGCGGCTCAAGGTCATCAACTTCCGCCGCAATTCCGGCCAGACGGCGGCATTGATGGCCGGCATCGACCACGCCAGCGGCGAGGTGATCATCACGATTGACGCCGACCTGCAGAACGATCCGCAGGACATTCCGCTGATGCTCGCCAAGCTCGCCGAGGGCTATGATGTCGTCTCCGGCTGGCGTCAGTTTCGCCAGGACGCGCGGATTCGGCGCAATCTGGTCAGCCGGATCGCCAACCGCGTCATCTCCCGCATTTCCGGCGTCAGACTGCACGATTACGGCTGTACCCTGAAGGCGTACCGCAAGGAGGTCCTGCAAGGCATGCGCCTCTACGGCGAAATGCACCGATTCGTGCCGATTTACGCCTCTTGGATGGGGGCGCGTGTGGTCGAGGTGCCAGTCAGCCACCACGCGCGCCGGTTTGGCAGCTCGAAATACGGGCTCGGCCGCATCATCAAGGTCATCCTCGACCTGCTTGTCGTCAAATTTTTCTCGGGCTACCTGGCAAAGCCGATCTATGTTTTCGGCGGCGTTGCGACTGTATTTCTAATGATTTCGGCCGTTGCCTTCGCAGGTATGCTCTATCTGAAGTTCGTCGAAGGCATTTACATGATTCAGACACCGTTGCCCGTGCTGTCCGCGATGCTGTTCGTGCTTGCCGTCGTGGTACTGCTGATGGGCGTGCTCGCCGAGATTCTGGTGCGGACCTATTTCGAGTCGCAGGGCCGCATGCCCTACTACATACGCGACACGATCAACTTCGATAAAAAGGCTTGATCGGATGTGCGGCCTGGCCGGATTCGTGGGCTCCGGTAGCCGCGCCGACCTTGAGCGTATGACGCGCGCCCTGGCGCATCGCGGTCCCGACGGCGACGGCTTTCATGTCGACGATTTCCGGCGCGTGTTCCTTGGCCATCGGCGGCTGGCGATCGTCGATCTGGCGGCCGGCGACCAGCCGATGTGGAACGAGGACGGCCAGGTCGGCGTCGTGTTCAATGGCGAGATCTACAACCATGCCGAGCTGCGTCGGCAGCTGGTGCGCTGTGGGCACCGGTTCGCCTCGAATCACTCCGATACCGAGGTGCTCGTCCACGGCTGGGAAGAGTGGGGCGAGGATCTGCCGTTGCGACTCAACGGCATGTTTGCCTTCGCCGTCTATGACCGCCGCCGGGCCTGTCTGTTTCTGGCGCGCGACCGGTTCGGCGAAAAGCCGCTGTACTACGCCGCCCGCCGGGGGCTGTTCGCCTTTGCCAGTGAGCTGTCGGCGCTCGCCTGCCATCCGGACGTATCGCGCTCGTTGGACCAGCGCGCGCTGCAGAAGCTGTTTGCCTATGGCTACATACCGGCGCCGCACGCGCTGCTGGACGGGACCCGTAAATTGCCCGGCGGGCATTGGCTGCGCTTCGACCTCGCCGATTCCGCGCTGTGCGTACGCCCTTACTGGCGTTTTCAGATCGAACCGGACGACAGTCTCGGTGTCGATGCCGAACCTCGCCTGATCGAAGAGCTCACGGCACTGCTCGGCCAGGCAGCCGAGCGCCGGCTGATGAGCGATGTGCCTCTCGGCGTATTTTTGTCGGGCGGCCTCGATTCGAGCCTGGTGCTTGCCGCGCTCGCCGCCGCCCGGCCAAGCGATAGCTTGGACACGTTCACGATCGGCTTCGCCGAGCCATCGTTCGATGAAAGCGCTTACGCGAGCGCCGTCGCCGCCCATCTCGGCTCGCATCATCACCAGCGGATGCTGGCGATGGAGGGCGCGCGCGACCTGATTCCGTCGGTGCTGTCGCGGCTCGACGAGCCGCTCGGCGACGCCTCGATCCTGCCGACCGCGATGCTGTGCGGTTTCGCACGCGAGAATGTCACGGTGGCGCTCTCCGGCGATGGCGGCGACGAGCTGTTCGCCGGCTATGATCCGTTTCTGGCGTTGCAGCCGGCCGAGCTCTACTCCCGCTTAATGCCGGCAAGCGGCCATCGGAGCCTGCGCAAGCTTGCCGGCCTGTTGCCGATCTCGCAGGCGAATATGAGCTTCGATTTCAAGGTTCGCCGCAGCCTGATGGGGATGTCATACCCGGCCAGCGTTCGTCTGCCGGTATGGATGGCGCCGCTCGAACCGCGCGATCTTGCCGAGTTGATGGAGGCGCCGCTGCGCGTCGAGGACGTCTACGACGAGGCGATCGCCTTATGGGACAGCGGCGAGGGTAAGCCGCTGGTCGACCGCGCGCTCGAGTTCTTCACGACTTTCTATTTGCAGGATGACATTCTCACGAAAGTCGATCGCGCCGCGATGATGGTCTCGCTCGAGACGCGGGCGGTGTTTCTCGACAACGATCTGGTCGAGTTTTGCCGGCATCTGCCAAACCATTTCAAGCTGCGTAACGGCGAGCGGAAGTACCTGTTGAAGCAGGTCGCGCGGCGGCTGCTGCCGAAGGCGATCGTCGAGCGCAAGAAGAAGGGCTTTGGCATTCCCCTCGCCAAATGGCTGCGCAAGGTGCCGGCCGAACCGCCTTTTCGACCGGTCGACGGCGTGCGTATCGCGTGGGCGCGGCGGGCCTGGGACGAGCATCGGGCCGGCTATGCCGACCAGCGGCTCTTTCTGTGGACCTGGCTCAGCCTGCAGCACACGGCCGAGTCGCTCGCGATCGATCATCGCGAAAAGGTGCCCGCGTGATGGAGGCCGGAGTCTACGAAATCGAGGCTGAAATCGAGGCCACCCATTGGTGGTTTGTCGGCCGCCGCCGGCTTTTCGCCGCCGAAATAGGGCAGATCGGGCTCGATCGGGACGCTGCCGTGCTCGATATAGGCACCAGCACCGGGACGAATCTGCGAATGCTGCGCACACTCGGCTACCGCAATGTCGAGGGACTCGATGCCAGCGAGGAGGCGATCCGCTTCTGTGCGGAGAAAGGGTTCCCGCGGGTGCGGATCGGCGATCTGTGCGGCATGCCTTTCGCACCGAACGCATTCGATCTCGTTCTTGCCACCGATGTCATCGAGCATGTCGATGATGACGCACAGGCAATAGCCGAGATTGCCCGGATCCTGAAGCCGGGTGGTGTCGCCTTGATCACGGTACCGACGTTTCGCTGTTTGTGGGGTTTGCAGGACGAGGTCGCGAAACACAAACGGCGCTACCGTAAAAGCGAGCTGCTTCAGCTGGTAACCCGAAGCGGAATGCGGATCGAGCGCCAGTATTACTTCAATTATCTGCTGTTCCTGCCAATCTGGTTCGGGCGGAAGATGATCCGGGTGCTCCGCCCTGCCCTCAAGAGTGAGGCGGAAATGAACAGCCCCCTCATAAACCGTCTCCTTTCAATCGTCTTCGCCGCGGATACGATGACCGCACCCGTGCTGCGTGTGCCGTTTGGCGTCTCGGCATTGGTTCTCGCGAGGAAAGCGACCGCTCATCGCGAAGGGGTGCTCACATGATCGACATCGCCGCGCCACTCGATTATCGCGCGGAAGCCGAATTAGGAGAGCCGCGGAAAAGGCTGGAGCCGGTGCTCGATCTTCTTCGCTGTCCCGCGACCCGCCAGCCACTTTTGATCGACCAAAATACGCTGGTGACCTCGGATCGCGGCCACGCGTATCGAATCAGCGAGACTGGGCTTCCCCTCTTTGCCGAGAATGCCGGCTCGTCCGACGCGGAGACACAGCGCCTCCATTACGACCGTATCGCCGCCACTTACATCGCGCATCTGCAATATCCGCATACGATCGAATACGCCGCCTATCTCGACCGCGCGCTATTGCAGGCTGTCGGCGCCGGCAATCTCGGCACCATCGCCGAGATCTGCTGTGGCCGCGGCGAGGCGTTGCAGCTCGTCGGCATGCGGGCCGAACGCGCCATCGGCGTCGACATATCGCAGAACATGCTCGAGGCCGGTCTGGCGGACTACGCGGGCGAACCAAACATCGTGCTGGTTCAAGGCGACGCGACGCGTTTGCCTCTCGCCGACGGAACTTTCGACTCGGTTTTCATTCTTGGCGGCATCCACCACGTCAATGACCGCCATGCCCTATTTTCCGAGGTCTTCCGCGTCCTGAAACCCGGTGGGAATTTCTTTTTTCGTGAGCCGTGCAGCGACTTCGTCCTTTGGCGCGCTCTCCGCGCCATCATCTACCGCCTCTCATCGGAGCTCGATCACACCACCGAGCGGCCATTGATCGAAGAAGAGACCGTGCCGGTCCTGCACTCCGTCGGGTTCGAGTTGAAGAGCTATGAACGGCACGGGTTTCTCGGGTTTTGTTTTCTGATGAACAGCGATGTCCTGATCTTCAATCGCGCGTTTCGCTTCATTCCCGGGATCCGGCGCCTGACCCGGCTGGCCGCGGATTTTGACGAATGGGTCCTCCATCGGCAATTCATGCGGCGGGTCGGGCTGCAGGTGGTGGGTTGTGCGGTGAAGCCGGACTTGGCGGCGGATGGCGGGAAATCCGCACTGGAGGGACCGACATGAGCGGCGCGCTGTCGGCCGGCTCGCCCGACCGGTTCGGCTATGAATGGCACCGCTACGCCGAGATGCGTCCGGAATACGAGGAGCAGTTCCGCAATTGGACGGTGCATCTCGCTCCTGCGGATTGGCGCGGCAAATTCTTTCTCGATGTCGGCTGCGACACCGGGCGCAACAGCTACTGGCCGATGACCTACGGCGCCGGGGGCAAGGCGATCGATGTCGACGATGCCTCGCTGGCGGTGGCGCGGGGCGATCTCGCCCCGTTTTCCGCGGTCTCAGTCGAGAAAAAAAGCGCTTACGACATCGACGAGAGCGGCATTTACGACATCGTGTTCTCGATCGGGGTCATTCATCACCTGCAATTTCCCGAGCGCGCGATCCAGCAGATGGCGCACGCCGCCAAACCAGGCAGCCATGTGCTGATCTGGGTGTACGGCTACGAGAACAACGAGTGGATCGTCCGGTTTTTCGACCCGCTGCCGCGCGCGCTGTTCAGCCGGCTGCCGATCGGCCGGGTGCATCATCTTTCGCTGTATCCGACGGTGGGGCTGTGGATCGCGCTGCGGCTCGGCATGGGCCGGATCCGCTATTTCGAGCTGCTGCGCCGCCTGGCCTTTGCGCATATCCGCTTGATCGTGTTCGATCAGATGCTGCCGAAGATCGCTCATTACTGGCGCGCGCGACGGTCGAGGCGCTGCTCCGCGAGGCCGGATTGGGCGAGATCAAGCTCAGCTGGGTCAATGAGATGTCATGGTCGGCGATCGGCGCCAAACCGGCGCCGGCGGCGATACCCGATGCTGCCAGTCGATCGTAGGTTGCCGCGGAACCGAGTGATGCGAATTCTTCTTGCCTTTGCCGTGATGATCGCCTGCACCGTTATCGGCAACATATTCATGAAACTGGGCGCGTCCGTGCCGCTCGCCGACCGGCCGCTTTTCGGCATCGTCGCGTGGCAGAGCTGCGCCGGGCTGGCGGTGTTTGTCGCGGCGGTGATCATCTACTCGATCCTGCTGCAATGGATGCCGCTGAACGTGGCGCAATCATTCGCGGCCTTGCAGTTCGTCGCGGTGATCATCGCGTCGACCTGGTTTCTCGGGGAGCCGATCTCCTTGCTGCGCTGGCTTGGGATCGGCCTGATTGTCGCCGGCATCGTCGCGGTCGGTATGGGTGGGGGGCTTGTCGAGCCGACGGCAACCGGCGGTTCGGCCGCGGAGTCGGGTCGTCACCTGTCATGACGAAGCCGGCGTTGTCCGGCCGGCGGGACCGCAGATTACTGCCAGGCGGCGCGCCGCGTCGGCGGCCGTGACCTAGGCCGATCCTCGGCGATGCGCATTTCCGTGCACGACCGGCGCTTCCGCCGCCTCGGTAAACTCGGCCCGGTCGTCGCCGCATTGGCTCTCGCCGCCGCGGTGTTCCTGCCGCTGGGGCGCGGCAATGTCTACAGCATGAACGGCCCGTTCATGTACCACGTCTACCCGTGGGCCGCGTTCGTGGGCGGCGTCGTGCATCAACCCGTTAGTTCGCCCGCCTTCTCCGACAAAGACCCGCGCGTCCGCGGGATCAATCTTCATCAGCACGACTACGCACAGCAATTCTATCCCTCGATCGCGGTAAACACGCAGGCCCTCCGGCACGGGCAATTGCCGATCTGGTTTCCCGCGACCCTTGCCGGCGTTCCCAATCTGAATGTCGGGATCACCGAATATACCCACCCGGTGCGGCTGCTGCTGTACCTCACATTGTCGCCGCTGTTTCAAACGCAGGCGTGGATTTTTCTGTCCGTCGCGTTCTCGTTTCTCGGCGTTTTCGTGCTGCTGCGCAGCATCGGGCTGCACCCGATGGCCGCGGCGTTGGCAGGCACCGTTTGGTCGTTGAATGGGGTTTTTGTTTTCTGGGGCCTGTTCGAGAACGTCCCGGCAGTCAACGCGATGGTGCCGTGGACACTGTATGCATTGCGCCTCGCCATCATCCGGCAGCAATACCCGGTCGCGATCGTCGCGGGAGGACTATGGGGACTGTTGTTCCATAATGGTCACCTCCAATTTGCCCAAATGTGGAGCTGGGCGTACCTGTTCTTCTGCGCCGGATTGCTGTTGTGGCAGTGGAAAAGCGAGCCTTCGCTCCGCAATCTTCGGCCGGTTTGGATCATCGCGAGCATCGCCGGCACGGCGGCGGCCGTCGGGGCCCCGGTATTGGTCCGAACAATCCTGTGGCTGCCGGATCTCAGCCGGGCAATCCCATCGCTGGAGCTGCAGTTGACCGGCACTCTGATGCCCGGCGCGATACTTCGCATGCTCCCCGGACCGGGGTTTCCCGGCTGGGCCTACGACATAAGAACGTGGCCGGACTACGCACTTCAGGCCTCGCTTGGTGTGGTATCGCTCGTTTTCGCCGCCGTGGGACTGGTGTGGGGTGCGCGTTTCCGGCGCGGCGTGACGCTGGCGGCGGCGCTTTGCCTTCTGGTCGGGCTGGCCGTGTCGCTGGGAAGCCGCCCGCTGATAATCGTGATGCGCGCTGCCTTGCCCTTCTTCGGCTCGCTTCACATCGACAACTTCCTCTTCTTCGCACATCTCGGCATCGTGCTGCTGGTCGCCTTGGGCGCGCAGGCGATCGCGGAGAAGCTGTCGGCCTCGGGTCGGGTGAGAGCAGGAGGTACCTGGGCGGTCGTCCTGATCGGCGCATGCTTGGCGGTACAGGCGGGCCAGGGGATCGCCGCGTTCTATCTGACCACCCCATCGCAGCCGGCGAGCCGCCAGTGGAATTTTCCCGTGACGCCGATCATCCAACGGGCCGGGGAATTGCAGGGTGATCATCGCGTCATTCAAATCCAGCCCGAGTTCCAAAAAGACGCCTGGTTCAAACCGATGCTGACCGGCAGGCTCTCGGGGTTGTTCGGCTTGAATGGCGCGCTCGGGATGGAGTCGCTGGCGCCGATCTGGGTGTTCCGGTTGTGGCACTCGGTTGAACTCGGACAGGCCGTTCCGGAAACCGCCAGCTTCACCGGCGGCTTCGTGCCCTTTTTCTTCGACGACCGCGTCAATCTCGATTTGCTGCGGCGGCTCTCGGTAGGGCTGATCATGGCGACGCCGGAGGCGAGGTTGCGGTCCGCCGATGGCGTGGATCTGGCCAACACCCAGCAGGTGCGAGAGGTGTATCGCGGACCGGATGGAGCCTTGTATGTGATCCCCGACGCGTTGCCGCGCGCTTATCTGGTGCCGGGCGCCGAGATCGCCACCGAGGGCGATGCCCTGCAACGACTCATGAACGGCACGGCCGATCCGACGCGAACGATCCTTCTGGATCCGAAGAAAGGCAATTCCACGCTTGCCGACCTCGGCGATGTGCCGCCCGGACAATCGATGGGGACCGCCCAGATCGTCGGAGATGGCCTCGCCGAACTGAGGATACGGGTCCGCGCGGGAAGAGCCGGTTATCTGCAGGTCAACGACAGTTGGGCGCCGGGGTGGAAAGCAACCCTCGACGGCAAGCCCGTGGAAGTGTTGCGAAGCGATTACGCGTTCCGCGCTGTACTCGTCCCGGAGGGAGACCATCTGATCGAGATGGTCTATCGGCCAGGGCTGGAGATTGCCGCGATTGCCGTCGAAGTCGGGGCGTTGCTCATCGTGATGATCGCCGCCGTTGCACTGGCCGTGGTGAACTGGCGGGCAAGGCGTCGATCCCGCGGCGAGGCTTTCGGATAAGGACCGCGGCATTGCTCGCGGCCGGCTGGACTTCGGCCGATCGCGGCTTTTAGATTTGGCGCCTCTCCCTACATAGTTTGCAGCCCCGCCGGAACCTTCCTCAGGAGCCCCCCATGACCGACATTGTGATCGCCAGCGCCGTCCGCACGCCGATCGGCGCGTTCAATGGCGGGTTGGCGAGCCTGCCCGCTCACAAGCTGGGTGAGATCGCGATCGCCGAGGTCTTGCGCCGGGCGCAGGTCGAGCCCCGCGACGTGTCGGAGGTCATCCTCGGCCAGATCCTGGCCGCCGGCGAAGGCATGAACCCGGCGCGGCAGGCGGCGATCGGGGCGGGGATCCCGCATGAGGCCACGGCCTACTCGGTCAACCAGGTGTGCGGTTCCGGACTGCGCAGCGTCGCGCTCGGTTTCCAGGCGATCCGCAACGGCGATTCCGAGATCGTCGTCGCCGGCGGCCAGGAGAGCATGAGCCTGGCGCCGCACTGCATCTATCTGCGCAACGGCGTCAGGATGGGCGACGGGCAGCTCGTCGATACGATGATCAAGGACGGGCTGTGGGACGCCTTCAACGGCTATCACATGGGCAACACCGCCGAGAACGTCGCCGAGCGCTGGCAGATCACCCGCGAGCAGCAGGACGAATTCGCCGCCCGCTCCCAGGCCAAGGCCGAGGCGGCGCAGAAGGCCGGCCGGTTCAAGGACGAGATCGTGCCGGTGACGATCGCGACCCGGCGCGGCGACACGATCGTCGATACCGACGAGCATCCCAAGCACGGCACCACGGTCGATGTGCTGGCGAAACTGCGCCCGGCCTTCGACAAGAACGGCACGGTGACCGCAGGCAACGCCTCCGGCATCAATGACGGCGCCGCGGCGGTGGTGCTGATGACCGCGGCTGAGGCCGACAAGCGCGGGCTCAGGCCGCTCGGCCGCATCGTCTCCTGGGCGACCGCCGGGGTCGATCCGGCGATCATGGGGACCGGCCCGATCCCGGCGAGCCGCCTGGCGCTGAAGAAGGCTGGCTGGTCGGCCAAGGATCTCGATCTGGTCGAAGCCAACGAGGCGTTCGCCGCGCAGGCCTGTGCGGTCAACCGGGACCTCGGCTGGGATCCCGACAGGGTCAACGTCAATGGCGGCGCGATCGCGCTCGGCCATCCGATCGGCGCGTCTGGCACGCGCATTCTGGTGACGCTGCTCCACGAAATGCAGAAGCGTGACGCCAAGAAGGGCCTGGCGACGTTGTGCATCGGCGGCGGCATGGGAATTGCGATGTGTGTCGCGCGCGATTAGCGCGCGACACACAGGATGGGCTGGGCGTAGCGAAGCCCATCATCAAGAGGAGTTCACAATGAGACAGTGAGGCAATGAGAGGCCGAGCCGCTGAATTGCCTCACTGTCTCATTGTGAAAAAATTGAGGGAGGAAGCCATGGCGAGGGTGGCAGTGGTCACCGGCGGGACGCGCGGCATCGGCCGTTCCATCTCGACAGCGTTGAACGATGCCGGATACCGGGTCGCGGCCAATTACGGCCATGACGATTCGGCCGCGCGGCAGTTCAGCGAGGAGACCGGCATCCCGGTCTACAAATTCGACGTCGCCGATTTCGGCGCCTGCGTCGAGGGCGTCAAGGCAATCGAGCAACAGCTCGGGCCGGTCGATGTGCTGGTCAACAATGCCGGCATCACGCGCGATGCGACGATGCATCGGATGAGCTTCGAGCAGTGGAACGCGGTCATCCAGACCAACCTCGCCTCATGCTTCAACATGTCGAGGGTGGTCATCGAGGGGATGCGCGACCGCCAGTTCGGCCGCATCGTCAATATCGGCTCGATCAACGGCCAGGCCGGGCAATACGGCCAGGTCAATTACGCCGCGGCAAAATCGGGCATCCACGGCTTTACGAAAGCGCTGGCGCAGGAGGGGGCGGGGCGCGGCATCACCGTCAACGCGGTGGCGCCCGGCTATGTCGATACCGAGATGGTGCGCGCGGTGCCGAAGGATGTGCTGGAGAAGATCGTCGCGCGCATCCCGGTCGGCCGTCTCGGCAAGGCCGAGGACATCTCGCGGACGGTGCTGTTCCTGGTCGCCGACGACGCCGATTTCATCACCGGCTCGACCCTGTCGGTCAACGGCGGCCAGCATATGTATTAGGATCGGCACTCAGGCCGGGGGGCGCAATCCGCCGCTCTCATCCAGTCCCAAGGTTGGGCGGACTATGCTGCGCTTCTTGGCCCTACCTGCCGAATGCGTGCCATTTTTCGTTCATGGCCGGGCGTGGCCCGGCCATCCACGAGACATCCCGATAACAGTCTGATTGCTCGTGGATGCCCGGCCCAAGGCCGGGTACGAACGAGCGGAAGTCGTCGGGTCGTCAGTATCGTTCATTAGACAGGAGCCGCTGCGTGGCTGAGCCTTGGCCGCCTGGAACAGTCTACACAATCGGTCATTCCACGCGGACGGTCACCGAACTGGTCGCGCTGTTGCGGCAGGCCGGGGTCGATCTTCTGGTCGATGTGCGCTCAGTGCCGCGCTCGCGCACCAATCCGCAATTCAATACCGACGCGCTGCCGAACGCCCTCGCCGGGACCGGCATCGGGTATCGCCATATCCGGGCGCTCGGCGGGTTGCGCCATAAGCCGAAGGACGCGCCGCCCTCGCGGAATACGCTGTGGCGCAGCGACCCCTTCCGCAATTACGCCGATTACGCGCTGACCAAGCCGTTCCGGGAGGGGCTCGCTGAATTGCGCGGTCTGGCACAAGGGCATGTCTGCGCGATCATGTGCGCCGAGGCGGTGTGGTGGCGTTGCCATCGCCGGATCGTCGCCGACTACCTGCTGGCAGGTGATGCCCCGGTGGCGCACATCATCGGGCCTGGCAAGATCGATCCGGCGAGGCTGACCCCGGGCGCGCTGCCACAGTCCGACGGCACGATTCTCTATTCCGGCGAGGCGACCGGCTCGCTGCTCTGAGCGGCCAGCCCCTTAGGACAACCTAACTCAGGTTGTCGCTGGACAGCGTCTCAACCCTAACGTAACCAATTCCGCTGTAAATCGCGTAGTGCTCGATTTTCTTGCCGTTAGACGAAAGGATTTGAACCCGTGACATCAGCACTTCGGCCAATTGCCCTCGCCGTGTCGATCCTCGGCCTGGCGTCCTGCTATGCACCACCGCCGCCGCCACCGCCCATGCCGCCGCCGGCCCCGGCCTATGTGGCGCCGATGCCGCCACCGCCCCCGGTCCGGCACTGCCGCGCCGGCAAGCATTGGGTCCCGGGCCATTACACGAAGGGGCATCACTGGGTCCACGGGCATTGCGCCTGGAACCGGTAGCAACCGGCAGGCCCGTTACGATGCAGGCGGCTTAGTCGCCTGCATCGAGGGCAGCTGTTCGACCTCGCGGTACCAGGCGGCCAGCCTGGGGTGACGCTGGCGCCAGCCATCGTCCGGGAAGCGGAAGTCGAGATAGCCGAGCGTGCAGCCGAGTGTAACCTGCCCGATCGTACGCGGGCCGGACAGGTCTTCGCGCTCGGCGGCGGCGAGGCCCTGATGCGCCTTCTTCATCTGGCCGTCGGTCCAGCCGGTCCAGCGCCTGTCCTCCGGCCGCGTTGTCTCGTAGCGGCACAGGATCAGCGCGTCGAGGATGCCGTCGCCCAGCGCCTGCTGGCATAGCGCGGTCCATCGCGCCGCGCCGGAAGCGGGAAACAGCTTGCGGCCGCCCGCGAGGCTGCGAGGTATTCGCAGATCACCGGCGAGTCGAACAGCACCTGCCCATCATCGGTCGTCAGGCTCGGCACCTTCATCAACGGATTTTCCGGGGCGAGCGATTCGTTCGCCTGCACCGGGCTGACCGTCGTCGGAACCAGCTCGATGCGGTCGGCAAGGCCGTGCTCATGTGCGACGACCATGACCTTGCGCACGAAGGGCGAGGCGGCGGCGTGGCGGAGTTTCATTGTCGAAAGTCTCCTATGCGGTCACGACCCTCACCCGCCCCGCACCGGCGATGCCGGCGCTCGACACCCTCTCCCGCATTGCGGGAGAGGGAAGGGGCCCGCGCCGGAAGGCGTGGGAAGGGTGAGGGTGTCTCGGCTGTGACGATCAGCCTTTCAGCGTGCGGTCCCACAGCGCGAACATCTTGTCCCAGGTCTCCTCGCAGGCGAGCGTATTGTAGACGGCGCGTTCGTTGAAGGCGAAGCCGTGCTCGGTGCCGGGGAACACTTTCAGCTCGTGCTTGATGCCGTGCTTGTCCAACAGGCCCTTCAGCTCGCCCGGAATGTGCTCGGGCACGCTGCGGTCGGTCTCGGCGAAGGCGTAGTAGAGCTCGCCCTCGACCTTATCGAGCGCGAGATGCGGCGAGTCTTCCGTGTCGGTGATGATGCCGACGCCGTAGAGCGAGGCCGCCGCCTTGATGCGGTGCGGGAAGGTCGCGGCGGCGGCGGTGATGTATTGCCCGCTCATGCAGTAGCCGACGCAGCCGACCGGTCCCGGCTTCGCCTTGTCCTGCGCGTCGATAAAGCCGAGCAAGCCGGCGGTGTCGTCCATCACCAGCGCGTTGGTCAGGCTGTTCATCGCCGCCCGCATACACTGGAACATCGTGTCGTCGCGCCGGTTGACGTCGAAGCGCAGCGTCCCGAGCCGGTAATACATGTCCGGCAGCACCGCGAAGTAGCCCTGCTTGGCGATGCGCCGCGTCATGTTGCGCAGCTCCTCGCGAATGCCGGGTGCGTCCATGTAGAAGATGATGGCGGGGTGCTGAGACGCCTGGCCGGGGCCGTCGGGGCAGGCCACGAAGCTTGGCATCTGGCCGTATTTGGTCGTGACGATGACGTCTTTCTCGTACATGGGGGGATCCTCCGGTCAGGCAAAGTGGGGCGCAAAGCCTCGCGCGAATGGTCGCGCCTGTCACGCGGTTTGATCCGCCATCTCGCGGCAAAGCGGGCAATGGCGCATTATGTATTTGCCATGATGCGCAGCTCCGGGTTCGCCCTTTTCCTGTCGATCGCCCTGGTTTCGTCGGCGCTGGCGCAGACCGCCGCGCCGACCGGCGGCGGTGTCGGGAGCGCCACGCTGCGCAACGGGTTTCCCGCCGGGGGCGGGGCGGCAGCCTTGCCGACCATACAGAATTCGTCGACGACCACTAGCACCCCAACGGCGGGGACGACGACGTCTACTGCAACGACCGGGACGACGACATCCACTCCCGTGGCCGGGACGACGACATCGTCCTCGACTAATTCGACGACCGGGACAACAGCGGGCAACGCGGGCGGCAGCACTGGCGCTGCCTCGGGGACGACGGGCCGGACCGGCGGCAGCACCAGCACCGCTTCGGGCGGGTCAGGCGCGACCGGCGGCGGGGCCGCCGGCGGCACGGCTCGGGGCGGTAGCGGGTCCACCGCCGGCGCGGCGACACCTACGGGATCTTCCAACAGTGGGCCCGCCTGGGTGATGTGCCCGCCGAGCGGCGCCGCTGGCCTGGAGCCGCTGTTCACCGGCACCGATCTGTCCTGCGCGCCCCAGTGATCGAGTTTGCACCGATCTAATCGGCGAACCCGTCGCATTCCCGGGCGGCGGCGACAAAAGCCTCCCCGTCGGCAGGCAGCAGCAGGCGCTCGGCGACGAGCGCGGCGGCGGCTTCCTTGACCCGCGCGACGTAAGCCTCGCGGCTGCCGTAGCGCTCTTCGAGCGAGGGACGCGGGTCGTCGATGGCCTCGCGTTCGGCGCGGGTAGGGGCGAGCGGAATGCGCGAGCCGTCGCGGTCGCACAACTCGCCGGGCTGGGCGCGGTAGACGTTCCAGCCGGTATAGGTGGCGAGCGGCACCGCGATTGGCGGCAAGCGGATGCCGGCGATCTCGTTGCCGTCGGCATCGACCGCCGAGACGAAGGTCTCGTAGAATTGCGACGGCCCTTCCTCCGGCGGATCGGTCCAATCGACCGGCGGGGTGATCCGGTTGGCGCCCGGCGCCAGCGCGAAATCCCTGACCCGTGGCATAGATACGGTTTCCGCCTTGACCGCGGTGCCGGCGGCGAGGCTCGGGACCCGGCTGGGCGGCGGCGCGACGCCTTGGGTCACCCATTCCTCGAGCGCGTGGAACAAGGCGCGCAGGGCAGGGGTGGCGCTGTGCGGGTTGCGCGGGTTGACGCACGGGCCGGGGCGCGGATCGGCCCCGGGCCGGCCGCCATGCTGGGTCCCAGCGATCAGGTAGACCCGCGCATTCGCCGGCAGTTCGGAATCGGCACGGCCGCTCGGGTCGGTGTGCACCAGCGAGGCGCCCTTCTGCCAGTATTCGGTGGCGGTGTTGGTCTCGATAACCAGCGGATCGGTCGGGTCGCCCTGCAAGATCGCGCCGGTTCGGCCCGAGAACGGGTCGGTCGTGACGGCATTGCCGAACGGGAACCAATTTTCGGGATAGAGCCGGTCCTCATGCTGGGTCGCTGTGCGGCCGGGCATGCCGAAGCGGTGGTTGGCGAATACCTTGCCGGCGCCGGCGACATGGCTGAAGACGCCATCGAAGACCCGGCGGCCCTCGGTGTCGCGGTTCATGCCGAGCTCGAGGAAATGCCGCAGGAAGCGGCCGCTCTGCGACACCCCGAAGCCGATCGCGTGACGGATTTCCGCCCCCTCCCACCTTCCCGACCCTCCCCCGCTCGCGGGGGAGGGTCGGGTGGGGGCGCAAAGCGGGTTGTCCGTGTGCTCGTGGCGCAGAAACGAGACGAGGTCGCGCACCGAGGCGAAGCCGATGCCGAGGATCTTCGGCTCGGTGGCCTCGTACCACAGCTCGTAAATCTTGAACGGTTCGAAGGGGCGGCCCTCGGGCAACAGCCGGATCGAGCGGGAATCGACGAATTCCCATTCCGCGCGCGGGATGTCGCGCCGCCGGTCGCTTTCGCGGTCGCGCACCGTCAGCCACGCCTCGGGCTGATCGAGCGAGGCGGCGGGATAGCTGAGGCGACGCACGACAAGCTCGGCCGGCCCGCGCGTGCCGACGTGGAATTCGTCGCGGATGCGACCGGTGACCGGTTTGCCGTTTTCGAGCGCTGTCGGGAAATCGGCGCCGAGCCCGTTATTGGCGCGCGGCGCGCCGGGGTCCCAGCCCGACCAGACGATCGAATGGCCGCGCCCGAAGAGAAAACCGAGCCCGGCGTCGCGCGCGGTCTTCGGATCGTTGACCGCGATCGGGTCGTTGGCCGGCACGTCGTCGATCAGGCTCAGGATGCGCTTTGCGCCGCGGTTGGTCACGTCATAGACGAGGACGCCGCTGCCGCGCCGCGGTTCGGCCGGCCGGAGGATGAAGAAATCGGTCGCATATTCGACGAGACCCGCGGCGTTGCGCGCCGCCTTGTCGAGATCGCAGATGCCGACATTCTCCGGCGCCTGCGGGTCGAGCGTGCCATGCGCGACGCCGCGGAGGCGGACATACGGTCCGGCCTCGCCATAGGATTTGTTCTCGGCAAAGGGCTCGACGGCGCTGATCGTGATCCCGGTAATCGGCATGGCGCGGCTCCCGCAATTCGCTCCCGAACTTCACCACATCGGCGCCGCCTTTGCCATGCGACCGCAAGATTCGCGTCCGGGCGAAAGCCGGGACCCGCCGTTCAGCTGTCTGTGTCTCTGATAAGTGGGTCCTGGCTTTCGCCGGGACGCCCGAGTTGGGAGACGGGATCAGGGGGGCCCGGCTTCGGCCTGGCGATGAAGGCGAGCTCTTCGGGCGTCGATTCCCGGCCGAGGATCGCGTTGCGGTGCGGGAAGCGGCCGAAGCGCTCGATGACATCGACATAGGGCAAGCCATACCGCCGGTTCTCGCCGCGCTCCGGATCGCCCCTGTGAGGCAGGTGTGCGACCAGCGCCGTCGCGCGGCGCTGGTCGGCGAGGTCCTCGCTGTGATGCAACGGCATGTAGAAGAATAGCCGCCAGGCCGGCGGCACCTTCATGTCGAAGCCGCGGGCCATGGCACGGTCGGCGACGGCGCGGGCCATAGCATCGGTGGCGTAGCAGCGCGGCGTGGCGCGGAAGATGTTGCGCGGGATCTGGTCGAGCAGCAGCACCAGGGCGAGCGCGCTGTCCGGCGCGGCTTCCCAACCGGCGAGCGCGCCAGCGGCGGCGCGCTCGTAGTCGGCGAGGAACAGCCGGCGCAGCATCTCGTCATGCTCGGGGGTGCTCTTGAACCAGATCTGGCGATGTTGCTCGCGCTCGGGATCACCCGGCGGGCCGAACCACAGGTCGATCAACGCCCGGGCGCGCTCCGACAAGGCGGCGGCCGCCGCAGCCGGCTCAGGCGCGGCCATCGCCGATCGGGTGCTTGCGCAGGAAGTCGAAATCGCAGCCGCGGTCGGCCTGCAGGATCTCGCGCCGGTAGAGCCGGGCATAGCCGCGCTCCGGCACCTGCGCCGGCGCCGTTTTGCGGCGCGCCAATTCCTCGGGCGCGACCAGCAGGTCGAGGCGGCGCTCCTTGACCGACAGGCGGATATGGTCGCCGTTCTTCACCTTGGCGAGCGGCCCCCCGGATGCTGCGTCCGGCGTCACGTGCAGCACGATCGAGCCGTAAGCGGTGCCGCTCATCCGCGCGTCGGAGATGCGGACCATGTCCTTGACCCCGGCGCGCGCGAGCTTTGCCGGGATCGGCAGGTAGCCGGCCTCGGGCATGCCCGATGGCGACAGCGGGCCGGCATGCTGCAACACCATGAAATCGTCGGGCGTGACGTCGAGATCGGGATCGTCGATGCGGGCCGACAGATCCTCGAGCGAGGTGAAGACGACGGCGCGGCCCTCCTTCTCGAACAGCTTCGGGTCGGCGGCCGAGCGCTTGAAGATGGCACCCTTCGGAGCGAGCGAGCCGAACAGCGCGACAAGGCCGCCCTGCGGCTGCAGCGGTTCGGCGAGCGGCCGTACAACCTCGCGGTCGACCGGGCCAGCGGGCGCGGCGAGGCGCTCGCCGACGGTCTCGCCGGCGACGGTCATGCAATCGAGATGGAGGAGGGGCTGCAACTCGCGCAACACCGCGCCGATGCCGCCGGCGGCGAACAGATCCTCCATGTAATGCGGTCCGGTCGGCTTCAGATCGACGATGACCGGCGTCGTGTCACTGATCTCGTTCAGATGTCGCAGATCGATCTCGACCCCGGCGCGGCCGGCGATCGCGGTCAGGTGCAACACGGCGTTGGTCGAGCCGCCGATCGCCATCAGGACGCGCAAGGCGTTCTCGACCGATTGCTGCGTGACGATCTTGTCGGGGGTCAGCCGGCTCGCCGCCAATTGCATCGCCGCCCGGCCGGTCGCCTCGGCTGCGCGCAGCCGGTCGGCATGCACCGCCGGGATCGCGGCGCTGCCCGGCAGGATTATGCCGAGCGCCTCGGCGATCGAGGCCATCGTGCTGGCCGTGCCCATCACCGCGCAGGTGCCGGCGGTGGTCGCGAGGTTGCCCTCGATCTCGTTGATTTCCGACGGGGTCACCTCGCCGGCGCGGTATTTCGCCCAGAAGCGGCGGCAATCGGTGCAGGCGCCGAGTCGCTCGCCATGCCAGCGCGAGGTCAGCATCGGCCCGGCGACGAGGCCGATCGCCGGGCGGTTGGCCGAGATCGCGCCCATCAGCTGGGCCGGCACGGTCTTGTCGCAGCCGCCGACCAAGACGACCGCGTCCATCGGCTGGGCGCGGATCATCTCCTCGGTGTCCATCGCCATCAGGTTGCGGAACATCAGGCTGGTCGGGGTCAGAAAGACTTCGCCCAACGAGATCGTCGGAAACACCATCGGCAGCCCGCCGGCGGCCAGCACGCCGCGTTTCACGGCGTCGATCAGCTCCGGGAAATGACGGTGGCAATTGTTGAACCCGGAACGCGTGTCGGCGATGCCGATCACCGGCTTCGCCAGCATCTCCACCGAATAGCCCATCGAGCGGGCGAAGGAGCGCCGCAGATAGAGCGCGAAATCGGGGTCGCCGTAATTCGTCAGGCCGCGGCCAAGGCCGACGGGATCAGTCATGGGAAAGCCTCTCGGAACGAGTGGCGCTACCTTGCCGTCCCGAGACCCGATGCGGCAAGCACCGAACAGGCTGCGCCGATCAAGATACTGCACAGGTCTAACCCGATGCCGCTGTAAGCGCTGGACAAATCTCCACTCGGAGGAAAAGCTTCAGCGGGAAGGGATCGCTCCGCGCCGGGGCAATGGGCGTCGCACGTGCTGGTCAGCATCGCGCTCGGTACGATTGTTGGAATACTGGGGGCGATCTGCCTCGCCACCTCGCTTGTCTCGATCTATCAGGCATTGAATGCCAACCGTCGGATTTCCGCGGAACTGAGCCCCTTGCTCGGTCTGCCGCTGTTTTACGGTGGTGGTTCCTGGGCACATAGCACCTTCATTCCGGCCTCGGAAATCCAGGCCGGTGCCGGCCTCTATCTCGTGAGCATCCTGGCCACTCTGATTCTGGTCAACGCGTGGCCTTGCTTCCGGCTGATCGTCTGGGCCGGAACCATGATCGGCGCGGAGAAGCGATGATCACGCACGCTCTGATCACCGTCGCGCTCGGGTTCCTCTCCGGTGTGATATCAGGATCCGCTGCGTTTTTGGCGATGCGTGTTTTCCCGGTGATCTATAAGAAAACCGGCATAGACGGCTGGATTGAGAGCCGAACGGGGTTTAATCTAAGCACAGGTATAATTTGGCTCTTTGGAGTAGTTACCAGAAGCTGGGTCGGATTGTATTTTGGTATATTATTTATATTCATCGGTGCGGGTGTATTCGCGCCTCCGATTTTTTTGTTTCTGTTTCGTCTCTTCTTTATTCCAACGGTATTGTATGACGCCGAGGCACATGGGTACGCGCTGACCATTGGAATTGTTTCTGCCTATGCAGCGTACCTGCTGTGCGCGATCCCTTACCATAACGCGTCCCGCAAAGCGCTCCAAAGCAAGGGCTGACAGGTTCTTGCGTGCCTTCGAGAAGCATCCTCGGCGTCTCTTGCGGCTTTGCAGCTTCGTCGAACGTGATCGCGGGATCGATGAGAAAGGTTGGGACTGCCGTCAGCTCGAGAGGAACAGGATCGAGTGCTCCGCCCGCGCGAGAATGGCGGCGGCGACACGGCCGAAGGAGAGGCTTTCCCCCGGCCGCGGGCTGACGCCCATGACGAGCAGGTTGTGACTGCCGGCGCGCAACCGCCGCAGGATCGATTCCTCCGCCGCGGCATTGCGGCGAACCACGGTGCGCACGGTCACCCCGGTCCGATCGCCGAGCTCGACGATCTCGCGCAGGATCGCCTCCTCGTCGGCGCCGATCGTCCATGGCGCCGGAACCCGCCCCTGCCAGGAGCGGCGCTGCGGCGCGACATAGAGCGCCGTCACCGAGCCATTGTCGGCCCGCGCCAGCGCCAGCGCGAGTTCGGCGGCGTGCCGCGAATACGGGGTGCCGGTCACCGGCACCAGGATGTCGAGGGCACGGCCGTTGCCGGCGCGGCGGTGCGAGCCGCGCGCCGCGGCGATCGCGAAGGGTCCTTTGAACTCGCCGGCGATGCGCGCGGCCTTGTCGTCGAAGACACCCTCGTGTGCCACCGGCTCGACGCCGATGAACAGCAGATCGTAGCCCTTGCCCGCTTCGCGGGCGACCGCCTCTTCCACAGTATCGCTCCGCGACCGGGTCGTTATATCGACCGGCGCCGGCGCGGCGTCGGCGCGCGCCGTGTCGGTCTCGGCGTCTTTCGCGCTCGCCTTGGCGACCGTCTCCGCCTTCTTCGGCTGGCGCGATCCGTTTTTCGGACCGATTTCCAGGATCGTCGTCGGGATCCGGCGGGCGCCCGCCAGCAATCCGACCAGGCGGGAGGCGAACTGGCCGCTCGGGCTGTCATCGACCGCGACCAGCAGCCGCTCGACGTTAGTAACAAAACCCTCGGCCTCGAAGGCCTCGCGTTCGAGCCGCGCCTCCTCGTCCGGGCGCAACGGCACGCGCGCCAATGACCAGCGCAGCATCGGCGGCATCGCCATCGTCGTCACCACCGCCATGACGAGGATCATCGTGAACAGGGTCTGCGAGAGCGCCCCCATGCCCAGCCCAATCGTCGCGACGACGACCTCGGTCGAGCCGCGTGCGTTCATGCCCCAGCCGAGCGCCAGGCATTCGCGCCAGTTCAGCCCGCCAAAGGTGCCGCCCAGAAACGCGCCGCTGAACTTGCCGACGCTGGCGATCAGGATCAGCAGCAGCGACAGAGCGAAGATCGTCGGGTCGGCGAGCACCGCGAGATTGGCTTGCAGTCCGGCGACGCCGAAGAACACCGGCATGAACAGGCCGACGATCAGGCCGCGCAGCTGCTCGTCGATATGGCGGGTCAGGATCGGCGACTGACCGACCAGAATGCCCGCGACAAACGCGCCGAGCACGGTGTGGACGCCGATCGCCTGGGTGATCAGCGCCATCACCCCCATCACGATCAGGATCGTCGTGATAACCGGCAGGTCGCTGACCAGATTGTCGTTGGCCGAGCGGATCAGCCACGCCACCGCGCGGCGGCCGATCGTGAAGCTGACCGCGAGGAACAGCAGGGTTCCGAAGACGCTCTCGCCGACCGTAGCAAGATCGATCGTGCCGTGGCCGGCGAGCCCCAGGATGATCGCGAGCAGGATCCAGCCGATCGTGTCGTCGATGATCGCGGCGGTGACGATCAGCTGGCCGATCGTGCGCCGCAGATAATTCAGCTCGCGGATCGTCAGCGCGACGATCTTGACCGAGGCGATCGCCAGCGCGGTGCCGAGAAACAATGTCGTCACAAGGCGCCGCGCCGGGTCGGGCAGCATGCTGTCGGGCAAGGCCTCGCCGAGCAGGATGCCGCACAGGAACGGCACCGCGATGCCGGCCAGCGACACGCCGAGCGCGGTCCGGCTCGAACGGCGGACCAGCGACAAATCGCTCTCCATGCCGGTCAGCAGCAGCAGCATCAGGACGCCGAGCTGCGCCACGGCATCGATCATCGCCTTCTGTTCGGCGGCCGGCGGGAACAGCGCGTGCTCGAGGCCAGGCGAGAGCGTTCCGAGAACGCTGGGTCCGAGCAGCACCCCCGACAGCAGCTGCCCCATGATTGCCGGCTGGCCGATCCGCTGCATGCCCTCGCCGAACAATCGGCCGCACAACAGCAACAGGATGATCTGGGCGATGAACACCGCCTCCGACGGGCCGTGCTGCGCCGTTTCCGCGAGCAGCGGCGTCGGCACCGCGATCAGCAGAGACGCGAGCAGCAGGGGTTTGCCCCTGCCGCGCTCGACCGTCACTCGCTTCGTCGATGGAGATCCTGTCGGCATTCGCCGGCTCGCATGCCAATCCCGGAAGGCTGGCATCGCCGCAAGACGTCGGGTTGAGACACCGATCCGCCGCGGCAAAACCGCCTCGCCATCGAGGCTTGGGCCTAATCAAGAGAAATGCGCGCCGGCGGGTGATTGTTCCAGATCATGGCTGAGACCGCCGCCGAACAGTTATGGCTTTGCCGATCCTGGCCGGCCAACTGCCTGCAATTCCAATCGCTTGTCATGGCATCGGCCGGCCGCCGCTTTGGCGAATATTGGAATCTGCGGCCACCACTTTGAGTATCGTCGGCCAGCAGGGATGTTCAATTGTTCGAGAACTTTGGGCTGCTACATCTGGGTTGGGAATTTCCACGGGTTATTCGCGTTGACGGAAATGGCGGGATAAGCCCGTGTGCGCGTTGTGCGCGGGCAACACAACTATAGGTGACGAGCATGGCAAAGCCGAAAAGGGGCCGGTCCACGGCAGCGATCGACGACCATGTCGGGGCGCGCATCCGCGAGCGTCGCATCATGCTGGGACTGACCCAACAGCAACTCGCCGAAATGATCGGCGTTACCTATCAGCAGGCGCACAAATACGAACGCGGCATCAACCGTGTCTCGGCTGGCCGGCTTTACGAGATCGCTCGGGTTCTCAATGCGCCGATCACATATTTCTACGACGGGCTCGGCCAGGAGCAGCCGCGGCCGGCGACGCCGCATCAGCGGATGCTGCTTGAGATCGCCCGTAACTTCGCCGAGATCCAGAACGAGAAGCACCAGGAGGCGGTCAGCCAATTGGCGCGCGCTCTCGCCGGCCGCTGACCGGGCTTTTTAGGAGTCGGATTACCGCCTAGGCAGGCCGGCGCGCGTGTGAGCGCGCCGGCCGCAGGGATTCTTCAGGTTCGGTAGCTCGGATCGAGACGATCGCAGAGCCGCAGCAGCGCCGGCCATTCGCGCTGGCCGCCGAGACGCGGCGTGTTGCCGAGCATCGCGAATTGCGCCGCCTGGCGCTCGCAGGTGTCGACCGAGGGCACGACGATCTTGGCGCCGGAAGCGGTGGCGGCCTGGATCTTCAGCTGCGCCTCGGCCGAACGCTCGAAATGATAGGTCAGCGAGAACGCCTCGGCGATATTGCGGCCGGTCGCCAAAAGGCCGTGATTGCGCAATACCAGCACCGGGTGGTCGGCGATGCTTTGCCCCAGCCGCTCGCGCTCGTCCATGTCGAGCGAGACACCTTCGTAATCATGGTAGCCGAGCCGGTTGTAGAAGCGCATCGCCCACTGGCTCAGCGGCAACAGCCCTTCCTCGAGCGCTCCCACCGCGATGTCCGCCTCGGTGTGGGTGTGGATCACGCATTGGACATCCGGCCGGGCGAGATAGATCGCGCCGTGAATGACGATGCCCGCATAGATCGGCTCGTACTCCGAGGGCTCGATCAGATTGCCGTCGAGGTCGACCTTCAACAGGTTCGAGGCGGTGATCTCGTCGAACATCAGCCCCATCGGGTTGATCAGGATCTGATCGGTGGTGCCCGGCACGCGCGCCGAATTGTGGGTCAGGATCAGATCGTCCCAACCGAAATGCGCGAGCAGCCGATAGCAGGCGGCGAGATCGACCCGCACCTGCCATTCCTCGGCGCTAATATGACGCGGCCGCGCCGCGAGCCTGGTTTCGATCGTGTCCATGTTTGCTTCCTTTACTTATCGGATACGGAATGCCCCTGATTTTCGTTCATGGCCGGACTTGGTCCGGCCATCCACGAGCCGCATCTGGGCGCTCCTCGTGGATGCCCAGGCCAAGCCGGGGCACGAACGAATAAAACCGAGTGCTAGCCATCTTATGCGGGCGTGAACATCGGGACCGGCGGGCCGCCGTCGCTCGGCTTGAAGACGAGGCGGACGGCCTGCCCGACGCGGATATTGTTCAGGTCGCAATCGACGATGTTGGTCATCATCGTCGGGCCTTCGGCCAAGGTGACATAGGCGATCGCGTAGGGCACCGGTGCGCGCCGCATCACGCTGTAGGTGTAGACCGTGCCGCGGCCCGAGGCCTCCTGCCACTCGACCTTGTCGCTGAAGCAGAACGGGCAATGCGGCCGCGGATAGAAATGCGGCTCGCCGCAGGCGGCGCATTTCTTGTAAAGCAGCTTGCCTTGGCCGGCGGCATCCCAGAAATGCTGGGTCTCGGAGTTGATCGGCGGCGCGGCGATCTTGCGCTGCTGCTGTTGCGATTGTTGTTGTGCTTGGGCCATCGGGCTCACTCCCGTTCCATGATCACGGTCGCCGCGGCGTGCCGGGTGCCGAGCGAGCCGCCGGTGCCGTGCGCCACGGCGAGATCGCAATTCTCGACCTGCACCGCGGGATGCGCCTCGCCGCGCAATTGCCGCACGGCTTCGAGCACCTTGGTCAATCCGCCGCGGTTCGACGGGTGGTTGTTGCAGAGGCCGCCGCCATCGGTGTTGAACGGCAATTTGCCGACCCCGGCGATCAGATTGCCGTCGCTGACGAAGCGGCCGCCCTGGCCCTTCTCGCAAAAGCCGAGATCCTCGAGCTGCATCAAGACGGTGATCGTGAAGCTGTCGTAGATCGAGGCGTATTTGATGTCGGCCGGCTTGACCCCGGCCTCGGCGAAGGCGAGCGGCCCCGACCACACCGCGCCGGAATAGGTCAGATCGACCTTGCCCCCCATCTGGTGCTTCGGCGCCTCGCCGGAGCCGATCACCTTGACCAATGGGCGCTTCAGGCTCTTCGCGATCTCCGGCGTCGTCATGACGATCGCGCCGCCGCCATCGCTGATCACGCAGCAATCGAGCCGGTGCAGCGGGTCAGCGATCATCGGCGAGTTGACCACCTCCTCGACCGTGACGACGTCGCGCAGCATCGCATGCGGGTTGTGCTGCGCGTGGTGTGAGGCGGCGACCTTGACCCAGGCCATCTGCTCGCTGGTCGTGCCGTACTGGTGCATGTGGCGCATCGCCGCCATCGCGTACATGTTGGCGGTGGCGGGCGCGTAGGGCAGCTCGAAGCCCGATTCCGGCATCGGCCGGTCGGGCGCGCGCGGCGCCGTGCCGGTCGCCATGCCCTCCGCGCGCGGCCGGCCGGCCAGCGTGATCAGCGCGATCGAGCATTTGCCGAGCGCGATCGCCTCGGCGGCATGGCCGACCTGCAGCAGATAGGACGAGCCGCCGACATCCGTCGAATCAATGTGCCGGGTCTTGAGGCCGAGGTAGTCGGCCATCGACAGCTGGCCCAGCCCGGCCATGTCGCCGGCGGCGCAGAAATAGCCGTCGATGTCGTTCTTGGTCAGCCCGGCATCCTCGAGGGCGCCTCTGGCGGATTCGGCATGCAGTTGCGGCACGGTCTTGTCGGTCGCGAGGCGCGTCGGGTGTTCGTAGATCCCGACGACATAGGCCTTGCCTTTGATGCTCATCGCGGGCGGATCCTCCCAAATCGCGCACAGCTCCGCGCGAAACCGCAGGATGCGGGAGCGTTCCGCGGCGGGTCAATCCCGCATCGGCCCAGATCAGGGTTGCGCCTACTTTTTTGCCCGGCAAAGGGGAGGCGCGGTTATGGTGCAGTCGTATAAACCGGCGGTTGCGGGAAAATCCGGAGGCTCCATGCGCACGATCGGCGTGTTTTTGTTCGCTGCATTGTTTTTCGCCGCGCTATTTGTCGTTGCCCCTGCGGCCGATGCCCAGTCTCTCGACCTGTCAAAAATAACCTGCAAGGAATTTCTCGACAGCGACAAGACCCGCAAGGATCTGATTATTGCCTGGCTGGACGGGTATTACCTGGATCAGAACACCATGGGGCCGGTCATGAAGCTCGACAAGTTTGCCGCCGATCTTCAAAAACTATCCGACTATTGCACCCCGAACCCGGCTCTTGACCTGATCGCCGCCGCGGAAAAGACGGTGAAATAGTCGAAGCGCGGGACGCGGGTCGGGTCTAGCCCCGATTATGCGAGGCTAGCCGGCGATTTCGGCGATCTCGGCGGCGCTGTAGCCGAGCCCGCCGAGGATTTCGGCGTTGTGCTCGCCGAGGCGCGGCGGCGGCAGGCGGATCGCGCCGGGGGTCGCGGAAAAGCTGACCGGGATCGCGGTCGTCACAATCGGCCCTTCCGAGGGATGCTCGACCCGCCGGAAAAAACCGGTGTCGCGCAGATAGGGGTCGGCGAGGACGCCCTGGAGGTCGTTGACGATGCCGTTCGGCACGTCGAAGCGGTCGAGCTGGGCGCGCCACTCGGCGGTCGAGCGCTCCTTCATCCGTTCGGCGAGCAAGGTGTAGAGCTCGTCGATGTTGGCGGTGCGCTGGTCGAGGGTCGCGAAGCGCGGGTCGTCGGTGAGCTCCGGGCACTCCATCGCGGCGAACAGATTGCGCCACTGCCGGTCAGTCGTCGCCAGCAGGCAGACATAGCCGTCCCTGGTCGCATAGGGCCGGCGATAGGGGGTCAGCATGCGCGGGTAGCCGAGCCCCTTCTCGGGCTCGCCGAACACGCCGTGCCAGAGATGGTCGACCAGGTTGAAGGCGGCCATCGTCTCCATCATCGGCACATGGATCTCCTGCCCCAGGCCGCTGCGCTCGCGGGCGAACAGCGCCATGCCGATCGCGCCGGCGAGGACGTGCCCCGACACCTTGTCGCACACCACCATCGGCACATAGCGCGGCGGACCGTCACTGCCGCCGTTCAGCGCGGCGAGGCCGCTCTCGCCCTGGATCACATCGTCGAAGGCGGCGCGGTCGGCGGAAGGCGTGTCGGGGCGGTAACCGCTGGCCGAGGCGTAGACGATGCGCGGATTGACGGCGGCGACCTTTGCGTAATCGATGCCGAGACGCGCCGCGGCGCCGGGGCGCATGTTGTGGACGAAGACGTCGACGGTGGCCGCCAGGCGGAGCAATGCCTCGCAGGCCTTGGGCCGCTTCAGGTCGAGGACGAGGCTTTGCTTGTTGCGGTTGACGTTGAGGTAATAGGCCGCCATGCCGGGATTGCGGGCCGGGCCGATCTGGCGCATCGGGTCGCCCTCCGGCGTCTCGACCTTGATCACCTCGGCGCCCATGTCGCCGAGCACCTGCGTCGCCACCGGTCCAAGCACGGCGATCGTGATGTCGATGACGCGGATCCCCGTCAGTGGTCCGGACATGCCGTTCTCCAAAATCGATCCTTCGTTTAGCTCAGCATCGCCTTTAGCCGTCGTCCCGGCGGAAAGCCGGGACCCACCGGGCCGTCGCAGGAGCGGTGGAAAAGTGGGTCCCGCTTTCGCTGGGACGACCGGTTAGTGATACCATTGCCTTCGAAGCTGCCCAATTGTGGGGAAATGACGTGATTGCGCCACCCGATCCGGAGGATCTCGCGCTCGTCAAGAAATGGTTCCGGCGCCTGTCGGAGCAGGTGCAGGCGGTCGATTTCGCCGGCGCGCACCCGCTGTTCGCCGAGGATATGATCGCCTTCGGCACCTTCGAGAACTTCATCACCGGGCGCGAGGCGGTCGAGCGCGCGCAGTGGCGTAATGTCTGGCCGGTCACCTCCGGCTTCCAATTCCGGATGGACGACATCCGCGCGATCGTCTCGCCCGACCGTCTGACGGCGATCGGCATGGGCGTTTTCGACTCGACCGGCTATCACGAGGACGGCACCCCGTACGAGCGCCCTGGCCGCACGAGTGTGGCGTTGTCGCGCCACCGGGTCGGCGAGGATTGGGTCGCCGACCACACCCACATGTCCCTGTTCCGTGGCGTGCCGAGCCGCTCGTTCGGGCAGCGCAAGCCGGGCTGACGGAGTCTCGGTTTTATCGCGCCAACCCGTCCGCCTGTTGCGGCATTCGGATCGTTGGCGTTCGGTCCCCCGGCTTGCTACAAAGCGCCCCGATGCGGGGCAGCCCCGCGGCGAATGTTACGAACATTCAGCGGAAAGGGAGACAATGGCAGGATCTGTGAGATTGCGTGGTTTGGCGATCGGCACGGCGGTGTCGCTGTGTCTGGCGACGCCCGCGCTGGCCGACGGCATGACGAAATTCGAGAAACTTATCAAGCCGCAGCTGCCCGAAGGATCGCTGACCTATAAGAGCGGCAAGGGGCTCGGCGACAATGGTTTCGTGCTCGAAGGGGTGGTGGTCACCCCGCCGCCGGACACGCCGAGCGGCAAGACCGAGCCGATCGCGATCAAGAAGATCTCGGTCGAGGATTTCGATTTCGCTGCCTTCGAGAAGCAGACGCCGCCGACTTTCGCCAAGGTGCGGATCGAGGGCATCGCGGTCAGCGACAAGCCGGCCGAGGGGATCGATCTGAAGCAGATGGCCGGCATCGACAAGTTCAATATGGAT